>ENA-ORVG01000004-ORVG01000004.1-human-gut-metagenome-genome-assembly--contig:-NODE-4-length-368195-cov-5.035956_pt1 | contig 368195 bp, 266 predicted proteins | sample MGYA00242091_ERZ509233 | MGnify/ENA primary metagenome ERZ509233 (study PRJEB26280, sample SAMEA2338840) | human gut metagenome | biome: human gut; feature: human-associated habitat; material: faeces... | reverse complement strand
ATAAAAACAATGGATTAGGAAGAATAAATAGGCCGACTTTGCGTCAGATCAGGACCTCCCGGAGCTAGTCTCCGGGAGTTTGGGCTCGAGGGTGCAAGGCCCTGCGGTATCATTCACAGGATCTCCTGAAGGCGCTTTGCGGCAGTTCTGCAAAGCTCAAAATTTTCTAGGCTGTTCTGTTCAATGTTTCATCAGAAGCTCTCCATGCTTGCTGCGGCTGCAGCCGCAGCGCTTGCCGTTTTCCCTTCACTGAGCCAGGCCGTCGAACTCGGCGACCTTAAAGTGGTGAGTCAGCCTGGACAGCCGCTTGAAGCGGTGCTCGATGTCAATGACGTCGACATCACGATTTCGCCCCTTCTGGTGCGCGTAGCGCCGCCAGCCACTTATCTGCGTGAAGGCGTGGAGTGGCCCCGTGAAGCGCAGGATCTGAAGATGGCCCGCATGGGCGGCGAAGCCGGCAAGGTCCGCGTTAAAGTCGTGGGCGGTCAGAGTCTCTCGGAAGGTTTTCCGCTGCTTATTGAAATGAATGCCGGCGGAAAGGTCACCGTGCGCAGCTACCGGCTTGATCCGGTCAACGGCACCTTCCGCGTTTCAGCTGCAGAGGAAATGCCGGCAGCTGAGCCGAAGGCGGCCGCCGGGGGAGAGTCGTCTGCTGCGCCGGCTGCGGAATCCGCCGAGACCGCTCCGCAGTCGATGAAGGCTGTGGATAAGTCTGTTGAAAAGGTCTCTGAGACTGCCGAAAAGCCTGTGGAAAAAACGGCTTTTGCGGCTGCTGAAGCCCACCCAAAGACGACGCAATGTATTGAAGAAAAAGAAAAATTGGTTAAGTCTCTTGAGGTCGGCAAGAAGGGCGGGCATCGTACAGGACGTTATGCACCGAATGTTGTCCGCGAGTATGTGGCTTTGAACGGATTTAATCCCAATGATGCGTTCACGGTGCAGCGCGACATGACGCTTTGGTCGATTGCGAAGCTTTACTGGCCGAGCTGCCCGGGCGCCCTTCTCGAACAGGTTGCGGTTGCGCTGACGCAGAAGAATCCGAGTGCTTTCGTGGACGGTGATCCGTCGCGCATTGTGATTGGGCAGTCGCTTTCGGCGCCGCTTTCCGACGAAGTCTTTGCCATTGATCCCATGGAGGCGTTTCGCGCTGTGCACGGCGCTTCGGCAGCGGTGCCGGGACCGACACAGAATTTGATTGATGCGCAGCACCGCTCCCGCGAAGCTGCCGGCGAAACGGCTGCGGCGCAAATTGCTGCACTGAGCCGCGGTGAAAGTGTGGAGCAGGTGGCGGAGACCGGCCGCAAGGCGCTGGATGCTTGGGAAAGTAACCAAAAGAAGGCGGCTGCTGCAGGTGCTCCGACGGCTGCAGTGAATGCTCCGGCTGAAGCCGCTCCCGCTCTTCATGAAGCCTCTGAGTCAGCGGCGCCAGCCCAACCCTCAGCCGAAGCTAATCCGCCGGCGGCCGAGCCCGTTTCGGAGGCCGAGACAGCCGCGGCCGATACGGGGGCTGCAGCCCAGCCGACAACAGAAACCGACTCGAAGACGGAGGCGGCGGCTTTGTCGCCGACCGAATCGGCGCCTGCTGAGGACGCCAAGCCGGCTCAGTCTGCCGCTGATGCGCAGCAGCCCGCAGCCGAAGAGAAGCGCCCCCTGATTTCATATCTCCTCATTATTGTCGGCATCGCCATCATTGCTTCCATCGCCTGGCGCAAGCGCCGCGAGAAGGCCGTGAAAGAGGCCGAGGAAGCGGTTGCCGCAGCCAAAAAGGGACAGGGCGTCGTGGCTTTTCAGCGTGACGTGGCGCCCGCAGGCGAGGCTCAGTTGAAAGCGGTGGAGGCTACAGTTGACGAAGCCGTGAAGAACGGCACGACGGCCGGAGCCATGGGGGTGGGCGCGTTGGCCTACACCGATGCGCAGGCCGCAGCCGCCGAAGCCGCTGCTGCCACCGCGAAAAAGCAGGTTGAGGAGCAGCCGTGGCTGAAGGCTGATGAAAACGATCAGGAGCTGCCGCCCCTTTCCGACGAAGAGCGCGAAAGCTCAGAGCGAACTGCCAAGCAGACGGCAGGCATGACCGCAGAAAAATTAAAGCGCGTCGACCTCAACCTGGATGCACAGACGCCCGCCTATGTGCCGCCTTTGGCGCCGGAACCCATTCCGACGGAAGCCGCTGCCGCACCCGTGAAGGCGGCGCCGGCTCCGCAGCCTGCGGCCCAGCCGGCAGCGCCAGTGCCTAATGAGAAGGAGCGCGCGCGTCTCGAAGCCATTGATGCCAAGCTCAATCTGGCGAAATCTTTCATTGGTCTGGACGCCAAGAAGGAGGCGCTCGAGCTGCTCGCGGAGGTGAAAAAGGAAGGCTCAGAAGTTCAGCGTGCTGCCGCACAGCGCCTCCTCGATGAGGTTAACGGCAAATCTGCTGGTGCCCGCTGATGGCCTTGGTCAAGAGCGAACCGAAAACGCTTGCGCTCGGGATTGAGTATCGGGGTACCGCCTTCAATGGCTGGCAGGTGCAGCCGGATCACCCGAGCGTTCAGGCGGCGCTTGAGGCAGCGCTTTCGCAGTTTGCAGATCATCCGATCTCTGTAATCTGTGCCGGACGAACGGATACCGGCGTCCACGCCACTCACCAAGTGGTGAGTTTTACCTCCGTCGCTCGCCGACCTTCGGCGGGATGGATCCGCGGCGTCAATGCCATCCTGCCCGAGAGCGTTGCCGTGCGTTGGATGCGCGAGGTGGACGAAAAGTTTCATGCGCGGTTTTCCGCGCGTTCCCGCACCTACGAATATTGGATCTGGAACGATCCCGTCCGTTCGCCGCTCTTTGAAGGGTCAGCCGGGTGGGTGTTTCGGCCGCTCGATGAGGCGCTCATGCAGAGGGGCGCGACGGCGCTGATCGGTGAGCACGACTTTACGAGTTTCCGTGCGTCAGAGTGCCAAGCCAAAACGCCGGTGCGCACGATCAGCGAACTCAAGATCGTGCGGCGCGGCGCATTGGTGGGCGTACGCATTACGGCCAATGCCTTTTTGCAGCACATGGTGCGAAACATCGTTGGCGCGCTTATTTATGTGGGCACGGGGCGGGAAAGGCCAGAGTGGATTGCCGAAGTGCTGGCTGCCAAATCTCGTGATGCAGCCGCGCCCACCTTCAGTCCGGCTGGGCTCTATCTCACCGGAGTGGGCTATCCCGAGCATCCGCATTTGCCTCAGCTTTCGTCAGGACCTTTTGGCAAAGTCTTTTGATTGAGACTTTTGGAGGCGCATCCGAACGCGGGATGGTCGACCAAACGTGCTAGCCTCAAGCGGCACTCAGTGACGCGTGTTTGAAGGTCTGCACCTCGTATAATTTTTGCTTCGGTTTTCTGTTTCGAGCAAACGTCGATGAGCTGGATCAATCACATTCTCCCCAAAATCAAGCGCGAAGAAGCCCCGAAGAAGCCTAGCCCCATTCCGGAAGGCGTATGGACGAAGTGTCCGGGCTGCGAGCAGGCGCTCTATACCGAGGAGCTTGACCGGAGTCTGCGCGTTTGCCCAAAGTGCGGGTATCACTTCCGCATGGGCGCCCGCGTGCGTCTGCATGCCTTTCTGGATCCCGCTACGGCGGTGGAAATCGGCGCGGAGATTCGCACCAAGGATCCGCTGCACTTTGTCGACAGCAAACCCTACCCGGCGCGCCATGCGGCTTCGGAAGCTTCGACGCACGAAACAGATGCGCTTGTCGTGATGTCGGGTCTTCTTCGTCGTGAGCCGATGGTGGCTGCGGCCTTTGAATTCGGTTTCATGGGCGGCTCCATGGGCAGCGTCGTCGGTGAACGGTTTGCGCTCGGCGTGGAAGAAGCGATTCGCCGCCGCGCACCCTTCGTGGTGTTCTGCGCTTCCGGCGGAGCCCGCATGCAGGAAGGGCTTTTCTCCCTCATGCAGATGGCCAAGACGACCAACGCTGCGCGCCGTCTTGCGGATTACGGTCTTCCGTTCATCACTGTGCTGACAGATCCGACGATGGGCGGCGTCTCGGCTTCCTTTGCCTTTATTGGCGACGTGGTCATTGCTGAACCCAAGGCGCTCATCGGCTTTGCCGGTCCCCGCGTGATTGAGCAGACCGTGCGTGAAAAGCTCCCAGAGGGTTTCCAGCGTTCCGAATTTCTGTTGAAGCACGGCCAGGTGGATAAGATCGTCGACCGCCGCGATATGCGTGCGCAGATTTCCGTCATTACGCAGCTTCTGATGAAGAAGCAGCCGATCAACGGGATTTGACGCTGATCGTCTGCAGCGGCGCTGCTCGCTGATCCCTTGAGTCGGGCTTATCTCCCGCCCGTTCGTTTGGCGGACGCAGCTTTTTTACGGGTTTCTGAATAGGTCAGATATTCGCTGAAGCGGGATACGGCTGCCGATGCGGTAAGTTTCTTTGACACGGGCATGCATCCGCAGCCCGTGTCTTTATTGTTTTTTCGATGAGTTGGATTTCACTGCTATGACTATCCCCGTAGTCTCTGTTTCTGCGCCGCATCAGGCGCCTGCTGCCGGCGCTTCGCTTGATCAATGGCTCGATTTCATTGAAAAGCTCCACGATAAGCCCATCGATATGGGGCTCGAGCGCATGCAGACGATGATCGCCCGCATGGGCATTAAGTTTGAATGTCCCGTCGTCACGGTTGCCGGCACGAACGGCAAAGGGTCCACCTGCGCCGTCATGGAGCGCATTTGGCGCGAGGCAGGGTTCCGTACGGCCATGCATACGTCGCCGCACCTCATTCGCTTCAATGAACGCGCGCTCCTCAATGGGCGGGAAGTCTCGGACGAGGCGCTCATCGCTGCCTTTGGCGAAGTGGAGTCCGCACGAGGCGGCATGACGCTCTCCTACTTCGAATACACCGGCCTCGCGGTGCTCAAACTTTTTCAGAATGCGCATCCAGATGTGGTGATCCTCGAAATCGGCTTGGGCGGCCGGCTCGATGCCATGAATGCCGTCGATCCGGACGTTTCCATTGTGGCGGCGATCGGCATTGACCATACGGCATTTCTGGGGAACACTCGAGAAGCAATCGCCCTCGAGAAGGCGCATATCTACCGCTCCGGGCGGCCGGCCATCTGCTCGGACCCCAATCCGCCGTCAACGCTCGTTGGCTACGCTGCCGAAATCGGCGCGAAGCTTCTGCTCATCAACCGCGATTTCAGTGTGACGGAGCATCCTGACGGTTCGTTCCAATTCTGCATGGGCGAACTCAGCTGGCAGCTGCCGCGGCCTGCGCTCAAGGGCGAAAATCAATACCGCAATGCGGCGGGCGCTCTGGCGGCGATTATTTCGCTCCTCAATCGTCTTCCCGTGACGGAAGCCGCCGCCGCTGCCGGCCTCACTCAGGTACGCATCACGGCGCGTTTTGAAGAGATTACGACCCAGCCCTGCACGACGCTCCTCGATGTGGGACACAACCCTCAGGCGGCGGGCGTCTTGGCAGAAAACCTTCATGCCTCCCGAAAGCCGGGAGAAAAAACCTTGGCCGTTTTCGGCATGCTCGAAGATAAGGATCGTGCTCAGGTGGTCCGACTGACAGCGCCGGAAATCGATCGCTGGTTCATTGCCGGCTTGCCCGGTCCGCGAGGGGGCTCGGCCGAGGCACTCAAGGCTAAGATGCTCGAGGGCGGCGTAGAGGAGAGTGCGATTGAGTCCTTTGCGACCATTGCCGACGCGCTCTATGCGGCTCGCCTCTCAGCCGAGGATGAACCGGCCGCGCCAGTGCGCATCATTATTTTCGGATCCTTCGTAACGGTCGGCGAAGCGCTTGAGGTCTTTGCTAAGGAAGGACTGCGCCGGTGATCGTCGGCGTCCGGGGTCCTTGAAGATGCTCCGCGAGTCTCAACGAGTCTGCACGAGGAAGCGCAGGTTCGAGGAGAAGCCATTTTCCAGTTGACATAAGTTCGATATCGAACTAATATAAAGCTTGAAGCCGCTCCCAACCTCAGAGCGGCTTTTAACGAAATAAATAATTCGATATCGAACTATTAAGGGGTCTCCCCTTCGTTAATGACCTTTCCCCTTGCACCATTGGAAAAAAATCATGAATTCCCACAAGAAGAACTACACGCTCTTTCACGCCTCAGGCGACGCCCGCACGGAGCTCCATGACGAGCTTGGACTGACCGGCTGTGAAGTTTCCGTCAATCAATTGCCGGCCGGCGCTGCCGTACCCTTTGTGCATGCGCACCAGCAAAATGAAGAGCTCTACGGGATCCTTTCCGGCGCGGGCGAAATCTGGCTTGACGGCGAGGTGATTGCGCTTCGCGCCGGCGACTGGCTCCGTGTGGCGCCGGCTGCTAAGCGCGCCATTCGGGCATTGCCGACCGAGGCTATGCGCTTTATCTGTATTCAAACGAAGTGCGGCAGTCTCGAGGGCTTCACGATGACCGACGGGATACCTTGCGAAGAAAAGGCGCCGTGGCACTGAAATTTCTTCTTATCGAAAAGTTAGAACGACAGGGCGGCCGACAGGACCGCTGATAGAATTTTGTGAGCTTCACCATTGTCTTCGGTCATAGAAGAGGACGAGCGGTGAAGCTCATACTGTTTCTATTGCTTGTAATGCTCGAGGCGTTCCCATGTCGTTCTTTAATCCTTTCCGGAAAAATCAACGCCCTGAAGGGGTGAAGCTCGCGACGATGCAAACACCGGAAGAGGCTGGCACTGCCGCGCCGCATGCCGAACCCACCTTTGGACCGAGAACAGAGCCGTCATTAGGACGATTCAATGAGGGAACGCAGACGGGCGGGCAGACGGCACCGTCCGCTCAGCCGACGGAACCTCCGCCCTTTGACTTTGCTGAACCTGCGGCTCAGACCGCTGGGGAGCAAAGCGCTCCTCCTCAAGCGCCTCAGCCGCCGGAACGCCAAGCCGCAGCGCCTACTGCGCCCAAAGCAGCCCCCTGGGATCCGTATGGTATTCATGCGCCGACGACAGATAAAAATGAGCCCCAATTGGGTGCTTCAGCCGAAATCGTCTCTGCGCCGGAGGCTGCTGCGATTCTGGCGCCCGAGGCCGCAGGCGCTCCGGCTGCGCAGGCGCCTTTCGTCATGCCTGAACCGCGTCAGGAACCGGATCCGCTCCCTGCGGCCGCAGCCGAAAGTGAAGAAGCGGAAGCTCTTAAACCTGCATTGAAGCCCGTGCCGCGCGAACAAGTGCGCGCTCAGGCCGAACGTGAACGCGCCGCTGAACGTCCGGCTCGTCGTCCGCTCACGGATGCGGAGCTGCTTGCCCGCCGACGCACTAAGCACCGCATGGTGGGAGCGGCTGTTCTTCTGATGGCCGCGGTGGTTGCCGCGCCTTTCGTGATCGATAACGAACCGCCGATCGACACGTCTAAGCTCGAGAGTACCGACATCAATATTCCTAAAGAAAGCGAGACGAGCACAACGCTGAATGTGCCGCCGGCGGCTCACGGGGATCGTGCTCAGGCGGGCGACGTGGATGTGTCGGATACGTCTATGGGCCGCGCGGAGTCGACTGCTAAAGCCAATCTTGAGCGTGAAGCGAAAGGAGCCGCCGAGGCCGCTCCGAAGCAGCCCGGCAAGACGGCAGCGCCAGCGCAGGCGGCGAAATCTGAAAAGGTCGAAAAAACGCCTGCCAAACCTGCCGAGAAGACGGCGGCAAAGCCCGATCCAAAGGCTCAGAAACCGGCTCAGAAGCCGCAGCCGGCCGCGAAGTCAGCCGGCATCGCGCCGCCGACGGGCAAGGGCTGGTATGTGCAGGTTGTCGCTACGAGCAACGAAGCCGCCGCGGAGCGCACAGTGAAAAAGCTCGCGCACCTGGGGCTCCCCGCCTACCGTACCAATGAGGGCGGCGCACTTTGGAAGGTTCGCGTGGGGCTTTATGCTGAGAAATCTGAAGCCGAAGGCGTGCGGGGTACGATCATGCTTAACGGCATCGCTCAAAAGCCCTATCTGGCGAAAAAAGATTAATGCTTTGAGGCCGGACAGCAGGTCGCTTCGGGGTCACAAAACCTCCGAGGGAATCGAAAGTCCGGCAGACAATTTTCGGTACAATGTAGCCCTTTTTAAGAGAAGTCCGGCGTTGCTCTTGGGGCAGCCGGAAACGGGCGTCGTAAAGCTCCCCATTTTCTCTAACTCATTTCTCTCCCGCCTGCAGCGCACTCATGACGGAAATCGACTGGATCATCATTGCCGTTCTCGCACTCTCCACCATCGTTGGAATCATGCGCGGCGTGCTGCGTGAAGTTCTGGCCATTGCCGGCTGGGTTGCAGGCATCTTTCTGGCGATGAACTATTCCGCGGTTGTCGCCGAACACATTCCGCTTGAAAGCATCGGATGGCTGCCGCGCGTCATCATTGCGGCTGTCCTGATCGTTGTGGCCTGCCTCTTTGTGGTGGGACTGCTTTCGGCCATTATTCGGCGTCTGCTTGAAACGGCGGCGCTGCGCTTTGAAGACCGCGCTCTGGGCGCCGTTTTCGGCTTCCTGCGCGGCATTGTGGTTGTCTGCGCCTGTGTCTTCTTTTTCGGTATGCCCGCTTCCATCCATGAAAGCCGTATGTGGCAGCAGTCCGTGCTGATCGGACCGACAGAAACGATCATCAATTGGTCGATGCCTTATCTGCCGGCATGGCTCGCTGACATGCGCCGGTCTTATCGCCGCAGCTGATAGAGGCAGGGCTCATTCATATCATGTGCAAGTTTTCACTCAAAGCCGCTCCGAGACTCGTCCGGGCGGCTTTGCGCATTCTGCCGTTATAGCCCATGTGCGCAAAGTTACTGTTTTTCCCTTTTTTCCTATTTTCTCTTCGGGCGTTCACCCCGGCCTAATCGAGGATTACATCCATGTGCGGCATTGTTGCCCTCCTTTCCAATGAACCTGTTAATCAACGCCTCTACGACGCGCTGCTACTTTTGCAGCATCGCGGTCAGGATGCGGCGGGCATCGCGACGCTCGACGGTCTGCAGTTCCACATTCATAAGGCCATGGGCCTGGTGCGCGACGTCTTCCGTACGCGCAACATGCGTGATCTGACGGGCAATGTCGGCATCGGTCACGTGCGCTACCCGACGCAGGGCTGTGCGAGTTCGAATCAGGAGTCGCAGCCCTTTTACGTCAATGCGCCTTACGGCATCATGCTCGCTCACAACGGCAACCTGACGAATGCCGAAGCGCTCAAGCAGGATCTGTACGAGCACGACCATCGTCATATCAACACGACGAGCGATTCGGAGGTGTTGCTCAACGTTTTAGCTAATGAAATCTCCCGCGTCTGCGAAGGCCGGGGGCTTGACGCTGACGGCATCTTCAAGGCCGTCGCGGCCGTGCATAAGCGCGTGCGTGGCTCTTACGCCGTGGTGGCGCTGATTGCCGGCAAGGGGCTCCTTGCCTTCCGTGATCCGCATGCTATTCGGCCGATCTGCTTCGGTTCGGCGATTGCTGCCAACGGCGAGCGCGAATGGATGGTGAGCTCTGAATCGGTGACGATGATGGGGCTCGGCTTTAAGCTCGAACGCGATCTGGAACCCGGCGAAGCACTTTGGATCGATTTCAAGGGGAACGTTGAAACGCGTCAGTGTGCCGAGAATCCGGTGAAGAATCCCTGCGCTTTCGAATACGTCTATTTTGCGCGTCCGGATTCCCTCATTGACGGCATCAGCGTCTATGGCGCCCGCCTCAATCTCGGCGTTTATTTGGCTGAAACGGTGAAAAAGACGATTGACCTCAAGGATGTTGACGTCGTCATGCCGATTCCGGACAGCTCTCGGCCGTGCGCGCAGGAGCTCGCCAAGCAGCTTGAGCTCCCCTACCGCGAAGGGTTCATCAAAAATCGCTATATCGGCCGCACCTTCATCATGCCTGGGCAGACGACCCGCAAGAAGAGCGTGCGTCAAAAACTCAACGCCATGCCAGTGGAATTTGAAGGCAAGAACCTGCTGCTCGTTGACGACTCCATCGTGCGCGGCACGACGATGAAGGAAATCGTCCGCATGGCGCGTGAGTCCGGCGCAAAGAAAGTCTATGTTGCTTCTTCTGCGCCCCGCGTGATGTTCCCGAATGTCTACGGCATTGATATGCCGACGAAGTCGGAACTGATCTGCGGCGACGGTAAGGATGCGGACGCTGTGGCTGAAGTGATCGGCGCCGACAAGGTGATCTTCCAGACGCTTGACGGCCTGAAGAATGCGCTTTCGGATTTGAATCCGTCGATTCCGGCCTTCGATTGCTCATGCTTTGACGGCGTTTATGTCACGGGCGACGTAACGAGCGAATATCTTGATCGCCTCAGTCAGGCTCAGGCCGCTCCTCAGCCCAAGGCTCAGGACGATGAAGAAGGCGAAGGCGCAAACGAATAACGCCGAATGCTCTTGTCGGAGCTGAACGAGAGTCGTTTGGGCTCATGAAAATGCCCGCCGGGAATCATTGCGTGATTCCGGGCGGGCATTTGCCGTTTAGGGAGCGGGGGGCGCGGGAGGCGTTGTGCTGCTCGAACCCATCACGGTCTCCCAGCCGAGCGGGCAGGAGCGAACGGTCGGGAAGTATCCTTGTTCGCTCGAGCACCAATACCACGGATAGCTGCCGGATCCGGCAGCGCCCGATGCTGCGGGAGCCGCGGCAGCATAGGACGTGCTTGGTGTGACGGGAACTGTCTGCACCGGGACTTCAACATAGCGCGGCGTCGAGGAGCGATAGAGCTCTGCGCCGAGGATCGTGCCGACCGTAATCGTCGGCGCCCAGAAACCCCAGCTGCGGTACCAAGGACGAGGGTGCCAGCCGCGATGGTATCTCGGCGGGGGCGGAGGCGGGCCGGGGCGGAAGCCCGGGCGATGACCAGGACCGCCAAAGCCGGGTCCGGGATGGTGCATGCCGGGCGGCGGGCCGGCCAATGCCGGTGCGGGCAGGGCGGAGAAAGCGGCAAAGACACCGCAGGAGAGCATCAAAGCCAAAGCGCCGAGCGAGCGTCGAAATCCGGAGCCGCTGCCGGCGGCTGCAGCAAACCTCTTCTTCATAACAAAGCTCCTTTCTTTGCAATAGCCATTGCGGCGATTTCTGAATCATTGTTCAGATATGACAAGGTTAGTGCGGGAACGCTGAGGTCAAACATAGGAATTTATAAAAAAGTGTTAGACCTTGCGGCAATCGATTCTGCAGACCCTTGGCCGCTGAACGGCCGGCCGCTCCGGGTTCACCGGCGTCTGATCGTCAGCCGCATCGTGCTCGTGCGCCCGAGATCATCCACAACGGCGAGTTCATGCGTACCGGCAGGGGCAGACCATTCGAGCGCCTTGCCGACTCGGCGGGCACCCAGAAATGCGCCGTCGGCATACCAATAGAGAATGGCGGCGTCCGGATCGGCCCCCGCAGCAAGCAGCACACGGGCTGCGTCAAAGCCGGCAGGCGAGTAAATGGCGGCTCCCGCTTTGGGAGAGGTGATCACCGGAGCGCGGCCCCCTGGGACGCCCAAGCGTTCAGCACATTGGGCCGTGTATGGCGGGGGCGGCTCCTTGGCGATGCCCGCCGCCAAAAAGACCTTTTGAAAGTGCGTCGGCCAAAATTCCCAAACGCGTCTTTCAATGCCGGGACCGGGGCCGCAGGCCCGAAGCCCGGTTTCTTGGTCAATCCAAATTTCGCGAAAAACACCCGAATCCCGCACGGATGTGCGGCCGGGAAGGATCCAGGCGTTGATTCGGCGGCTGCAGAGTCGAATATCAAGGTCGCCCGTTGCCGCGCAGACCGGTTCAAGAGCGACTTTTAGATGTTTGTCTTCGGCTTCTTGCTGTGCACTGACGGCGGCCGGCCAGTCGAGTGCGGGGATGTTCCCCAGACGCAAAGCCGCCGCGCGGAAGAGCGGAGCGGCAAGATGCGCTCCCTGAAGCTGCGGGTTGGGACGTCCGGCAAAGTCTCCGAGCCACACGACGATGACATAGGGACCGACCATGCCGGCGGTCCATGCATCGCGCCAGCCGTTGCTGGTTCCAGTTTTATAGAGGAGCTCGCGTCTCGCACCGCGAATCGTCACCGATTCACCGCGCGAGGCGAGCATGCGGCGAAGGACAAACTGCGCTTCACGAGAAAGCACATCGGCCTCGGCCGGGGAGGCTTGAGCTTCCAGAAGCCGCAGCGGCCGGAGGAGTCCTTCCCCCGCGACCATGGCGTAGAGCTTGGCGGCGTCGGCCATGGTGATTTCTGCGCCCCCCAAAACAAGGGAGAGCCCGTACCAATTTTTGTCATGGGGAAGCTCGACACCGGCGCGTTTGAGGAATTCATAGAGCCCGGGGCTGAGGCGCTTTTCCAAATCGACCGCCGGAATATTGCGCGAGAGCACCAATGCATCTTCGGCAGAGAGCGGTCCCCGGAAGCTGCCGTCCGCATTGTCTGGGGCCCATCCGCCGATGGCGATCGGGCTGTCGATCAGGACCGTCTTTTCGTGAATAAGCCCTTGATCGAGCGCCAGCGCATAGGTGAAGGGCTTCAGCATTGAACCAGGGCTGCGCTTGGCTGTCCAAGCATTGACCTCTCCCTGAATCGAGGGGTCAAAGAAGTTTGCCGAGCCCACCATGGCGAGCACGGAACGGTCGCGGGCGTCAACCACTGAAACGGCGGCATTCTTCACGCCCCAAGGGGATAGCCTTGCAATGGTTTCGCGAACAAGCGCTTCCATTGCCGATTGAACATCGAGCGAGAGCGTGCCCTTGAGTTTTCCCGCTTTGAAAGCCGTTTTGTCAGCGTTGGGTTCTGACCGCTCCGAGGTCCCCACTATGCGGTTCAGAACCGTTTGCGCGTAGTGGGGAGCGAGAAAAGGGAGGTGTTCCGGACCGAACACCTCAAGCGGCGCTCGCAGCGCTGCAGCGGCCGAAGGCGGATAAACGCCTTGCTCCACGAGGATACGTGTAAGCCGCAGCCGCGCGGTATCGAGCGGCGTGCTGCCTTGGGTGTAAGGGCGCCGTTTGACGGGATTCTGCGGAATAACGGCGAGCGCCGCTACTTCTGCCGGCGTGAGATGGGAAGCCTCTTTATGGAACCATACGGCTGCGGCAGCTTCTGCGCCCTCCACATTGCTGCCGTAGGGCGCGAGGTTGAGGTAGGCCTCAAGAATCTGCCGCTTCGTGTAATGTGCTTCGTAGCGCATCGCATGCCAGATCTGCCGAAGTTTTCCGTTGGGCGTATCTGTCTGCAGATGGAGCCGCATGCGGGCAAGCTGCATGGTGATCGTCGACGCGCCGGTGCGCCAGCCGCCGATGTAGGTGCTGACGGCCGAGCGAATCAGCGCCAGCAGATCAAAGCCCGGGTGCTTATAAAAGTTCCGGTCCTCATAGGCGATGGTGGCTTCAACCAGTTTGGGGTCGATCGATTCGAGGGGCGTTTTAACGCGGAAAATGCCGTCAGCGGCCGGTACGATGCGAAGGAGGACGTTTTCTCGCGAGTAAAGCACGCTCGAAAATGGAATGCCTTCGAGGAGCGGCGGCGCAGCTTCCGAGGCCGCGCGATTTTTAAGAACGGCGTACCCGCCGTATAAACCCACGGTCATGATCGCCGCAGAAAGAACGACATAGGCCGTGCGGCGCAGAAAAACAACGGCAGGGCTGCGGCCGACTTCTGAGGCCTGGGGAATAGGCGAGGCCGCCGTCGCCTCTTCGCTTTTGGCGGATTCTGCGGGGGCAGAAGACTGCGGCAACGCTGCGGCAGGCTGCTCCGCCGGCGCAGTATTCGCTGCGCCGGCCGCTGGTAATTGTCCGCTGGCATCGACGGGTTTGTGTGAAAGGTCGTCGGTCATTGGACTGCGCTCGCAGGCGTTGGGGAAGTGGTCGGCTGAGGAGCGTTCGTGCCGGAAGGCTCTTCAGGCGCCGTGATGCGGATCTTGGCGCTGCGGCTCTGAGCTGCCAGCGCGGGGTTGCTCAAGGACTCTGCCGCTGCGGAGCCCGCTCTATAAACGCCCGGATAGGCTGCCCGCACGGTGTAGGTGAAAGTGAGCGGCTCCCAGTTGGTGAGCGCAGGCACGGCCCACTGCACACGGTCTTCGGCACGGCGGCATTCGAGTGCGCCTTCGGGGCATGCCCCCGCAGGCATGGCCCAGACAAAGCCGCCCGGCAGGAGGTCGGTGACAACGGCGTCGCGTACGGCGCTTTCGCCCGCAAAGCTCTTCACTCTGACGCGGACCGTCACGCGTTCGCCGGCGGTGAATTCGGTCTTGGCTTTGCCGTCGGCGCCAAGGTACGTGCGTTCGACTTCAAGCGCGGAGCGGTCGGCCGGCTGCGTGTCATCGGGCACGATGTAGCCCGTTTGCTCGACTTGCCACCAAACATAGGGCGATGCCGGGAGACCCGATGCTTCGGCAGCCAGACAGCCGGGTGCATCCAGGAGCGCGCCCCAGGCGCCCAGCACCAGACGATCCTGGTCGGCAGGGAACCCGTCCGCACGTCGAGTGCAGACCAAATCGGGGGATGCGGCCGATTCGCCGGCCTTGAGACCGCCCACTTCGGGCGTGAGCGCAGCACGAGCGGCCGCAGCGGCATAGAGCGGCGAAACAATGCCGGCAGCAAAGGTGCGGGCCAGATCTTCACCGGCCATGCTCACCAAGAACCGTGCAGCGGGTTCCTGTCCCAAGCCGGCTTCGGAGAGCGCCGAGGCAGCCAAGGCGGCAGCCGTTTCCGGCGTCCACGCACCGGCGGCACGAGCCGTCGACGGCGTGGACTTCACCAGTGAGCGAGCCTCGTCACGAAGGCGAAGCCGTGAATAGGCGGCAGCCAGGAACGAGGCGGCAGCATCACGCTCCCAGCCTTCAAAGCGCGACGTCATGGAGGCGCGCAGGGCTTCGAGCTGCGCGGTGGTCATGGTGCCCTCACGGGTGAGCACCCAGAGCGTGTAGGCGCTCGTGCGGGCGTCATCAATCGTCTGAGGATCCAGATTGACTGAACGAACCAGGCGGCTCCGCAGGAGCTGCAGCGGTTCGAGCGCGCTCGAGTCAAGCCGAAGAGCGTCGACCAGATAGTCGAGCACTAAGGCGCTGAGGAAGGGATCGAATTCGCTCCAAGGCATCGCTTTCAGGCCTTCGCGAGTGAGGGTGCTCTGCACCGCGGCATAAACCTTTTCGCGGCGTTGGGCAGCATCTTGAGCGGCCTTCTTGGCGGCGGGCTCGTCCGTTGTCAAAACCGACTGCGGCAAAAGGCGTGCGGCGTCCGTGTTGAGCGTAAGCAGCACTTCCGGCAGCGATGCAGCCAGCCGAGGAAGTACCGCTCCGAAATCGTTGTCAGCCGTCTGGAAGGGGCGGCCAAGTTCGGGAGCGAGCGCTGCGGGGGTGGAAGCCGCAATGAAGCGGGTGCGGTCATTGATCGGGTAGAGCACCGTCGGTACTTCGTATGCCGACTTATCCGCTGAATGCTCAGCTCGGCCTGCGTAAAGCCTTGTCTGGAGCAGCGATGCGGGCCGCACGACAATGGATTCGCTGCGCTGGGCGGAAAGCGTCGCTCCATTCTCTTTTGCGCGCGCGTCAGCCTTGAGGATAAATGGATGTTCGCCGAGCGCACTGGGCTGATTAGGAACCGAGAACTGAGCCGAGGCCGATATGCCGCCGACAGCAGGGAAGTTAAGCGGAAGTACTTCGGGCTCAGCAGCAAATGCCGCAGGCGGCGTGATCGTTAAGCTCGCGGCTTCTGCGGGCATGTTCGGTGTGACGACCGCTCCCGCACGGAAGATGTCGCCAAGCGACAAGACCCCGGGAAGAGCGGGAGAGAGAGCAAGCGGGGGCGCAGCGACAATGAGCGCCTGAGCAGAACCTGCAGAGGCTTCGGCTGCCCCCACGGCGCTCACGCGAACTCGGCCGGCATAGCCTTCGGGCAGTTCGACAGTAAAGGTTTGAGCGTCAGGCCCCACATCAACCAGTCCGCCCCACCAAACCGTAGACGGCCCGAAAGAGCGCTTGAAGGGGCTCCCAAAGCCCGCAGCGGCTTTGGCGCTCGCCATGAAGTCGCCGCCCACAGGGGCTTTGATGAGGTCCTTAAGCGATCCGGCGTCGGGCATGAGGAGTGAAAGTGTCTCACGGGTATCGACTTCGAGCGCTCGATCCAGCAGCATCGTCTTAATCGGGTCGGGTGTCTGCCAGTTGGTGAGCGAAAGCAGTCCGTCATCGGCCGCAAAGAGGAAAACTTTCGCTTTGGCTGCCGCGGAAACTTGAATGGGTATCCGGCGAGCGTTTTCGACTTTTTCGGGCGCCTTAATAGTGACGGGCAGGGTCTTGGCGGAGGCATTGAGCTCAATGGGAACGGCGGTTTCCGCAAAACCCTTCAGGAACTTCTTGGCGTCTGTCTGGCCGCGCACGACAGAGAGCCGCAGCCATGCACGCCCGGTGAAATCGGCAGGGGCTTCAAGCTCGAGCAGATTTTCGCCTGCATTGACGCTCACCCACTTGGTGGAAATCACTTCTGCCGACTCAAAGCTCGCCAGCGCAAAACCCGATACCGGGGAGAGCAGTGAGACACGCACGGTGTCGCCGGCATTGAGATTCGTTTTTTCAAGTTTGGCGCGAAGCTCTGCCGTCGGCAGCATGCCGTCGGCAAAATCAGCCAATCGGCCGCCGGCAGTGCCGTAAGGGATTACAAAGAGTTCTTTGCCGGACTCATCGGCTGCACGAACAAGCCAATTGCCGGGCTCGCCCGTGAGCAGTTTGATCCGAGCAATGCCCTGATCATCCGCGGTGACGTCAATCGTTTGCCGAACTTCCGGGGCTTCATCGTCCGAATAGGTAAAGCGCCCCGTACTGTCTTCACTCAGGGTAGTGATCCAGCGGCTTTTTTCAATTGTGACTTTGAGCCGCGTGCCTGCTTTGGGCTTGAGGCTGCGGTCAATCACGGCCAAAGCCATGGAGGCCGGCTCACCCGTCAAAAGGAACCATGAGGGCTGCGGCGTTTCTTCGATCCGCCAGCCCACGGCGATGTCGTTAGGCGAAGCAATGAAGGAAAGATGCCGTTCAACAGCGCCAGCCCCTTCGGCTTCGGTACCGGTAAGCGTGAGATCCACGTCGGCAAAGCCGTTTAACTCTAAAAGCGAAAGCGGAACCATCGCATCTATTGAACCGGAGCCGGGCGTAACGGCCGCTTCAATGTCCAAGGTGCGGCTTGTCGGCAGCGCTTTCCACGGAGCGGCGCCGGGAGATGGGAAGAGCCACCCGTCCCAACCCGGCAATTTGACTTCAGAGAGCGGCGTTACTTCTGCCGTGCCGGTTACGCGCCGACCTTGAGCGCCCGCGCCAAAGAGGCTCGTCAGCGTTGCTGAAATCGGCAGATCGTTTGGCTTGACCCAGCCGGCTTTAGCCTCATCAGCGGGAAGTTCGGCTGAGAGTGAAAGCGTTTCGGGGGAGAAGTCGCCCACAAAGACGCTCGTAGTAGAGAGCGCGGAGCGTTCTTCGCCGCCCGCGAAAAGATCCAGACGAAGCGTGCCCGGAAGCGTTCCGTCGGGAATCTTCCAGTCAAAGGAACCCAGCCCTTCGTCATTGAGTTTTACCGTGCGCTTCTCCAGTACTCTACCGGCATCATTGGTGAGCTTGAGTTCAATGGGAGTGCCTTCCGGAAGACGGTCAAAATCAAGTTTTCGTACGCCGAAGCCGAAATGCACGGTTTCGCCCGTGCGGAAGATGCCGCGGTCGGCGAAGCTGAAAGCCGAAAGACCCGTGCCGCCCGTATAACGGCCGCCGACATCCCAGCGAAGCGTTTCTGCAACGTTGGAGCCGTCCTTGAGCGAAAGCCATGCGAGATCGGTGCCCTTGGAGCGAAGTGCGGCGGCGGCAGGCTTCTTTTCACGCTCCCAGCCGCGGGTCGATTTGAAGTGAGCACGTCCGTCCGCATCGGTTTCCGTGGTTTCCAGCACGGTGCCGTTTTCTGCCAAAAGAATGGCTTTGAGACCGGCTGCGGGTTTCCCGTCAGCGAAATTCGCTGCAAAGAGATCCAGTGCGCCGCTCGCCGAGGTCTTGGCGATCATTGCGATATTGGTGATGAGAATGCGTTTAGAGGCATTGGCGACGGTTTCGGGCTTGCCGTCCTTCATGCGTGTGCCGGTGAGCTCAATTTGATAAAGTCCAGGCCCGCTTCCCATGACGGCTTCAGAGAGGTCAAGCGCTGTGAAGCGCGCTTCACCCGGACGCTTGGGATTGACTTCGCCGAGGTCAGTGCTCCCCGATGAAGCCGTGACCCAGCTGTCAGGCGCAATCGACTTCATCACATTCCAGCCGTCGGCGGCGAGCGAAAGGAATTCATTGCGTACACGGGCAATGCGCCAATTGAGCTTGTCGATGCCGGCTGTAAAGAGGGAGAGTTCCCAGGAACCCGCCAGCGTGAGCATGTTTCCGGGCTGCAGGAACGTGATTTCTGCGGAGGGCTGCGGCAGGAGCAGTACGCTCTTCCAGCCATCCTCCAGCCCCGGCATACCGGCAGGGCCAAAGCCTTTGGGGAGCTCAAGATAGATGTAGTCGCCCGGCGTCGCTTTCAGGCGCAGCTTTACGCGCCCGGTGGTGCTCCATTCCAGATCAGGGCGAACTTCAAGCGCGGAAGCTCGCTTTAAAACTTCATCATCGATCAGCGGCGCAGCGGTCCAGACCGTGTCGGAGGCAGCCGTCGAATCGAGTTTTTTCGGCAGCGTCAGCACACGGATGCGCTTGGAGAGCTCTGTTGGGTCAAGCGCCAAAGACGAGGCGATAGTGATTTCATACTCAGCATTGAGCCCGTCATCCTTCACCGGCAGAATGGAAGCTTCCGTAATTTGGAAGAGCGTGGAAAGTCCGGGAACCGTTACAGAAGCTTTGGCTGCTTCAAATCCTTTGGGAACGGTAAAGCGGCCGTCTTGAAGCTTTGCCCGCCCAGCAGCGCCTTTAACCAAGGCGGAAGCAACAACCGGACTGTCAGCGAGTTCAATCACCGGCACCTTAACGTAAAGGCTCTCTGAATTTTCTCCCCAGACAAAGCTAGGCTTGCCGAGCTTCAAACCAGATTTCGCATCAAAGTCAAGCGTGAAATTCTGCTCAATGCGGGTCTTGACTGCCGCGGAAACGGAAGTCGTGAAATCAAACTCAAAAGACAGGGCACGGTTTTTCTGCTCAAGCGGGTCGATCCAAACTTGAGCACGGGAGGTCACGGCAGTGAGCGGGGGTGTTTCCACCGTGAGGAAATTGGTCGTCAGTGAGGCACGAAGCGGCATCGGCAGACCAATGAGGGAGGTGCGGAAGCGCTTACCGGGCTGCCAGGCCTCTTTCGGAGTGAAGACAATAGTGCTTGGTGACGCCCATCGCCATTCCCCTGCCGTTTCCGGCGTGAGCTGCACGCCTTGAACCCGAGTTCCGGGTTTCCCGAGCGTCAGCTGACAACGTTCATACCATTCGTCCCCGTAGGCGGCACGGCATTGACTTTCCGCTGGGGAAATCTCAATGCGAAGCGGCGCTTTGGCGCTTAAGGGTGAAGTCCCTGTTGGAGCAAGCCAAATGCTTTGTACGTCATTGGCTGCCGGAGCGGCCGATGCCGCGCAGGCAAAGGCGCCGGCGAGGGCACAGACGAGAAGCGAAGGAGAAGAATTCAAAGGCTTGAAGCAACGCATGCGCGGACTCCACGGAAAGAAAGCATAAGTCCTTCAAGCTTAGCCCGCAGAGATCAAACCGTCGAGGCATGGATGCAAGGAATGGACATATAAGCATGCTTTCCAAGCATCTGGCCTGCCAATATCGGGTTTATGACAAGACATCGTGAGCACTTGTCATGAAAACAGAGTCACTGGGTTTATATACGTTTGTGCAAACAAATTATTGTGAGTATTTTTATAAGCGAAAATTGAATAAAGCGAGATCGTGAATGAAGGATGTCCTATTTGTTGTGTATATAGCAGTATTCTCTGAATGAATCAGAGGAAAAGGGAGAATGTTTACACAAAGAAAAAGAAGATCCAGTCTTTGCGGATGGATGCTGTTAAGAGCAGACCCGAAAGTGTCTGTCGTGATCTCATGCTTACCAGAAAAGAGGGCATAAAACTCAAAAGTCAACGATAAAAAGCTATCTTGGCTAACGCTTTTTGCGCAAGAATGGATGAAGCTCTTCATGGAGACTCTCCCATGCGGTATGCCAACCTACTTCTCATCCTATTCCTCTGTGCTATTAGCTTTGCGAGCGAGTCGGCCCCGCTTCGCTTTGCGGCTGCAGAGATGCCCAAACCGGATCCGTGTTTGCCATTTATCACGGAGACCTACAAATGGGTAGAGAAACATTGGCCTGATGGCGCCACATTTCGTTATTACGATGTCACATCGCTTGAAAAGGCCGTGCAAAACCGCGAAATCGATATTGTGCTGACAGAAGCTGGTGCCGCAGCTCGACTGCGCAGTGAAGGAGCACGGCCGTTTCTTACAGCCGTTTCCAAACGGCATCCCAATCCTGCGAGCAGTCAGGGTTCCGTCATTTTTGTTCGTTCGGACAATGAAAATGTGCAGAAGATTGCCGATCTTCAAGGTCGAAAACTCGCGGCGACATCATTAGGTGATTTCACAGGGTATCAGGCTGCGATGGGGGAAATCTTCAAACGCAACTACGATCCGGAGAAATTTTTCTCTGCGGTTACGTTTGTAGGAAGCAGCTCGAAGCTTGCTATGCAACACGTTGTCCAGGAAGTGATTGATGGACGAGCTGATGCAGGCGTTGTGCGCACCTGTTTTTTAGAAGATCTTACGACGCATAAAGGAGTGCTTCTTCCGCTGAAAGTCGTGGAACCTTATTCCGACTCGAAATTTGCCTGCAGCCGGTCAACTGAGCTTTATCCGAATTGGACCATCTCATCTGTCCCTTCGCTAACGGCGCCAGAGTTGCGGCGTATGTTTGAAATCCTTTTGCAGATGCCGCCGACATCAAGCGGAATGTTCTGGTCCTTGGCGCCTGACTTCAGTGCGACGGATCGTTTAATGAAGGATCTGCGCATAGGTCCTTATGCGTTTCTGCGGGGCTGGACGCTCTCACGCTTTTGGGAGGAGTATCGGCTCTATATTTTTGCGGGACTGCTGCTGGTTGTCGGACTCTTAATCCATGTCCGCAGAACTGAAATTCTTGTCGAGCGCAGAACTCGAGAACTCAAGGATGCCTTTTTGCGGGAGGAAGCACTTAAGGCCCAAACGCAGGAAGCAGAAGCCCGACTTGAGCAATTTCAGCGGGCGGCAATTGCGGGGCAGGTTTCTAATATTTTTGCGCACGAGATTAAGCAGCCGCTGCACTCTGTATCCTGCTTCAGCCACGGATTACTTCGATCACTTGATTCAGGCAGTGGCTCTCCCGATCTGATGAGGCGAGGTCTGGAGAAGATTGAATCCGAGGTGCACGAAATCGGCCGCATTGTTGACCGGGTACGCAGCTACGCTAAAGGGCATGCAGGCGAACGTCAATGGCTGAACGCCTCAGCTGCTCTGGAGGGAATCCTTCTCAGGGAGACGCGGAAGCATGACGTGGTGGCGCGTTTTCATGCACCTAAAGGTGCCGTGCAGATTCATGCCGATGAGCTGGAGCTGCGTCTTATCTTCCTTAACCTTATCAAGAATGCCTGTGAGGCGGCGGTTGCTGCAAAAGCACCAATAGTCTCCGCAGCCATTATCACATCCGGTGAGGACGTTATCGTTGAAATAGCGGACAACGGCCCCAAACTTTCCGAAGATGATTTGAAACGCCTCAATGCCCCACTGTCATCAACTAAAAAAAGCGGTCTAGGGCTTGGGCTGCCGATTGTTCAAGGACTCGTTGCGCGTTGCGGCGGAACGATCGCTTTTAAGCGGATTCCAACGGGCGGACTTTTGTGCAGGGTGCACCTTCCCGTTTCACCATCTGAACAACAAGAGCTCCAATTATGAAGAAGCCCCTTCAGCCTCCCTTGATCCGAATTATTGATGACGATGCACAAGCGCTGGAAGCAGTTGATTTCATGCTGAAGTGCGAAGGCTACTCAACGGTCGCTTATTCTTCTGCAGCCGAATTTCTTGTGGACGATATCCCAAGCCGCCCGGGGTGCCTGCTGAGTGACATCCGTATGCCCGATATGATGGGGACGGAGCTTTTTGATGAACTGCTCAATCGCAATTATCCTCATCCCGTTTTATTTATGACTGCCTTCGGTGATATTGAATCCGCTGTCACCGCTATGAAGAAAGGGGCAGTTGACTATCTCGTGAAGCCTGTTGCTGCCGAAAAACTTTTTGCTGGCGTCGTCAATGCACTGAAGATAGATCGCAAACGAAGAGAAGGTCTTGTGGGAAGTCCTTTTTGGTCGGATCGATGGGCTTCTTTGACTGATCGAGAGAGAGAAGTCGTCAAGCTCGTCGCCAAAGGGCTCATGAGCCGACAGATTGCCATTGAACTCGATATTAGTCAGCGGACCGTCGAAGTCCATCGGGCATCTGGACTTAAAAAACTCCAGATTCAAACGCCTGCACAAGCAGCACTTGTGCTTTCCGAAATTGAGGATCAGAACCGGACGCTCTAGGCATAAACCCGCGGCTCATGCTTTTGCTTTGGTTCTTCTCAACCTACGTACGTAGGTCGAAAGAACTATTTTTTCTATTCTGACCGCACGGATCCTTTGGAAGGTCAATGCCGATCTTCGACAGTCAGGGTCCACGATCAAAGGAGATGCACCATGAGCAAGAAAGGGATTTCTCGCCGTACACTGTTCGGCTCCACCGCACTTATGGCCGGAGCAAACCTGCTCATTCCCAGCGCTGCTGCCCAAGTCGTCCCAAACAGCTGCGCGCCGCTTCCGACGAAGTGGGATTTTGAGGCCGATGTCGTCGTGATCGGTGCAGGTGCCTGCGGTATGGCAGCCGCTATTCGTGCGGCGGATTTCGGTGCAGATGTACTTGTCGTCGATACAAATTATGATGTCGGCGGTCATGCCATTCTCTCAGCTGGCTCTATTGCATTGGGCGGAGGAACGGCTTTACAGAAGAAATACGGTATTCAGGATGATCCGGAAACATATTTTCAAGATTTGACTGACTGGTCGGTCACAGAAGTCGATGGTATGCCCGACTATCGCTTCGCAGACCGTGCCGTACAGCATGCTCTCGCATACAACGGTCCTGCCGTGTATGACTTCCTCGCTGCAAATGGACTGCCCTTTGAAGATGAGGCTCCAGACAACTTCCAGGCAAACCACGCCAGTGGTGTAACGGCACTGCGCTCTCATCACGTCAAGTGGAAGAACGGCGTGGGCGGTCCTTCACCTACTGGCACTAACGGCACCTCCGTGATGCGGCCGCTCGATGAGTCTGCACGCAAGCGTAAGAACATCCGCTTTCTCTTTAACTATCACATGGATCGGATCTTCCGCGAACAGCCGCTTGAAGGTCGGGTCCTCGGTATCGAAGCGCATTACACCCCAACCATTCTGCCAGGCCAGACAAAACCTCTTGTGAGTTGGAAGACGGACGGCAATATTGATTTCCATGAACCGTCCGTTACAGTTAAGGCTCGCAAAGGTATTGTGATTGCTACTGGGGGCAATACAGGCAACGTTGAATTTCGTCGAATGTTTGATCCCCGCCTTACCTCAGAATTCCAGTTGGGCGGCGGCGAGTGGTCCCCGCAGGATGGTTCTGGTGAATTGGCTGCAATGGCGATTGGCGCCGCACTCTGGGGATGCTGCAATCAGGCAATGAACCGCAATGGCGCACTGCGACGCGGCGCTTTTGTCGGCTCGCGTACGAGCTACGTTGCCTGGAAGCCGCAGAGCCCGATCTGGGGAAAGGTTAAAGCGACAGGACTCTTTGTCGGCAATTGGCAGGACTGCATTGCTGTCAATCAGGCCGGCAAGCGTTTCTATGATGAAACCAAGCCAGCTTATCCGAACGGCACTTGCTTTGGGTTCTTCGATAAATCCGGCGGATACGTGCACGGAGACTGGCGCAACTCTTCGAAGATCAAGCCGCAGTTTAGGAACTACATCGATGCGGCTTGTGCCATCAATGAAGGTTCTCAGGGACCGGATTGGGAAGCAGGTCCGCAGTGGGCGATCTTTGATAGTGCAGCTATTAAGCGTGAGCAGTGGAAAATCGACGAAAACTCAGGTGAAGAAGGCTACTTCTTTAAGGCTGATACGCTCGACGAACTTCAGGAAAAACTGACTCAAAATCCTTATCAGAAATTCAAACTGCCTAAGGGTCGTTTAGCGGAAACGGTCGCACGCTACAACGCTTTTGTTGAGAAGGGAGTTGATGAGGACTTTGACAAACCGAAGCCTCGTTACAAGATCGAGCAAGGACCGTTCTATGCTGCATGGTGCACTGTCTGCACACATGATACGTATGCGGGTCTGCGTGTTAACGGTAAGAACCAAGTTGTCGATATGGCAGGCAAAGTGATCCCCGGTCTTTACTGTGGTGGCGAATCTGCTGGCGGTGCAACACAGCACGGTATGGGACGCTGCTTCACGGCGGGCTACATCATCGGCGCTGAAGTCGTCAAAGGTTAACGTTCGCTGAGAAACTTGCGTTCGCGACGGAACGGTCAGATCTGATCGCTCCGTCATTTCTTAAGGAGACCCACCATGAGACGCGTTTCCCCCGTGCTTCTCGTTTTATTCTCCATCCTCACGTTCTGCGGTACGGCTGCAAGTGCCGAGCACTTTGGTGCCGATCGGCATGCAGCGGCAGGCGTTAAGTGCTCGGCTTGTCATGGTTCGGATGCTGCAAATCCGAAAATGCCCACAATTGAGACCTGTACGCAATGTCATGATCTCAAAAAGCTTGTTGCAAAGACGGAGACTGTAAAACCGACGAATCCTCACTTTTCGCCGCATTATCAGGACCAATTAGACTGCACAAACTGCCATCTGCAGCACGGACCAACAGAGAACTATTGCGACCAATGTCATCAGTTCAATTTCAAGGTTCCATGATCAGATTGAAGGAAAATCCATCGAGAACAGTATGTTTTACCTATTGAATAATAGGTTGAGATAAAAAGAGCCACTTAAGTTGTAAGTTTTTAAATGAACTTAATAGTGGCTCTTGCTTAAAATACTTAAAACGAATTATCTTTTCTGTATTGATAATTGTAAAATTTAATATGGGCACCATAATTAGATGATGAAAAGATGGTGAATTTTTATATTTCGTACATAAATTATTTCATTATTGAATTTTCGATGAAATATTAGAGATGTCGAAATCAGAGCATGCAGCAACTATCGTCGGTGGTACATATGCATTTATGTATGGTACTTATTCGCGTAGAAGGCTGTGTTTGAGTCATGTGTGCGCCTGTCTTGCAGTGAAAGATGTATATGTCCGTTCTTTTATTCTATTTGTACGCAAAGGACATAAGGCTATTTCATTGAAATTTAAAACATAAGTGGTTTGGCATGAGGTACTGCAATGTGACTTCATGCAAGACATAAGTTCGATTTGGTCACGCTGATGGGCCTTGTCGTGAAAAATCTCCTCAACTTAAAGCTTGTTTCTTGCCTTAAACGGGAAGAGCAAACAAAAGTTGATTCTTTAATGCATGAAGGGAGATTTTCACTATGCCGTCCACTGCCATCGATTCACAAATTCACGGCTGCATGTTTTCCACTGATGAAATGCGTCGGATCTGGAGTGACCAATCTTGGGCTCAGAAGTGGCTTGACACGGAAGCGGCTTTAGCCAAAGCGCAGGGAGAGCTCGGTGTCATTCCGCAGGAAAAGGCGGAGCTCATCAATAAATATGCAAAGGCTGAACTGCTCGATATTCCTTCAATCGGTGAGTTCTATAAATCTTCAATCACGATCGTGCCGCTGTTGAAGGCTTTTAAGAAGGTCCTTCCCGACAATGCTGGGGAATTTGTTCATTGGGGTGCGACGAGTCAGGATATTGTCGACACTGGCATGGTGCTTTTGCAGCGTGACGCCTATCAGGTGATTTTGCGCGATATGAAGGCATGCTTGGGATACTGCCTTGATCTCGCCAAGAAATATAACCACACAGTGATGGCTGGACGTACTCACGTTGTGCATGCTATTCCGATCACTTTTGGCTACAAGGCCGCAGTTTGGGCCGATGAACTCGGACGAGACATCGAACGTATTGAAGCCGTGGCTCCGCGCGTTTTCGTGGGTGAAATGTCTGGTGCAGTCGGTACGCTTGCATCACAGCCGGAAAAAGGCCTTGAAACCCAAAAACGCATGATGGAAATTCTCGGACTTGGCGTACCGACGATTGCATGGCATGTTGCCAGAGACAGTCAGGCAGAGTTTGCGAGCGTGCTCGCGCTTTGTGCTGGTACTCTGGGCCGCATCAATCACGAAATTCTGACGCTGCAGCGTACGGAAATCCTCGAACTCGAAGAGCCTTTTTTTATGGGCAAGGTCGGTTCATCCACGATGCCGCACAAGCGCAATCCGGCTGTGTTGGAAAACGTTCTGGCGCTCTGCCGAAATGTGCGCAGCATCGCCCCGTCGATTGTTGAGTCCATGGTGAGCGAAAATGAGCGGGACTGGGGCTGCTTCCTTTCTGAGTGGGAGGCTATTCCGCGTGCCTGCCACATGCTTGGCTGTGCTTTGGAAAAGAGCAAAAACATTCTGAAGAATCTCATTGTCTACCCCAAGCACATGGAGCGCAATCTCTTCGCGCAGAAGGGACTGATGATGAGTGAGTGCGTAATGATGCACCTCGCCCGCAAGCTTGGTCGTATGACGGCACATTCAATCGTCTACAAGTCCTGCATGGAGGCCTATGAGAAGGAAATTCCCCTCAAGGATGTGCTGATGCATACACCGGAAGTGACTGCGGCCTTCACTGAGGACGAGATTGACCACATGCTCAATCCCCACACTTACATCGGTCTTGCGCCGGAGTTTGTTGACCGCGTTGTCGAGAAGTGGGCGAAAACCTGCTGACCTGTTTCGCTTTTTAGGTTCGAACGGAACCGCTTCCTGAGAATCCATAGATTTTCCAAGGTTCCGTTCAATCTTCCTGAGGCCTCAACTTCACCGCAACGGCAGTGCATTTAAGCATCGTTTTGGATGTGAAAGCCCCATTGTCTGCGGCTGAAACTGCTTATCTGCAGGAGTCTTTCGCATCATGAATAAGTCAAAACTCATTCGTTGGTCCGTACCGGTCGCTGTGCTTGTTCTTCTTTGGGTAATCCCGACGCCCGAAGGACTTACTCCCGCTGCATGGCACATGTTCGCGATCTTCACGGCAACCATTGCCGGCATTCTCGCCGCTCCTGTTGCTTCAGGTGCGCTGATGTTTATCGCGTTGGCGATAACGTATTTCACCAATACGCTGCCGCTAAACGATGTGCTCAAAGGTTTTGCATCCGGCACTGTTTGGATGATTTTTTCGGCCTACGTGCTTTCACTTGGCTTCGTACAGTCTGGTCTTGGGCGACGCATTGCTTATCGTGCACTATCACTTTTCGGCGGATCCTCATTGGGTGTTGCCTACGCGCTTGGTATTGCCGACCTCATCATGGCTCCAGCGATGCCGTCCGTTACGGCTCGTTCGGGCGGCATCATCCTGCCGGTTGCAAAGTCTATCAATGAAGTGTTGGGTTCTCAGCCGGGACCGACAGGGAAGCGCATCGGGGATTTCCTGATCATGACGTGCTTTCAGTTCACGCCGATCACGGGTGCGCTCTTCATGACCGGTATGGCAGCTAATCCGCTTTGCGCGCAGCTGGCGAAAGACGGTCTTGGTGTTGAGCTAACCTGGGGGTCTTGGTTTCTGGCAGCACTCGTTCCAGCGATGATTTGCTTCATCGCACTTCCGCTGCTGACCTTCAAATTCATGGACCCAGAATTAAAGCGCACGCCGCAGGCACGAGTCATGGGGCGTGAAGAACTTAAGAAGATGGGATCGATGGGACGACAGGAGCTGCTCGTTGCGGTCGGATTCATTCTCGCGCTGATTGGTTGGGGAACGTCTTTAATTACGGGCTTCAATGCCAATGCGATCGGTTTGGGACTTGTCGCTTTCCTCTTTGTTTCAGGTGCCGTTCAGTGGAAGGATGTTTTAAATGACAAGGCGGCCTGGGATACGGTTGTTTGGTTCGGTGCAATCATTTCGCTTGCTACGGGACTCACGAAACTCGGATTTGTGAAGTGGATGTCACTGGGTTTTGCTTCTTCTTTGGGCGGTCTTGATTGGGTGACAACCTTCTTAATTCTTGGCTTTGCGTACATTTATCTGCACTATGTATTCGCTACGGCTTCGGGGCATGTTGCTGCAATGTACGTTCCCTTCGCATCCGTAGCGATCGCAGCCGGTGCACCCGCGCCGATGGTGGCCATCTGCTTCGCAATCTTCTCAAATTTCATGTGGGGAATCACGGAGTATGCGGGCGGTCCGGGGCCGATCTATTTCGGACAGGGCTATTTCGAACGCCCGAGGTTTTATAAGATCAATTTCTGTATTGTCACTTTCTGCGTGCTCGTTGTCTTTTCAAGCGGCATGCTCTGGTGGAAGGCGATTGGTCTCTACTGACCACAGTCTGTTAGCTTTTGGATACGCCACCGGATGCTGCGGAAAACATAGCATCATCCGGCGGCGTTTCTCTATCCGACAAAATGGAGACACCCCATGACGCGCGAACTCCTTAAGGACAAACTGACCGAGAAACTGATCGAAGGTATCTCCTCGGGACGCTATCCGGTTGGTTCATTGCTTCCCAAGGAGCTTCAGCTCGTCGAAAGTGAAGGCGTATCACGCCATACAGTGCGGGCTGCACTCGCAAAGATCGAACGCCTTGGACTCATCCAAAGGACGCCGCATGTGGGAACGCGTGTGGTAAGCCGTGGGAGAGTACAGACATTTGATCAGGAACTCTCCACGCTCTCCGATTTGGGACGGCTTGCAGCACATAATCCGCGTCATATCCTCGATATCAGAGAAATCGTTGTGAGCCGCGAATTGGCTGCACAGATTCAGTGTCCGCCCGGAGAGACGTTTATTCGATTTTCTATGATCCGCATGGGTTCAAAACGAGGAGCTCCGCCCATCGCATGGACGTCGGAGTATGTCAATCGAGAATGGACCAAATTAGTGGCTGAAGCCCCTAAACATCCTGAAAAACTCATGATTGAGTTAATTGCTGAGCTGTATGGCAAAACATGTGTTGAAGTGAGGCAAAGCATTGAGGCCACAACGCTTACAGCGGAAGCGGCAGCTAATCTCAATGAATCCGCAGGAACACCTTGCCTGAGGATTCGCCGCCGTTATGTTTCAGCTCGCGGAAAAACACTCTTGATCACCGTTTCTTATCATCCCGGTGACCGCTACGCCTTTAATTTGAATGTTCGGCTTGACCGACAAAAGCAGTGTGTGGAATCCGATTTGATGGATTGATGTGCCTCAGCGAGCGGCTGCTTGCAGAGGCGGCCAAATGAAGATGCTTATTTGAAAAAAAAACATCATAAATATGCTCGCTTTGCGAGAAATATTTTGAGAATGTCGTTTATCGGGTTCTCAACATTTCCTGATGCGCAGCTTCACCGGCTTCGGATCCGGAACTTGGTTCCCGCGGATAAAGCTTTTCGAGCGCAGGAATCATCAGTGCAGCGTAGTCCGAGGCGCTGATGCCCGGGCGTCCCGCACCTTCACTCGTGGAGAGCAGAAAGCTCTCGGCTTCCTGGACATGAGCCGAAAGCAGATTTTTGAGTTCGTTGGTCGGGCGCAGGAAGAAAACGGCATTGGTTGTCCGAAGCACCGGGGCAGCGGGGCGGCCCGCAGCGACGGAAAGCGCTGCGGCGGCGAGCACCGTCTGGATCAGGTCTTTGGTGCGCATGGTTTCAGCCCAGCGCAGCGGATCGTCAAAGCGCCCGCCTTTAGATTTGTATTCCAGTGCAATGAGACCGGCCGGGAGTTCCAGCACAGCATCGGGCTGCGCGCAGAGTGCGCCGGCTTTGAACGTTTCGCGGTCCGATTCTGTCAGAAGAAGCTTCGCCGCGTTAGCCGGAAGAAACGGCACCAGTCTCACTGCGTCTTCATCCAAACGGGAAACCGGTTCCGGATCAAAAAAGACCGCCTCCACGCCAATCCCGCAGAGGTCAGCATGAGCCATGGATAAGCCCGATCGGCGTTCAAAGGGAAGCGTGAGGAGAAAGCGAGTGCCGGCGAGCGGATCTGGCGCCTTCGGCTGCAGTTTTGCCGGGGATTCCCAAAAAGCCGGTGCAGCAGCTGCAGGCATCGGCGGCTGCACTTCTGCGGCATAAGCCGAGACGGCGGGGGCGGATTCCGGAGTTGCAGCAGACTGAACGGACGGGTTTTGTTCCAAAACGGGCTCCGGCAGCTTGGGTTCGGCAGCGGCGGTAATGTCAGGACCGGCAGCCCGCAGACGGGCGAGCGCAATAGGGGCTTTGGATGCGGCTCGGGCAGATTGTTCTGCGGCTTCACGATCAAATGCGGCCAGCGGATCTTGAGATGCAGACTCGTCCGCCGAAGGAGAGCTGTCAGCGGTCTCGTCGTCCGTATCGGGCGTCTGATCGATCTTGACGCTGCGGCGGCGCAGGAGCGATCCAATCCAGAAAATGAGCGCAGTGAGGAGCAAAACGATGCCGATGAAGGCAACACCGACAACGATGAGCATACCTTCGGGCGTTGATGCGTATTCGATGATGGCGTCCATCAACGACCTCCTTTGAGTGTCTTGACGGGCGATCCTTCAGGCCGGTGCGTTTTGAAAGCTTGCTTCGGCCGATTGTTGAGGACCGCAGGTTTGGAGGACGGTGCGGTATGGGCACGCTTTCCGCCGGCACATTCCGGTGCATACCGAGGTGCTCTGTTGCCTGGTTTAGCGAGGAAAGCAAATACAGTCGGGAGCTTTGGCAGCGTGCGCATTGCTTTAGGAATCGCCTTCCAGGCAGCAGCCGTTAATGTGCGGATGGATTCGTTTTGTCCCGTGACGTCAATCGCTACCGTGAGCCGTGTGTCGGGCGCCAGTGTTTCAAGGAGCGCATCGAGGAGCGCAGTGTTGCGGTACGGTGTTTCGATAAAGAGCTGTGTTTCGCTTGCGCGGCTCGCTTTTTCGGCAGCCAGAATGGCAGCGCGCCGTTCAGCATCGTGCTTAGGCAAGTAGCCCGAGAAACGGAAGCGCTGACCGTCGAGCCCCGAAGCCATGAGCGTCAAGAGAATTGAACTGGGGCCGGTGAGCGGTACGACGCAAATGCCCAATTCATGCGCCCGTGCGGCAATCTGCGCACCGGGATCGGCAACTCCGGGGCAGCCGGATTCGGAAAGAACGGCCGCATCGGCGCCGTCAAGCACCGGCTGGAGCCATTCGCTGATCAATTCGGGGGCCGGATCATGACCAATTTCAACAATGTCCAGTTCAGCAATGGGTTTGGGATGACCCATGGCTTTAAGCGTTGCGCGGGCCGTTCGGGCCGCTTCAACGAGAAAGTGATCGATGCGGCGGGCCGTTTCAACGGTCGACGCCGGAAGCGCATCCAGCGCTGGTGCTTCGCTGATGGGGCATGGCAGAAGATAGAGCTGACCAGACATCACGGCGTCCTTAGAAAAAGGGGAAAACGGGCAGGCTGAATGAAAGTTTCGGGCAATGACTGCGTTTATAGGCCGGGAAGCACCTCAATGCCGGCCTCTTTAAGCAGTGTCGTGAGCTTCATCAGCGGAAGCCCAATCAGTGCGGTGGGATCGTCTGAGGATACGGCAGACATCAGTGCAATGCCGAGCGATTCAATTTTCGCTGAACCCGCGCAGTCAAAAGGTTTTTCGCGGTCGATATAGGCTTCAATTGCGCTTTGGCTTAAAGGACGCATGCGCACCCGTGTGAGGCTTTCGGCGGTGTGAGCATGCCCTTGGGCGTCGATGACGCAGAGTGCCGTCGCAAAGACGGTCTCTTCACCCTGCATGGCGCTGAGCTGCTTCACCGCATTTTCGCGGGTATGGGGTTTGCCGAGCCGCACGCCGTGCAGGTCGGCCGTTTGATCGGAGCCGATGACAACGGATCCCGGATGCTGGTTCCAGACGGCACGTGCTTTGAGTTCGGCCAAGCGGAGGGCTGTTTCGCGCGGCGTTTCGCCGGGCTGAGCGCTTTCATCCACATCCGGAGAAATGGATTCATAGGGCAGACACAGTCGATCCAGGAGCTCGCGCCGGTAGCGGGAGCTTGAGGCAAGAATAAGGAGAGGCTTCATAGTGTAGTGGATTGTAGTCGCAAGCCTCTATAGACACTGCATTTAAAGTGCGGTTCGATGCGGATAGGCTAGACTTGGTGCCGCTCGAACCAAAGAGCCATATACATACCAAGGCTCGATGGGGAGTTCGCTGTGCGAAGGCAGACTTTTGTTGAGGAGCTATTGAGCCATGCCGCAGTTCATTAACATCTTTGAGCTCGCCCGCCGAGGTGAGACGATTGAAGGCGAAGTTGCCGTGAAGGATCTTCCCAATTTGCTCGGCTTCACCGCCACGGAAAACGGCACGCTCCGATTCGTCGCGACGGGGCTCGGCGAACGCCGCGGACTTCCTGCCGTGGATCTCGATATGGAAGGCGACGTGGACATTTCCTGCGCCCGATGCCTCAAGCCCATGTCCGTGCACATTGCTTCCGGAGCAGTCTTTCGTTTGGTAAGAACGGAAGCAGAAGCCAATGCGCTTCCGATTGAGGATGACGAAGAGGACGAAGATGTCCTCGTAGGATCGCGCAACTTCGACCTCGAAAAGTGGGTTGAAGAAGAAGCCATTCTGGCGCTGCCGCGCATGGTCGTGCATGATGCCTGCGAAGAAAAGCGCGAATGGAGCGATGGGGAAGAACCGCAGGAAGAGAAGCGCCCCAATCCCTTCGCAGCTTTGGCGGCTTTGAAGAAATAACCTTCAGCGAGTTCGGATAACAATCGGCCCGTCAGCATCGAAATGCGGCGGGCCGATTCGTTGTGGTTTCGTACAGATCAAGAAACTATTTTTTCAGCGCCTTTGAAGACGAGTTCCAAACCTTCAACATCCTGCACTTCAACTTTACGGTAGCCGTTGGCGCGGTGATTCTCCACAGTTCGTTCTGTAATCCCCAAGCGTGCACCAATCTCTGCATTGGACAGTCCGTCCAGAACTAAGCGAAGCACTTGTTCTTCACGCGATGTGAGCTTCAAAAGCCTGCGATGGGCTTCCTTAGAGTCAATTACGCCTTTCTTCCGGCGAGCGTCTAAAGCGACTGCAGCTCCTACAGCTTCGAGCAGTTTGAGCGGGCGAATGGGTTTCGTGATGAAGTCGAAAGCGCCGACTTTCATGGTATAGACGGCTGTTTCAATATCACCATGAGCAGAAATGAAAATGACTGGAGTAGTAATCGTCCGTCTGGCAAGCTGCCGTTGTACTTCAAGTCCATTGAGCTGCGGCATTTTAATGTCGAGCAAGAGACAACCGGGACGGCTAGGCTGATCTTCGCAAAAGTAAGTGAGTGGATTGGCCCAAGTTTTGACTTCGTATCCTTCCTGTCTCAGCAGGAAAGAAACGGAGGTAAGGATAGCGTCGTCGTCATCAACAATCCGGATCAGCGGTGTTTCAGTCGAGTGATTCATCTGTAACCTCCGGAAGCTCAATGGTTACGGCAAGTCCTCCGAGCCGACTCGATGAAAGCGTCATGGTTCCATTTTGTGATTCGATGATGGATTGAACAACCATCAAACCCATGCCGAATCCTTGTGGCTTGCCGGAACCGAAGTTGCCGACGAGCTCCTGCAGGGCTTCCTTTGGCAGTTTGGGCCCATTGTCCGTAATGACAAGGCATAAGCTGTGTTCTTTTTGGGTCAGGTCCAGCTGTATTTCTGGCTGGTCAATGCTTGATTGCGCTTGAGCAGAGTTGCGAAGCAGATTGACGATAACCAGCTCCATTTCAAAGGGATCGGTTAAAACACGGCCATCAGTTTTATTGATCCATCGAACAGGTATGGGAATACGTGATGAAGTCTTAAAGCTGGCGATGGCATCGTCAATCAAAATATCCCATGGGCAGCTCTTTAAACGCCGTTTATGTTCTCGTACGTAAGTGCGGATGCGTTCAACGATGGCCTCTGAACGATCGGTTTCTTTTTCAATGGCTTCTATGGCTTCGAGCATGTCTTGCCTGCTCCCTCGGCGTTCAATAAGACGACGGAGTGAATAGGCAAAGCATCCAATCGCTGAAAGAGGCTGCCTGATCTCATGTGCAAAAATGCTTCCCATTTGATTGATGATGCCTATTCGCTGAAGTTTCTCGAGTCGTGTGGATGCGGATCGAGTTTCCATTTCGAGTTCGCGTTGTCGATTCAGCGCATCAGATAGTTCCTGTGTACGGTGGCGCACAAGATAAGAAACGACAAAGCTATGCAGGCATAACCCTAAAAGCGAAAGTATGGCGACGATGAACCACGAGAGATATTCGTTCCATAAGCGCGGAAGCGACCATCTTCTGAGTTCAGCATTTTCGTCAAGGTCAAGTTTTTTAAGCAATGCGTCAATACGGCTGTAATTTGAAGCTACGCTCCAGAGCAGTCCGTTTGAGGTCGGCGTCATTGCAAGCACTGCAGAGGTAATGGGGCGAATAATTCCGCTCGGCGCAGCGGGTGTTATGGCGATTGTGGTTCCTGGGTATAGCGACGTGGAGTTGAAGCAATGCAGCTGTGGGTACTGTTTGGAATCAAGCACTCTAAGTCTTGAAGTGTTAAGAGCACTGATCTCGGCAAGTTCCTCCAATTTACAGGCCGGCAAAACGAGAGCATCCGCCTGACCGAGAAGCAAAGCGTCAATAAGCTGAGGGATGGAGGTTCGCTTTTCTACGATTCGTCCGATTTTTGGGCTTTCATCTTCGCCAAAGAGGTAATGAAGATATGACGAGCCGAATGCCGGGTTGACTAGAAGTGTTTTGCCGTTTAATTGCTCCAGGTGCTGAAGGCCTACCCTTTGGGTGTCAACGAGAATGACGGAACCGTCGACATGGTTGGGATCCGGAGCCTGTTTGGAGATAAGTGCCGCAATGTCCCGCACTCCCTGCATTTTGTTCTGACGGAAAAATTCTGCTGAAGAGATGAAGAGCTCAACTTCACGTCCAGAGATCTTTTGATGCAGTTCCCTTTCAGACAACGTGATAATTTTGATTGAGGTTTCCGGCAGGTCTGCAGATATGCTGGAAATGGTCTTCTCTAGAAGATCTTCGGGAAGGTTGTTGGCTGTCTCGGCAGAGATGCCTATCGAGAGGGTAAGCGGCGCCGGTTCAGCCAATGAAGATGCTGCGGCTAGTGATGTGGCACATGCAGAATGAACCAACCATCCAATGATGAGGAGTCGAAATACTGCACGCATATCCGGCAGACTCCTTAAAGCAGCCGGCGGGCCATTGCCATTCCGGCAATTCGGCCAAAAGCATGTGCCTTGGCAAATGCCGTGCCGGTGATGTAGCTTGCACCATGGAACCCCCCGGTCACTTCTCCGGCAGCATAAAGACCAGGAATAATCTGTTTTTTTTGATTAAGTACTTCAGCATCAGGCGTGATGGTAAGACCGCAATATGTTCCCATGACGGCGGCAACGGCGGGCATGATGAAAAACGGCGGTGATTTGATCTCTTGCGGCGTTCCCCATCCCGAGGAGAGAGAGGTTCTTCCCAAGGGATCTTTACCGTGCGGGGCAAGACGGTTGTATTCCTCCACCGTAGATGTGACGACTGCTGGGTTAAGACCGGCGGCGGCTGCGGCGTCTTCAATACTGTCGGCCTCATAAACGTAATCAGGCACTCTGCCTTGGTCAATTAAATGCCAGAGGCGCCAGTCGTTAGGTCTTTGCCTCATCTGCTCGCGCCTCATTGCGTCATCAAACAGGATGTATGTTGAATAGCCGGGTTCGGTGAGTGAGGCTGTACCGAGTTCTTTATACGAAAGCGATTCATCAACGAAGCGTTTCCCTGCTTGATTGAGAATAATCCCTCCCGCATAGTAGATGAGCGTCATATCGGAAATTCTGGCCGGCGTGCGGACAAAACCATAGGATGCACTCACAAAATTCATATCTCTCAAGGCAGCACCGACAGCCTCTCCCATCAGCAGGCCGTCACCGTCGGAGCCAATGCCGCAAATTTTGGCGGCTCGCTGCATGTTTGGAGCATATTTCGCCATCAATTCAGTGCTTCGCGCAAACCCACCGGATGCCAAAAGAACAGCATTGGCTTGTACTCGCTGATGAGAACCGGCATATTCAACCGCGGCACCATGCACTGTCCCGTTGCTCATGAGAAGCTCTGTTGCTCTGGCGCCCGTGATGATGGGAATGTTGTGTCTGGCCGCCATTCTGAGGAGCAGATTCATGACGGCCACAGCATCAAATGTGTGCGCACGCGGTCTGCTCATGCCTGAAGCTGCACTTAATGCCAACGGAGCAACGCCGTGCTCTAGAACCCAGTTGTATTGTTCGCGGCTGACCTGAATGAGTTTTTTAACAAGCTGAGGATCATTGCGGTTCTTCCCAATACGAAGCATGTCAGCGTAAAAAATGCTGTCCGTATCCAAAATGCCATTGCGTCGCTGTAATTCTGTTTCGGATACAGCCCACTGGCCGCCGCTGATCATCGAAGAACCGCCGACAATGGGCTCCTTTTCGAGTACAACGATATCTTTAATTCCGGCTTCGGCAGCCATGACTGCAGCCGTTAAGCCAGCCGCTCCAGAGCCGATGATCAGAATTTGGCATCGCGGCGGCAGTTGAAGGTTTAAGGACCCACTGTCCGGCATGCAGACAACAGCTTTCGCCTTGGAGGTGATCAGGCTGCCTAAGGGACCGATCAAGGATAGGCCAGCTAATGGAAACAATGTGCGTCGCTGCATCGGGGAATGACTTCACAACGTGATGATCGATGCTTTCACTGTAACGGATTCCCAAAGCGTTGATTCACTTATCGAATTTCCGTTGATGGCAGTCACTGTACCTAGGTACAGCAAATTTGAGACTCGATTGCAAAGAGGCGGAGGTGAACCGACCAATTATCAGCTCCGCTGTTTGACGTTGTGCAATTGCATAAACATGTTCATGCCAACCACCAAAGGAGAGTCCGTTATGACAAACCGCAGAAACTTCTTGAAAGCAAGCTTTTCAGCAGCCGGAGCCGCCGTGGCCGGCAGCGCCTGGGCTGTGCCGGTCAAGGCTCCTTCCAAGTGGGATGAAAGCTTTGATTTTGTAATTATTGGGGCAGGCGGTGCGGGACTAAGCGCGGCATGTCATGCTGCAGAAGCTGGTCTTAAAGTGCTGGTTCTCGAAAAAATGAGTCTTGTGGGCGGATCTTCACTTATCTGCGGCGGTGCTTGGTCTGTTGGAGGAACCGAGCTTCAGAAGTCCAAAGGCATCGAAGACAGCGAGGAAAAATTCTTCGCCGATATGATGAAGACAGGACAAAATGAAAACGATCCAGCACTTGTGCGTGCGTTTGTACGAGCCTCAAAAGAAGAGTATGAATGGATTCTTAGCAAGGGGGTTAAGCCTTCGACGGTAGCTATTGCGTCCGGAATGAGCGTTCCCCGAGCTCACCGCTTTGATCCCGCAGCAGTGATTGCGTTTTATTTGAACTACGCCAAGAAACTTGGCGTAGATATTCGACTCAACACACCGGCAGATCGGCTTGTTTGGGATGCGGACGCAGGGCGAACTGCAGGTGTTCGAGTCCGCCATGCCAAACAAACGGCTTTTGTTGCTGCCCGCAAAGGTGTGCTGATAGCAGCGGGAGGCTTCTCTCGCAACCCGCAGCTCTTGGCTAAATATGCGCCCCCAATGAAATGGGCGGCCGTCATTGCAGGGATGGGAACCACCGGTGACGGCATGTTGTTAGGACAGGATTGCGGAGCAGACGTGCTGGATACCAATTACGTCAAGGCGTCTTATGGGTTCAAGCTCAATCCATCGAGCATCTCGGACATGACAACGATTTATTACGCCGGCGCCATTATCGTCAACAAGGATGCTAAGCGTTTTGTCAACGAATCGCTTTCCTACAAACTCCTTGGGGATGAAGCGTTGTCGCAGCCTGAGCATAAGTCTTGGCTTGTTTTTGACGATGCCATTCGTCGTTCACAAATGAAGCTCCGTGCTATCGACAAGAAGCTTTGGGGCGGATTTGATGAAGGAAAGACTGCTGACTACTATTTCTCAGGTGCAACGATTGAAGAAGCTGCTCAGAAAGCAGGGTTGAATCCAAAGGTTCTGGCCGAAACCATTCAGCAATATAACGAGACGGCGCCTCAGGGGAAGGACCCGATTGGACGCACATCACTTTCTTCAGGATACGGCAAACCTGTAGCGCTTGATCATGGGCCGTATTTCATCATGCCAGCTACCGCCGGCATGATTGGCACATACTGTGGACTTCGCATTAATGACAAGGCACAAGTTATCGGTGTGTTCGGAGAAGTTATTCCTGGACTCCTTGCTGCGGGGGAGGCCACAGGCGGCGTGCATGGAGCGGCCTACATGACAGGTACTGCATTTGGCAAAGCACTGGCTTACGGCCGCATTGCCGCTAGAACTGTCGCGAGTTGATTGCTCATCTGAACCGCTCAGTCAGTCTGTTGGCGATGTGGTGATTATCTGAGCGTTTTTTTCATCCAAATAGCCCGAAGTATTGATAGAGGTACTTCGGGCTATTCATGATTAAAAATGATTTGGATGGCATTGCATTTTTGGTGAATTCCCCACTCTTTTTCAAACCCTGCCATCTACTCATATTTCGACAACCGATTTTATCGAAGTCGTTCAGTCCTTCCTTGTAAGCTATCATTTTGATATTTATGAATTTCTCCGATACTTAATAGAGCGGCCACAAGCCGTTTATCAAAGGAGAAATGTATGAATTACACAAAATCTGCGGTACTGATCGCAGCAATGTCCCTTTCATTTGCCGTCTACGCCGCAGGTGGCCACAGTGGTCCGGCTGTAGCCCTTCCAATTCCAGGCAAGCTTGGTGAGGTTATTGTCAATCCCTACAATATGGCGCCTTTGACGGCTGTCATCCGTAATGGCGGTTACGTCGTCCAAGATGCTCACGTCAAAGTGCTGCCGAAGATGAAGGGGCAAACGATTGAATATGACGTTTCGAATGGGTTGTTGATGACCTATGCCGGTATCCCCGTTTTCGGCCTTTATCCGGATTACGTGAATAAAGTTGAAGTGAGCTATACACGTATTGACGGAGCTGAAAAGAAAACAATCACAGAAACTTATCAGATTTACACGGGGCCGACCTATGCCAACGTTAACGGAATGGCACGCTTTCCGCAGCCCTTCTTCGACGCAAAGGTCAAAAAGGTGGATCCTGAATTTGCTGACCGGCTTTATCTGATTAACAATTTTCAGGGCAAATCTTCAAAAGGAACACGTGTTTCCTGGAACAACCCTGAAGGCGGCGCTCTCGAGTGGAATTTCGAGCCGCAGGTAGCTGTGATTGATACAACAGGTGAAATCCGATGGTTTATGGATGCCTCTTCTATCTACGACATCAATTCCATTTGGAATGCAGGTTGCTTCATGGGGTTCCGCCAGAATGATGATGGGCAAATTAGCTTTGGATACGGTCAACGCTACGCAAAGATTGATCTGATGGGCAGGACAATTTTTAATCGTATCCTGCCAGACAATTACAACGACTTTTCGCATTCGATGGACAACTCGCCCAATGGTAACTATTTCCTGCGCGTAGCGAGTTCGAACTACAAGTTCCCCAATAGCGACAAACATGTGCGCACGGTTCGCGATGTCATTGCTGAAGTAAATCCCGCGACGGGCAATGTGGTTGATGAATGGAGGCTCTTTGACATCCTCGATCCCTACCGTGACACGGTGCTTAAGGCCTTGGATCAGGGGGCTGTCTGTCTCAACATTGATGCCGCAAAAGCAGGAGAAACAATGTCTGCCGAAGACCTTGCCAAAATCCATACCTTTGGAGACATTCTGGGAACAGGGCCGGGACGCAACTGGGCGCATGTGAACTCCGTCGATCATGATGCCGAAGACGACTCGATCATCATCAGTTCTCGTCACCAGTCCGCTGCGATCAAAATTGGACGAGATAAGGAAGTGAAATGGATCTTGAGTTCACCGGTGGGCTGGAAATCTCCCTGGCGTGAGAAGATGCTCACGCCTGTCGATCATTTAGGTAATCCTTTGAAGTGTGAAGGCTCAACTTGTGAGGGCGATTTTGACTACCCCTGGACACAGCACACAGCATTCAAAATCGACTCGAAGAGCAAAGGCGATATTCTTTATCTCTCCATATTTGACAATGGCGACGCTCGCGGTATGGAGCAGCCGGCGCTTCCGACAATGAAGTACTCACGTGCCGTCATCTACAAGATTGATCAGAAAAAGATGACTGTTGAGCAGGTATGGAGTTATGGCAAAGATCGCGGTTTTGAGTGGTACAGCCCGATTACTTCCATCGTTGAATATCAGAAGGACAAGGATTCTGTCTTTGTTTACTCCGCAAACTCCGGTGCCAAGGTGAATGACCGCGGAGCTATGGTTTCGGCTCCGAATCCAACTCTGATGGAGTTCAAATGGAACGCATCCAAACCTTCGCTTGAAATTCAGCTCGAAAACTGTGCCGGTTACCAGGCGATGCCGATCAGCGTTAACGCTGCATTTGCCCCCGCCAAGTAAGCCTTTAACGGGTACAGGCAATTCCGACGCAAAGTCGGCTGGGATTGCCTGCTGATCCTCTGTTTTCGAGAAAAAGTTATGAATTCAAGCAACAATCTGCACAAATTTGCAGTGACCGCTCTCCTGACGGCTACGGCTCTAATCGTCTGCTCTAATGGCGTTTTTGCAGCTGAAACAATGATTTATGGCCGCGTGAGTACTTCGCTACGGGTAACGAAGGCTGATGGCGAACCAACTAAAGTAGACATGAACAATGAAGGGTCACGCTGGGGGTTACGCACTGAGGAGCACATCAACCCGGATCTCTCTGCCAAGATTTGGCTTGAGTCGGGTTTTAATTCAGACGATGGAGGGCTGTCAGGAACCGGTGGCGGCAATCTTGACAAGATGATCTTTGACCGCCATGCGGTGCTCTCCCTTGCATCTAAAAAATGGGGTGAAATTGGGTTTGGCCGTATGGGATCAGTGCGCAGTGCAGTAATGCCCTACAGTCTTGTTTTGCTTCCGCTAGATCCAGTGAACGGGGCTTACTACGACATCGCTTCTATCTCGGTTATGTTTGGAGCCGATCCAAGAGCAAACAATACTGTGACTTATGTATCTCCACGCATGAGGGGATTTAAATTTGGGGCAAGTTACTCCTTTGCCACTACAGATCAGGAAGAGCCGGAGATAACCAGCAATAACCGCCTTCTGGCATTAGGCGGTAATTACGAGGATGGTTCAATCGGCGTCTATTTTGGTGCTACTCATGTTTGGCACGGAAAGACCTCCGCCGCCTCTGCTGATCGCGGAAAACTGTACACGCGTGCAGATGCTCAGGCCTATACGCTCGGTGCAACCTATAGACCGACAGACGCCTGGAAGTTCTATAGCGCTCTTCAGTATCATAAAAACTGGCGTAATGTGGCCGGTTGGAAGGTCGATGCCGGCAGTGGTTCAGCATCGGACAAGGAGTACGGTGTGGACGGCCTCAGTGCCATGGTGGGAGTTAACTACTGGTTCACGCATGCTCTGCGAGGAACTTTCAGTTATTACCTCTTTGATGGTTCACATAAACGCCCTGGCAAGGCAGACGAAGAAGGAATGCGCCAAAGCATCAATGCCGTCATTGACTATCGGTTGTCTAAAACCCTGCTTCTCTACGGTACGTCGACTTACTCGAAAGGCGATAATCGCCTCGACAACAGCGACTGCACAAAATGGGTGTCGAGAGTGGGTCTGATGAAATTTTTCTAAAAGTTAATTCAATATTTCAGGACGGAAAAATGGATCATTTCACGCCTCATGAAGATCTTCTTGATGTGAAATTGCGGGATCTTCTGTTTTTCCTCCTGATTTTTGAGCACAGAAAACTCATTGATGCTGCAAAGGCAATGAAGATTTCCATGCCCACGGCGGAACGCAAACTTAAGAGTTTACGGTCGGCCTTCGGTGATTCTCTTTTCACGCGCGGCGGTACCAAAGGCTTCTTTATGGTTCCGACCCAGCGTGCTGCAGATCTCTATCCGAAGATCAAGACAATCGTTCAAACATACCAAGCTGCACGTATTGAAAAGCCATTTGAGCCATTGGAAATTCGGAACACCTTTCATCTCGCAGTGAACAGCCACGGCCTCTTTTTCATCCCTGAGGCATTCTTTCAGAATTTTTGTGAGCGTTGCCCAAACGCGAAACTTCGGATTGTCAGGCCAACGTCCGATATTTTCGAAATGCTGAGATCTGGCGAGGCAGATTTTGGATTCTCATACCGAGCAGCCGAGCCCGAGGACTCGGGTATTCATTCATATCCTATCTATACAGGGAAAGCTATTGTCGCGGTGAGAAAAGGGCACCCACTCGAGGAAGTAAATGCCAGCAGAATGCTTTCTATCGGTGATCTTCGTCCGTTTACGTATGTTCGTCTTTATTCGAAGTCACGAAAGTTCGCCAATGTTCGTTACCTTGACGAATGCTTGTCATCTGAGCCATTAAATTTTCAAGGTCATATTGATTCACCTTTCTTTCTGAGCGGGCCTTTGATTACGCGCTGTACTGACGCTGTATGCATCTGTCCAGAAATAATCGCGGAGCCGTGGCGTCAGGCAGGATTGATTTCTTGTCTGGATGCAGATTTCCTTCAGCAAACCTTTACGCTGCATCTTGTTTGGCATGAACGAACTCACGTACTTCCGGAGTTTCAATTTATGCGCTCTCTCCTATTGTCCAAATAGAGAACCAAACTCAAGCCGGGGATGAGGTTTCGAGTCAGAAGTCTGAGGAAGGTGACGAAGAAATATTTAGATGCGTTTTGATCTGTAGGGATCGGTATGCCTGTCACGGGGATGTATGAACTTTGCATGAATGGGACAAAGGTGGAGAAGTTATCCTCGGATTGCGTGTTGCTGTGGAGCCCTTCGGCAGCATGCACGTATGCGGTCTCGGCTTACATGACAGGTACTGTGTTAGCGTTGCCCTCGCATATAGCTGCATTGCCGCTAGAACCGTCGCGAGTTGATTACTCGCCAGAGTTGCCCGGTCAATCTGCAATTTCTGTAAATATGGATCGAGCGTTTTGTTCCAAAAAAACAGCCCGAAGCACAAGAAGTCCTTCGGGCTGGTTTTCGTTAAGAGACTAACTGGGAGGATTATTTCGTCTCAGCTTCATCAGGCAGTCTGGCGCCGCATACTGAACAGAAGAGCGATTCGCGTGAGACCGCGGGTGTGCCGCAGGCCGTGCAGCGCTTAGGCACCGGGGCGAGTTCGACAATCAGTTCGCCTTCCTCCACCGGGACCATGCGGCGGGTCTGAGCGAAGTCGGCGCGCTTAAGCACGCGCTTGACGATCCCGTCGACGGCTGCACAGACAGCCTTTTCCTGCTTCATGATTGAGACATTGAAAAGCTCCTGACCGGCTTTGACAATGTCGCCTTCGGCCACGTGAACGATCCAAAGGTCGGCCTTGCGCGGGCTGGGCACCTGATAAACGTTGCCGGGTTCTGCGCGCAGCACGGTCGACTTCGGTCCCGTGCCTTCCTTCACCTTCACGGCACAGGTGAGAATTTCGCTGTCGAGCACATAGCGCACCGTGGAGAAACCCTCTTCGGTCACCGAATCAATCGACAAAATGTGCATCTGGTGGGGTTTGCCGTCTGAGCTCGAAAAGTTGAGCGTTTCACCCGAACGGAGCCCCTCAAACCACACGTCGAGCGGCAGCGCGTTGGGGTCGCCGAAACGGCGGCGGAATTCGATGGTCTTGAGCGCGTCGGCCGGATGATTCATGTACATCACGAATTCTTCTTCGGTGGCCGGACGTTTGATCAGACTTTCGAGCTTCACGCGCTCGCCGGCAAGGTCGGCGGGTGCTAGCGTCAGGAGCGGCGACTCCGCACGGCGATCACGCAGGGCTTCGCGCCACTTTGCCCCGAAGGCGCTTTCATAGACCCAATCCTCGGGGAAGCCAAGCGGAAGCCGGCCGAATTTGCCTAGCAGCAGATTGCGGAACGCTTCGTTGCAGTCCATGTAGATGATCAGGCGTTCGTCGCGCTCGGCCTGAGTGAGGTTCGTGCGCTTGCTCCCCGCCGTGCGCACGGCGTTGAGGAGCCGCTCCACTTCAGGCATTCCGCCGCGCTTCCAGGCCCCGGTAACGGCCAGGAAAGCGGTGTTCCAGGTGATTTGCGAGCCCGGCGTGACGTCGTGGTAGCGCACGATGCGGCGTGAGCACTCGAGGAATTCAAGCATGAAGGGCAGCAGCTGAATGTAGCCCTGCTTAACAGCGCCTTCCTGCGAAGATGAGGTGGCTCCGCCGGGCATTTGGTAGCGCGTGACGTCATAGTCGACGCCCTGGAAAAAGGGCGAGCAGTAGCGGTCAAACCACGGCATCACCTGCTTGGCGGCAAAGTTGGCTTTGGCCACGGCCTCGCGGTCCAAGAGCGTCTTCATGCCGAGTTCGTCTTCAAGATAGGCAGCGAGCGACAAGAGGTCGCCCTGGCCGTAGCTGCGCACCGAGGCGCCCAGCCCAGCGTCGAGAATTTCGCAGCCCGCAGCAGCCGCGGCAGCACAGGCCGGCAGGAAGAGACCGTCGACGGCATGACGGTGGTAGTGGAGAACAAGTTCGGGCCAGCGTTTTTTGAGCGCTGTTACCAAGGCCGTCATGAAGGCGGGCGAACAGACGCCCGCCATGTCTTTGAGACCGAGCGTGATGCGGCGGACAGCGGTCTGTTCGGGCACGCCCATGATCTTTGCGGTCATGTCGACCACGGCCTCGGCGGACTGCAGACAGTAGTTGACGTCAAACCACGGCGCGCGCGAAAGCGCAATGGCGGGCTCAAAGAGCTTATCGGGACGGCTGAGAACCACTTCGGCGATCGGCGCCATATTGTCGGCTTCATTGAGGAAGTCAAAGCACCGTACGACGTCGTAGTGCTCGCAGATCATCTCGCCCGTGAGCTGCATGAGGTTGCGCGGCTGCGGGGTGTAGCCCAGCACATTGGTCGAGCGCACGAGGAGCTGCTTCAAAGTCTTCGGCGCAAAAGCGTTCCACTCGCGGGCTTCCTCGAAGGGATAGGTCATGTTGGCGAGCATCGCCACATGAAAGTGCGCCCCGCCGCCGTTCTCAATGGAAAAGAGCCCTGCGCTGTCCAGATAGGGGCCTACCAGGCGGTCCTCAGCAAGACGCATGCGGTTGCCGTGGTTGGACTGGGTCATGTCGCGCGTGGTCGTGTCCGTAAAGTGGATGCGACCCGTGTCGCGGATGAAGGCGAGGAGGTCTTCTCGGTCTCCCTGCGGATAGGGCGAGGGGCGGCTTCGCGCCGCTTCAGAGAGCTCGGGCGAGAAGGGCTGAAAGTGTGCCAGTTTGGGCGTGGTCTTCGAGCGGTATTCGCCGAGCGAAACGTAGGGGTTGAAGCCGCGCGCAGAAATTTCCGCGACGAGCTTGGCGAGCCGTTCGCTTTCAGGCTCCAAATCCGTGTAGCGCAGAATCTCCGGGTGCTCTTTGATGAAGGTGGTGGTCACTTCACCCGCGCGGAAGCTCGGATGGGCCACGACCCGGCGCAGGAAGGGAATGGTGGTCTTCGGGCCGCCGATCACGTACTCCTGCAGCGCTCGGTCCATGATCCCGAGCGTCTTTTGCCAGTCACGGGCATAGGTGATGAGGAGCGCGCCGGCGGAATCGTAGTTGGAGGGGAATTCATAGCCGGCGGAGAGGTTCGAGTCGAGGCGCACGCCCGGTCCGCCCGGAGAGACGTAGCGGGTGATGAGGCCGGAATTGGGGGTGAAACTTTCCTGAGGATCCTCCAGATTCACGCGGACCTGAAGGGCATGGAAGGAGGCTCGCGTGTTTTCTTCGGTAAAGCGCAGGGTGCTCCCGAAGGCGATGGCGATCATTTCTTCGACCAAGTCGACGCCGTAGCGGCTTTCGGTAATGCCGTGCTCGACCTGCAGACGCGTGTTCACCTCGATCATGTAGGGTTCGCCCGCTTCGGTCACGAGGAACTCCACGGTGGCAACCGAGTGATACCCCACAGCCAGCACGAGCCGACGGGCATAGTCTTTGAGCTCTGCGCGCAGTTTGGGCGTCATGCCGCGCCAGGGCGACGGCGTGACTTCAAGGAGTTTCTGGTTGTTGCGCTGAACCGTGCAGTCGCGTTCGTCAAAGGCAAACACATTGCCCCAGCGGTCAGCGATCACCTGAATTTCGATGTGGTGGACCTTGGGAAGGTATTTTTCAACGAAGAGCCGAGGGTTGCCAAAGGAGGCCTCCGCCATGGCTGAAGCCTTTTCAAAGGCGTCTTCAAGTTCATCCTCGTTGGTCACGAGGAAAATGCCGCGTCCGCCGCCGCCGCCCTCGGCTTTAAGCATGATCGGAAGACCAATTTCATGAACGATCTTTCGCGCGCCCGGAACGTCGACGGATTCGTCGGAACCCGGGACCACCGGAATGCCAAGGCTGCGGGCCACGCGGCGTGCTTCGACCTTATTGCCGAGGAGGTGCATCGCTTCGGCCGTAGCGCCGATGAAGGTGATGCCGGCTTCGGCGCAGAGCTTCGGAAAGTTGTTGTCTTCGCTCGCAAAACCCCAGCCCGGATGGATGGCGACGCAGCCGCGTTCGCGGGCAAGGCGGATGATGCGCGGAAGGTCAAGATAGGCGCGCGGGTCCGCTCCGAGCAGAATCAGTTCCTGTGCGGAGGCGGCAGCCGGTTCGGTTTTGTCGATGTCGGTCGCGGTAATGGCGGCAATCGCCTCAAATCGCTCGCGAATCGAGCGGCTGATGCGGCGTGCGGGGATGCCGCGGTTGGCGACCAAAATCACCTTGCCGCGCAGACTCTCGCGTACTTCCTCAAAAGTTCGTTGCTGCATGGATGGAATTCCTTCCCTTGAGTTGTTTAAAGGCTTGCGTTGATTTTGTGCTGCGTATGAGACTTTATTTTTAAAGCGTGTCTCACACGCTGCTCTTTTGAGGATCAAGTTTCCGAGACTTTTCAATCCCCTTAGAAGAATTCATGCCGCCCGGGGCGGGAGCGTTCAATGCGTCTCCGGCGCCCGGGCACTCAATTTCGCGGTGCCGCTTCTGCGGCATGCGGCGCAGGCGCCGCTTTGATGAGACTGCCGCGATCGAGTGTGACTATTTCGCCCGACGGGGTCTCGAGGAGGAGCTCTCCGTCGGGAGCGAGACCAATGAATCGGCCCGCGGTCAGGGCGCCCTCAGCGCTCTCAACCGCCACGTCGCTTCCGAGCCAAAGGAGGTGAGCCTGCGCGAGCGCTCGCCAGGAGGCGATGAGCCGGGCGGGGTCGGCTTCGCGCAGATGACGGAGAATGCGCCGCCAAAGTTCATAGGGATCCATTGCGGCTCCCCCGCGGGGCACCAGACGCCCGGGCGGGAGCGCAGCGCCCTCTCGGAGCGACGACACTTCGGGTGACCAGTTGACATTAAGGCCGATGCCTGCGGTGAGGAGCCCGTCAGTTTCTTCGAGCAGAATGCCGCCCACTTTGGCCGGCCCATTGGGCGAAAGACAGATGATGTCGTTAGGCCACTTCATGAGCACCGGGAAGCCGAGACTGCGCAGTGCTTCAGCGGTCAAAGCCGCCGTCGCTGCGGCGGATGCCCGCGTGGCATAAACCCCTTCAAGCGGCAGTCTGATGCCGGCATGAAGATTCCCGCGGGCGCTCTCCCATGCGCGGCCGTACTGTCCGCGTCCTGCTGTCTGCAGGTTTGCAAAGATCGAGCCGTAGACCGGCAGGCGGTCTGCAGCATAGAGCGAGCGGGCGAGCGTGAGAACCGAATCCGTTTCGTCAATACGGTAAATGCCGTCAGGATCAGGTTCACCGAGCGCAGACGCCGGATCGGTCGATTGATGCAATGGTGCTGGAATCATGAAGCGGAGGTCCAAAAGGGATCGGAAGTTGTTTTCTTTGAGCCTATCAGCCTCATTGGCTGTTGGCGGCGCTCATTGCGCCAAACCTGCGCCGGCGTGCACGGCTTTTGCGCCTTTCCTGCACGTGTTGGGAGATATGCCGTACAGACTAAATGCTTAGTTCGGGGTTTCGGACGGCTGCTTTCGATTCGCCGGATCGGCGTACGTCCATGGGAACGATGTTGTGCTGAGCACCGCCTTCAGGGCAAGGTATTTGGCGGATATGCCTGCAAAAACCTCCTTTAAACAGTATATCTATATGATTAATAAAGAAACGTATACGCAATTATTAGAAAATTGCAATGAATGTCAGGGAAATTTGAGAAATATCCCGTTCTCCTAAGCGGATGTGCTTAGATGCGGCAAACAAAACCATCGAGGAAAAGTGCACTATTACTGCACTAGAGATGGAAACGAAAAGAAGTTTCCTTAAAGCTCAATCAACTACGTCTTTTATTTTGGAGATTCTGCGATGAAATTCACTGTCTTGCATTTGACTGATGCCGCTTCGGCAGCATCTGCTGCAGGCGGGCAGAGTCTCCGGCTTCCGCCCCTGCACCGAGGGCTGCGACTGCCGCCGCGGTCGGCGCTGCACCTTAGGGTGGAGGACGGTTTCTGCTGAAGCCTTGTGCTTCAAGCTTTTCGAGGCCGCCCTCCCGCCCCGCCCCAACGCGCAGAGGGTTGACCTGACTGCATGACTGCATTAACGGCGGTCTGCGCTGAGCGCATCCCGATGCCTGCAGTCTTTCTGTTGAAAGACCGCATCAAACGATTTCCAGCTCTTTTCCTGAGGATGCCGTCATGTTCCAGTCCTTTGCCTTCATGTCCCGCCGAGATTTTATTGCCGCTGCCGCTATGGCCGCGGCCGGGATCGTCTGCTCGTCGCCCCGCGGCGTTTTTGCCGCCGAACCTGAAAAGCGCTCGGTGACCATTGCCGTCGGCGGCAAGAATCTCTACTACTACCTGCCGATGGCGCTCGCCGATTGGATGGGCTTTTATAAGGACGAAGGACTTGACGTCAAAGTCGTGGATTTTCAGGGCGGATCGAAATCCCTTCAGGCTGTAGTAGGGGGCTCAGCGGATGTGGTTTCGGGAGCGTTTGAGCACACGCTTTCGATGCAGACCAAGCGCCAGTCCATGCAGGCCTTTGTGCTTCAGGATCGTGCGCCGCAGTGCGTTTTTGCCATTAACCGCCGCACCATGAAGGGTGTCAAGGATCCCGCTGCGCTCAAAGGCCGCCGCATCGGCGTGACGGCGCCGGGGTCGCATTCGCACGTGATGGCCAACTTCGTGATGGCGCGTGCGGGCGTGAAGTCTAATGAATACTCGGCCATCGGCATTGGTTCAGGCGCAGGCGCTGTGGCTGCGGTCCGTTCCGGACAGGTGGATGCTTTCGTCGGGCTCGATCCGGTCGTCACGCAGCTCGAAGAAGCCGATGCCATTGACATTGTGGTCGACACCCGCCGCGTGGAAGAAGGCGACGCACTCTATAACGGCCCGATGGTCGCGGGCTGCCTCTACGCGCCTCAGACCTTCATTGACCGCAATCCGGAAACGGTTCAGCGCATGACGAATGCGGTTATTCGTTCGCTCAAAACCATCGCCGCGATTACGCCCGAGGAGCTCATGAAGTCCGTGCCGAAGGCCGCCTTCCTCGGCAATCCGAAGCTCTACGCCGAATGCTTCCTGCGCAATCGCCCGGCCATGTCGATTGACGGCCGGTTCCCGGAAGGGTGCGTTGAGACCGCCGCCAAAGCGCTCGCATCGGTGAAGCCCGAACTCGCCGACTTCAAGTTTGATGCCGCGGCTGCGTACACCAACCGCTTCGTGGATGCCGCGAAGAAGGCCTGATTTCGAACCCCATTATCAACACTTTCAACACTTCGCCCGGGGGAATAACCCCCCGGGCCGCGCCCATAATCCAAAGCCGCTCTCATGAAAGCGCGGCAGAGGCGCAAAACCCTAAAACAAAAAAGAAATTCATAGAGGAAGCGGTCTGATGTCGAGCGAGACAAATGAACCGATTGGAGCGGCTCGAAACCCTGCGCCGGCCATAGCATTTGAAAATGTCACCTGCAGTTTTGAAACGCCCGAGGGCGTTTATACCGCCACGAAGGATGTGTCCTTTTCGATCGGCGACGGCGAGTTTGTGAGCGTCGTCGGACCGACGGGCTGCGGAAAGTCGACGCTGCTTAACGCTGCGGCTGGGCTTTTAAAGCCCGCTGCCGGGCGCGTCCTGATTTACGGCGAAGCCCTGAACGGCATCAACCATCGGGCCGGCTACATGTTTCAGGCCGAAAGCCTGATGCCCTGGGCGACGGCGATTGACAACGTCATGATGAGTCTGAAATTCCGCGGCGTCCCGGAAAATGAGGCGCGTGAGGCGGGCTTTGACTGGCTCGAACGCGTGGGGCTCGAGCGTTTTGCCGACCGCTATCCGCATGAACTTTCGGGCGGCATGCGTAAGCGCGTTGCCATGGCCCAGACCATGATTGCCGACCCGGACATTCTTCTCATGGATGAATCCTTCTCAGCGCTTGACATTCAGACGCGGCAGCTGATGGAAAACGAACTGCTTGAACTCTGGCAGGCGAAGAAAAAGGCTGTGCTCTTTATTACCCACGATTTGGATGAGGCCATTGCCATGTCCGACCGCGTGGTCGTGATGTCGGCAGGGCCCGCTTCGCACCCCTTGGGGAGTTTTCCCATTGCCATTCCGCGTCCGCGCAACGTTGCCGAAATCCGCACCCGTGCGGACTTTAACGAATGCTATTCGGCCATTTGGGAGGTACTCCGCGAAGAGGTACTGAAGAGCTACCGCGAACACCGCGCGCACGTCGGCACACTGGCGAGCTGATAGGAGAGAGGGAGACACATCATGCAGCGCAAAGGTTTTCAGATTCGAATTTGGCAGTGGGGGCTCCTCGCAGCGATTTTCGTCTTTTGGTGGGCGATGACAAAGCCCGGATTTATTCCGGCGTTTTTCTTCTCCGACGACAGTCAAGCCGCCTTCTTTTTCGGCGAACCGGTGATCATTCTTCAGCGTATTTGGGAGTGGTTTGCGGGCGGCGAAATCTACAGCCACCTCGGCGTTACGCTTTATGAAACTGTCATGGCCTTTGTGATCGGCACGGTTGCAGGGCTCGCAGTCGGTCTATGGCTCGCGCTCTCGCCGGTGGCGGCAGCCGTGGCGGACCCCTTCATCAAGGGGTTCAATTCCATGCCCCGCGTCATCCTTGCGCCGATTTTCGCCGTGTGGTTCGGACTTGGGCCGGCCTCCAAGATTGCGCTCGGCTTCACGCTCGTCTTCTTCATTGTTTTTTTCAATGTCTATCAGGGCGTTCGCGAAGTGAATCCCAATGTTCTCGCAAGCGCCAAGATGCTCGGCGCCACGCGCCGGCAGCTCCTGCGCTACGTCTATCTGCCGAGCGCCATGAGCTGGGTCTTTTCGAGCCTGCATACCTCGGTGGGCATGGCGTTTGTCGCAGCCGTGATCGGTGAATATTTGGGATCGGCAGAAGGCGTGGGCTATCTGATTCTGCAGGCCGAAACGACCTTTGACATGAATACCGTGATGGCCGGCATTTTGGTGCTGACAGCCTGTGCGCTGATCCTCGACCGCATCGTGACGGAAGTTGAAAAGCGCCTGATGCGCTGGCAGCCGACGGTTTGATGGGTGAGCGGGTTCCAACCGCTTAACACAGCATTTTTAAATTCTTCCTCTTTGGGCTCTCTAGGATCAGCAGATCGCGAGAGCCCTCTTTTTTTTGTGCTGGTCCATCCTGATCTGAACTCCCAAATGACTAGATCTTAACTAAACGGAAAACAGGATTCGGGAGTTTTGTTAATTTCAACAGAGCCAGCAAATTTCGATGGCGTTTAGCGACAGAGTCCAGAACAAAGGCATTGGTTGTCGGATGTTTATATGCCTGCATGCACAGAAGTTGGGTAAGGAGATTATGCATTGTTTCTTCTGTATTTTCAGCTTAGGATGGGGTGCATGCATTTTTCTTCTTTGTAAAGCATATTCATACGTAGAGCCATAAACAAATAGTTTTCATCAGTGCGCTGCTTCTGTCGCTTCGAATCGTGAACCGCCGATTTCATTCTTGAGGTCAAGTGCTTTCAGAACATCTGGATACAGTTCATTGATCTGCAGCTCAGCCATTACGGCATCACGATACAAATGCAGATAAGCCTTGATCGGAATAGGACCGGCATCCGTGTTCTCCTTTCATTCGTCCGGAACTGCATTCGCAGAGATCCCCAAGACAGGATCTTTATGTGCAATCGAATCGCACAGAGCCTGTTTGTGCCGCTGCAGATAGATGAGCTTTGACAGCTCCTTCTTTAAGGCTCAGAAACTGGATGTACTTCAAGTTGAGGTTGATGGCCGTCTGTGTGTTGTAAATGCTCTGAAAGCCGCGATCTGTCACCAGAATGTTGTTGGTTAGATCCAAACCGGCCAACTTCATGCGCAGATAAATCTCCGGGAGGATTGTCTGATCGTTGATGGATCCGTCGAAGCTGCAGGCAAAGACCACATCTCCTGTGGCATGGTCGCATACCGTCATATAGTTGACCTGTCGGAGCTCCGGATTCTGTCTGGCATGGCCCAAGCTTGCCGCATTGATGGTGTACAGAGTGACAGCCGAGTCACTTTATTTGCAGTGATAGAAGCAACTTGTAGTAACGTCAACCTGCGGCTGAGTGATGCTTGAGAGCATTTCTGCTATTGGCCGGCCTTCAAGCGGTTGAACCTCAGGTAGCCAGACTTGTGGTAGTCAATCCTTGAACGTCAGCAAGTATTTTGCAGGACAACCGAGCGTGGGCAGAAGGTCGAAAAACTGGCGGAGCTGGTGCGGACAACTTCAATCACCTAGACATGCGGCCAAGTAAATGATGTTAGGGTTGCATATAACAAAACAAGACTGAGTTCCGCGAGCAGCCATATTACAGAACTGAGCGGACATGACTGATGAATGGACTATTGCAAGTCTTCGCTAAAGAGGAATAATAAATGAATAGGGATTGGATTCTTCAAACACGCGAAACTCGTCGGTCTTTTGCGAATGCAACTTGGGTGCCACTGCGTGCATCTCAAGCTAAAGAGCAAGGCCCGCGGGTTACCGAAATTGGCCATATCAGTGAGTACTTTGGATGTGGATCAGTTGCATTTTTTCCGCAGCATCGAGAGACTGCCGAGAAGTTGAGTTGGAGTGACATCGGAATTGCTCATCGTGCGCGGCCATGCGCCTACGATGACGGTTACTACTCTCCGATAGACCAGTATCAGTACAACGACAAAGAGCCTATCGGGGTTGAACTAGTTTTCGTACATGATCAACCTGTTGTTGGAGGGACAAATTGGATACTGAATCCTGACCTCGTCGTTGCTCTTCGTTTAGTTAAGGTGGAGCATACTTGGGTTAGGCCTGAAGAAGATTTTGTGGTAGTCGCTCGTGAGGTTCTCGATAGTGATGGTCGGTATCAGCTGATCGAGATTAAGCGAGAGTTCCTTATTGACTATCTTGCTGCCCGGGGACTTGCGCTAAGGCTGTCTTACTACCGGCAACGCATTGAGAATGTTGCCGTTGTTGAAGGAACCAATTACGAGGGGCTTGTAGATTATCAGGATGAGCGAGATCACGGTCACTTCGAACTCCTCATACGTAGCTTAAATGACGTTTATGGCGGAAGCTGGGCATCATTCCGTGTCTGGAGGACCGATATTGATGAGGAAGAGGACGCACCGGTTTTGGGCCCGGAGAGGGATGACAACACTGACTACGAACAGTCAGAATGTGTTCGAGAAGGCCCCAAAGGAATCCGTGTAGAAAGTGAGTTCTGGAAAAATGAATGGATTGATCATCGAGCTCAGAGTGTGAGAGTCCGTGGTGATATAGATCAATCTTTACCGCACTTCATAGTTGAAACTGATGGAACACGCATGGCCTCTACAGCGCTTAATTCTGAAGATGTTGGTCGATGGCTATGGTTCCAACCGAGTGTAGTCACTGATCTTCTTGGCCGCCGCGGGTTCTCCTTAAAGTGGTACACCGCAGAGACGGGTGCAATCATCTCTACATCTGGCTACGCGACACATTTTGGAGTCAATTCCGCTGATTTGCTAACCATCTACGCCTGTGACATTGCCCGTCTTACAGGTTGGGAGCAACATGTTTGGGCAGCGCACAATGTACCACCAGAAGGTAAGGTTTCCCGGGAGTTGTTAGCTTCACAAATCAGGGCTCAGCCAGCCTCCACGCATGCTGTAGAGGAATTACTTTTTGTGAGTATGCGGAAGCTAGAGAAGGGATTTGAGAGGAAATTCGGAGCTAAGTTGTTTAAACATCAAATTGATGATGGCTCTGCGATGCAGCAAATATCGCGATTCCACTGTAGGGATCAGGCCTCGTTACTACGACTTGCGAAAGAGATCATCCGAGTTTTTTCAGATCGCCTTAACCTTCGCGAACTACGCAAGCTGTCGTCTCATGCAGAGAAAGATAAACTTGGTTCCAATAAACTCCTTCAAGATGTGTTAGCGAAGAAAATTGGGGAAGAAAGAGCTCGTCAAGTGTTTGGCCCCATCGTCGGTGCTTATGACTTGAGAGTAGGTGACGCGCATCCTACGAGCTCAAAGATTGGTGATGCCTTGGAACTTGCAGGGATTGACGAGAGTCAATCTTACTTACGCCAAGGAGAGCAACTGATTCACAATGTTGGGTATTCCGTATGGTGCATTGGAAAGTTGCTCTTCGAGGAAAAGGGTAATCCGTGAGGAGCTGCGAATGCAGCACAATTCAATACTCGATAGAGTAATGTCAGACCAACTTCGAATCGAGAATTTTCCTGAATTCTCGAATGACTAGATCTTAACTGACATTATTGGTATCGGTGATGTTGGTCTTTCTTCGGTAATATCGGCCGCTAAAGCCGGCAAGAGCGTCATTGTGATGGAAAAGACACACTACGCCGGCGGCAACACCAGTGTTGCGGGCGGGTGCTACAACGCTGCCGATCCCGCTCTGGAAGCGAAGCAGGAAATGTCTCCTCAGCGCCGTGCATCGGTCGACGCACTGCTCGCGGAACCGGTGCGCAGCAAGCTTCACGGCGAACTGATTCAGAAGGTCAAGGAGCAGCTCGCTCAATACGATGCCAAAGGCGGGAAATACCTTTTTGATTCGGTAGAGCTCCATGCGCTTCAGTCCTGGAAAGCGGGAGATTACGCCGGGAAGCTCGACCTCGTTTATGAGCTCGCCAAAGGGGCGCCGGAGATGCAAAAAGAGCTTGCCGAGATGGGATTCAAGTGGAATTCGGGTACGGAGCAGGTGGTCGGCGCCTTGTGGCCGCGCTCCAACCGCGCGAGCAACTATAAGTCCGGCGTGGGTTATATCGACACCTTCTTAAATGAAATCAAAACAAAACATCTCCCCGTCACCTTTATCATGAATACGGCAGCATCAGACATCCTGATGAAGGATGGACGTGCGGCCGGTGTTGTCGGCACTGCAGAAAACGGCAGAACTTTTAAAGTATTAGCTAAAGACGGCGTCATCCTCACGACGGGCGGTTTCAGCGCCAATGTCGATATGCGTGTCCATTACGACACCATCTGGGATAAAAAGATTGGGAAGGGCGTCATGACGACCAATGTGCCGTCGATTACGGGCGACGGCATCAAAATGGCCCAGAAGGTCGGGGCGAATTTGATTGATATGGGCTACATCCAGCTCCTTCCGACGACGGACCCCTATACCGGCGCCACCAATCATGCGGTTTCGCTCACCACGGGCATCTATCTCAATACGGACGGGAAACGCTTCGTCAATGAACTCGGGCGCAGAGACGAACTCGCCCGCGCAGCGCTTGCTCAGCCGGGCCACAAGTTCTTCATTTTGGCAACGAGCGATGCCAATAAGATCGATAAGGAAGGACGGAATCAATACGGCATTAAGGTGGCCGATCTCATCAAATCAAAGAAAGTCTTTGAAGCGAACACCTGGGATGAATTGGCTGAGAAGGCCGGCATCAACAAAGAGAATATGAAAAAGACCATTGCCGATTGGAATGCTTTCTGCCGCAATCCGGTCAACGATCCTTTCGGCCGTGTTTCCTGTGACCCAGGCGTGCGGCTTGACGGCAAGGGGCCGTTCTATGCCACCGTCTTCACGCCTTCCGTGCACCACACGATGGGGGCGTACAGATTAACGGCAAGGCACAAGTTCTCGATACCAAAGGTGCGGTTATTCCCGGACTCTATGCTGCCGGCGAAGTAACGGGCGGCGTGCATGGGAAAAATCGAGTCGGCTGCAATGCAGTGCCGGATGCTTTGGTGTTCGGGCGTATTGCTGCACTCAACGCGGTGCGCTGAGGTCGGCAACGGTCATTAAATAAAGACTAAAAAGAGGAGACCACGCTGATAAGGTACCCCCAAAAGCGTGGTCTTTTCTTTTGCCCATTTTCTTTTGAATATTTTCTTGAACGAAGTTCGCTCATGAGGTCATTTCAAAGAAAAGGGTTTTCTGACAAAATCGAGTTATTTAAGCCTCTGATTTTGTACCGTGAACACGCCTCACAGAGGCATATCCTCTCTGAGGCCGGTACTTTTTTCGATGGAAGGTGTCGCTATGCCGGCCATGCCGTTATTTATTTCCGTCAGTGAAGCGGCTTCGCTTCCCAACCGTTGCTTCATTGATGTTCGCTCACGCGTGGTTCACGGATGGGATGCCCTCGGAGCTTACAGCAAGGGGCATATTGCCGGAGCTCAGTTTCTGGCTTTTGACCGCGTGTTTGCTCGCGACCCGGTCTTTGGGCTCGGACGTCATCCCTGGTCAGATCGCCGCACCGTTGCCGCACATCTCCTCGGTGTTTTGGGGCCGGCCGGCAATGCTCATCATCGCGTGATCTTTTATGACGACGGCGGCATGAATTTTGCAGCACGGGCGGCGCTCTGCGCTCGTTGGGCCGGTTTCATGAATGCCCAGATTCTCGACGGCGGTCTTTCGGCTTGGGCACGGTGCGGCTTGCCGCTCAATGATGGCGCACCGGCTGCTGCAGATCATCCTGCGGCTGAGAGGGTGAACGATTTTCTGCGGCAAACGATCGCTGGCGCCGTTCCTCAGATTCTTGGCAAAGCGGCGTTTTTCAATGCTGTCAAGCAGGGTGACCGACTGGTGATTGATGGCCGACCGAGGGAGCGCTTTGCGGGGCGAACGGAAAATCTGGATGCTCGGCCTGGACATGTGCCGGGTGCGGTCAATCGTCCGGCCACAGAGAATCTCGATGCTGACGGCTCTCTCAAGTCCCGAGAAGCGCTTCGTCGTGAATGGGGCGTTGTGATTGGCGGCAGAGATCCGCGAAGCATCGTTCAGATGTGCGGCTCGGGTGTGGCGGCATGTCTGAATTCGGCAGCACTCGATGCGGCCGGCATTTTGCCTATCGCTGAAGCAGCGCTTTATCCAGGCTCTTGGTCGCAGTGGGCGGCAGACTCTAATTTGCCGGCGGAAATCGGCTGTCGCGATACCGCGGAATAACGCGTATTTTGCGGTTGATCTCCCAGTCTTTGGAGAAGATGCACTTCAAAGGCTGGGTAATGTCTTGTTTGCATAAATGAAATGCGATTTCCAATAAAGAATCTTTAAAAACGGAACTATTCAAATATCTTTCTTGCTCATTTTTAGAAAGATTCTTGCCAAAAGATAAATAGCGGTTTGGCATTGCTGCCAGTGAAGCAGCTCTCAATCTCAGCGCTCTATGAGTGTTGACCGCAGAACGGCGTCAAGCGCCAAAAGCAAATGAAGCTCTCGATGCACAGAGCGCCACCTTCAACGAGGCAATCGGTGTTCGGATAGCCTGCCGTCATGTTTTGTGACCTGTTGGGGTAGGTCATTTTTGCGTTCGTTAGGTAGGTAATTTATGCGTTCCCGTAACAGTTTGACCGATTTCTGTGTAGGCAGATTGATTTGAGTTGACGCTTTCAACTAACGCTTTCCTTGCTGGGGACTCGGCAAAGGAGATGGCTCGAACGGCAACAGGAGTCTTCGAAACCCTACGACTCTCAAATTGACCTTAAATGCCGCGCCTTTCTCGAATGTATTTTCGTTTTCCGGTGGTCAGGAAAAGCGGTGCAGCAGGAAGCCGGCAATGACTTCCGCTTTGCTGACGGGAGGATGGGTCTGCTCGAAGGTTTGTTAGCAGAAAGCCTTGACCTGCATTGCCCGGCCGCAGTCGTGATAGCCCCGATTTATTGGAGGCGGCATGGAGATCATTTCGTGGTGACTTCCCCAGCGTGATGAGGTTTGTCTGTTTACATTACAAAGGCAGACCACTGAGTAAGAAATCGAATACATAAACTATGTGTTTACGTAATCTCAACTGAGTGTTGCATATGAGCAAACTGCATTATTTAAGCGTTAACACTACCCATTTTAATCAATAAAGTTTACGCATTTAGACCGTTTTCAAAAAATTAACATAGGGTTTACCCCCCCCCCATGATGTTGACACATCCATTCCTACACTCCCGTCAGTGCTTCGCGCACTTGTTCTGTTCACGACGTGTAAACGCCGACGCAGAAAGAACCTCATTATTCTTGAAGTGAAAGAATGAATCGTAATTTCAAGGTGGTCTTCTCTAAAGCACGTGGTGCGCTGATGGTGGTTAACGAAGCCACATCGAGCGTCCAGGCTAAGGGTACAAAGACCGTTATCGCCGCCGCTGTCGCTGCGCTCTCTCTCGGCGCAGGCGTGGCTTCGGCTGCTGACTCTCAGACATTCGATAATGTTCAGTTGAATGCCAACACGACATTGACGATCACGAAAGGTGAGTCAGGTCTTATCTACACGCCGACCGGTACGGTTACGGGCACGGTTGGTAGTGAAACAGACCAGACATTCGCTGCCAAAGGTGATTCGCTGAACTCCACTCAGGGTCAGGAAGCTGACGTCATTCTCAATGGCGGTGATTTTGCTGTTGATGCTTCAGGAGCTTCCGAGGCTATGGAGGTTACCGTCGGTCAGCTTGGTATTCAGAAGGCGACACAGGAAGGCGAAAAGGACGTCGGCACTGGCGCAGGCAATATCACGCTGACAGCCAACTCCGTTGCAGCCAAGGAGACGCCTGTTGCTCTTACCCTCAACGCCTCGAGTATTGATCTCCAGGCCGGGACCATCGCTTTCAAGGCCGGTGAAAAAGCTAATCAGGGCGCTATTACCCTTAACAGTACTGGCGATATCGTTCTTGGCACCGCTCAATCCTCGAAACAATTCGGTGCAGTTACAGAAACGACCCCAGCCGTTGATCGCAACATTATTGTGGATGCTGGTCTCGAAGCTACGATCTCCGCTACTGATGCTAACTTCAACTACAACGCCGGTACCGTTACCAATGCCGGTAGTCTGACGCTGAAAGCTACGAAGGTTAATGACGATACAGCAGGTGTCGTGACCCTAGGTAAGGACGTCTCCTTCGCCAACTCGGGTACTCTCGCTATCGAAGGTGATAAGGTCGAACTCAACGCTTCTTACGATGCAACATCAGAAGCCAACAAGAGCGGCTACCTTGCAGTTAAGAGCACGGCTGCTTCTGACGGCACTATCACCGTCGGCGGCACGCTGACCGCTGATACGATCAAGCTCGGTGAGAAGACTCCTGATGCTGACGGTAAGCGTCAGGAAAAGAACCAGATTGTTTTGAATGCCGACACCACTACCGTTGCTAAAGACGGCAAGCTCGACGTCAAAAATACGCTGACTCTTGAAAATGACCTCACAGTTCTGGGCATGGTCAATGCCGCCGCTACGGATGTGAAGGCGAAAGATGTCGCGGTGAATATTGAGGCCAGCGATGCAGCCGATAATAAATATGCCGGTTCCGTGTCCCTCGGCAAGGTTACCGTCGGTGTAGGTACTGCTGATCAAGCCAATTCTTTGACGGTGTCGGTCGCGAATGGTGCTTCCGCTCAGGCTGACTCTCTCGACATTGCTGCTGAAGATAAGGATAAGAACAAGGCCGGTGAGTTTGCCTTAGTTGCCGGCAAATTCAACGCCGGTACGCTGACCAACGGCGGTTCCGTTAGCATTGGCGACACGGGAAATGGTACTGCTTCTACAGTCGGTACTCTCACCGTTTCCGGCACTTCCGTCAATAAGGGCACCGTTACCTTCAGTACGGCGGTTGGCAATACGCAGAACGCTCTCGTCATCGCTGCTGATTCGACCTTCTCTAATGAAGGAAACCTCGGTGCTGACAGCGGCACGACCGGCGATATCACCGTCGCAGGTACGCTCACCAACGTTTTGAAAGCAGCATCCGGTACTGATGCCGGCATCACCGGCAAGATCAACGCCAACGCTGTGAACGTCGAGGAAGGCGGTGTGGTCAACGCCGCTCTCGACGATAACTACAAGGTCACCACGACGAATGTTGCCGGCACGTTCGCGACGACGCTCAATGCCAAGACATTGGCTTCTAACAAGACGAATGACGCTCTTGAGCTCAAGTCGGCCTTTGTTGTCAACGGTGGTGCTATCACTGACGGCACCAATGAGGTAACGAGCTATGTTATCGGCGGTGATAAGGGCTCTCTTACGCTTAACAGCGACAAGAAGCTCACGTCCGTTCTGACGAATCAGACGACTGCTGCGGATGGCGCTTTTACGGTCGGTTCGGCAGCTTCCGTCGAAGTCGGTACGCTGACCCTCACGAAGGGGCATGCTTTGGTTGAAGGTGATCTCACCGTTACCACTGCTTTGAATACCGCCACTGACGGCACGATCAAGGTTTCCGATGGTGACTTGAGCGTTTCTTCTCTCGATGTTCTCGGTCTTGAAATCAAGAATGGCGAGATTGCTGAGAAGACTGCCTCGGCCGGTACGACTGTTCCGTCTGTTGCCGCCGGTACGATCACGCTGGAAAAGGCATCGACCTTCAATCTTGATCTCGGGGAAGTGACGTTCGCCAATAAGGACAAACTTTCTGCCCTGACGGGTTTGGTCGCTGATAACGCTGATGGCCTCATTAACGTCGGCAACGTCACGATCACGGGTCTTATCTCCGACAAGAACGAGATTACGTACGATGAACTCAAGGCCCTCAATGGTCTCACCACCGATGCCATCAAGCAGGTGACAGTCACGGGGGCTGATGCGATTGATCGCACGATCAGCGTCGGTAACCTCAAGATCGCCGGCAACACGACGACTGGTGCATCCTCGATCGAGGACGGCAAGACGGTAACCCTCAATGGTTCCGGTATGCTGGTTTACTACGACAAGCCGACGACCGGCTCGACCGCCGTCACGCAGACGCTCGCAGGCGTTAGCCTCGGCAACGGTTCGACACTCGTTGTTGCTGCCGCTGCCGACCAGGCCGCTGAAATCGGTGCTGTCGAAGGTGAGAGCGGTGACTTCCGCGTTGAATCCGGCAGCCTCACGGTCAAGGGTAATGTCAAAGTTGCTGACCTCACGGTTGAGGCCGGTTCCCTGACGCTCGGCGCCGCTGCTGAAGGTGCTGATGCCTACGCCATCACGGCTGCTACCCTTGATGTCCGCGCTGACGCTGTCGTTTCTGCAGCCGCCAACTCGCTCACGCTGACGGGCGGCAGCAACGCTGACTTTACGGCTGAAAAGCATTACGCTAACGTCAACACCGTTGCCGGTTCGCTGGCCGTCAAGACGCTCGAAACGGCTCAAGATTTGCTCGTTACGGGTACTGCACAGATCGACACTCTCAAGGGTAACGGTACGGTTCTCGTTGGTACGGATGAGAGCGCCGGTTCGCTCGTCGTCAATAACCTCGAAGGTAAGGTCTTCGCTGATCCGGCCTGGGTTGACGGCAAGTCCGAAGCTGCCAGCACAGTGCTCGTCAAGGCTGTTAAGGCTACGGGTTCTGTCGAAGCCGGCCGCAACTCTGTTGTGACCGTCGGCGGCGAAAAGGCCTTCACGGCTGATGAAGTTCAGGCACTCACGGGCTTTACGCTCGCTGAAACGCCCACTGTTGACAATGAAACGACGGGTGTTAAGGCTGTCAAATCCATCGATACCTATACCGTCAACTCTGTCGTGGTTCTCGGCGGCGATAAGACCACCGTTATGAACGGCACCATCGTTGCTTCCAATTCGGAACAGCCGAGCGCTACCCCGTATCAGGTCTCCATTGACCGCAACAGCATGTTGGTTGTGGACGCGCTTAAGCTCGATACCACTGGCGAAACTGCACTTTTCGCTCAGCAGACGACCTTGGCAGATGGTTCCATCCTCTACATCGATAATGCCGCCAACGGGCAGAAGTTCCTGCTCTCGAAGGCTAACGGTACGAGCTACAGTGCTGATGCGGTCTTCGAAGGCAATCTCCTGATGGAAGAAAGCTACAACAAAGACTCGAATACGCTCTCTATCGGCATGACTGATAAGAGTGAAGTGGTCGATAAGCTCGGCGACGTTGCTGGTCTCGATGCGATCTACGGCATGTATGAAAAGGGCGAAAACGTCGGCAACGACAATGCCAAGTTCTTCCGTGATCTCATGTCGTCGCAGACCTCCTCTGCCTATGACAAGACCACTGGCGAATGGAACTTCCAGACCATCCGCACGACTCTGAACGACGTTGCCGCCATCGGTGCCACGACGGGTGCTCAGGCCGTGACGATGGATGCCGTCAACCAGATGGCTGACACCGTTGCTGCTCGTACGTCTGTCCTCACGCAGCGCGCTCAGGGCGTCAACGTGTGGGTCGACGTCAACGGCGGCCGCTTCGAAGGCAAGAAGGTCATGGATGGTGCGGGCTACTCGTCCGACATCTATGCCGGCACACTCGGCGCCGACTACCAGTTCGCCAACGGCGCCGTGCTCGGCGCTGCGCTGACGATCGGTACGGCCGACACTGACAGCAAGGGCACCACTGCCAAGACCTCGATGGATTCCGACCTCGTCGGCTTCTCCGTCTACGGTTCGAAGACGTTTGCGGACATCTGGAACGTCGCCGGCGATATCGGCTACCTCCAGGCCTCCAACGACGTCACGGAATCGGGCTACGGCTTCGGCGACTTCTCTGAAGACGTCAATGCCTTCACGCTCGGCGTGCGCGGTGAAGTGCTCACCAAGGCCGGTTCGGTCAACATCGTTCCGCACTTGGGTCTGCGCTACACGCGTCTCTCCACCGACAGCTTCAAGGCCGGCTTCAACACCGAAATCGACGATCAGAACATCTTCCAGATGCCTGTCGGCGTGACGGTCTCGGCCGACTTCGAAACCAGCGGCTGGACGATTGCTCCGAAGTTCGACCTCTCGGTCGTTCCGACCTTCGGCGACAAGGACGCTGATCTCAAGCTCGGCATCACCGGTGTCTCGGCTTCGGACGATCTCTCCGTGCGCGTCATCGACTCCAACCCGGTTCAGGCCACGCTCGGCGTCAGCGCGACGAACGGTGCCTGGGGCTTCGGCCTCAACTACAAGCTGGGTGTGGGCTCCGACGACCGCATGAACAACTCGTTCAACGCCAACGTCCGCTACGCCTTCTAAAAGGCTTGTACCGCGGTTCTGATCAGGCGGTCCGGAGACCGCCCATCAGGATGCGCGCAGCGCTCCCGGGCTTCCTTCCCGTCGTGCTCCAAGGGCGGCGGGAAGCCCTCTCGGAGCGCATCCACAGGCCTTCCGGGAGTGATCCCTGAAGGAGCCTCGCAAAGAGGCAATTGGAACCCGTCTCTCGCAGCAGTGCGCGGGACGGGTTTCTTTTTGCCTGCATTTTCCGGTCGGAGGGAATGATGAAGAAGAGTAGAGCTGAAACCTCGGGCACTTTGTCGGGTGAGTTTGCTGATCGCGTGCGTCCTCCGTATGCGTCCGATGAAAAGCGCCGGCAGGCCGCAGAGCTCTTTGAGCACGGGATTGGCTACCAGCGCGCTTCACGCATTTTGGATCTGCCCGCCAATACGCTGCGGGATTGGGCCAGAGCATGGCGTGCGGGGAAGTTCCGCACCACCATCTCGCCGCATCTCTATCGATATTCGGATGCCGTCAAACGAAAAGCCGTGCGCATGCGTCAAAAAGGACACACCTGGCATGAGATTGCGGAAGCTACGGGCGTCGGCGCGAGCACCTGCAAGCGGTGGATGGAAAAATTAGGTTCGGAAGCATGACCGTTATAGGAAGTGGAAATAACAACCTATCCCGTCAACTGTCAAAGTGGCCGCTGTCCGTTAATGGTCTTGAAAGGACGTTTCTTCCCCTGGCTTTGCTTTTGAGGCGCACAGATCAGACGTCGTCCCATCGAACGTCATCCCATTGAGCTTCTAACGAACCGCCTCGCCAAAGGCCGATACGGGTCGCCAGCCGAAGCTTTCAAGGCTTCAAAGGCTACAAAAGCAACGCTGCGCCTTAGCCGGGAGGCCCGCCATTTGTTAAACTTTCAGGCCATTCTTTTAGGGACCTCTTGTGAGCGCTCCGGATATGCCGAGTGTCTTTGAAGGCGTCCCCTCCGTCGATTTCTCTTCAACCATTGAGCATCATCCCAATGCCTACCCCCACGTCGTCGCTCAACGCATTCGTCGCCACCGCCACCAAGGCCGCTCGCCTTGCTGCGCGTGAAATCACCCGCGCCGCTCAGGATCGCGATCAGCTTGAAATTACCGACAAGGCTCGCAACGACTTCGTGACCTCAGCCGACAAGGCTGCCGAAGCCGCCATCGTGCGAGAACTCATGGAAGCCTATCCGCAGCATGGGATCCTCACGGAAGAAGCCGGCCGCCTCGGTCCTAAGAGCGACTTCCTCTGGATCATTGATCCGATTGACGGTACGACGAACTTTATCCACGGTCTTCCGCAGTACGCCGTGTCCATTGCGCTTACCTACTGCGGCGAACCGATTGCCGCTGTGGTCTATGACGTTGCAAAGAACGAACTCTTCACTGCTGCCAAGGGCCAAGGCGCGAAGCTCGACAGCCGCCGCATCCGCGTGTCTGAGAATGACGAAATGCGCCGTTCGCTGATCGGCACGGGATTCCCGTTCCGTCCGGGCGCTGATATTGAGGGGTACCTCAAGGGCTTCAGGAACGTTGCCGAACGCTCTGCCGGCATCCGCCGTCCGGGCTCTGCGGCGCTTGACCTCTGCTGGGTCGCCTGCGGCCGCTACGACGGCTTCTGGGAATTCAGCCTCAAGCCCTGGGATGTCGCCGCCGGTGGTCTCATCGTTCTCGAAGCGGGCGGCTTGATCACCGACCTCACGGGCGGCGAAGAATGGCTTGAAACCGGCAACGTCTGTGCCGGCAACCCAAAGATTTTCGCTCAGCTTCTGCCTCTGGTTGGGAAGCTCCCCGTGAATACGCAAACTGAAGCTGCTCAGAACGAAAAGGTGCAGATCAAAAACGACAAAGTTCGCCGCACGCTTTCGACCAAGAAGGCCTGATCCAGGCGCTCCGCTTTAAGCGCAGCCCATTGCGCTTCCCGTTTGAGCCTTCAGCGGGTTTAAATTGACAAGCCATCCGCAAGGCCACTCCTTCCGGGCGGCTTGACGTATCCGAACACTTCGGCTTTCCATATTCTCTTCATTTTGAAAAGGATCTCTCAATGACCGACGCAGCCTCCGAATCGCCCGACTTCAGCAATCAGGCGCTCTTCACTCCGGCGATGCGCCAATTCATTGACGTGAAGAACCGCTACCCGAATACGCTGGTGCTCTTTCGCATGGGCGACTTCTACGAAACGTTCTTCAAGGATGCGGTGATCGCCAACCGACTGATCGGCATCACGCTCACCAAGCGCGGGAAGCTCACCGACGGCACGCCGATTCCCATGGCGGGCATTCCTGCTGTTTCGCTCGACACGTATATCGCTCGTCTGGTGCGCCAGGGCGAAAGCGTGGTGATCGTCGAGCAAAAAGGCAATACCCCCGGCGCTAAGGGCATGATTGAGCGAGAGGTTTCACGCATTGTGACCCCGGGCACGCTCACGGATACGTCGCTGCTGCCCGAAAAATCCGATTCCATTTTGCTCGCTGCGAGCTTTCCCAAAAAGAAGACGGCACCAATTGGTCTCGTCTGGCTTACGCTCAGCAACGGCGACTTCCGTGCGGAGGAAGTGACGCCGGATTCGTTCGAGGCTGCGCTCGCGCGCATTCGCCCGTCGGAGCTCCTCGTCGACGAAGACATGAAGCGCGAAATGCGCACGGCACATCCTGAAATTGCCGTTTCAACACTGCCCGATTGGCACTTCGACGCAAAACGAGGCGCTTCCAATTTGTGCGCAACCTTTGGAATGACTGCGCTGGACGCCTGGGATGTCACTAACCGCACAACGGTTCTTGCTGCGGCTAATGCCCTCCTCGATTACATCCGGGAAACGCAGGTTGACTTGGTCCCCTTCATTGAGCCGCTCAAACTCGTCGAAGAGTCGCAGTTCATCGTGCTCGACCCTTCTACCCGCCGCAATCTCGAGGTCGATGAATCGCTTTCACCCAACGGCGAAGGCCCGACGCTTTTTTCCGTCATGGATCACTGCGCCACCGCTATGGGGAGCCGCGAAATGCGCCGCTGGCTGCGCGAACCGCTTCGTTCGATGGAAGATACTTCGGCCCGCCACGATGCCGTCGAAGCGATCATGGGCGACGAACCCTCGCGCGAACACTTCTTTGCCGTACTGGATGCGCTCCCCGATGTCGAACGCATTGCCTCCCGCGTCAGTCTGGGTACCGTCCGTCCGCGAGAGCTTGCCTCGCTTCGCGACACGCTCCCCACGCTTTCAGCGCTTGGCGCTTCGCTCGCTGACTCGCCGCTTGACCTGATTGCCGGCATCGGCCGGAGCATGACGCTCAACGCTGAGATTTGGGAGCGCTTGGAGCAATCCCTTGTCGCGGAGCCCCCCGGCATGCTTCGCGACGGCGACACGATCGCCTCGAGCTGCAGTCCGGAACTCGCCGAACTTCGGCACTTCCGCGACGATACCAGCCGGATTCTGCTCGAAATGGAAGAGCGTGAGCGCGCGGCCACGGGCATCAATACGCTGCGGGTGCAGTACAACAAGGTGAGCGGCTTTTATATTGAAGTGACGAAGGGCGCAGCCGATCAAGTGCCGATGCACTATCAGCGCCGGCAAACCTTGAAGAACTGCGAACGATTCATCACGCCCGAACTCAAATCCATTGAAGACCGAGCGCTCTCTTCCAAAGAGCGTTCCGCCGCGCTCGAAAAAGAGCTCTACGACAAGCTCGTCGCTGAAACCGCCGAACATACGCCGGAGCTTCTCGCTGCTGCCAAAGCGGCCGCCCAGCTTGACGTGCTCTGTGCCTTCGCACGCCATGCCGCGGAAAACCGCTGGCATCGCCCCAAGCTTTCATCTCGCCCGGGGCTCGACATCCGCAAGGGTCGTCACCCGGTTGTAGAAACCGCGATTGAAAATTACGTTCCCAACGACTGCCGCCTGGAAGACGGCCGCCGGATGCTGATCGTTACCGGTCCCAATATGGGCGGCAAGTCGACCTATATGCGCAGTGTGGCGCTCATTGTGCTCCTCACCTGGGCCGGGAGCTTCGTGCCCGCCGCGGCCGCCGAGATCGGTCCCATCGACCGCATGCATACCCGCATCGGCGCATCCGACGACTTGGCCCACGGCCGCTCCACCTTCATGGTGGAGATGACCGAGGCGGCCTTCATCCTGAGTCATGCCACCGACCGCAGCCTGGTGCTGATGGACGAAATCGGCCGCGGCACCTCTACGTTTGACGGCTTGTCGCTCGCTGCTGCCATCGCTCAGGAACTGGTTCAGAAGACGCGAAGCTTTACGCTCTTTGCGACGCACTACTTTGAGCTCACGAGACTCGCGCAGGAGCTGCGCGAAGTGGCCAATGTGCACGTTGCGGCTGCTCAGGGGAGCGCGGGAATTGTTTTCAAACACGAAATCAAAGAGGGTCCCGCATCAAAGAGCTACGGCATCGCTGTCGCACAGCTCGCCGGCGTTCCAGCGCCGGTCGTTCGCCGCGCAAGAGGTTTTCTCGCCAAACTCGAAGCTCAGGCGAATGCACAGACGAGCAATCTGCCGGATCTTTTTGCCGAACCGATGCTGCCCGCCGAAGACGATGCCTGGGAACCCGATCCGCTTGACGCTCCTCTCCAAAGCGAACCGTCTCCTGCGGATCTGGCGAGAAAGTCACTCACGCACGATCTCATGCAGGCTGACGTTGACAATATGACGCCAAAGGCTGCAATGGAGCTCCTCTACAAGTTTAGAGAGCGGGCTGCCGGCATCGAATCGCTCGAAAAATCCGAATAACCTGATGACCTCCCGAATTCGCGCCATACGTCAAATTTAGTAGGATCCGACTGCATCCGCGTAAAATATGGGTCAACAGCATTTTATGAAGTGATGGGAGCAACCGCCTTGGAATCCAACTACCTGTCAGACCGTCCGGTCGACGAAGAAACGCTCTTTCGCGATATTCACAAGCACATTCTTCGTCAAGCGAAGTCGGGCGGCCGCATTGACACCGAGGCGGAAATCGCCGAACGCTTCAACGTCACGCGCTACAAAGTTCGAAAAGCGCTCTCAGTTCTCTCCCAGATGGGCATTGTCGACCGTGCTCCCAAACGCGGCATGACCGTCAACGCTCTTGGTCCGAAGAATCTGTCCTCACAGATTCAGGTCCAAATGGATATCGCGAATTTCGACATTCGCGAATTCATTGAAGCGCGTCTGCTCATTGAGGTCAACATCATTCCGCTCTGCGTGCGGCGCATGACGCCCGCACTGCTCGGGCGCCTCGACAACGCCATCTGCCGCATTGAGGCCAATGCCGGCAATACGCAGGAAGCCGACCGCTGGGACCGTGAATTCCATCTGATCCTGCTTGAATCCTGCGGCAACCGTGTGCTTCAGGTTTTCTCCGCTGCGCTCATCACGTACTTTGAGAAGACGACCTCCCACCTGCCGCAAAACGACCCGTCGTTCTTCATGATGATCGCTCAGCAGGAGCGCGAACTTTTGCGTGCTATTCAGCGCGGAGATGAAGAGGGCGCCAAGGCGCTCCTCTCCAAGCATTTGAAGGAACAGGTGGACCTGCTCCCGGCTTAACCGCTGACCGCCAATAATGACGAAAGCCTTCAGGTGCAGTGACCTGAAGGCTTTTTCAATGCCGCCGGCATTCAAAAAGCCCGTACGCGCTCCCGGAAACGGGAGCGGACGGGCTTTTCTGAAGTTCAGCAATCAGTGAAGACTGCTGATTAACTCACGTTAGTGAGGAACCTTGAGGTCAAACTGGTGGCAGCTGTTGCACATCAGTTCAGACTTCTTGTGACCCTTGTGGCAGTCCGTGCAGTTCACGTCGCCCAGGTGGCTGTAATGCGGATTGGGTTCAACCTTAGCCGTCTGCTTGGCCAGCTGTTCGTAGCTGTGGCAGCCCTGGCAGACCTGCTTTTTCACCTTGGCGCCCGCCTTCGGGGCGGTCTTGTGGCAGGTTTCGCACTTCTGACCGTGCGCGAGGTGGAAGTCCGCGGTGAAGTCGCCGGCGATCGATGCCGTCGAGAACGCCGCACCGAAGCACAGGGCCATAGCGAGGCCCAGGAATTTGGTCTTGGTCATTTTAAAAATCTCTCCCGTCTTTTAGTTCTGCTTGGCGCGGTTGGCCAGTTCACGGCCGGCGATACGGCCGTAGACGGTCGCAGCGCCGAGCTGAGCACCGCCCGCGTAGTTGAAGAAGAAGATGCCGCCCGCGGCATTGCCCGCGGCGTAAAGGCCGGGGATGCTGCCGCCGTCAAGGCTCTGAATTTCAGCCTTGGTGTTGATGAGCGGGCCGCCGAAGGTCGCCGTCATGCCGCCCTGGAACGGAACGGCGTAGAACGGAGCCTTGGCAACGGGATGGGGCTTTTTGTACGTGCAGGGCGGAACCATGTCTTCGAGCTTGCCGGCAGCGAGGGCGTCGTTGTAGGCCTTTACTTCCTTAACCACGTTCTTTTCGGGGAGGTTCACCTGCTTGCAGAGTTCTTCAATCGTATCGGCCTTGCCGTAGGGGCTGTGGAGGCGATCGAACTTAGCAATGACCTTGTCGAGCACGGGGCATTCGCTGTCGACGATCACCCAGGCCTGGTTGTCGAGCGTCTGAAGCGCGGTCGTGCGGGCCTTGACAACATAGGTGTTGTTTTCGTCCATGAAGCGCTTGCCGGAGGTGTTCACCTGAACGCCGTAGCCGGAATTGAGCACATCGGCCGGATTCACATGCGTGATGCCGACGATCGGGCCGCAGTGGAACTGGTCCATGTTGACGAATTTGGCATAGAGCGGCAGCGCGAGCGAAATGTTTTCGCCGGTCGTTGACCGCGAACCGCGCAGCACCATGCGGGTGGCCCAGCCGCCGATGTAGCGGTCCACCATTTCGGGGTTGGCCGAGAAGCCGCCCGTCGTCAAACAGACGCCGCCCTTCGAAAGCCATTCCTTCTGGCCTTCGTCCGAGAGCGTCTTCACGCCCGTGACGCTGAAATGATCGTCATGGAGAAGCTCGATCACCTTGTGTTCGTAGAGGATTTCAATGCCGCGCTTCTTGGCGGCAGCGAGGAGCGTCTGCACGAGGCGGGAGCCGCCCGTGAGACCTTCGCCCAATACTCGGCAGGTACGGCCGAGACGGGGATAAGGCATGGGCTTGATCTTGCCGAACTTCACGCCTTCCTTTTCGAGCCAGTCGATGCCTTCGGAGATGTTGTCCGTATAGGTGCGGTTAAGGGCCTTGTCACCCATCTGCTTGGAAACATCCATCATCATGGCGTAGAAGGCTTCAGCCGTATCTTCGATACCCTGCTCCTTCTGATGACGCGAGCCCCAGCCGCAAACCGAGCCCAGCGCGTAAATGGCGTTGCCGTCCGGGCGGTCGCGTTTTTCAAAGAGCACCACCTTGGCGCCCAAGTCGTGGGCGGTGATGGCGGTGATCAGGCCTGCGGGACCCGCGCCCACGACGATCGCGTCATAAACCGGGGCTTTCTTGCTGGACTTGGCTTCAGCAGCCGCGGCGATTCCGGTCATACCGGCGGCGGCAGCGCCGAAGAGCGAGGTCTTCAGAAGACCACGGCGGCTCATATCCATGTCGGACATTGCTTTCTCCTATTGAAGCAGTCCGGGCTTACGGCCGGCCCGAAAGCGGTCGGGCAGCGGCAGCCATCCATAAACATGGGCGGCGGGGTCTTGAGGTCCGGACTTTAGATGGGTTGTTTTGAGTTTTTTTGGAGGGCGCCTGAGGCGCACTTCTCCCACGGCGGCATGATGACGCTTTAAAACCACTACGTACCTGCGTACTGGATCAAAGAGCCTTCAGACTGCCGTCAGAAAACCCGCCGTCGTCCAAAACACACGGAAACGATTGAACGACGGCGGCGGGGACGGATCTCCGTTGAGCAGCGGGGGATTTCTGCCGGAGATCCTTCCAGTTAGGCCTTGCGGGCGCCGGACTGCTCAGCCTTTTCCTGAGCAACCACCCAGTTGAGGGCGCTGCCGGCGCGCCACCAGGCAAGCTGCTTGGCGTTGTAGGAATGACGGGCTTCAAAGCGTTCCTTGGAGCCGTCTTCGTGCGTGAGCTCAATCACAACGGTCTTATTCGGAGCGATTTCAGAGAGGCCAAGGACCGAAATACAATCTTTTTCACGAATCTTGTCGTAGTCGGCGGGGTCCGCAAACGTCAGCGCGAGAATGCCCTGCTTCTTGAGGTTGGATTCGTGAATGCGGGCGAGGCTCTTGGCGAGCACGACGGCAACGTCGAGGTAGCGCGGCTCCATCGCGGCGTGTTCGCGCGACGACCCTTCGCCGTAGTTGTCGTCACCGACGATCACGGATGCCACATGGTGGTTCTTGTAATAGCGGGCCACCTTGGCGGGCGTATCGTAGGCCTTCGTTTCCGTATTCCAAACCTTGCCGGCCTGCCCGTTAAAGGCATTGATGCCGCGTTCGAGCAGATTGTCGGAAATGCGGTCGATATTGCCGCGATAGGGCAGCCACTTGCCGCCCGGGCTGATGTGGTCGGTCGTGCACTTGCCCTTCACTTTGATGAGGAGCGGAAGCGCCACGAAGTCCTTGCCGTCCCAAGGTTTGAAGGGGCTGAGGAGCTGAATGCGTTCATTGGTCGGGCTCACTGCCATATCGATCTTTTCGTAGGTCGGCAGGACGCAGCCGGCCACTTCCTTGACGAAGCCTTGCTTAGGCAGCTCTTCGCCCTTGGGTTCGGCGAGCTTGACATTCTGACCGGTGCGGCTTCTCAGCGTTCCGGCGAGCGGATTAAAGGTGATGTCGCCTTCTGCAGCCATAGCCATGACGATTTCGGGCGAGGCGAGGAATGCGTTGGTCTTGGTGCTGCCGTCGTTGCGGCCGGCGAAATTGCGGTTGAAGGACTCAATGATGGAATTGGGACGCGTCATGTCGCCCGTCGTACGATGCCACTGACCAATGCAGGGGCCGCAGGCCGTCGCAAGCACCGTCGCATTGAGCTTGCGGAAGACGTCCAAAAGACCGTCGCGTTCGAGCGTCTGGAAGATGCGGACTGAACCGGGGACAACCATGATCGGGGTTTTCACCTCAATGCCCTTGTCGATCATTTCCTTGGCAACCGAGGCTGCGCGCGTAATGTCTTCGTAGGACGAATTCGTGCAGGAACCAATCAGCGCAACTTCGAGCTTCTGCGGGAAGCCTTTTTCCTTGGCCTTGGCAGCAACCGTCGAAATCGGCATCGCGGCATCGGGCGAGAACGGACCGTTGATATGGGGTTCGAGCGTCGACAAGTCGATTTCCACCACGCGGTCATAGTATTTCGCCGGATCGGCGACGACTTCAGGGTCAGCCTTCAAATCCTTGGCAACGCCGCGGGCGAGGTCGACCACAGCCTGACGGCCCGTAGAGACGAGATAGCGCTCCATGGCAGCATCAAACGGGAAGATCGACGTGGTGGCGCCCGTTTCCGCACCCATGTTGCAGATCGTGGCTTTGCCGGTTGCGGAGAGGGATTCCGTGCCTTCGCCGAAGAATTCGATGATGGCGTTGGTGCCGCCCTTCGTCGAAAGAATGCCCGTGAGCTTCAGAATCACATCCTTCGGAGAGGCCCAGCCTTGCAGGCGGCCGGTGAGCTTCACGCCGATGAGCTTAGGCATCTTGAGCTCCCACTCCATGCCCATGAGGCCGTCGACCAAGTCAGCGCCGCCCACGCCGATCGCCAGCATGCCGAGACCGCCCGCAGTAGGCGTGTGGCTGTCGGTGACGAGCATCATGCCGCCCGGGAAGTTGTAGTTCTCGAGGAAAACCTGGTGGCAAATGCCCGCGCCCGCAGGCCAGAAGTCAAAGCCGTAGCGCTTGGCAGCGCGGGCGAGGAAATCGTACGTTTCGTAGTTTGACTTATCGGCAACCTTCAAGTCAGGAATCGCACCCGCGTTGGCCATCACCAAGTGGTCACAGACGATCGCTGCCGGCAGCGCAATGCGGTCCTTGCCCGATGAAAGGAACTGAATAATGGCCATCGGGCCGCCAATGTCATGCGTGCCTGCACGATCCGGGCGGAGTTCGACGTAGTCCGCGCCGCGCTTAAATTCGCGCATTTCTTCGGGATGATAGAGATGCGTGTAGAGGATTTTTTCCGCGAGCGTGAGCGGGCGGCCGAGATGTCCGCGAACCGCCGCGAGTTTTTTCGGATATTCGCGGTAGAAGGCTTCGATCATGTCGAAGTTGCGGATGTGTCCGGTCTCAGCAGCGGGCTTGAGCGAAGCGCTCGACGCTAAGGTCGGAACAGATGCGGCGGCGCCGGCTGCGGCGGCAGTTTTTAATAGCGAGCGGCGGCTCAGTGCGGGGGTCTTCATTTTTTTGTTTCTCCTGTTGCGGACCAATGGGCAGCTTGCCGTCTATGCTTTGATGCAAGCGGTAACTGCTGCCTCAGCGGTCAACGGATGGTCCGGCGCCGATCGTTTTTGGCTCGGCGCCTTTGTTTTTCCGTGCCGCTCATTTTTCTCCCGAGGTTCCACTACGTAGAGCCGAATGAAATCAAGTTTTCATCTCCTTGGGGCGCATCATTTCCCGCCTCCACATCGGTTCCGGCAGAATCTCTACCGCACGTTTTTATATAGAGTGCGTACAATAAAAAGTTCTATAAAACCTCGGCATCACGCGGAGTACAAGGGGCCATGTTTTCGTTGGAAATCATTATTCCCATCATCGTCGTCGCAGCAGTCTGCGCCGTCTATATCATTCTTCGCGGCCGACGCGACGAACGTCGCGCCCGCGAGGCCGGGGAAAAACTCCGTCCAATCCCCATGGACGATCCGTTAGTAGCGGGCGGGGCTGCCATGCGCCCTGCGCCTGACGCTCCAGCGCCTAAGCCGGCGGCCAGTGCTGCCGTCCCTATGGAGCCGGTGTTCAATCCCGATGCTGCGAAGCCCTCGGAAGAATCGGAGCTTTTTGAGCCCCAATCGCCTTCGGATGAGCCGCCCATCTACCGACAGCTCGAAGCAGAGGAAGAAGCGCAGCGCGCTGCTGACGAGGCGGAAGCTCAGGCCGCCGCTCAAGCCGCGGAACCCGAGAGCGGCGAGCGCCATCCGGCAGAGCCCCCCGTCGACAGCATGATCGAATGGATCCTTGATATTGCGCCGCGGGAAGGCATGCAGTTTGCCTTGGGCGGCGTGCAGAGCCTCAAACTGGAGGTGGACCGTCTTCAGCTGCCGCTCCTTGTGCGCATCTGGGCGCAGTCCTCGCGTGACGGTCTTTATTACGATTCCGGCGAACTGACGGGCCCCGCCCGCCACGTTGTAGCCGCAGTGGTGCTCGCCAACCGCGCCGCACAGCTCGACGACGTCGCCGCATCACGCTTCTTCCAAGTGCTCGAGCAGTCCGCTGCGCAAAACGAAGTGGCGCTGCGTCGGGAGATGGAGCCCGAAGACGCCGTCAAGCGTTCTGCAGACCTCAAGCGCTTCATCAAATACTACGATCGTGCCGTTGAAGTCCGCATTGTTCCGCGCGGCGAAGCCGAAGAAAACTTCTCGCTCGAAGCCGTCGGCGCGGCCGCTTCAGCCGCCGGCTTTGCTGCGGCGAGCGGCCGCTGGGAGCTTCGTCTGGCCGTTGACGACATTGACCCCGTGATGACGCTCGCCTTTGGTCCCGATCAGACCAAGTCGCTCACGCTGGCACTCTCTCTTCCGCTCGCCAATCTGGCCCGCGGCGACTTGAAGCGCTTCTTTGCCATCGCAAACAGTCTCGCCGCCGCCCTTAACGGCATCTGGACAGACTGCGCAGCGCGTCCGATTGATGCGGGCGGCGCCATGCAAATTGCCGAAAAGATCGCCTCGCAGGCGAAGCTGATGTCCGCTGGCGGCGTCACGCCGGCCTCTGAACGCGCCAAGCTTCTCTTCTCGCATTAAAGCGAAAACATTCACGAAGCACTCCGCACGAGGCCGCCCGACTGTCGACTGCCATATCGATTGTCGGACGGCCTTTTCATTGAGCACAACTGAATACGACTGACAAACGTCCTCGTTTGCCCGAAGCAGATTTTCATGATGACCTCTCTATTTAACGACAACGAAGAAGCCGCGCCCGTCAAAGCAAAACCGCAGCGGACCCGCAAAACCGGCAAAGCCGCCGCTGCCCCAGCCTCGGGAGCGGCGTCCCCCGCGCAGGCCTCCTTTTTCGGCGGCGACGCTCAAGTGCTTTCGCCCGACCAAGCGCCCGCGCGCATGCATCAGTTGGAAACCGAGCTTGAACGCTGGAACTACGAGTACTACGTGCTCGACGAGCCGAGCGTGCCCGATGCGGAATACGACCGGGCGTTTAATGAACTGAAGGCGCTCGAAGCCCGCTTTCCTGAACTCAAAAGCCGCACCTCTCCCACTTTGCGCGTAGGGGGCGCGGTCCGCACCGGCTTCAAGAAGGTGCGCCATGACGTGCCGATGCTCTCCATCCATACGGAAACTGACTTTTCGGCAGCCGGGGCAGCCGCCTTTGATGAACGCGTGCGTTCAGCTCTGGGCCTTTCGCCGGAAGACCCGCCCGTCGAATACGACTGCGAATTGAAGTTTGACGGTCTCGCGACCAATCTGCGTTATGAAAAAGGCGTCTTGACAGAAGCCTCCACTCGCGGCGACGGCGTTGAGGGCGAAGACGTGACGGCCAATGTCCGCACGATCCGCACCATTCCGCTTCGTCTCAACGGCAAAGTGCCCGATATTCTGGAAGTTCGCGGCGAATGCATCATGCATAAGGCCGACTTTCTGGCCCTCAATGCCCGACAGGAAGCAACCGGCGAAAAACCGTTTGCCAACCCGCGCAACGCCGCTGCCGGGTCGCTGCGCCAGCTTGACTCGAGCGTAACGGCTCAGCGCACCCTTCACTTCTATGCCTACTGTCTGGGCGAAGTCTCTGAACCCTTTGCTGAGACGCAGTCGGGCGTACTGGACCGTTTCGCAGAGCTGGGGTTTCCCGTTGCGCACATGCGCGAGGTCGTCAAGGGGCCCGAAGCACTCGCCGCCTTCCACGACAAAGTTGCGGCGGCCCGTGCGTCGCTTCCCTTTGAAATCGACGGCGTGGTCTATAAAGTCAACAGCCTCGAACTTGAAGAAGAGCTTGGCTTCATTGCCCGAGAACCGCGCTGGGCGTGCGCGCACAAATACCCTCCCGAAGAGGTGCTCACCCAAGTGCTCGGCATTGACGTACAGGTGGGCCGCACCGGCCGGCTCACGCCGGTCGCACGTCTGGCGCCGGTCTATGTGGGCGGCGTCACGGTTTCCAACGCAACGCTCCACAATGAAGATCATGTGGTCAAAGACCTCGACCTGCGCGTGGGCGACACTGTTGTGCTGCGCCGGGCGGGCGACGTCATTCCGGAGATTCTGCGCGTCGTCAAAGAGCGCCGGCCGGCAGGCACCAAGGTTTTCGAGATGCCTCATGTCTGCCCGATCTGCGGCAGTGCTGTCATTCGGGATGAAGAAGAAAAAGACATGCGCTGCACGGGCGGCCTCGTCTGTCCCGCGCAGATGAAGCTTTCCATTGTGCATTTCGCTGCTCGCCGCGCCATGGGGATTGATGGTCTGGGCGAAAAGATCGTCGACATGCTCGTTGATGAAGGCCTCGTGAAGACGCCTGCCGACCTCTTTGGTCTGACGCTCGAAGCCCTCACCGCCCCCACGACGGCGACTGCCGGGAGTGAAAAACCCGAAAAACGCATGGGCCCCAAGGCCGCCGCAAACCTGCTCGCCAGCATTCAGGCGAGCACCCATACCACGCTCGCCCGCTTTGTCTTTGCGCTTGGCTGCCGCCATGTCGGCGAAGCCACGGCGCTCGGACTTGCCAACCATTTCGGCACGTTGAGCGCCATTGAAAATGCCTCCATGGAAGCGCTTACCGGCGTACCCGATGTCGGCGAAGTGGTGGCCGAAAGCATCTATGCGTTCTTTCGCGAACCGCACAACCGCACCGTTATTGATGCGCTCATCGCCCGCGGCATTCGCTGGCCCGCGGTCGAAAAGACCGCGCCGAGTCTGGTCTCCGGAAAGACCTTTGTGCTCACCGGCACACTGCCGACACTGAGCCGTGACGAGGCCAAGGACCGACTCACCGCTCAGGGAGCGAAAGTCGCCGGATCGGTAAGCCGCCGCACGTGGTGCGTAGTCGCTGGGGCCGACGCCGGCAGCAAACTGAGCAAAGCCGAGGAACTCGGCATCCCTGTCATTGACGAAGCAAAGCTCCTCATGCTCTTAGACGGCACGCTTCCCGCAGAACTCGAAAAGAAGGATTGATCATGCTCGCACTCATCGGCGGAACTGGATTTGACCGTCCCGGGATCATTGAAGATCCCGAAGAAATCGACATGGAGACACCCTACGGACGGCCTTCCGCTCCGCTTATTTTCGGGCGCCTGGGCAGCCGTCCGATCGTCTTCCTGCGCCGCCACGGCGTGCATCATGAGTACGCGCCTCATCGCGTTCCCTACCGAGCCAACATCTGGGCCCTCCAGCGTGCGGGCGTTGAAGGCATCATCGGCGTTGCGACCGTGGGCGGCATCGGCGAAGCGCTCCTGCCGGGCGACTTGATGGTGCCGGACCAGCTGATCGACTATACCTGGGGCCGCGAATGCACCTACTATGATTCGCCGGACGCCGGCGTGAAGCACATTGATTTCACCATGCCTTTTGACCAAGCGCTCTCCGCGCTCCTCATCAGTGCCGCCCGCCGCCTGGGAAAAACCATCGTGGCCGATGGCGTTTATGCCTGCACCCAGGGACCGCGCCTTGAAACCGCTGCGGAAGTCGCCCGCTATGCGCGTGACGGCGCCAATGTCATCGGCATGACGGCCTATCCGGAATGCGCTTTGGCCCGTGAGCTTGAGCTCCCCTATGCCGCCATCTGCCCGATCGTCAATTCCGCTGCAGGCCTGCGGGAATCCAAACGCGCGATTCGCTTTGAAGCCTTGAAGGACGCGGCTGACCGTGCGGCCAAAGGTGCCGTAGATGTCGTTGAAGAAGCCGTGCGCATCCTTGACGTGCGGGCTTAACACCAGATCTCATTGGAGGAGCTGCCGATATGGTTTTGGAAGTCATGCGTCTTGGGGAACCCGTACTGATGAAGGAGGCGCTGCCGGTTCGGGATTTTGGAAGCCCCAGACTCCGCAAGCTCGTTGCGGATATGTGGGACACCATGCATGCCGAGGGCGGCGTCGGCATTGCCGCGCCTCAGGTGGGCGTGAGCGAACGCATCATTTGTTTTGGCTTTGAAGCCTCGAGCCGCTACCCGGATGCACCGGCGGTGCCGCAGACCGTGCTCATCAACCCGACCGTCGAGCTGCTGCTCGAAGGCACCGCTGATGATTGGGAGGACGGCTGGGAGGGGTGCCTCTCCGTACCCGGCATGCGCGGGGTTGTCCCGCGTGCCAGGCGAATTCACTACACCGGCTTTGGACTTGACGGCGAGACCATCGAGCGAGAAGCCCAAGGGTTTCATGCCCGAGTGGTGCAGCATGAGTTTGACCACTTGAAAGGCATCGTCTACCCGATGCGCATCAAGGACTGGACGCACTTCGGCTATTCCGACGTGCTCTTTCCCGAGCTTAAAGATCAGCGGTGAACTACGCTTTTTCGGCGGCAGCCATCTCGAGCAGCCGCCGAATATCCTCGGGCGTTTTGACGCCGAGCTTACGCAGAATGTTTGCTCGGTGCACTTCCATCGTACGCTGCGCAATGCCGCTTCGTTCAGCCGCTTCGCGGTTTGTGAGGCCGAGTGCAATGAGCTCGGCGAGCGAACGCTCGCGTTTAGTGAGGGCGGCGAGCCGCTCGAGCGAGTCTTCTCCGGGGAGCCCCGCTGCGGCAGCGGCGCTCGCCCAAGCCGCACAGGCGACCGAGTTGAGAAAACGTTCGTTGTCGACGGGTTTCAAGAGAAAATCAAATGCGCCGTCCTGCACCGCCCCCACCGCCATATCGACGTCGCCGTGACCGGTGAGAAAAATGATCGGAAGCGCAATGCCGCGGCTCCTCATCTCATGCTGAGCCTCAATCCCGCTCATGCCCGGCATGCGCACGTCAAGCACCACGCAGCCCGGCTCCGACGGGGAATCTCCCGTGAAGAAGTCTTCTGCCCGCCCGTAGGTGACCGTTTTCCATCCTTCCATATCCAGCACGAAGCTCAAGGCTTCGCGCAGATCCGCTTCATCGTCCACAATGCGCACTAAAGCGTGCGCCTGTGCGAAGGCAAGCTGTTCGGGGGTAATCTGTTTCTGACTGGGTCTCATAATGCTTTAGTTCTTTGAAGAATTACCGATTTCTTTTGCCTCTGCAGCTTGGGCAGTGCCTTCGGCCGCCTGATGAAGCGAGAGCGCCCGCGCGAGCGTAGGAAGCGTTGCCACGGCAGCCAATCCGCCCCCTGCCAGAGCCGTAAAAGTGATCCGTCCGCCGAGACGTTCGAGGATGCTCCGCACAATCGAGAGCCCCAGCCCCAAACCGCTCTTTTTGCTGCTCGAGCCGGAGGCTGCCCTGTCGTTAAGCCGTTCAACGAGCTCTGAGGGTACCGCCGGGCCGTTATTGAGCACGGTGAGTTCAGCCTTGCCGTTATGCTCGCTCACGGCGATATTCACCATACCGGCCGGGAACCCTTCCACGGCTTCCAGCGCGTTTTTAATGAGATTCATCGCAACGAGTTCGAGCTCGAGCGGATCGGCCAAACACTGGACGTCCTCACGCGCCGCGATCGACACGACGGCATGCCAGCGTCCGGTCGTGGTGAGCTCGCGCAGGGCCTTGCGCGCCGCCTCGACCAAACTCACGGCTTCCCGCACGGGCTTATCGGATTTTGCGTAAGCCCGTACGCGGTTCACAATCGCGTCGGCGCGAGCCGTCTGCGTCTCAAGTTTCCCGGCAATTGCCTCAATCTTTTCGGGCGTCAGGCTGCCGGATTGAACGAGACGCTTAAGCCCGAAGACATAGAGCGAGATAGCGGCGAGCGGCTGACGCATCTCATGGGCAAAAATCGTAGAGAGCTGCCCCACTGCGCCCACTCGGCTCATATGTTCAACGCGTTCGGCCGCCGCTCGAGCATTGCTTTGCAGGCGCTTTTGCTCATGCAGCGCCTCCTGCAGATGAGCCGTGCGGACTCGCACGAGCTGCGACACACGCACGCTGTGAAAAATGAGCCCTAAGAGGAGCAGCGCAAAGACCAATATCCAAGTGCCGTACTCATCGATCAGCCGGCGGACTGTCCAGTCCCGCAGGTAGGCATAGGGGCCAATACGCAGATCATGAAAAACCTGATCCACGCTCGAATAGTCCGTCGCGGCGCTCCAATAAAGGCCCCGCTCAAACGTGGGCGGCATCTCAAAGAGCGCACGCAGCACCAGACGTGATACCCGCGGATTTGTGGCCGGCGTTGTTGCGACCGTCCATGACGGATAAAGCGCCGTGGAACGCATGCAGGGCTCGGGCCGCTCCGCGGAATCCAGGCGGTTAAGCACCTTCAGCTGCCCCTTGGCATTGGGGTGCGATGCGAGCCAGTCTTCGAGATAACAGAGCCGGAAAATGCCGGCATCCGCCTCTCCCGAAAGAATCATCGGAATGGCGCCCTCGAGACGCTTGCCGTCGCCCAAATACACACGCGAACTGAAAAGCGTTTCGGGGTTGAGACCGGCTTTGAGCAGCACATGCTCGGCAAGCTGCCGCCCGGTGAAGGCCTGAGGAGAAGAAAGAACGAGCTTCGCGCCCTTTAAGTCCGAGAGTTTATTGAGAGACTTCCGGGCGGCAGACACGACAATCGTTGAACCATCGTTGTGATTGGGATTGGGATAGCTGTTAGACGCAACGGTGGCCGCTGCGCGGGCGCCGTAGCGCTCCATGCGGACGTAAAAACCAGAGCTTGAGAGGAAAAGATCCACCTCGCCTTCGCGGATGGCCTGCGAGAGTCCGGCCAGATCGTAATGCGTCACGATGACGTTGGCCGTGCCGAACACGCGCTTAAGCGCCCCGATCGTCGCTTCCACAATGGGTTCGTAGGGTGACGGGCGGACATATTTCACCACGCCCACTTTGAGCGGCATATGCTCTGCCGGGAAGTCCGACGAGAAGCTCGCCGCCGTTAAAGCGTCGGGCTGAGAAGGCGCCGCCGCCGCGCTGCCCGAGAGCGGGCAAAAGAGCCCGCAAGCCCCAAGAACCAGAAGCGCGCCGAGTTTCTTGATGGCATCAGCGCCTGGCTGCAAAGAGAAGTGTCGTGGGTTCATAGGCTGCTGCAGTAAAGAGGGCTTCGCGCGCTGCCGGCGCGCTCCAAAAAACGCTTTGGCACAGCTCTTTCCTGCATCCTAGCGTTTGGAGCCAGCCCAATGCAAGCAAAGTGAAAACGTCCGCGGGGCCGCATCAAGAGAGCGCACCGGCGGAACCGGCCGGCTCCGATTCATTAGCCTGCTGCGCATAGCCGACGGCCTCCGCAATATCGACCGATACCACGCGGCTCACCCCGGGCTCCTTCATCGTGACGCCGATCAGCGCCTTGGCATATTCCATCGTGACGCGATGGTGCGTAATGATGAGGAACTGCGTATCAACGCTCATTTCAGTACAAAGACGCGCGAGTCGTCCCTGATTTGCTTCATCGAGCGGGGCGTCGACTTCGTCGAGCAGACAGAAGGGGGCGGGGTTGAGCTTAAACATGGCAAAGACGAGCGCCGTGGCCGTGAGCGCCTGTTCGCCGCCCGACAAAAGCCGCACGGTCTGATTGCGCTTGCCGGGCGGCTGAGCCGAAACTTCAACGCCCGCCGAGAGGATCTCGTCGCCCTCCATGCGAAGCGCCGCGCGGCCTCCGCCGAAAAGACCGCGAAACGTGTCATTAAACTTTTCGTTGACCTTGTCAAAGGTTTCACGCATGCGTGCGCGGGTCTCTGCGTCAATGCGGCGGATAGCCGCCTCGAGCGTCTCAATGGCCTGCCGCAGATCCTGCATCTGAGCTTCTGCGAGGCGAATGGCTTCCTGCGCCGCCTCAAGATGGGCCAAAGCGGCATGATTGACGGGACCGAGTGCGGCAATTTCATTCATCAGACGCGTGACCTCGTTACGCACCGTGTTGGCCTTGACGCCTCGTTCCTGCGCGAGCTTAGAGAGCTCAGTCCAATCCGCACCAAGTTCCTGCATGCGCCCGGAGAACTGCCCGAGCAGTCCCGCCTTCTGTTCGGCCTCTACGCGCAGCCGAGCAATTTCTTCTGTCAGCGGAAGAATCGACTCGTTCAAGCGCTTGATCTGCCGCTGTTCGTCCTCACGTTTGCTGCGGGCAGCTTCAAGTTCAGTCTGTGCGGCAGCCAATGCCTTTTCGAGGCTCGCATTTTTTTCGAGGAGCTCCGACGTGCCGCTTTGCAGACGTTCGTCTTCACGGGCATCGAGCACTTCGCGGGTTTCTTCGAGACGCTTGGATTCTCGGGCAATGTCGCTTTGGGTTTCGGCAAGCCGCCGTTCGGCCTCGGTGCGCGACTCACGAGCCTGCGACGCCTCGAGCTTTTTCATAGCTTCACGATGAATCGACTCCGCCGCAGCGCGCTTAAGGTCGATCAGCCGGTCATGCAGCCGATCATGCGCAGCCGCAGCTTCACCCGCGGCGTGCTGAATCTCGTCGAGCGCTTCCGTTTTGGTTTCTACGGCGCCAAGCGCTGCCTCTACACGCTCTTGGGCCCGCTCAGCCTCGATCTCCATTTCTTCACGCGACCGCCTGAGATCGGCCTCTCGGCGCTGCCAGACCTCCCACGCACTGCGGGCTTCCCGTTCTTCAAGCACGAGTTTGGCCGTGCGGCGCTCGAGCTCAACGACCTCGCGCTGCAGCACCTCGGCACGCCCACGCGCATCGGCTTCGGCTTTCTGCGCAGCCGTACGGGCGTCGTCAGCGGCTGCCGCTGCCTCGTCAAGCGCCTCCACCTGATGCGTAAGTTCCGCAATTTCCCGTTCTCGGGAAAGGATTGCCAAGCGCGGATCTTCCGCAGCCCAAAAGGTAACGGACGCCGCATTGACGAGGTCCCCCTGCGGCGTCACCAGTGCGCATCCCGGCGGAATGTCGGCGCGCGCTGCGAGTGCTGTCTCGAGCGAAGAGGCGAGCCCGACGCCTGCGGTCCAAACGTCGGCCGCCGCAGCCGCCGCCGGATTATCGGTTTGGATAACGCTTCTCAAGCGCTTCGCCGCCCATTCAGGATGCGGATGAGCGGCAGTCTCTGCGGGGGCCGCAAAAGCGAGTCTTGCCGGCGGGCGCGCCTTAGCGCTTGCGAACCCGGCAGCGGAACGCAGATCGCGCAGCAAAAAAGCGCGTGCACGGTGTTCGAGCACCGCTTCAAGCGCGGTTGTCCAGGCGTCGTCGATGTTGATTTCGTGAATCAATTCCGGCAGTCCGTCCAATCCTTGGTCCTGAAGCCACTCCGTGAGGCTGTCAGACTCCAGTGCCTTTTGCTGCACGGCTTCAAGCGTTTCGAGTTTTGCGCGCAGAGCCTTAACCTGCGAAAGGGCGGCAAAGTAAGCCTCTTGGGCGTCTTTGGCGCGTTCGCGTGTTTCTTCTGCTGCGGCAACAGCGTCTTCGCGGGCAGCCGCAGTTTCTTCGAGCACTTCGCGGACTTCGGCTAAAGATTCTGCGAGCGCCGCCAATGTTTCTTCATCCGGGTGCGCTTCAGACGCATCTGCTGCATCAGTCTCGAGACGAGCCATTCGGTCTGCCACTTCCGCTGCTCGCTCACGAGCAGATTGGAGGCCGGCCTCCGCCACTTCGACTTCCGTACGAGCGCGAGCGAGCTGTGCGCCGGCTGACTCCGCCCGCATGCGCGACTCCTCTTCAGCAGACTGAGCGCCTTCGAGGGCTTCATCTCGAGCGGCGTTCAATTCATCGAGCTCTTCGAGTTCAGCCGCGAGACGCTCCTCTTTTTGCGCGGCTGATTCAATCCGAACTTCGAGCTCCTCGGCCAATGCCCGCTTTTCTTTCAGTGCGGCTTCGGCTTCCGCAAAGGTTCGTTCGGCCAATCGCCGACGTTCCACGATGCGGCTCATCTCGCCCTCCAAGCGGGCGAGCTCCTTCTCGCTTTCACGGAAGGCGTCGGAAGCATTGCGGTGCGCCGCATCAGCACTGCGCTCAGCCGCAGCGAGGTCTTCAGAATGCGATTCGAGCGTTTCAAGATCACGGCGCTTTGCCGTAATCTCATTTTCGAGCTGCGCAATAGCCGCCCGCGCGGCATCGGATTCCCGCTTTGCATCTTCATACTGCAGGAAGTACCAAAGCGATTCGCTCTGAACCTTTTTGTCGCTCAGCGCCTGCCAGCGGGCGGCAGTATCTGCTTCGGCCTGCAGCCGAGTGATCTCTTCAGCACGCACGGCCTGAAGGTCAGCAGCGCGTTCAAGATTTTCCCGTGTGGATTTGAGGAGATTCTCCGTTTCACGGCGGCGCTCTTTATAGAGCGACACGCCGGCGGCCTCTTCCAAATAAACGCGCAGCTCTTCGGGCTTGGCACGAATAAAGCTCGCAATCATGCCCTGCGAAATGATGGCGTAGCTGCGTGCGCCCAGCCCCGTGCCCATGAAGATTTCCTGGACATCGCGGCGGCGCACCTGCTGGTGATTGATGTAGTAGGCCGATACGCCTTCCTTGGTGACCACGCGGCGTACGGACAATTCTTCGTACTGCCCCCACGGCCCTTTCACCTGATGGTCCGCGTTGTCAAGCACCAGTTCGACGCTTGCTCGTCCGAGCGGCGCACGGCCGGTAGAGCCCGCGAAAATCAGTTCGCTCATCGAACTTGAACCGCGCAGTTCGCCGATGCGGCCTTCGCCCAGCACCCAGCGAACCGCATCGATGATGTTCGATTTGCCGCAGCCGTTCGGGCCCACGATCGCAATCAGCGGGTCCCGCAGTTCGATCACTACGGGGTCCGCGAAGCTTTTGAAGCCGGCGATTTTGATCTGACGAAGATGCAAAGGAGGCTCAGACGAAATAAGGAAAGAAGAGGATCACTGGAAGAACCAGCTGCACGCATTTTAGCGAGAGTCGCCCCGTTGGTCTCACCATCCTTGCGGCAAAGCGCTTAGAGTCTCTGGCCGCTGCAAACGGAACGCTCGGAGAGGCTCTGCCATCGGTAAAAGTCTGCCGTCATCGAAAACACTGCAGCGCTTCTCTGCGTCGTCTTTAGCACTGTCATACGGAAGAGACAAAACGCTCTTTGCAGTCTCCGAGAGTCCGCCAAACCCGGTCGCCATGAATCATCATCAGAATCAAACCACCCGCAGACGTCTTCATTGGAATGAGCTTCCCCATCTTTGCGGCCCAGACGACCTCTTTATAATGCAGGCTTCAAAAAAATTCTGACGACATTCATGAGGCTCCCTGCCGAACCAGCCGGCCGCAAAGCGGCCCGCGGACTTTGGGAGCTTCCGCGACATCCGGGGATATCCGAAACATGTACGAAATTGCGCCGCTGCTTGACGATCCCATCCACAACCTGAAAACGATCCGCGACCTTTACCGCTGGGCCGTTACAGAACTTGAAACCTCCGATCTTTCATTCGGACATGGGGCGCCAAGCGCGCTCGAAGATGCATCCTTTCTCATCTGCCGAGCGCTGAAACTCCCGTTTGAGAATTTCGACATGTTCCTCGATGCTGCGCTCACGCACAACGAGCTCGTGCGGATCGTGCATCTCATCGACCGCCGTGTGCATGATAAGACCCCCACCGCCTATCTCCTGAAGGAAGCCTGGCTCACCGAGCACCGCTTCTACATTGATGAGCGAGCGCTGATTCCCCGCTCCTACATCGCGGAGCTGCTCGAAGAAGATCTGGCCCCTTGGGCCGCAGATCCTGAAGCGGTGCAAAGCGTGCTTGACCTCTGCACGGGTTCGGGCTGTCTAGCCATTCTCGCGCAGGGGGCTTTTCCCAATGCCAAGGTCACCGGCTCGGACATTTCCCAAGCTGCGCTTGAGGTTGCCAAGATCAATCGCCGGGACTATGACATGGAAGAGACGCTGGAACTGGTTCAGAGCGATCTTTTTGAAAATCTTCAGGGACGGCGCTTTGACATCATTATCTCGAACCCGCCCTATGTCACCACCGATGCCATGGAGCGGCTGCCGAGCGAATACCGTCATGAACCGGCCCTCGCCCTGGCTGCCGGCGCAGACGGCATGGACGTCGTTCGCCGCATTCTCGCCGAAGCCGCAGATCATTTGACCGAAGAGGGCTTCATCGTCGTTGAAGTGGGCGACGGACTCGAAGCCGTTGAAGCGGCTTTCCCCGGTCTGCCCATTACGTGGCTTTCGGTCTCGGGCGGCGACGATCAGGTGTTTCTCGCGCAGCGCGCCGATCTCGCTCAATATTTCAAAATTCAACACTGATTTCTGCACCCGCATTCCCTAACGAGGGTGCCCTCTGCCCGATCTGCCCTCGTTTCGAAATGCGCCGCCTCGCTCATGCTTCGACTTCTCAACCTCGCGCTGATGCGCGGGACGCGACTGCTCTACGCTCACGCCAATCTCATTGCCTCGCCGGGCGAACGCATCGGTCTGGTCGGCCCCAACGGCTGCGGCAAATCCACACTCTTTGCTGCGATTCTGGGGGACCTTGCCCCTGAAGACGGCGAACTTGAAACGCCGCCCCATGAGCGCATTGCGCATGTTGCGCAGAGCTTCACGGTTGAAGATATCTCCTGCATTGACTGCGTGCTTTCCGGTCATGCCCCTTTAATGAACGCCAAAGCAGCGCTCAAGCGAGCCGAAGCCTCCGGCGACGAAATGGCGCTTGCTGCCGCGCACAGCGAACTCGCGGAAGTCAATGAGGGTGCCGTGGTGGCACAGGCCAAAGCCATTCTGGCCGGTCTGGGTTTTGCGGAAGCCGACAGCTGCCGCAAAGTTCACGACTTCTCGGGCGGCTGGCGCAACCGTATTCAGCTTGCCCGTGCACTGATGCGTCCGGCGGATCTGCTGCTGCTCGACGAACCCACGAACCACCTTGACATCGATTCGCTCATCTGGCTCGAGAACTGGCTCCGCCGCGTTGAAGCAACAGTCATCATCATTTCGCACGACCGTGAATTTCTCGATCGTGCGGTCAATACGATCTGGTCCGTTGAAGACGGCACGATCTGCCGCTATGCCGGGAACTACTCCCAGTTTGAACTCGCTCGCATTGAAAAACTCCGTGCTCAGGAATCTGCACGCCGCGCCTATGAAACGCAGGCTGCGCACCTGACGAGCTTTATCGAACGCTTCCGTGCCAAGGCCACCAAAGCCCGTCAGGCACAGTCGCGCATTAAAATGCTCGAAAAGCTTCAGGCGGTCGAACCTGTACGCGCCAAACGCGAATGGCGATTCAATTTTCTCAAGCCCCTGAGGCTGCCTGAGCATTTGGTCGACGGGGAAAACCTGAAGATCGGCTACGGCGACAAAGTGGTGCTTTCGGGCGTCTCCTTCAGCATTCGTTCGGGCGAGCGCATCGGCATTCTCGGCGTCAACGGCGCGGGCAAATCGACGCTGGTCAAAGCCATTGTCGGCGAACTCACCCCCATGTCGGGCGAACTGCGCCGCGGTCAGGGACTTGAAATCGGTTATTTTGCGCAGCACCAGCTCGATCAGCTGCGGATGGATGAAACGCCGCTCGAGCACCTGCGGCATTTGGCGCCTGACGCCCGCGAGCAGGAACTGCGCGACTTCCTCGGCACCTATCGCTTTTCGGGCGATTTCGCTGAAGCCAAAGTTGCGCCGATGTCGGGCGGCGAAAAGGCCCGCCTCGCCCTCGCGCTCATTGCCTGGAAAAAACCCAATCTGCTGGTGCTTGACGAACCGACCAATCACCTCGACATGGAAACGCGCGAAGCACTCACCATGGCGCTTTCAACCTACGAAGGCGCAGTGCTTCTCGTCTCCCACGACCGCCATCTGCTGCGGGCAGTGACCGATGAACTCTGGCTGGTGCATGAAGGCCGCAAAGAGGTGTTTGAGGGCGACCTCGATGACTACGCCAAGATCGTCCTCGACCACCGGCGCGTGACTGCCGCCGAAGCTCGTGCCGAGCATCAAGCGGATAAAGCCGCCCGAAACGAAGCTCAGCCCGTCAACAATAAGGAAGCGCGCCGATTGGCCGCGCAGGAACGCGCCCGCATCGCTGAGCTGCGTAAGCCCCTGAAGAAGGAGCTCGAAAAGGTGGAGCGGGAAATGAACGCGCTCTCAGAAAAACTTAAGGCCCTTGACACGCAGCTCGCGGACCCGGCGTTTTATAACGGCGCAGATCAGGGCAAGGTTGCCCAAACCCTGCGTGAGCACGGAGAGCTCGCCCCCAAAGTGGAGGCGCTCGAAATGCACTGGCTTGAACTTTCAGAAAAAATCGAAGCCCTGGGCACCGCCGCATCAGCATAAGCGCGCTTTTTAAACGCCGTCATAAGCCATTACTGCAGCGTTCGTTTAAGCGCACAAAAAAACCGCTCGCGCGTCTTTTTGGCATAGCCGCGAGCGGTTTTCTCTTTTTACGGGTCGACCAATCTTATTCGGCCGTATCTTTGGGTTTCCCTGCGGTCAGAACACCCGCTTTCCAGGACTTGAAGACATCTTCCACCTGAGGCGCCGCCGTCATGCGGTAGACATGCGAATCGCCTTCATCATCTCCGCGCGCTTCACTGCCGGCCGGATCATCGTCCACCCCCGGAACAAAGGCCGGATCGGCGTAGGTGAAGGTCGTCATGACCAGCAGGTTGATCACCTCAGCGTCCTGATCCATTTCTTCTTCCGTGGGATCGCGTCCAGCCGCAAAAGCCGCTTTGGACCGGGGGCCGTAGCGCAGCGCATAGCCCATCACGATTTCTTCTCTCATCCCCTGTTCGGAATCGCTCGGTTCCGCACGCACATAGAGCGCACGCATATCGTGCTTAAAGTGCGGATCCGCTACGAGCTCCTCGAGATAGGCCGTATCGGCGGGGGAAAGCGCGTTGTAGCCGACCAGCATCGTATTGAAAGCATCAGCGGATTCAGGCCGCCAATTCGGATAGTCGCTCTTAAACTCTGCGGTTACCGTGTTGTCCTCAATAATTTCCTGCAGATCGACCAGACGCGAACCGCCAAGCGCAGGATCTGACGTCAGGTAGCTCGTAAAGGCAGAAATCACCTCATCCTTGCAGGTTGTCACGGAGAAGACATTCTCGCTGCCGAACTGCGCAAGTTCCCCCGTGAGATCGAGGAACGTCATCACAAAGTCCATGCCGAAGTAGCAGGCCATGCTGCGGTCGTCCATAAACTTCGCCGTGTCGGTAATGCCTGCGTAGGCCATCTTGGACTGGCCCCAGCGGCTGCGGAGGATTTCGAGCGCCCGCGGGCCCGCCCAGCCCGATACATCGCGGAAGTCTTCACGCAGGTCAAGAATGGTCGCAGCAATCGCATAAGCGACGGCCGCGCAATGGTCTTCACGCTGCTCCATCGAGAACTTGCGCTCGGGAGAGAGCGCATTGGCCATGGCAGCTCCCATGCCGATGAAGAAATGCTGCAGCTCGAAGTAATTTGAAAGATGTCCCGTGGTCACGGGCCCCTTATAGCGTTCGGCAAGGATTTCCAGATGCGGGAAGCCCTGTTCTTCATAAAAGCGTTTATTGAGCACCGCGCGCAGTTGGTCAAGCATCACCACATAAGTCTGTGGTACTGCACGGCGCTGCTGATCAGCGCGGCGCTTGGCGAGCTTTTTGGCGCGGCTTGAATGCGTTTTGCTTTGGGGCATTTCGGGTGATCCTTGAGGAACGGCGCGCTGCCCGAAGAAGGTGCGCGCTCGAAGTATTTTGTTCTGTCATCCGCCGCACTCGATTCATGCATGAGCGGATGCCGCGGGTGTTTCTAAGCATAGAGAGCAAACCTTAACGCCGCATTTCACTTTAAGCCGGAGGGCAGCCGCTGCCCGGGGCGCCCTCAATAGGCGTCTTGTCGCTTCCAAAGTGGCTTTTTGAGCGTCACTCCCATGGCTTTAGTGCCCCACGACGCCCCAATATCCCGGCTTCTGAAGTCTTAGAATGAAGCATCTTTTTAACCCTTCTCTTACTTACGAGGCTCTCCATGTCAGAAGTCTCCGCTCCCTGGCTCCATGCGACCCTTGCTGACGCCGCCGAATCGCTGGCTGCCGCGCTCGAAAAACTAGAAGCGCATACCGATGAAGAGACTGCCTCTGAGCTCCTGCGCCGAGACCTCGTCGAGGTGTATGCCAAACTTAACTACGCGGTGAACACCGCTTACCTCGGCTCTGAAGCGCTTAATGTCCTCACCGAAGACGAGCTGGTTGCATGGCCCGCAGAAATGCCCTTTGCCACGCTCGAAGAGCTCGACGCCGCCGCCGAAGAAGAAGAGCAAAAAGCGCTTAACGCCGACGTTTAAGCCAGACGCACTGGCGATCGGCCGAGCCTGCATGGGGACTCTGAAGAGTGAACCTCCGGGCTTTTTTGTCTGAGCGCGAAAGATCGACGGCATGAGCTCAGGCCGCGCGGGTTACTCTTTCACGGGGCGGAGTTCTCGAGGACGCCACCCCAAAGCAAAAAGCGATCCGAAATAGATGACGGCTGCACCCGCCACCACTGCACAGACGCCAAGCCCGCGCATTTTCCACGAGAGCGTCGTCCAGTCAATGCCCTGCTGTCCCCACCATACCGCCGCGCCCATGAGGGCGACAGCTGCAGCGGTGCGCAGCCAGATCTTGAGCCAGCCCGCCGCCGGCGAATAAATGCCGCGGCGGCGCAGCACGCAAAGCAGAATGCCGCTGTTGACGAGGCTCCCCAGACCGACGGAGAGCGCCAAGCCCGCATGCGCAAAAAGCGGCACCACCACGAGGTTAATGGCCTGCACGGCAACGAGCGAAGCCATCGCTGCGCGCACCGGGGTGCGAATGTCTTTACGTGCATAGAAGGCGGGCGCAATGATCTTGAGACCGATGAGTCCAATGAGACCGACGGCATAGCCCACTACAGCTATCGCTGTCTGGTGCACATCCGTCGGCGTAAAGCTGCGGCCCTGAAATAGAAAGCTCACCAAGAGCTCTGCCGTAAGCCAAAGCCCTACCGCCGCCGGAACGCCGACCAGCACGACGAGCCGCAGCCCGTGGTCCAGAAGCGCGTTGTAGCGGACTTCATTGCCTTTGGCATAAGCCGCCGAAAGACTCGGCAGCAGCACGGTGCCCAAAGCAACGCCCAAAAGCGCCGTTGGGAATTCCATCAGACGGTCGGCGTAATTGAGCCACGTCACGGCGCCATGCCCGAGCCAGCTCGCAATGTTGGTGTTGATGAGGATGGAGAGCTGCGCCACGCCCACACCGAAAACAGCCGGGGCCATCAAAGCGAGTACGCGCCGCACGGCGGAGTCGCCGAGGCTCTCTTTAAGAGAGCGCGGACGCACAAATACGCCAAGCCGCGCCAGTGCAAGTATCTGAGCAGCCAGCTGCAGTATGCCCCCGAGCACAACGGCGGCGGCAAGCGCCCAAATGGGTTCTTCAAGTCTCGGCGCGAGCACCACCGAGCAGACAATAAAAGAGAGATTGAGCAGAATCGGCGTGGCCGCAGGAATCGCAAACTTCTTGAGCGTATTGAGGATGCTCGCCGCGAGCGCCACCAAGCTCATGAAAGCAATGTAGGGAAACATCACACGCGTGAGCGCCGCTGCCAGATCAAAGGCCTGCGGCGTCTCGCGCAGACCGCTCGCAATGAGCCACACGAGAAGCGGCGCGGCTAAGACACCCAGAACGCTTGCCAGCAGCACCGCTGCAGCAAGCACTGTGAACACATGATCGATAAAGCGCTTTTCAGCCTCCGGCGACGAGTTGGCATGAACGTCGGAAAGCATCGGCACAAAAGCCTGCTGAAAGGCGCCTTCGGCAAAAAGCCGCCGAAGCATGTTGGGAAGGCGGAATGCAACATAAAACGCATCGGTCGCAGCCGTAGCGCCAAAATATCGGGCAATCAGCATGTCACGAATCACACCCGTGATGCGTGAAGCCAGAGTGAGTGCGGAGATCGTAGCGGCAGATTTGAATAGCGACATGGATAGCGAGCAACAGCGTACGAAATGAAGAAAACCATCTTGTCGCTGTCCTTTTGTTTTTTAAAGGTGGTATAGTCTAGGGCTTTTCGAGCCTGAGCACTTCCCTCGTGCCGCTTTTTGAGCGCAGTATCGACCGGGAATTGTTCTCTAAAAGCCCGGAAAGACAACCTACTTACCGGTCGAGCCCACGCTCGCGACAAGTTTGCAGCGGCGATCGGAATCAAAAACAGATCGTCGACTGATTTTTAGGACAATTCAAAAAAATGGCTAACACCAAGCAAGCTCGCAAGCGCGCCCGTCAGACGGTTGCGCGCAACCTGCATCTCGCCGCCCAGCGCAGCCAGTACCGCACCGCCATCAAGAAGGTGCGCAAGCTCGTCGCCGCCGGCGACAAGGCTGCTGCCCAGGAAGCCTTCAAGGCTGCCGAATCCACGATCGACAAGATGGCCCGCAAGGGTGTGCTCCACGGCAATGCCGCGGCACGCCACAAGAGCCGTCTCGCCGCCGAGATTAAGGCCCTCGCCTAATTGAAGCCCTGAATCCGACTGCGGCTGTTCCCTCAGGCGCCGCGGGGATTCCCGATTGCTTCATCAACGAAGCCCCGAATAGTCACTGGTTCGGGGCTTTGTTTTATCTGGCGGTTTTGTAGCGGCATGACATTTTTTTTCAATGCCGTTCTCTTCTGACGATAACCCGTCTGCTGATCGCTGCCAATCGGCGGGCACGCTTCTTCTGGCGCCTTTTTTCATCCGCTCGAGCAAGCTTCAAGAGGCTTGAGAGAAGCTTTTCGAACCGTTACTTTTGTAGACGATTGATGAGAATGAGAATTGTTATTATCCGTTAACTTGATTTAATGCCGGGCTACGTAGTGGTCCTCCGGCATGAGAATCAAACATCCGAACACGAGTCGCCCGCCGACAACTGTTGAGCTGGCGCATTCGGTGCATACGAATAAGGAAAGGAGCAATTCCATGAATTCACTCAATCGCCGCGACGCTCTCAAGAGCGGACTCTTTGGTGCGGCAGCCGCCGCCGGCACCATGCTTGGGGCTGGAGCTGCCGAGGCCAAACCGACCAGCCAAGCGAAGGATTACAAATTCGACTTCGTCGTGGTCGGTGCAGGCTGTGCGGGCCTTTCCGCAGCGCTCGAAGCTGCTGATCAGGGCGCCACGGTTGCCGTCCTTGAAAAAATGGGCATGCCTTTTGGCAATACGATCTACGCGGGCGGCATCTTCAACGCCACGAACACCTACGTCCAGAAGGAACAGGGGCTTACCGATACAGTCGACGCCTTCTACGAAGACATGATGAAGGTTTCGCAGGGCCGCGGCGATCCGCAGCTCACCCGCGTATATGCCGATGAAAGCGCTGGCGCCGTGCAGTGGCTTCATGATCGCGTCGGCATCAACTTCAAGAAGATTGTGAAGGAAGTTTGGCCGGGGCTTGTGCGCGGACACGTGGTCGACGGCCCGAAGAAGCCGGGCGGCGCGCAGCTCATCACGCAGCTGCTCGAACAAGTTAAAAAGAATCCGAAGATCAAGTTCTTTACAAACACCAAAGTCATTGAACTTCTGAAAACGCCGACGCTTGAGTGCACGGGCGTCCGAGCAGTCTCCAAGACCGAAGGCGAAGTGGTCTTCCACGCCAAGGGCGGCGTGCTGATGGCCACGGGCGGTTTCCATGCCAACAAGGAAATGGTCTGTAAGTACATGGGCGGCGGCGTAGCCTGGATGCCGCTGCGCGGTTCTCCCTATCTGATGGGCGAGAACGTCGAACTCACGCGGCCCTTCTTCCCGTACTACATGAATATGGACCAGTTCCATGGCGGTCCGATTCACGCCCAGACGCAGGCGAACCCGTCTACCCTCGTCAATTACGGCGTAATCGTCGGCACGAACGGCGACCGCATCATCAACGAAGCCAAGACCTACGTTGAAATGGCCAAGGAGCTTCCGGTCATCACGCGCAACAATCTCGCCTATATCGTGATCGACAGTGAGGTGCTCGAAAACGATACGGTGGCCACGCGTCTGGACCGCTATCGTGCGAAGAAAGCGCCGGTCTATCAGGCCGACACCTACGCTGAGCTCGCCAAGCAGATGGGGGTCGACCCCGAAGTCTTTACCAAGACGATGGAAGGCTACAACGAAGCCGTGAAGTCCGGGAAGGCCGCAGCCCTCACTCCGGGCAATACGCTCAAGGAGCCGCGCCCGGTTGTCAAGGCTCCGTTCCTCGCGCTTCCCTTCTCCGGCGGCATGACTGCCACCTTCGGCGGCCCGAAGATCAACGCCAAAGGACAGGTTCTCAACGCCGAGCAGCAGCCGGTTCCGGGTCTGTACGCAGCCGGCAATGCTATCGGCGGACTGTTCTACTGGAACTACATCGTCGGCTCTCAGCTGACGGCTGCGGTTATTTTCGGCCGCCATGCCGCTCAGGATGCGGCCGCCCGCGCCAAGGCAAAGGGTGCTAAGAGGGCCTGATGCATCTGCGCGAAATGAGGGCAAACGGCTGATCTCACGCGCTTCAAGCCTCTAAAACACGGCGCACCGCTCTTCAAAAAAAGCGATGCGCCGCATTTGTTTTGACTTTAAACCTGAGTGCTGCCCGAGAAGCTTCGGACGTCAGACCTCACGCCGCCGTTCCATGCGGAATCACATAAAAAAGCACTGCAAAGAACTGCAGCATGGTCCCCGCCAGCACAAACACATGCCAGACGGCATGGTTATAGGGGAGCTTCTCCCACAAATAGAAGATGATGCCGAGCGAATAAGTAATGCCGCCCGCCGCCAAAAGCCAAAGACCGCCCGTCGGAAGCGATTCAATCAAAGGTTCGGCGACAAACACAATGCACCAGCCGAGCGCGAGGTAGAGCACGCAGTTGAGCCAATCCGCCGCTCTTAAAAGCAAGGGCTGAAAGCATGCCCCAAAAAGTGCAATGGTCCACACCACCGAGCAAAGCACAATGCCCGTGGTGCCGCCGAGCGTAATCAGACAAAACGGCGTATAGCTCCCCGCAATCAGGATGTAAATCGCACTGTGATCCAATACCTGCAGCACACGTTTGGCACGCAGATTCGGAATCGCGTGGTAGAGCGTCGAAACCGTATAAAGGATGATCATCGACGCACCGAAAATCGATGTGCTGACGATAGCCAGAGCGCCGGCCGACTGACGAACAGCAAAGATAATCATCAGAACGAGACCGGCAATCGAAAGCAGAACTGCCAGACCGTGCGTCACTGCATTGGCAATCTCTTCGCCTAAGCTGTAAGTGCCGACGGCATTCACAGCCGACGACGACGACACTTTTTTCTTTTCCTGCATGCTTTCCCCTTTCGAACGGCCTCAGAAGTTCATCGGCACCGAATGCTGCAAACGAAACTCACTTCCCCGAAGCGACATTGTCGCCTTAGACGAGCATATTGAGGAACGAAAAACTTAGGGGAAACCCCAAAAGGCGTAACGAGCTGTTGCGCGGTGCTGCCGCTTCATCGTTCAGCGGAAATCTTTGCCCAGAAAGATCGGTTCCGGTTCCAGCACAACCCCAAATCGGCGTTCAACCCGTTCGGCGATTTCACGGCCGAGCTTGAGAACATCCTCACCCGTCGCCCTGCCGCGGTTGATCAGAATAAGCGCATGTGCCGGCCAAACGGCCGCATCGCCCGAGGAGAGGCCTTTCAGTCCTGCAGCCTCAATGAGCCACCCGGCAGCGAGCTTAGCGCGACCGCCGGCAAGCGGATAGGACACCAGATTGGGGTGAAGCGTAATGAGTTCCCGCGCCTTCAGTTTCGTGACTACCGGGTTCTTAAAGAAGGATCCGGCACTGCCCGTTTGCGAAGGATCGGGCAGTTTCTGGGCACGAAGATTTCGCACAGCAGTTTCAATTTCAGCCGGCGTTACAGACGCCGGATCTCGGTCGGCAAAGAGCGAAGAGAGGCCTTTATAAGCCGTCACCGGCTGCCAAACCTGAGGAAGCACAAAGGCCGCCTCTGTAATGATGAGGCGAGACCCGGCCTTGGACTTGAAGATGCTCGTGCGATAACCAAAATCGCACTCTGTCGGCGTCAGGGTCCGGAAATCATCGATATCCGGATCATAAACGCGCACCCAGGCGATTCTTTCGGCCATTTCAACGCCGTAGGCACCGGCATTCTGGACGACCGCGCCGCCGACAGAGCCTGGAATGGCTGCGAGATTTTCGAGTCCGCCCAATCCTTTTCCGACGGTGTAACGAACCAGATCATCAAGCGCTTCGGCAGCCCCAACGACGACGACAAGGGAACCGCTCTCGCTTTGCGCTTCATCGATTCCGCGAAATACCGGATGGATGACAAGGCCCGGCACCAACGGCATCGGGACAACATTCGAACCGCCCCCTAAAATCGTCGTCTGCCAATCGCGGCCCTTCGCTACGCTGAGTGCATCGCGAATATCTTCCAACGAGGCAACTTCAACCCAGGCCTCGGCATTGGCACGCAGGTGAAAGGTCGTGAGGGCGGCAAGCGGCTTGTCGTATTCGATCTTGAGCATGGCGGATTCCAACATCTCTTCAGCCGCCCGGAGCGAGCGGTCATTCAGACCATTATAGGAAGACAAGCTCGCCGCTTCTGCGGCGCATAAGCGCGAGGCGGTGAGAGCCGCCCCGTGGTAGTCAGTCTGAAGATGCCTCCCGCGGCCAAAGCGCGCAGATCCTTTCCCAACCGCTTTCCGGCGGCCTAAATGAAGTCTGCTGCCGCGCGGCTGCAGGCATCAGGAGAGCTGGGCGAGCCGCTCGACCACTTTGGCTTCAACCGCTTCGGGCGTCAAACCCAGCATTTCGTAAATCTCTGCCTGAGTGCCCTGCTCAATAAATTCGTCAGGAATGCCAAAGCACAGCACAGGAGTGGTGAGGCCGGCCTCGGCAATCACTTCCATGACCGCATCGCCCGCCCCGCCCGCCAGCACGCCTTCTTCGGCGGTCACAATCAGATCATGCGTCCGGGCAGCTTCAATGACCGCCTCGCGGTCAATCGGCTTCACAAAGCGCATGTCCCAAAGCGTGCCGTCCAAATTTTGCGCTGCCTTCTCGAGCACATTGGTCATAGAACCAAAACCCAAAAAGGCCGTGCGAGTGCCGGTTCGCCGCTTCAGCGCACGGCCGATCTCCACCGTTTCGAAATCCTCTCCGGGATCCGTGCCCGGTCCCTTGCCGCGCGGATAGCGCACTGCGGCCGGGGTATCCATGGCAAAAGCCGTGTTGAGCAGAAGCCGTGTTTCTCGTTCGTTGGAGGGCGTCATCACGGTCATATTCGGCACACTGCGGAGTTCAGCAATATCGAAAACACCCTGATGTGTTGCGCCGTCCGCCCCTACGATGCCGCCGCGATCGACGGCAAACATCACCGGAAGATTCTGCAGCGCCACATCATGAATGAGCTGATCGAGTGCGCGCTGCAGAAATGTGGAATAGATCGCTACAACGGGCTTCAGACCGCCGCATGCCAGACCAGCAGCATAAGTGACGGCATGCTGCTCGGCAATGGCCACATCGCGATAGCGGTCCGGAAAGTTTTTCTCAAATTCAACGAGACCGGAGCCCTCACGCATGGCCGGTGTGATGGCATAAAGGCGATGGTCGCGGGCCGCCATACTGTTCACCCAGCGGCTGAAGATCTGCGTATAGGTTGGCGCAGAGGGTTTTCCGGACTTGACAATGCCGACTTTCGGATTGAAAGGCGACACGCCGTGATAAAGCGTCGGATCGGCTTCGGCAAAGGCATAGCCCTTGCCCTTGATGGTGGCCGTATGGAGCACCATCGGGCAGTCCATCTGCCGGAGATTTTTCAAGACTTCAACGAGCGCAAAGATGTCATGTCCGTCGACAGGACCGTAGTAATTGAGGTCAAACGTGGAAAAAAGCGCGGCCTGAGGGCTGAAAAACCCGATGGTCTGCCGTTCCATGAGCTTAGCCACTTCCCAAAGATGCGGCACGGGCTTGAGCACGCGCTTGCTGATCTCGCGGGCGCAGTTGAAGGCTCTCGTCGAGACGATCTTGGCTAGATTTTTGGAAAGCGCACCCGCCGGCGGCGAAATGGAGCAGTCGTTGTCGTTGACGATTACCAGGAGCTTTACCCCCTTTTTCCAAACCCCCGCATCGTTGAGCGCCTCAATCGCCATACCCCCGGTGAGTGCACCGTCACCGATCACCGCGATGGCCCAGCGGTCACGTTCACCCGCCAAATGGGCTGCTACGGCCATGCCGAGCGCTGCCGAAATAGAGGTTGAGCTGTGCGCCGTACCGAAAGCGTCGTATTCGGATTCTGAGCGCTTAGGGAACCCTGAAATGCCGCCAAGCTGGCGCAGTTTGGCCATGCCTTCTCTGCGGCCGGTCAGAATCTTATGTGCATAGGCCTGATGTCCCACATCCCAGACAATGCGGTCGTAGGGCGTATTGAAGACGTAGTGGAGCGCAATGGCGAGCTCTACCGCTCCCAAAGAGCTCGAGAGATGGCCGCCCGTCTTAGAGACGGAATCCACAATGAAGTGCCGCAGTTCTCTGGCAAGCTCTGGGAGCGAGGATTCCGGAAGTTTCCTCAAATCCTCTGGCGCCGATATCTTGTCGAGTACCGGATAGTCCATTGGCTCGCCAAAGGGAATGGGGTTCTTCTCTTCGCTCATACTCATCCGCCCGTCTCCGCAGTCACCGTTATGGGGTTTGCTTTCTTTTTTAATCAAGTCACGTCGATTCAATGCGTGCGGCGCACGACATAAAGCGCAATTTCGCGCAGCCGCGCTTCAGCGCCGGCCGGCACTGCCGGGTCAGCCGCAAGGAGCTGCAGCGCTTTTTCGGCATCCTCTTCCAGCGCTTTGGCACGTGCCTTGGCGCCGTCGAGTCCCAAAAGTGAAACCCAGGTAGGCTTGTCGTCCTTGGCATCTTTGCCGGCAGTTTTTCCCAAAGTCATCGTATCCTGCGTGCAGTCGAGAATATCGTCCACGACTTGGAAGGCCACGCCGAGGGCATCCGCATAAGCGGCAAGCCCCGCCTTCGCCTGATCTCCAAGCGCGGTCCAAATGCCCGACTGAGCGCCCATGAGGACGGCGGCCATGATCATGGCGCCCGTCTTCATCGCCTGCATTCGAGAGAGTTCAGCCGCTCCGGGTTTTTGCCCCACCATTTCCAAATCAAGCGCCTGGCCGCCGCACATGCCCCAGACGCCGGCGGCACGGGCCAAGGTCTGCACGAGACGCTGCGCAGCTTCGGGCGGCACCGAGGGCGACGACAGCACAGTAAAGGCCTCAGTCTGCAGCGCATCGCCCGCAAGCATCGCCATCGCTTCGCCGTAGCGCACATGCGTCGTGGCACGGCCTCGGCGGAGCGTGTCGTTGTCCATGGAGGGCATGTCGTCGTGCACGAGGCTGTAGCTGTGAATCATTTCAAGCGCGAGCGCGGCGCGGTCAAGCACCTCCTCCGGCGCGCCTGATACGGCACCGGCGGCATAACAAAGCAGCGGCCGAATGCGCTTGCCGCCGCCAAGAAGCGAATACCGCATAGCCCCTACAAGACGTTTGGCACCGATGCCCGTCTGCGGCAGCATTTTTTCGGCAAACCACTCAAAGTGGCTGACACGCTCCTTCATCCATAGTTGGAACTCGAGTTCGGCGGCTGAGGTCGTCGGGATCGTCGACATGAGGGCTTTCTTCTATAAAAGGTTGTGCAGGACGCAGTGAGGGCGCTCCCCGGTTAAAAGGGAAGATCGTTCTCGTTGAGGGTATCGGCAGAAGGGATGGATGCTTCAGAGGGGGAAGCGTCAGACGTTTGACGCTTAACCTCACCGTCCTCCACACGGATGCGCTCGATCGACTGACGGGCGCGATTGAGCTCCGCTCGGCAGCGTTTAAGCAGCTGCGCACCGCGCTCATAACTTTTGACGCTCTGATCCAGCGTGGCATTGCCGGAGGCCATCTCAGCTGTAATGCGTTCGAGCTCGTCGAGTGCGTCTTCAAAGGAAAGCTTCTCGACATCTTCTGGAGCTGCTGCATTGGACATGACGAACCTGCGCTTAAGGTATTGAAAAACTCCTTCCGCAGAACATTCCAGAAGACTGGCCGCCGCCCGGAAAATCTGCAGAGGTTCAAACGGTTCATTTTAGCCGCCTGAGCTCCGCTGGAAAACCTTCCATAGCCTGCGAAACCTTACTTTCTTCCGTAAGGATTTGATGTGACTGCCCAGGTTTAAACATTGTTCCAGATAGCCGCTCTTAGTTTACAAACATGAACGACCAAAGGATGCCTCTTCAAAGGCCGCCAAGCTCTCGTTTTCAGCCCGTTGGCCTCAGATTTTTGCTTCTTTGCGACTCAAATCTATCAGTCTCATGCATTGCGTCTTTCATCCTGCATTCAAAAGACAAAGCGAACGTCCTCGAAACGAAAGACCCCTCCCAAAACACGGCAGGTGAATCTGCTGGATCTGACAATGAAAACAACATATTTTCAGGCTGAATGCACATTCAAGCTGCCAGAACAACGGTTTAAACGTAGGGCATTTTACTTAGCTCGTCATTTGTTGTTGGCTTTCGCTCTGAAGAACTCCAAAATTCTTCAATCTTGATTCCGCATACAACGTATTGCACCTGTTCTCATAAACAGATGTCTAAGACATTTCCCCATGCAGTGCGGGTTTTCCGCAAATAGAAGAAATACGGAATCAAAAAACGTATTTGCGCCAGCGCAAACATCAACTCAAAAAATCTGTAAAGGAACACGGACAGATAATGTGATAAATCAATAAGTTGAGATTTATTGACATTATTTACAAGATTTTTTAAGTATTAGTACGTATGTTTTAGGGCGATGTTTCAAACAATTTCACTTCCTATAATCGATTGAAGGCAGGCGGATGGAGTGCTCGTCCCTGCCCAAGCCGGTGAAGCTGTCCGGGAGGACCTGCACTGGAGCAGAAAACTCGAAGCGTCTAATTTTCTTCCAAAAAATCCGGCGCAGGAGAAAAAATATGGCATCCAAACCTAAAATCTCGCTCGCGTGGCAGATGATGATCGGCCTTGCGTTAGGCGTTGTGGTCGGCGCGTTTGTCGACTCAGCCTTCGCGCAGACCTACCTCCAGCCCCTCGGGCAGCTTTTCATTCGCTTGATCCGCATGGTGGTGGTGCCTCTGGTCATCGCCACGATTATTGCCGGCTGCGCCGGTATTGCCGACACCTCTAAGCTCGGCCGCGTTGCCGGCAAAGTGCTGCTCGTGTACGCCATCACCACTGCGTTGTCCGTCCTTTTCGGCATTCTCTTTGCCAACTGGATCCGTCCGGGCATTGGTCTTGATCTTTCGACCGACTCGCTGGTGGCCAAGGCGGTCACGGCGCCCAGCCTGACGACGACGCTTCTGGAGATCGTTCCGATCAATCCGATGGAAGCCATGTCTAAGGGCAGCATGCTGCAGATCATTTTCTTTGCGGTGATCTTCGGCTTTGGCCTTTCTGCGCTGGGTGAACGCGGCAAACCCGTACTCACCTTCTTCGAGCTTGTCGGCGACGTGATGATCCGCGTGACGAACATGGTCATGCTCTACGCCCCGATCGGCGTGTTCGGCTTGATTGCCTTTACGGTTGCCCGTCACGGTCTCTCCGTGCTGCTGCCGCTCTTCTCGCTGGTGCTCACTTCCTTCCTCGCAACGTTCTGCCTGGTCTTCATCGTTCTGGTGCCGATGGTTGCACTGCTAGGCCGTACGCCTCCGGTGAAATTCCTCAAGGGCATCTTCGAGCCGTGGCTCATTGCTTTCACGACTTGCTCGTCCGCAGCGGCTCTGCCGGCCAACTTAAAGGCCGCCCGCAAGCTCGGTGCTTCGAAGTCCATCGCCTCTTTCTCGATCCCGCTCGGCAACACCGTCAACATGAACGGAACTGCGGTATATATGGGCGTCTGCGCAGTCTTTGCGGCTGAAGTCTTCGGCATCCCGCTCTCGATCACCGATCAGGCCACCATCGTTCTGATGGGCGTGTTTGCGGCCGTCGGTACGGCTGGTGTCCCGGGTGCGGGTTTGATCATGACGACGATCGTCTTTACGCAGGTCGGCATTCCGCTTGAAGCGGTTGCACTGATTGCCGGCATCGACCGTATTCTCGACATGATCCGTACGTCCATCAATGTGGTGGGTGACGTGGCGAGCGCACTGGTTGTCACCAACCTCGAAGGCGACCTCAATAAGGAACCCTATCAGGAAGGCGAAGCCTAATCCTGCCGTCTGCGCCAGTGCGGAAGCTTTATGCGGCCGCACTGCTCAATAACGAAACGGTCCCGGTCTTCACTTTGAAGCCCGGGATCTTCTTTTTTGGGGAGACGCTGGAAGCAAATTCTTTGCCGTCTGTTGCAGAGTCTTCAATCGATCTTCTGATGCGATAGGATGCGGCAGTGCGAAATGAATACCCGATGTCAGACATAGGTATGCCTGCCATCCACCCTTATTGAGGAAACCTTGCCATGCTGAAGAAAATGCTTCCTGCCCTTTGCTGCGCTGCACTTGCTGCCGGCTGCGCCTCCACCGCCACAACCGGCAGCAGCGCTGAGCCGCTCTCAGGCGAAAAAACCGCTCAACTCGCGGATCGTTCCTTCATGTGGGTTGACGGCGCCAGCGAAGACTGTGAACTGCCGCCCTCTATCCGCTTTGGCGCCGACGGCCGCATCTCTGGGCAGGCTGGCTGCAACCGCATGCTCGGCAGCTGGAAGCAGGACGGCAAAACGATCGATTTGGGTCAAATCGCCACGACGATGCGCTTGTGCGGTCCCGCCTTCATGGAAGTCGAGAAGAAATTCCTCAGCCTTCTCGGAGCGGCCAAGTACATCACGGCGGCTGCCGACGGAGAGGGCATTGTGCTTTGGAACGACAAGGGCGAGAAGCTCGTTGAACTGCTTCCGGAACGCGCAGGCAAGTGCGACTAAAGAAAAGCGTAGCTCCATCAAAAAAAACGCTCCGCGGATCTCAATCCTCGGAGCGTTTTTTTTTGGCGGCCGGGGAATCGACGCCTTAATGCGCGTCGTTCCAGCTTGCCCCTACCCCCACATCAGCGATGAGCGGCACCGACAATTTGGCCGCGCCGGCCATGAGTTCTGGGAGTTTTTGCTTTACCAATTCAATCTCTTCGGCTGGTGCTTCGACAATCAGTTCGTCATGGACCTGCAGCAGAAGCTTCGCCTGCAGTTTTTCTGTCCGCAGCCATGCATCCACAGCGATCATTGCACGCTTGATGATGTCGGCAGCTGTACCCTGCATAGGCGCATTGATGGCCGCTCGCTCTGCCGCAGCACGCACCATCGGGCGCGGCGCCGTGATGTCCGGTACCCAAAGACGGCGGCCAAAAGCCGTTTCCACATAACCGTCTTCTGCCGCCTGAGCACGAGTCTTTTCCATATAGCGCTTCACGCCGGGGAACTTATGAAAGTACTCGTCGACATAAGCTGCCGCCACTTGGCGATCCAGCCCCATCTGCTGCGCGAGGCCAAACGCGCTCATACCGTATATCAGACCAAAGTTGATCACTTTCGCCATGCGGCGCTGATCCGGCGTCACTTGATCCAAAGGCGTGTGGAATACTTCCGCAGCCGTTGAGCGGTGAATATCTTCGCCGCGCGAAAAGGCCGAGAGCAATCCCGCATCCTGAGAGAGGTGCGCCATGATGCGAAGTTCCACCTGCGAATAGTCCGCGTCAATGACGGACCACCCTCGACGCGCCGTAAAGGCCGTGCGGATGCGGCGTCCTTCGGGCGTACGGGTTGGAATGTTCTGCAAATTGGGGTCCATTGAAGAAAGCCGTCCCGTTACCGCCACAGCCTGACCAAAGGTGGTGTGAATGCGGCCGTCGCGATCGATCAGTGTCGGGAGCTTATCCAGATAGGTGCTCTTCAACTTCGTGAGACGCCGATGTTCCAGAATGATTTTCGGCAGCGGATAGTTGAGCGCGAGTTCGCTCAGCACTTCTTCATCCGTTGACGGTGTTCCTGAAGCCGTTTTCTTCACGATCGGCAGCCCCTGTTCGGCAAAAAGGATCTGTGCGAGCTGCTTGGGTGAAGAGAGATTAAAGGGATGGCCCGCGGCAGCGTGCGCCTCCTCAACGAGCCGCTCAACCTCCACGCCGAGCTCCTTGGATTCCTGCGCAAGAAGGGAGGCGTCCACCGTGATGCCCGCCGATTCCATTCGTGCTAAAACGCCGACAAGCGGCCGTTCGATGTCTTCGTAGACCCTCAGAAGCTTTTCGTCAGCCATGAGTCTCGCCTTGAGAACGGATCCGGCTGCGCGCAGCGCAGCTGCGGACTCCGCCAAGAAGCGCGCCGCATCTTCGGGCGGCGTCTCACGCCACCCGACGCGCTTGGCACCTTTGCCGGACACCTCGTCGCGAGTGGGAATGCGCCGGCGCAGTTCACGAGCGGCGATGCGCACCAAGTCATGCGACAGATGGGCCTCGAGCACGTAATCCATCAGCATCGCGTCATCGATCTGACCATTCACCGCTATCTGCTGAGCAGCGAGCACATGGATGGCAGCCTTCGCATCATGGAAAAGCTTCGGTGCATCACTTTCAAACCAAGGCTTCACAGCTTCGAAGATCTTGGCTGACGAAAGTTCAATGGTTGGCTGAACGACCCAAACGTCGAGCGGCGTAAAGGCAAAAGCCAAGCCGCCCAAATCAGCGTGCCGCGGCACGCCGTCCCAAAGCAAGGTGACCGCAGCGGGCTCATCGACACCTTCAGCCGCCTGAAGACGGTCAGCCAGTGCTTCAAGATCCTCCGTGCCGGCTACTTCACGGAACACCGTTTCATCGGGGTTTTCAAGATCTTCCGGCGCAGGACCTTCACGCGGAACTTCGAGTTTTTCACTTCTGCGGTCAAGGAGCGCTGCAGCCGGCACATTCCCTTTCGCTGCGGCCGACTTGACCGGGGCATCGGGAACACCAAAGAGCGACGCTGAACGTGCCGCCGCATTGGCGGCTGCCGCTCCCTCGGCCGTCACCGCCGGCGCCAGCCCCATAGCGACCAGCGCCTGAGCCCGGTCCAGCGTACGGCGGGAAATTTCCCAGCGGGCACAAAACGCTTCGAGCGCCGATTCCTCCGCCGGCACGGCCTTGATATCCGCAAGCGTCTCGGCGCCCGAAATCACGGCGTCGCGCTTAATCGTAACGAGTGCGACTGCTTCATCAATAAAGGGGAGCCCGGCGCGCAGATTTTCACCAATCTTGCCCTTCATGGTCGGTGCTGCCGCACGAATGGCATCTATGCCGCCGATTTCATTGATCCATTTAGCCGCAGTCTTCGGACCGCAGCTCTTGATGCCCGGGACGTTGTCTACCTTATCGCCCATGAGCGCGAGGTACGCAATCATGGATTCCGGCGGCACGCCGTATTTTTCAATTACGCCTTCGCGGTCGTAAAACTTGGAATTCATGGTGTTAAGGAGCACCACGTGGTCATCCACAAGCTGCGCCATATCCTTGTCGCCCGTTGCAACGACCGTGTCCACGCCTGCACGGGCAGCCATGGCTGAAAGCGACCCGATAACATCGTCGGCTTCAATGCCCGGAACGATCAAAAGCGGCCAGCCGAGTGCTCGGACAATGCCCTGAAGCGGCTCAATCTGCGTTCTGAGATCCTCCGGCATCGGCGGGCGATTGGCCTTATATGCCGGATACATCTCGTGGCGGAAAGTTTTGCCCGGCGCATCAAAGATCACTGCCGCCCGATCGGCTTTCGAGAGGCGTGCAACATTGGCGAGCATGCCGAGAAAGCCCTTGATAGCGCCCGAGGGTTCACCCCGCGATGTGGTGAGCGGGGGCAATGCGTGGTACGCACGAAAGAGATAATTGGAGCCGTCGATCAGAAGGAGCTTGGACATGGCGTTGTCGCCTCAAGGCGCAATACGAAGAATGACTGTTGAAAATAAACATTCTCCCATGCCGGGCGTTCTCAGATACTCGCAGAGAACTGTTGCGGACTATTGCCGCCGGCGCTGCGAGTGTCCGCTACTATGTTTTTACGCATAGGAAATGGCACAATAGCTTCAAGAAGACTGTCGTTTCGCCGTTTTCCCTGATGGGATCGAAACGTCTCCAAAGGATTCACCATGAATAAGCTCATCATCCCCGGCGCACTCGCGCTGCTCCTTGCCGGAGCCGCAGCTGCCGCCTCTGGACTCGATGCCCCGCCGCCCTACGGCGGCGACGCTGAAGCTGTGCAGGCTGAGCCTCCGGCCCGAAAGCTCCCCCAGAAAGGAGCTCAGGAAGACATGTCCATTGCTCCGACTCAAGCCGACATGGAAAAGGCCCGCCGCGACCGCGAAGCTGGTCAGATTCCGCCGAAGAACAATGACAAGCGCACCAAAATTGAAGCGGTGCGTGATCCGAACAACCATGTCACCGAATACGTCGTCACACCGGGTTCGACCAAAATTCCCTATCGCATCGAAAACCAGGCTGATCGTCCGATCGATACGACGCCCGGCAAGAATCCGAGCGGTACGCTTGGCACGCCGAAATTCATTGAGTTCGGCTGGTAGATTTGAGCCTCTTTCGAGGCTTCTTTGAGGGAAGATGGGCGTCGGGGCCAATCGGAACCGGCGCCCTCTTCTACTGAATACATTTTCTTTTTTCTTTTCCTCGGACCGCCCCTCAATCTGCCGCAGTCCGTTGGAGTGCTCCGCGCCCCATGTCATCCGCCTTTTCGCTCGGTTTCTCCTGGTTCAAGGATTCCTGCCGTACGCTTAAGCTTCAGCCGCTGGCCTACACCGGAATTGTCGTTTTTTCGCTCCTGATGAGCGGACTGCTCTCGAGTCTGCCCCTTATCGGCACGCTGCTCGCCAGCCTCTGGATGCCCTTTGCGAGCGTGCTCACCGGCTTTGCCGCGCGTGACGTGCTCGCCGGCCGCACCCCCGTTTACTTCACGCTGATTGCCATCTTCCGCGACAAGGCTTCGCGCTGGCCGCTCCTTGCGGTCGGCATTCTGGCGAGCATCTGGATGGAGCTCGACATGCTCGTCTTTCAGATGATGGGGCAGGCGGATCTGGCTCAGTGGAAAATCACGGCTGAGGGCGTCGACGTTGAGTCCATTGCCGCCCACTTCCCCGTGGGCGCTTTTCTCACCGCCTTTGCCCTTTATCTGCCGCTTCTCCTGATGACGCTCTTTGCGCCGCTCCTTATCGTGCAGAACCGCCAGAGCGTCATCAAAAGTCTTTTTTATTCGTTTTTCGGCACGCTGCGTTCGCTCGTGCCGTGTTTGGTCTGGCTCGTCTGTGTAGCGGCACTCGCCTTCGTTATTTTTCTGACGATCGAATCCATTTCCATTGCGGCGGGCGGCCTCATGTTCTTCACCTTTATGGCGCCGATTCTCATTGCCCTCATTTCGGCCGTCTGCCAAGCAGGCATCTGGGTGATGTTCCGCGACATCTTCGCCTCAAGCCGGCCGGACGGTGAAATGCCGACCGACCTGGATTCCGATCAGGCGCCGCCCGCTAACGGCATCTGACTGAAGTAAATGCTTTTCCCACATTCAAGGCGTGAGTGAACACTGCTCACGCCTCGTTTTTTTCGAATTCGGCAAAGAGCGTTTCTTCACGAGCGGCAGCCGCAGAACCGCCATCACCGCTCACCGAGAGCCCCAGCAGACGGACGCCCGCCGCCGGCACCTCAATGGCACGAAGGAGCTCCAGACCAGCGGCGGCAAGACGTTCAGCGCCGACAAACGGCATCAAATCCGTGCGGCTCTTCGTTTTCGTAGTGAAGTCAGCAAAGCGGATCTTGAGGGTAAGCGTTCGACCGATAAAGCCATTTTTATCTCTGCGCTTTTCAAGTTCGACCGCAATCTCATAGAGTGCCGCCGCAAGACGATCGGGGTGCTTCAGGTCATCGGCAAAAGTTTCTTCGCAGCCCACACTCTTACGTTCTCTAAAAGGCCTCACTGGCCGCAAATCAATGCCGCGGGCAAACTTATAGAAGATGGATCCGGCAGCGCCAAACTGGTCAGTCAGGCGGCGAAAGGAGAGCTGCCGCAGCTCCCAGCCATTCGTTACGCCGATTCCGCGAAAGCGCTTGGCCGTTGCCGGTCCAACGCCCCAGAAGGCTTCAATCGGCAGGGCATCAATGAAGCTTTGCGCCCGATCGGGATGAATCGTGCAGAGCCCGTCAGGTTTACGCCAGTCTGAAGCAATTTTGGCGAGGAACTTGTTGTAGGAAACGCCTGCGCTCGCCGTCAGGCTGGTTTCCCGCAGAATGTCCGCTTTGATGCGGCGAGCGACTTCCGTGCCGGTTTCGATGCCAAGTTTGTTGTCCGTGACGTCGAGGTACGCCTCATCGATTGAAATGGGCTCTACAAGATCCGTATAACGGTGAAAAATAGCCCGAATCTCTGCCGACACCTCGCGGTAGCGGCTCATACGGCCTTCCACGAAGATAAGATGCGGACAGAGCATTTTGGCCTTTGAGCTCGGCATGGCACTATGTACGCCGTATGGTCTTGCCTCGTAGCTCGCCGTTGCCACGACCCCGCGGCGGTCAGCATGCCCCACTGCGATGGGTTTGTCGCGAAGCTCCGGCCGATCGCGCTGCTCCACTGACGCGTAAAACGCATCCATGTCCACATGCACGATGCGGCGCGTAAGGTCGTTTTGAAAAAGCGGGTCGGCGGTGTGCATACAAAAAAGATTCTGACTTCATTAATGATTTTATAGACCCCATATTCACCGAAGCGAATGCTCAGCCGTACAACTTCCGTCAGCTGCTGTAAGACAAATGTCTAAGCAGTTTTTTTAAGCTGCCTGATAGAGTGAATATTGCTATGAATATTTCCGTCCTCTGCGCCCTGGTCGTTTTACACGATATGCGCGCCTTCACCTCCTCCTATTACGCGTATCCGCAGCGGCGGATGCGCTCGTGAGGTCGTGGACAGAAAAACCAGACATCAATCGAAGAGATCCGCCGCGGACCAAGTTCCTTGAGCGGATTTTTTTATGGTCTGCTGCTGCTCTCCTGAGCATCTTCTGCAGCCTGAAGCACCCTCTCGAACGACTTGAACCGCCCTTTTGTTCAACTCAGTTATTTCGTTTCAAGTTAGGAGCTTCACAATGACTTCACTCCATTCCGCCCAGCATCTCACCTTCTCACGCCGGTCTGCGGCAGCTCTTGCCGCTGCAGTGCTCTTTCTGGCCGGCTGCGGTGAGGAAGCGAAAACCACCGCTGCCGATGCCGCAGCAGCGTCAAAAACAACTCCCGCTCAGCAGGCACCCATTCCCGTCGGCGTTGTGCAGCTCGTTGAACACGAGGCGCTCGACGCTACCGTCAAAGGCTTCATTGATGAACTTGCCGCCCGCGGATTCAAAGACGGCGAAAACATCCGCATTGATCACCAAAATGCGCAGGGCGATCAGGCGACCTTGGCCAATATCGGCACCCGTTTTGTTTCCAATAAATCCCAGCTGATCTTTGCCTCATCGACGCCTGCCGTGCAGGCTATGGCTCGAGCAACCAAGACGATTCCTGTCGTTGCCACTGCCGTCACGAGTTTTGAAGCCGCCAAAGTCGTGAAATCCGATGCTGCGCCGGGCGGCAATGTTACCGGCGTCTCGAACCTCTCACCCATTGCCGCTCAGCTCGATCTTCTCGTTGAAATCGCTGCGCTCACGCCCAACACTGCCAAAACCAAACCGATCGGCGTCGTCTTCAATCCGAGTGAAGTGAATGCTCAGTTCCAAGTTGACCGCTTCAAGGCTGCAGCCGAGAAACTTGGCATCGAGGTTCTCACAGCTTCGGCTTCCTCGGTCAATGATGTGCCTCAGGCACTCAATTCCCTCAAGGGCAAGATCTGCGGCTTTTGGTTCCCCACCGACAATGTCATTGCTTCAGCCGCAGCCACGGTCGCTAAGGTTGCCGCCGAAGCCAAGCTTCCGGTCGTAGCGAGCGACTCCGCACTGGTTCGCGCAGGCTCACTGGCTTCTATTTCAGTCGACTACTACGAGCTCGGCCGCATGACTGGGGCCATGGGAGCCGACATTCTGGAAGACAAGAAAACGCCGGGAGAAATCCCTGTAGGTTTCCAAACTGCACAAAAGCCCTTCATTAATCTGAAGGTCGCTCAATCGATCGGGTTAGAGCTTCCGCAGGCGCTCCTTGAACGGTCCAACGTTCAAAAATAAGGACTTTCCGGCTTCGTCCTAAAGCGGTTCGCGCATATTTACAGCCTTAACCTTCAAGGAAGTCCCGCCGCTCCAGCCACTGAAAAACTGCCCGCCGCTCCTTGCCGCCGACGTGCGGCGGGCAGCCTTTCTCCAATCTGCGCTTGTCAACAAACAGCTGACCAGTAGACACAATGTCAGTCACTAGGCATTCGCACAGCAAGAAAAAAAAAGGATAGAATTCACGGCTTCAATCAGTCCGGCCCTGTGCTTCATGCGCTCTCAGGCCGGTTTTTGTTCTGAACTGGAGCCTCTTTCATCATGCCTCATGTTGTCTGCGAAGCCTGCATCGGCTGCAAGCGTACCGACTGCGTGGACGTCTGCCCGGTGGACTGCTTCCGGGAAGGTCCGAATTTCCTTGTGATCGATCCCGATGAGTGCATCGACTGTGCCGTCTGCATTCCGGAATGCCCGGAAGCCGCGATTTACGCAGAGGAAGACGTGCCTGAGGATCAGAAGGAATTCATCGAACTCAATGCCGAGCTCGCCCGTGAATGGCCCTCGATCACTCACCGCAAGCCCTACGCCGACGATGCCGACGAATGGCGCGGCGTCCCCAATAAAATTAAGTTCCTTAAAAAAACCTGGGACTAAGTCGTTCGTATAGCCCGCCCAAGCGCGGGCTTTTTCTTGCTTAAAATCTCCGCATCTTGAATTTTTGTCCGGTGCGGACTTCGGCAGCCCGCCAAGAATGTTTCTGTCCCTATTTGGAAAACATCTTGAAGTTCTTGACGAAAGCGTGAACCCCCTTGTGCGTAACGCACATTCGCTGCTGCCGTCGATCCCCATGCCCGGACCAAAGGCTTTTCCAATATGCAGACCATCAAGCTTTTGAGCCGCCGCAAGGCAGCTCCCACGCTCTTTGTCCTTGAATTTGAGCGTCCCGCTGACTACAGTTTCCGCGCCGGGCAGTTCGCCCGTCTCGGAATGGAACTTGAACCCGGCGCAGCGCCGGTTATCCGCGGTTATTCCATTGCCTCTGCGCCGGAAGCTCCGACACTCGAATTTTTCATTACTGCCGTTAAAGACGGCCAACTCTCCCCGAAAATCACCGCACTCGAACCCGGACAGTCCGTCCTGCTGGACGGCCCCGCTGAAGGCAGCCTGACGCCGGACCGCATTCCGGGCGGCAGCACTCTGTGGCTCCTCGCCACGGGATCGGGCCTCTCGCCATTTGCCTCGATGCTTCGCTCAGAAGCCTTCTGGGCCGCCTGGAAAGATGTGGTGCTCGTACTTTCTGTGCGCCAAATTGAAGAGGCTGTCCTCGCCCGAGAACTCGTCGCCGCTCTGCCGCTTGAGCGCCGTCCCAAACTCATCGTGACAACGACCCGCGAGACGGATCCTGCTCGATTTGGCGACCTCACTGGGCGCATTCCAACCCTTATCGCTTCGGGCGCACTGGAAGCGGCTGCTGAACGCCAAATTACCCCCGAAGAGAGCCGCGTTCTCCTCTGCGGCAATCCGGATTTCATCGCCGCCGCTCGAGCTGAACTCAAGCTCCGCGGGCTCGTATCCCCGCGCTTTGGCAAACCCGGCCAGCTTGTCGTTGAAAATTTTTGGTAATCCGTTCTTCAAAACCATGACGCTTCCTCCTCTGAGACCCTCGGCACAGGCCATTGACGATCTGCTGCCGCAGACTGAATGCCGTCAATGCGGCTTCGACGGCTGTGCCGCCTATGCGCAGGCCGTTGCCGACGGATTGGCTCCCATCAACCGCTGCGCCCCGGGCGGCGCACGCGGTATAGCGGAGCTCGCCAAAGCAACGGGCTTGCCCGTCGTCGCTCTCGACCCTGAATACGGCACGGAGATGCCGTTTGCCCGCGCGCAGATTCGTGCCGAAGAATGCATCGGCTGCTCCTGGTGCGTCCGTGCCTGTCCAACCGATGCCATCGGCGGCTCGCCTAAACACCTGCACGCCGTTCTGGAAGCTCGCTGCACGGGCTGCAGCCTCTGCGCTCCGGCCTGCCCCATGGACTGCATTGACTTCGTCGAAGTCGGCCGCGAATGGACGCGGGAAGATGCCCGCAAAGCAAAACGTCATCACGAGGAAGCCTGGTCGCGGCGCGTCCGTCAGGCAGCCTTGGAGGACGCCCGTCTTGCACGCCGACGTGAAGCAGCGTCTAACGTACCGGCAGAGGCCGCTGCTGCCGCAGCTGCCGCCGCCAAGAAAAACTTCATGGCGGACATTCTGGCGCAGGCTCGTGCACGTTCCCGCCAATAAAATGATTTGTGATGGCTCCGAACGCTGAATCTTCGGAGCTGCCGCAAGGAGACCGACCCATTATGTTCTCCGCAAAAAACCGAGAACCCTTCATGGCGGCACTGGCCGCCTTGAACCCCAATCCCAAAAGTGAACTCAACTATTCAACGCCCTTTGAGCTGCTCGTTGCCGTGATGCTCTCTGCGCAGGCAACGGACAAAGGCGTGAATCTTGCAACCGCAAAACTCTTTCCGGTCGCCAATACGCCGCAGAAAATCCTCGATTTGGGGTTGGACGGCCTCATCCCCTACGTTCAGACGATTAATCTTTACCGCACCAAGGCACAGCACCTCATTGAGGCCTGCCGCATCCTGATCGATCGGTTTCACGGCGAAGTACCCCGCACCCGCGATGAGCTCATCAGTCTTCCCGGCGTCGGCCGCAAGACGGCCAATGTTGTCATGAACGTCGCTTTCGGCGAGCCGGCCATTGCTGTGGATACCCACATTTTCCGCGTCTGCAACCGCACGGGCTTTGCGCCGGGGAAGAACCCCGCGGAAGTGGAAGAAAAACTGCTCAAAGTGGTGCCTAAAGACTATCTGCTCAATGCCCACCACTGGCTTTTGCTTTTTGGGCGCTATATCTGCAAAGCGCGGAATCCGGAATGTGTCCGCTGTCCGGTAGCTGAGTACTGCAGCGCGCCGGAAAAGACTGAAGCGCTCGCCAAAGCTGCTGAAGAAGCGGCAGACTTAAAACCCGGATCCCCCGCCAAAAAGCCGAGAGCGAAAAAGAAGCCGACGCTCCCCGAGACAAAATCCAACGATCGTTCGGTTTAAAGCTGGTAACTCCATGCTGTGAAATTTGGGCCGCAGCGATTGCTCGCTGCAGCCCAATGGAGGGATCACATTGCCGAGAACCTTCACAAAAAAAGCTGCGGCAAAAAGATCTGCAGCTACTTCAGCGTCGCCGCGTTCGTACCTGCCGTACGGCCAAAGACCATCACGTCGGCAATGGCATTGCCGCCCAAGCGGTTCGAGCCATGAATGCCGCCCGTGACCTCACCGGCGGCGTAGAGACCCGGAATCACCTTGCCGTCAACGCCGATAACCTGCGCCTTGGTGTTGATTTCCAAGCCGCCCATCGTGTGATGCACCGTCGGAACTTTGCGGCAGGCATACCACGGGCTGCCCGTCAAAGTCTTGTCGTCCTTGTTATTGGCTACGAAGCCGAGCGGATCCTTAGCCTTGCCTTCCACGACGGCGTTGTAGCCCGCAACGCTCGCCTCGAGCTTCTTGGGATCCATGCCGGTCTTCTTGGCAAGTTCGTCGAGCGTCGGTGCAGCAACAACGGACCCCAGCGCAAGCATGTTGCGGATGGTGGCGCCGTTGGCATCTACCCAGTCTTCGCTCGGATAACGCTCATGGTTCACGACAATCCAATACGTGCCCTTGGGCTGCGCAAAGATGGCCTTGGCGAGCACATCGCGTGCGGCGCCTTCGTTCACGAAGCGGCTGCCTTCAAGATTGACGAAAATACGATTGCGCCCGGAGGTGCGGATGTTTTCCATCAGGCCCGTGCCCGGCGTGCCGCAGGGGTGGATCTGAATATCATCCAATCCAATCAGTGCAGCCCCAACTTTCTTGCCCATCACGAGACCGTCGCCCTGAGCCGCTTTGGCCAAGTTCGTGCAACCGATGGATTTATCGAGCTTCACGTCCTTCCATACGCCCGTATTAAATTCCTGACGCATCTTGATATTGGCGCCAAAGCCGCCGGTAGCGATCACGACTGCTCCAGCATCCACGGTGATCTTGCGGCCGAAGTTCTCAGCCATCACACCCTTGATCCGGCCGTCAGCCTTGATGAGATCGGTCACCTTCGTGTCCGTCATCACTTTGATTGCGCCGTTGGTTTCGCCGATCACCTGCTCAAATGTGCGAATGTAGGTGTTGCCCGAAGGAGTGGCCGGATAGTGGCTGCGCTGCCAAAGGGCGCCCGTGGCCGTACCGATCTCATCTTTAAACTTGACGCCGAGATCTTCGAGCCAATCGACCGAATTCATGGAGTTTTCGGTGAGGTAGTGCACCAATGCGGGTGTGCCCTTGTTGTGTCCGCCCTTCATCGTTTGGTCATAGAACTTAGCAACGCTGTCCTCAATGCCCTGACGGCCCTGACGAACCGGATCAACCGCGTTAAGCGCACCTTCGCTCACATTGGTCGAGCCGCCCAAAAAGCCCAGTTTCTCAAGGACAAGAACGTGCTTGGCACCGGCCTGATAGGCCGAGATGGCTGCCGCAAGACCGGCTCCGCCGCCGCCCACGACGACCACATCAGCCTGATACTGGGCTTCAACGGCCGGATGCTGCTCAACATGCTTCGTGAGCGCGGTCATATCGCCGCCCGCCTGCTTCAGGCAGTCCTTGACGCCCTGCATCAGCGCAAAGCTCGAAATCGTAGCGCCCGTCACGGCATCCACGCCCACCGACTGATGATCGAGAATTTTCTTGCTCACAATGTCGAGCGCAACTCGGCCGACGCCGATCGTCTCAAGATTCTTAGAGTAGTCGATCTTTTCGATGCGGTTCTTCCCGACGGTTACCTGCACGGTGAGCGGTGCATTGTGGCCGTTGACCTGTGCAGTATAAGTGCCGGGTTTGAAGGTGCTCGGCGCGGTCTGAGCAGCTTCGCTCGCTGACGCCAGTCCGGAAACACCCATCAATGCCGCTGCCGCGGCAAACGCTACAGCTTTCAATTGCATGCTTTTACGCATTATTCCTCCCTTCTCTGTGGTCCATCGACGGCGCAGGAGGCGCCGTTCTTTTCATCCGCAGACCACAGAAGCGTGAGCATCGGCGCTGCCGATACTCAACTTTTGCGAGGCTAAGCAGAACCATTCAGACTCAACAGAGGGATTAACGCTTAGGGTGAAATTCGTACTACTTGAAAACAAAAAAGCTTACAAGCATCGTATACATATCACGACAATATTGTTCTCGGTCAGCGCAGCTGACAGCGCTTCAGTTCAGCGGGCGGCGTCTGGAAAAACGGATGCGAACGGGAGGAAAGCAGACAAGGATTCTGAAGCTCCTGGGGCTTTAAGCGAACGGCCCAAAGAAACGCTCCGAGTGTTTTAGTTTTCTTTGCGTTTTGGCGGAGGTCACTCAGCTTCAGTACCGCAACGCGATCAGTCTGAGGATCCACGGCCGCAAACCGCCCTTCTCCGAGCCAAATGCCGGCGGACTGAGGTTCATCGTGCTCACCAAAGAACACCAGGTCTCCGGCTTTAAGCTCCGCGCCGTCTCGTCCGCCCGAGAGCGGTGCACCCAAACGTGCCAGCCGATCGATATCGCCTGGAGCCAGGAGGTCATGCATGCGAAGCACCACGACGGGAAGCGGCGCGCCTAAGACTTCGGCTTTGCTGCCGACCAATCCTTCGGCTGACGCCGCAAGCGCCTTGAGATAGGCCGAAGGACTGCTGCGGCGAAGCTCCTCTTCGCGCTGCTGCCACGCAGAGACATCCTCCAGCGCCGTGCCTGCCGCCTTGGCCTTGCGGCCGTCGGGCAAAAGCACCTCCCAATAATCGGGCCGATGTTCGAGCTGATAGAGCTGAATGCCCGCTCCGGCAAAGACAATAGCATCACCGTTTTCCGGGCGAAGTTCTGTGTTGGGCCGGCGCATGACTGCGGCATTCTGACGATTCCAAGACACAAATGCCACGTCATTCTTGAGCGCCAGCCAACTTTCTGAAATCCATCCGAGCCGGCCGTCCAGGCACTGTACTAGTGCCCAGCCCGGAGCCTCTGAAGCGGTCGCCGAAGTCCGCTTCAGGATTCTCACCCGCTCTCCCAAAACGACTGTGCGCACCGTCCGCTCTGTACGGCCAGCCGTTTTCGGATCAAGATCCATGAGTTCGGCGCTGCCAACTTTCACAATACCCCAAGTCATCAAATCCAAAGACTTCGGTTCGGGCACTTGATCCACGGCAGACTCAAACGACAATCCTTGGCGAGCGGCGGCCGCAAAGAACTTAGCGAGCAGCGCGGGTTCTGCTGATATCCCCGTAACAGCAGCCGCTCCGGGAAGCCGGGAAACCGCAGGACCAAATTGAAGCGCCAAAAGATCCACTCGATAGTCGAGCGCTTCGGCGTCCGCAAAATTCTTCCACAGCGCAGCAGCGCGCTCTTCGGATGGGGCCTCACCCGGCGCCGGTACGTTGACCGCATAGTCCGCCGAAACGGAAGGCTGAGCAGCCGCGCAGGCTGATTCACTCCCCCAAACGGCAAGTGCCAGCGTCAGCAAAAGCCCGCCCAAAATAAAGCAGGAGTCCGCGCTCGATCGGTTTGAAGCAAATGCCATATTCGTTCTCCAGCGCCTTGAGTCTTCCGACATTTTCGGATAAAGATGTTGGCAAATCAGCCTTCGATCAGCTGATTTCGCGGGCAGCAGCCGGCAGCAGCAGCGTCACGCGCGTGCCGCCGATCGGGCTTGCCCGTTCTACCTTTACTTCCGCACCGATGCGGGCTGCGCGCTCGGCCATGATTGAGAGGCCGACATGCTGTCCCTTGCGAGCCTCCACCACATCGTTGTCGATGCCAACGCCGTCGTCAACGATGCTCACCTTAAGGTCGTCGTTATTTTGGATCGTCACGGTGACACTGGTGGCCTGAGCATGTTTACGCACATTGGAGAGCGCTTCCTGAATGATGAAGATCACCTGAAGCTTCTGGCGAGGCGTGAGCTTGGGGCCGTCGCCCGTTGCCCGCAGACGCGCTGAAACATGAGACTGCCCCTCAAAACGGTCAATCACAGTCTGCACGCCCTGAAGGAAGCCTTCGCTGTGCACGCGCTCACGGAAATTGAGGAGCAGCTCCCGCACATCCTGATAGCACTCCTGTACTCCCGTCTGAATGGCCGAAAGCGACTCGTCGCGAAGCGCATTATCTTTATTTTTGATGGCTTCCGAGAGGAACTGCACCTGCAGATTGAGGTACGAGAGCGCCTGCGCAATCGAATCATGCAGACCTTGGGCCAGGAGCTGACGCTCCTGAACGACCGCAAACTGTCGTTCACGCTCAATCAGGCGCTGATTGTCAATAGCCACGCCCAAGTGCGTCGAGAAACTCTCGAGAAGCTGAATCATCTGCGAGGAAAGTTCCGGCGCATCCCGGAAAAGCAGCATGTAGACGCCGATAGACTCGGAAACACTTCGGACCTTAAAGCAATAGGCCGTTGAGAACCCCGCACGAGCAAGCACGACGGCGAGCGGCCGCTGATCATTTTCAAGCCGCACGCGCACCGGATAATTTTTTTGCAGCACCGTACGGCTGATGGAATCCTCAAAAGCCATTTCCGCGGCTTCATGAATATCGCTCGGCCTCAATCCGCTCGCCGCAGCAATATTAACGGCCCCCTGCTTGGCGTCGACCAGTGTCACGAGACACGCATCTGCTTCGGTATAGCGCACGATGCGTTCGACAAACCCTTCCGTGAGCTCCTCCATGCCGCGCTGCTGCGAGAAGAAGGATGTGATTTCATAAAGCTGCGCCAAATGACGATTCTTTTCCTCGACAGAAGCCGTCTTTTCGGCCACTTTCTGCTCAAGGTTGTTGTAGAGGTCTTCGAGTCGATCCGCCATGCGGTTGAAGCCCTGAGCAATGCGCCCGATTTCGTCTTCGCTTCGAGGCGTCACGCGCGCCGTCAGATCTCCGCCGGAGAGTCGGTTGATGCCTTCGCCGAGTTCGTTGATGGGACGAATCACCCAGCGCCAGAGCAGAAGCATAATCGCAAAGAGACTGCCGATCGCCAGCACAATCAGGAGCATCTGCAGATAGCGAAGCTGCCACAAATACCCGCTTCGCCACTCTTCAATGCGGTGCGCAAGATTCGTTGCTTCATCCAGAAAGCCGCTGAGCGCATATTCGTCGACGGGCTTTCCAAGCTCTCTCGCACGCACAAACATGGGTTCGATACTGCCGCGCCAGCGTCCTTCAAGGAGGTCGAGCTTGTCGGCAATATCGGGCTCTCGCGGCAGCAGGAGCGGCTTCCAGCTGTCGCCGCTGCGAACATTCTTAAAGCCGTCGAGCATCGCCTGAAGTTCTTTGTCGAAATCGAGCCGCGACGAGCCCGTCTGCGAAAAGTACGCTGCTCTATAAGCATGAAGGCGCAGTTCGCCCACTGCGTATTTGGCCGATGCGCTTGCCTCAAGCTCCCAGTTAACGAGCATCGTCCAGGCAATCGACCCGGAAACAAAGCTCACCCAAAGAAGCGTGAGAACGAGAAGACGAGCCGAAAGGCTTTTAAAGTACTTCAGGATGAACATGAGGCGCTGCGCCGAGCCCTGCGGCTCGGCGGGAATTGAAGATTGGCACAAACCGCAGATTAGAGAAGCGTTGGATCTTCGTCCACCACTTCAAGCGTCAAACCGTCGTCGGTCTTAACACTGTCGGACGAAGCCCCGCCGGCCGCGTCCGACCCATCAGCGGAATCCGTTGATTCAAGGGGCAGCCCCGCAATATGTTCGGCCTTCCAAGTGAGCGCAAGCACCTTGCCGCGGCGGGCACGATGGAGCGTTGCGCCGCCCAGGATGCGCTTAGAGATCTGCGCCTCTCGCGCTTTGCCGCCTCGGCCGGTGCCGGTAACGATTGCCCCGCGGTCATCAACCAGCGCGACAGATACAAGCGATTCACCCGTTTCAAGCGTCATGAAGCTCATGCCTTTGCCGCCGGAGGCCGTCACGCGCACTTCCTTCAAGGGGAATACCAAGAGTCGATTGGATGACGACAGGCAGGCAATGAGCTGCTCGCCCTGCGCCGCTTTGAGAGGCAGTTCAATCGGCGGCAGAAGCGACTCGCCTTCGCCTAACGTTACGAAATCGCGGCCGGCCTTTAAGCGCGTTGACACGTCCGAAGCCTTCAGCACCATGCCCTTGCCGCCGGAAGTCACAATCACCGCAGCGGCATTCGGATCCGCCGAAATCCAGCCTGCCGGCTGAGCGCCTTTAGGCAAATCAACGAAGGCCGAAAGCGGCGAACCATCACCGCGGCCGCCCGGCAGTGCGGAGACGGCAAGCGTATAGACGCGCCCCGCCTGATCCAAGAACGAAATCTGACTGCTCGAACGGCACTCAATCGTCGCTTCGAGTCCGTCACCCGTCTTAAAGCTCATGAGCGAGCAGTCGTGACCATGACCAGTACGGGCGCGCAGGAAGCCCTTGCGGGAAATGACGACCGTTACGGGTTCATCAGCCGTCTGCACTTCGTGCGCCGCCTGTTCGGCCTCTTCAACCACCGTACGGCGAGGATCGGCAAAACTCTTGGCTGCCGCTTCGATTTCCTTGGCCGTCTGGCGCTTCAGTGCGCCGTCACTGCCGAGAATTTTCTCGAGTCCGGCACGTTCTTTAGCGAGCTGTGCGAGCTCTTTCTCAATGGCGATGGCCGCCAAGCGGGCAAGCTGCTTCAAGCGAATTTCAAGAATATCGTCGGCCTGACGGTCCGTGAGGCCAAACTCTTTGATGAGATCGGCCTTCGGATCATCCGCATTGCGAATAATGGCAATCACGCGGTCAATATTGAGGAGCACAAGCGACCGGCCTTCCAACACGTGAATGCGGTCGAGCACCTTCTCCAAACGCGCCTCTGAACGCCGGCGAACGACCGCCAGCCGAAATGCAATCCAATCCTGCAGAATTTCGAGCAGGCCTTTTTGCCGGGGCTTGCCGTCCAGTCCCAGCATCACGAGGTTCACCGGCACATTGCTTTCGAGGTCGGTTTCCGAAAGCAGGTAGTTCACGAACTCATCGCGATCGACCTTGCTCGTCTTCGGTTCAAACACGAGACGCACGTCGACGGACTTGCCCGACTCGTCGCGCACATTGTCGAGCAGCGAAAGCATTGCGCTCTTGGCCTGCTGCTGCTTGGCCGAAAGCGTCTTTTTATCCTTCTTGGGACGCGGATTCGAAATCTGCTCAATGCGGTCCAGAATCGAACGCGCAGAAGCTGCCGGCGGCAGCTCATCAATCACGAGCTGCCACTGACCGCGCGCCAGATCTTCAAAGTGCCAGCGAGCACGAACACGAAGCTTGCCGCGCCCCGAACGGTAGATGGCGCGTATTTCATCCTTAGGCGTAATAATCTGACCGCCGCAGGGGAAGTCCGGGGCCGGCATCAGCTCCAGGATCTCGTTTAAATCCGCGTCAGGATTCTCCAAAAGCCGCACGCAGGCCGCAGCGACTTCGCCCAGATTGTGCGGAGGAATCTCGGTCGCCATGCCAACGGCAATGCCCGACGAGCCGTTCAGCAGCACAAACGGCAGCTTGGCAGGCAGCTCCACCGGTTCCTGAAAATTGCCGTCGTAATTGGGCTGAAAATCCACAGACCCCAGATCTACTTCTTCGAGCAAAAGCTGCGAAATGGGCGTGAGACGGGTTTCCGTATAACGCATCGCCGCTGCCGAGTCGCCGTCGCGGGAACCGAAATTACCTTCCGCCACAAGGAGCGGATAGCGAAGCGAAAAGGTCTGAGCCATGCGCACCAGGGCGTCATACACCGACTGGTCACCGTGCGGATGATATTTGCCGAGCACGTCACCCACAATACGGGCGCTTTTGACGCTTCTGCCCTCAAATTTCAGCCCCATCCGGTACATGTCTATCAGGATGCGGCGCTGGACAGGTTTTTGCCCGTCGGTCACTTCCGGAAGCGCTCGGCTCTTCACCACCGACATGGCGTATTCAAGATAAGCCTGTGAAGCATAGCGGGCAAGCGTGAGCGCTCCGTCCTCTTCGGCCGGACCGACTGTAGCTGCACCGACAGCCATCTCTTCAGTGGCGGCTTCCTCGGGTGATTCCTCAGAAGCATCGTCCGGCGACGGAGCAGCATCATCAGCATCGAGCTCATCCGTTTCCAGCGGTTCAGAGCCGTCTGGCTGCTTTGCCGCCTCCGGTGTTTCGGGGGCCTCTGCCGCATCGTCGTCCGCAGCCTTTTCCTGAATCGCCGCAGCCCCTTGAGACTGCTTAGACGGATCCAGTTCCGGCACATCAGCATTCAAGTCGCCAAAAAGGGAGTCGTGCTCAAAATCGTCTTTCTTCATGCTTCATACAGACGGGTTCGTCAATGCCGCCCCCGTCTTTCACTTCTTTCGTTTAACCGCTTTTTCGGGACCGTTTTTAAACATCGAGCTCTGCTCGGTCACCATAGGCTTCCATCCAGAGGCGGCGCCCCATCACCTGACGTTCCCCCATCAAGGTTTGCATGACCGTTCGGGTATCCGCTTCGGAAATACTGCCGAAAGCAACGGGGAGGAGCTTTCGCGTATCGGGAGCCAGCGTTGTCTCCGCGAGCTGCTCAGCTTTCATTTCACCCAAACCCTTAAAGCGTGAAATGGAGAGCTGCTCCTCGGTGAATCCCTCCTTTTTGAGAGACTCCAGCGTGCGCGAAAGTTCGCGCTCGTCCAGACAATAGATCTTGCGATCGGGTTTGCGGCCTTTCTTCGGCGCATCAACGCGAAAGAGCGGCGGCATGGCGACATACACGTGCCCCAATTCAATAAGCTTCGGAAAGTGCTTGAAGAAGAGCGTCAGAAGGAGCACTTGAATATGAGAGCCGTCCACGTCCGCGTCGGACAAGATGCAGATCTTTCCATAACGAAGCCCTTTCAAATCCGGATCGCCGTCCCGGTGATGCGGATCCACCCCGATGGCGAGCGCAATGTCATGAATCGTGTCGGAGCGGAAGAGTTCGCCGCCCTCGACTTCCCAGGTGTTGAGGATCTTGCCGCGCAGCGGCAGCACTGCCTGAAATTCCTTGTCGCGCCCCTGCTTAGCGGAGCCGCCGGCTGAATCCCCTTCAACGATGAAGAGTTCGTTGCGCGTAATGTCGCTCGACTCACAGTCGGTGAGTTTGCCCGGCAATACCGCCACCGTGCTTGCGCGACGGCGCTCGTATTTCGCAGCCTGACGCTGACGCGCCTGCGCCTGCGAAATGATGTGCTCAACGAGCTTTTTGCCTTCGTCGGCGTGGTCATTCAGCCAGAATTCAAACTGCGGACGTACGAACCCGCCCACGAGCTTCACTGCATCACGGCTCGTGAGTTTTTCCTTCGTCTGTCCTTGAAACTGGGGATCGAGCGACTTTGTTGAAAGTACAAAATTAACGCGTGAAAAGACGTCTTCGGCGAGAATTTTCACGCCCTTAGGCTGCAGCCCATGGGCATCCATGAAAGCACGGACAGCTTGAAAGAGACCGTCCTTCAATCCCGCTTCATGCGTGCCGCCCTGCGGCGTTGGAATAAGGTTCACATAGCTTTCGCGCGTGAGCGGTCCTTCAGCCGTCCACACCACCACCCAAGAGGCGCCTTCACCAGGCGAAAAGCTTTCGGAATCTTCATCAGCAAAGCCTGAAGCTTCAAACGGTTCAATAAGACTTTCGCCCTTGATTTCCGAGAGCAGATATTCCTTTAAGCCTCCCGAATATTTCCAATGCGCTTCCGTCCCGGTGATTTTGTTGACATAGTCCACTTCGCATCCCGGAAGGAGCACCGCCTTCGAGCGCAGAAGACGGACCAATGCCGGTTCAGGAATAACCGGACTGTCAAAATACTTCGGATCGGGCCAGACCGTTACGCGCGTGCCTGTGCGCGACTTCGGGCGGGAGCTTTTCTTGATTTCCAAGGGTTCAGACACGAACCCGTCGCGAAAGCCCATCGTTGCTTCTTGGCCGTCGCGCCAAACAGTCACCACTAAATGCTTGGAAAGCGCGTTGGTTACCGAAACGCCTACACCATGAAGGCCGCCCGCAAACGTGTAGGGGCCGCTTCCATCAGCTTTGGCAAACTTGCCGCCGGCATGGAGCCGCGTAAAAACAATCTCCAGCACCGGCGCGTGCTCTTCTGGATGCATGCCGGTAGGAATACCTCGGCCATCATCCTCCACCGTCACTGATCCGTCCGCTGCCACCTCAACAGAGATTCTTTTGCCGTAGCCCGCGAGCACTTCGTCGCTTGCGTTGTCAATCACCTCCTGAATGATGTGGAGGGGATTGTCAGTCAGCGTGTACATACCTGGGCGCTGCTTGACAGGTTCTAACCCTTTCAGCACGCGAATAGCCTCTACGCCGTATTCTTCTTTTTTCGCCATCTTCACAAACAAAATGCAGCCGGAGATTCAGAGGAAGGCGCTTACACTGCTTCCCTCCGATCGAACCAGTACTGAATAAAAGGAGAGTCGAGGTTGATCGAGTTTCACCGGTCAGCCTTCTGCAGCTCTTCCACTTCAGCAGCAAGCAAACTCAAAGAGCCTGCTGCGCAGGAAGCAGCGAGGAGGACCATGCATTGTTTGATCCTCTTCGAGGACTCACAGATATATATTCTAGCAATTGAAGTCACCGGGCTAAATCCTGACTAGCACGCTGTCAGCGCTGGCACCCCAAAAAGCGATTTCTTTGCGGTTTATCCCAATAAAAAGCACCAACGTCTGCTGAAAGAGACGCTGAGGCACCCAACCCCACTATCAACACTGAATTGATGAGACTGCAGAGCTTGGCCTTATAAGCTTCAATAGCCATTTACTCCAGTACTTCTAAGACATTATTTTCGTTTATCTATTTGAGACTAACAAAAATCATATCTGTATTCTTCAGAAAATACACTCTAATTATTCGTAAAAAATTGACCCAACAAATTAAGATATTGTGCCACTCACTTTAAATGAAAGCCCGACACAAACAATTAAATAGAACAATGCAACAATAGTAATAAATACTCTTTAAATTATCTAAATTTATGAAGTATTTTTATCTATAAAGAAGAAGGCTACCAGTCAAATATTCACAAATCAGATACAAAAACTTTATGAGCTTTATTGGATAGTTCAAACTCTCTCATCCTATCTTTAGCTTTCTCATAATTTCTATGACAGTAGTCTATAATTATTAAATTTAATAATGCCATAATAGGAGCATACCCCGTTGTAAAGCTATAGTATTCTAAATATATTTGAAGCCACACATCTGAATAGTCAACAAATGGACTTCTTTTAGAGTTCGTCAAGGAAACTACTTTGCATCCATGACGTTTTAAGCTCTTAACGGCATTAAGTATATTTCTAGGATATCGTGGAAAACCAAAAACTACAGTTAGATCTCTTTCACTTGAATATGATATAAGATGCGAAGACACATCACTCATAGAATCAATCAAGAATACATCACGACGTACTTTCCCAAGCTCGTAAACAAATGATCTAGCCATAGAAGCAGATGATTGCTGTCCCAAAACAAAGACTCTATCTTGTTCACTGAGAAGCAACTGGAATTTTTCATAATTTGCTTCATCAAACTCTGCAAGAAGTCGCTCAAGAACTGAAACTTCTGAGTGAACAATTTGCTTCAGAATTTCTACTGTAGTCCCTTTAGGACTACGTTGTTTAAACCACTGACTTGTCTCCTCTATTCCACGGAGACTATCGAATATATCCTCCTTAAAATCAGCATAAGTATCATAACCAAGATAGCGAATAAACCTGATTGTCGTAGAGACTGAAACTTCACAATGCCTAGCAACTTCTTCAAGTGTCATATTTTCGATAGAAAGCCGCTCTTTGAGGAAAAAGCGGCTTAATACAGCGGCATTGCGTTTGCGGCTATCAGCTGCAGCATGCAGACGATCTAGAAGACTCATGGAGTTGTACCTGAAAAATACCTCTTTTGTTGCATCCTACATGCCGCAAAGAATTACCAGTCTTCGCTACTTGGTCATTTGCACAGGCGGGAGCGGAATAGCATAAGGCACTGTTTCTTTAGGGCCAGTAAACTTTTCGGGATTCACCCAACCAGCACTGTAGTCCATGACATTGACCTTATCCCCATCTTCCTTCCACCAACAGTACAAACACTTCATCGGCTTATCGCCCGTATTCTTCCATCCGTGCGTATCAAACGGGCGGTGATACATCAGATCACCGGGGCCGACTTCTTTTTTCTCATCATTGATATACCAAATGCCAGTTCCTTCATAGATAAAATAGAACTCTGACGCCGGATGGTTATGTGCTGGATATGTCTGACCAGGAGCTAACATCAAAGTACCGCAGTAAATATTTTCGGCATTCATACCCTTGGTAATATTGTAAGCTTTAGGACCAATAAGTTCCGTATACCAATATAATGCATCCTTATCGGCGATTCCATTCTCACCATGCCCACGGAACCAAGCCGGATATTTCTTGTTTGATTTTTTTGGGGCCTCACTCTCGCTGATGAAACCCGTGTTTCCCTCGATACGGCCTGGAATCTTGTACTCTGCACCTGGCCACATTTTTTGAGTAACGGCATCCGGTGCAACATCCGGATTTGTTTGTGCGGAAACTGCAATCACTGGAAATGAGGCGCAGATCGTCAAGGTGATCATGGTTGCGACAACATTGTTCTTCATTTCAAAACTCCCATCTTGTATGAAAGGACTGAACTGACTCAGTTCAAGACCTATATTGCCTGTCATCTTCTAAAATAACAATCAATTACAAGAGGGTTGTAGCTAGACAAAGAGGCTCGTAGCGGCAGATTTGACAGCTTGCAGATTCTTTTATTTCTTTTTCAGCTCCTTATGCACTACTTTACGCATGACATTTGAAAGGATGATAGTCCGTAAAAACCATTGAAACAAATTGTAATTATATTTTTGAAATACCTTATATCGCTTCTTCTCTAGACTCTTCTGTAATCTTCCTGAACTCTGTCATTAATGAACATACAGAACGGCAGGTCTTTCCTTCTTTTGATCAGTGCAGAAACAGATTATCAAGTATCTTGTCTTAATCAGCACGTAATCGACTAATTCCTCAGCCCCCATCTCTTAATACTTACCGGCGTAAAGTACATATGGGCTACCTCAAAGCTAAAAGAACTTGCTGATACTGCCCAAGTTGCAGATATAAATAGTTCTCTAAGTATTTTGACAAGTCCTTTGATAATAATATTTGTATTTCAATACTGTATTTTTGTCAATTAAATTAACACTCAGAAAACTCTGATTCATTGGTACAGTCTGTATGTCCATCACGCGTCGGTCTTTCCTCGGAGCGCTCAGCGGCTTTGTTTCTTTCGGATGCCAAGCTGTATGTCCAAATCCAGACGAAACCTTTGATCTCATTGTGGTTGGATCCGGTGTCGCAGGGCTGACGACCGCGGTCATTGCAGCAGAGTCCGGGATTCGACGTGTCGTCGTACTAGAAAAGCAACCTCTACTTGGTGGAACTTCCATTATCTGCGAGGGAAACTGGAGTATTTCTGAAACAATTTTTCAGAAAGATGCCGGCATTATTGACAGCAATGATTCGTTTTACGAAGACATGCTAATTGCCGGGAGACGAACAAACAAACCCGAACTCGTACGTGCCATGATTGATGCTGGACGACAGCAGTTTGAATGGACTGTTGCCGGCGGAGTTCGTCCCACAGCTGTCGGGGTCAATTCCGGCTTGCGTATCCCTCGAGCTCACAAATTTAATCCCGTAGAAGTGATTTCTCACCTGAGGCAATGTGCCAAGAAGCTCGGCGTAAAAATTCAAACAGCAGTACGCGTTGAGGAACTTCTTGGAAACCACAACAGCGGTGTCTTAGGCGTACGTGTTTCAAGTGCCGCAGGCAAATGCTGTATATGGGCAACCAAATGCGTTGTCTTAGCTACTGGCGGATTCGCACGAAATAGGGTATTGATCTCACGTTATGCGCCAAAGCTACTCAATGCACTGTGCCTTGCATCTATTGGCGCAACAGGTGACGGCATTCGTCTTGCAGAACCGTTCGATCCTTCGCTGCGAGATATGAATAATCTTCAAGCAGCTTATGCTTTCATCCCCAACCCAAGCTCAATCAGAGACATGACGCATATCTTCTACGGAGGTGCTGTTGCAGTCAATAAGTGGGGACGGCGTTTCACGGATGAATCACAAGCTTATTTTCATACGGCAGAAGCGGCTATTGATCAGGCTGATGCAATGACGTTTCTTGTGTTCGACGAAAAAATCCGTCGTAATCAAATGTCACGGCGAGCAGTCGATCTAGCTCTGTTAAAGCCATTCGATGAGGTTAAGGCACCCCCATACTTGCTTGTTGGCGACACTCTCAAGCTGGCAGCCGAAAAGGCTCGGATACCAGCTGAAATATTGATTGAAACGATTGGAGAGTACAACCACGACATCACAACATTAGGGCGTGATTCCCTCTTCGGCCGAACCTCTCTTGACTGCGGCGTAGGTAATCTGGTTACGATCAATACGCCACCCTTTTTTGTTATGCCTGTAGTTCCCGCCTTTCTCGGCACATATTGTGGTCTAGAGATCGATGAATCTGCTCGCGTTCTTGATAAAAATGGAATCCCCATCAAAGGATTACTTGCAGCCGGCGAAGTAACTGGTGGACTACATGGCAATGGGTCTGTGGGAGGCGCTCACTATGGCGCAGCGCACGCCTTTGGGAGAATTGCCGGTCTAACAGCTGCTCAGCTCCCTTCTCGAAAGGTTTTCTCATGATACTGCAGCAAGCTGTTACCTTACTCTGCCTATGTGCAATAGGACTTGCTAGCCCTTCCTGGGCTGCATTTCCTGGGCAGAAACTTCGTATCAGCATTGATGCATCAGTCATTCCAAACGATGTCTCTGAAGAGACGCTTCATCTGCTCGAGCAAGTGCTCGCTGAGGTGCAGATTGAAGCAAGAACGGAAGAAAATTCCGCAGATTTAAAGAAAGCTTTTGAGATGCGAGAGATAGATCTTCTACTGACCTCAGCAGCTTTATATCGTTCACTCGGAATGATCGGTGCCAGAGACATTGCGACGCTCGCGAGTGAAGATCTTTCGAACCCCAACAAAACCGCTGGAGCTGCAGTTTTTGTTCAGCTCGAACGAGCGGATCTGAACGATTGGCAGGATCTTTCAAATAAAAAAGTAGCATATTCGTCTGAGTGGGGTTTGGACGGCAATACCGCATTTCGCGCGGAACTCGTTCAGCATGGCATCTTAAATGTTAAGTTTGAAAACATTAAACCTCATGCAAGCGACGCAATCCGTCGGCTACTAGAGGGGGAATTTGACGCTTTAGTACTTCCCGTTTGCCTATTAGAAAAGACCGCTGCAAAACAGTTCCTGATGACTGATTCAATGAGGGTTCTCTCTCCACGAAGTACAGAAGGTACAGCCTGCGTTGTTTCTACGAAACTTTTTCCGGGTATTGTGGCCGTCGCGTCTCCAAGCCTTACTCCTGCCTTGTCACGAAGCATAGCGAGTGCACTTTTAAGTGCTGGTCCCGATAGCAGCAAACGATTTTGGACCGAAGCAACTGATTTCAGTGAGCTTGACAGTGCACTCCGCCTACTCGATCTCGACGCATATGCTGATTTAAGAAAATGGTCGTTGCGTCGACTTTGGACAGAATACAAACCGTGGTTCCTCTTTGCACTAATGGGGCTCATAGCGCTCGGACTTCATAGTGTTGTTCTTAGTAGATTAGTCAATCGTCGAACAGCAGAGCTCGCTGATGCCCTATGTCGGGAAAGGCTATTTGAACAACAGGCGCAAGTTGCTGCTCGACGTATCAGTAAGATGGAACGCATTGGACTGCTTGGTCAGGTCACGACACTTTTCGCGCACGAAGTGAGGCAACCACTTTCCGTAATCGCCGTTTACGCTTATGGACTTCGCCGCCAAATAGAGAAAGGCCGTTCCACAGAGGAGGAGTTGATTGACGGTCTCAAGAAAATCGAAGCGCAGAATGCACTTGCAGATTCAATTGTCAAGAAAGTCCGCAATTGGTTGCGGCAAAAAGGTTCCAAACGAGAGCTCGTCAATCTCCTCGATGTAATTCAACGCTCTTGCGCTACATTTCTATCGAGTGGGAAACGTCGTGCAGACTTACAGTTCAACGGCAATAGTCGACAAGAGCCTATATACGTCTACGCAGATTCTCTCGATTTAGAACTTGTACTGCTCAATCTCCTGCGTAATGCCGAAGAGGCTCAGACTACCGTCTTAGCTCCGTTCATTCACCTTGACGTCTTCTCAGATGGAAAAGAAGCATATGTACGCATTGTAGACAACGGACCTCCACTCGATGAAAGCAGTTTTAAACGAATCACAGCAGCCATGGAGACAACAAAACCAGAGGGATTAGGCTTAGGACTTTCACTCGTAAACTCGATCATTGAAGCTCAAGGCGGGCGAATCAAATTTACCCAAAGCGAGGTAGGTGGATTATCCGTTACTCTATCGCTACCACTTGTTCAACCATAACCCACAACAGGCAAACTTTAGGATAGGGGATTAATTGTGAACGGTGAACAACCGTTAGTTCGGATCATTGATGACGAAGAATCGATTCGTGAAGCATTGTCATTTCTGCTTGGTAATGAAGGTTGGAAGACGATCGGTTATGAGAATGCAGACACATTCCTGCGAAGTGATTCGCCGAGCACTCCGGGCTGCGTTATCTTGGATATTCGTATGCCCGGCATGAGCGGTCTCGATGCACAAAAGATCATGAAGGACCGAGGTTTTGTACTTCCAATCATTTTCCTCTCCGCACACGGTGACATCGATACTGCCGTCGACACAATGCGTCTCGGTGCTTTCGACTTCATTCAAAAGCCGATTGATCCAGAGCGAATGACTAAAACGGTAGAGCGTGCGATTCGAGAAAGTATTCGGAGATCACGCGGCATACTCTCATCTGAAGTCATTGCCGAGCGCGTAAATCTGTTGACCCATCGCGAACGGCAGATCTTGCAATTCGCTCAGGCAGGGCTTACCAATAAGAAGATTGCAGAGGCGCTCAACATTCGCGAAAAAACAGTTGAAAGCTTCAAGACGTCAATTTTCAAACGCTTCGGAGCCACGTCAATGAAGGAGCTCCGAACGATGCTCGGCATGGAGCCTAAGATCTGAACCCAAAACACAATCAAAAAACAAATGGTCCTTTGAAGATGGATACCTCAAAGGACCACATTCCAGCTTTTAGTCAGCCTGAGAAGCCATGGATTTTGCTGCTATACGTCCGAAAGCCTGTGCCTTGGCAAAGGCCGTTCCAGATATATAACCAGCTCCATGGAATCCTCCAGTCATTTCTCCGGCCGCCCAAAGCCCCGGAATAATGTCACCATAGACATCCACGACTTGACACGACGAATCAATTCTCAGACCACAGTAAGTTGCAATCATCGCCGCCGTCGCGGGGAACGCATAGAACGGCCCGTTTTCAATTTTAACGAGCTTACCGCTTGTGCTCGCCATTGTCTGACGACCATAGTCTGTATCACGTCCAAGATCCACAAAACCGTTATAGCGCTTTACCGTCTCTGCAAGTGCCTTCCCATCCAACCCTGCGGCCCTTGCTACATCCTCAATTGTGTTGCCGCGATAGAGATAGGCCGGTAATTTTCCTTCTTCTAGTACCGGCTTCCAGAGAACACGTCCTTGGGGATTCGTCTTGTAATCACGCTCAAGCATTGCTTGATCAAAGATGATCCAGGACTTGCCTTCTGGCTGAGCCAATGCGTAATCTGAAATCTTCTTATAAGAAATAGACTCATCTACAAACCGTCGAGCGTCCTTATTGACAATGATGGCACCAGACCAATAAATCTGCGTCATTTCGTCAATTGAGACTGGATTGAGCTTGAACCCGTAGGTAGCTTTGATATAAGCGGTATCCAACATATCGGCTCCCACCGAAAGTCCCATCAGGATACCGTCCCCCTGTGTGCCTGCCCCAGAGATTACGGCAGCTTGCTTTAGCGGTGGATTGTACTTCCCAAGCATCTCAGGATTACGCGAAAAACCACCAGCACAAAGTAGAACTCCTTTGCGAGCGCGAACATACTTCTCGCCGGACTTGTCCTTCACGAGTACACCGGCGATCTTTGAAAAATCATCTGCCCATACGAGTCGCTCGACTCGACTGTTGAGCGCAATGACAGCTCCGTGCTCCTTAGCAAACTTCATCATCCCCATGAGTACGCGGCTAACATCAAAATGATGAGAGCGAGGTACCGATTGCCCCCCCTGAAGGACAATGGCATCAGGTTTAAGCCCGAGATCTGTCGTGAGCCATTGATACTGCTCAAGTACCTCCTTGACGTAAGCTTCAGCCAATGCTTGATTGCAAAGACCTCCACCAGATGTGATCAAATCCTTTACAAAAAGCTCCGCAGAATCCTTAATACCTTCTTTCTTTTGCTCTTCCGTACCAGCTACAGCGATCATTCCTCCGCACAAAGCTGACGAACCTCCTACCATTGACTGCTTTTCGAAGAGCGTCACCTTCAAGCCTCGTTGAGCTGCAACGGAAATAGCGGCCAGACCAGCAGCTCCTCCGCCGATCACGATCATGTCTACAACATCGTCCCACTTTTGTTCGGGAGCCCGTAATTGTTTCGCTTGCGTTACGGCTAATGTTGCGACAGCGGCAGTTCCCCCAAAAATCGTCTTAAAAACGAACCTTCTCGACAACGTCATATTTATCTCCTTTTGGTCAGTCACTCTGAAGCAAATGAAATGTCCAGAGAGCTCATGACTCAGTTTCCAAAAGAAGACCCTTAAGGGTGATCGTAATAAATCAAACCACAGTTCGATATACAGTACAAACACTGTATATCTAGTTTTTAACGTCACTCTTGACAGATTTTATGGTTTAAAACTTAAATAATATCCAATAATATCAATTAACTTACCAAGTTAAGCCTTTAACGCTCATAGTCAGCACATGTGTTCCGTTAAGTAAAAACCAATCCGTCTTGATGGTAAATATTTCAAAAAAAATCGCTTAAGGTGGCAGGAAAAACTCAACAGATCAATCTACGCAAAGAATCTTGTCCGTTACAACCTTTCGAACAATTCTCGTAGAAAAGAGTTCTCCGACACTCTAAAGGATCTAGGCCTAGTCCCAATACAAGACTCCGTATTCTACGGTGATCTCAAGCTAGCTGAAGTGCGAGCTTGAATAAGAACTGCTATGGAACTGCTAGATCCGAAAGAAGACAAATGCTTCTGGCTTCCCTGCCGCTTATAAGTCAAAGACATTCATTCAAAAATGCATCGACCATGACGATTGATCCTTTGCACCATTTTTATCCACGCATTCCTTTTTCTCAACTTGTGTGTGACATCCAACCCGCTGAATCGATATGACTAAAATAAGGATCTAATTCTCATACCTGATAAAAATATTTATAACATATCGAAAACCGTCTATATCTATCTTTTATTCACGAGTTTTATATGCTTTAAAAATATATCAAGTTATACAATAATCACTTAAAAATTCGCAACATCTATGACAGCATTATTTTACCGAGAATGAAATAATTTAGTTTTAATTAAGATTACCAGAAACATTCCACCAATAAACACCAGGTCGCAATTATTGGTTTATGTTATGCCACTTGAACTTCAAAAAAAAAATGAAAAAATCTCGTGAGATTTCATCCTTTTAATCAGAAAGTTATCACCATAAAAATCATTATATACATTAAACTACGAGGCAACGTTCTTACGGGATAAAATCTAATTGGAGAAGTATATTAAGAGTATCGAGTCTCATACTGCTGACTTCAAAACCGCAATACTCGCATTACAAACATCAAAATCTCTATTCAGATCGAGCCTGCAAAATTAGTGCGAACTTTATAATAAATAAAAACCTCATTCTTTGACCCAATCAAAGAACGAGGCTTTTATCAAAATACCCGGATATCTACAACTAGATAGTGGCCGGATTCAATCTTAGCTTTAGGGGATTTCAGCTCACCCAAAGGTGATTTCCTATAGATCCTAGCGTTAGTATTTCTGCTTATTATTTTTTATGATTTATTGGTTAAAAATACAATATTTTTTTAACAATCAGTGCATTTTCGAAGAATGGCACTGCGCAGATAGATACAAAAACCTTCCAAATCAATAAATACGTCATTAAGCAGAGATCACATCGCCATAAGCTATAGCACTGAAACCGAAGATCATAACGCTACGAGCTATTTCAGTGAAATAGAAGAAATGCTTGCAAAATGTCGAACACTGTCTCAGGATAGAGATCATAACACTACGGGCTACCTATCCGTCGACACTCTTTCTGTGTAATTGACGTAAGTTCAGGCATGAAGACCGCTCAGTGATATGAATACTGAGGGATGGCATATCATATCCCGGTGAGTGAGCACAGAAAGGGCGATTATCAATCGCCACGCCGGTGCCGCCAAACAAAATGGAACAGGCCAAATGAACTTAACATTTGCTTTTCCAACCTGTCCAAACTTCTAATACTAATTCACACTTCAAGAAAGGAACGTTGTTGTCGAATTCTGAGATAGTCAATGCGATGCAAATTCAGTATTTTCAATCGATGCGTGGATTTTATGATGCCTCTTAACATCAATTCTTAATGAGGTCCTATTGCGATAGTCTCATGCATCGCTTGGTGGAAAAAGATTACTTACAGACCAATCTCCACCTATTCCGCCTTCGTCATCACAAAATAATATTTCCGTTGATTACCCGCGACGTAAGGCGCCGTCCGCTCCTTCGAATCCCCGCCTTTTTTGAACGAAGGAACGAACACAAAGCAATTCTTTGGCAGGTACTTCGCGAAGCGATCAAGGAACTCCATCTTCAGCTCAAGATCGGATGATTTCGACAAGAACCCCTCCCCACGATAGACGCTCAGTGTCTCCGTGGTAAGCCGCCAACTCGGCTTCACTCCCACGGCCCATGAAATTTCTTCTCTCTGAGAGATCCACTGCGGAACAGCCATTTCATGCGCCGGATGTAAGGCACCCTTACTCTGAAAATCGAGCTTGACAAGGATCTCGCCTGCATCGTGATCTGCAGTTTTGCCGCGCTGGAACTTTAGATAGTACGCACCGACCTCTTTCTCGTACCCCATCTCCGCAGCCGCCATTGAGAAGGCCTTCAATACAACATCGTACTGGAACTTCTTCCAAGCTTCTTCAGCCGTCGCAGCCGATTCCTTGGGCATGAAGCCCATGAAAATCGGTTCCTTGAGATAGGAGAGGTCCTCAGTCGGGGTCGGCGTCATGAGGAACAGAATGTTGCCAAAGGAGAAGGGAGCACCCGAGATCCAGGACGTTCCGACATACGAGAGTGCCTTGTCAGTCGCGTCGAACTTTCCGGCATTCACGAGCTTCTCCATCTGGTCAGCAGGGACGTACTCGTCGCTCACGAAGCGCCCTATCCCCATCAGGCTCACAAGATTCGACGCATAGGACATCGACGAGATGTAGGCTCGCGACTCCCCGACGTTCTTCTGCCTCGCTGCCGCCACTCGTGCATTGACTTCCGCCTGACTCGTTCTAAACTTCGCCGACTCATCGTAGGCGGCAGAATGCGTCGCACAGCCAGTTAGCGCTGCAATTGCTATCCCAACAGCCATAGCAACAGGCACAACCTTCATGCCAAGCTTGCCGAATGTGCCGAACGAGGGGTGCGGAAATTGCGAAGTTTTAGCGCGGACAAACGTGATTGAACTATGGAACGTGGGGATCATTTGGGCATTTAATCTTGTATGAACGTAAACAGGCTGGATCATACCGACGGGATGTGGAATTAGCAATTTTCCAACAATCCATCTGTAATTATTTGGCCTCGCAGTTTCCTCGGCGGACGCAGACGTCGCGAGCCCTTGGACTGAGTGGGCTTGCCGTCTCAACATCAGAAGCCCTTTCTCGCCCCTTTCCCTGTCTAGGAGAGGGAAAAACGACCCTTTTGAGCATTGAGAGAATCTCTGAGATAGTCTTCAGCTCAGAGCATCAATCGTTTTCAAAAGAGTAGCGGTCCCGTCGAGTTACTAGGAAGGCTGGCGGAAAGCCATCACGAAGTCCACTGCTCCCGTCACTCCGGCATTCTGTGCTGCAGCGGCATTTTCATACCTGTCTTCACGAGCCGCAGCATCAAGCCAATTAACGACTTTGCCGAATACTTCCACCAAGCTGGGAACGATCAGTGTATGAATGCAGAGCTCATAACGGTATGAGCTATAACGCTGAAAACACAAGTTCTGAAAACATCACTATTCAAGACATTGCAGCAATCTCACCTTAAAAGCATGAGAGCGCTCTAGTGTTATAGACACACTCCTCAGAAAAAGCCGCTTAGCAACGTCTACGCCAAACCCCCTACAATAGATGCCTCATGTTGATATTGGAGGCTCCGTCATGGGCAAGCTCTATATGGGTTTTGATGCCGGCACGCAAAGCGTGAAGGTTGCTGTTTACGATGAACAATTTCGCCTGGTCACGAGCCGATCACTGCCCACATCACTCACCTATCCGCAGCCGGGGTGGGTGGAAATGGATGTCAACACTTATCTTGACAACTGCGTGGTTTGTATGGCTGAAACCACGAGTGAACTGCGCCGTTTGGGGTTCGATCCCAAAGACGTCAGTGCCATTATGGGTGACGGCATCATCTGCGGCATTGTCGGGATCGATGAGAACGCGGATCCGGTAACGCCTTACATCAACTACCTCGACAGCCGCACCATGGTTGACGTTGAAACGATCAACGCCAAAAAGCTGGATATCTGGAGCCGTGAGACCGGCAATCCAGAGGCCTCCCCCATGTTTCCCGCGATGTTCGCCCGCTGGTTCATCGCCAACTCCGAAGCCTTTCGCACGAAGGGTGTGAAATTCGTCCATAACGCCCCCTACATTCTGATGAGACTGGCCGGCCTTAAAGGCAAAGATGCCTTTATTGACTGGGGCGCCATGTCAGGCTGGGGGCTGGGCTACGACGTGCAAAAGAAATGCTGGTCCGAAGAGCAGCTCCATATTCTCGGGATTGATCCTCAGTACATGCCGACCATCCGCAAACCCTGGGACATTGTCGGCGGACTCTGTGAAGCGATGTCCGTGCGCACGGGCCTGCCGGCCGGCATCCCTATTCTTGCGGGTGCGGGCGACACGATGCAGTCCATGCTGGGTTCCGGGGTATTTGAAGCCAATCAGGGCGTCGATGTTGCAGGAACATGTGCGATGTTCTGCGTCTCCACCTCCGGCATCGTGCCCGAACTTTCCAAACCCGGCATGGGTCTCATCTTTAATTCAGGCACGCTGCCCGACACATACTTCTATTGGGGATTCGTGCGTACGGGCGGCTTGTCGCTTCGCTGGTTCAAAGACCATGTGGCTCGTCACGAGGGTGACGGCAGCTACTACGGCACTCTCTCCGAAGGAGCTGCCAAAGTTCCTGCCGGCGCTGGCGGCGTACAGTTCCTCCCTTACCTTACGGGCGGATACGGCGAAGAGAAAGAGGCAAGCGGGTGCTTCCTCAACATGACGATGGATGACAACCAGTTCGTCATGTGGCGTGCAGTCCTTGAGGCTATCGGCTACGACTATATGGGACTTGCCGACAGCTATCGAGCTGCTGGCGTGCCGCTCAAACGCATCACCGTCACAGAGGGCGGCAGCCGCGACGGTCTCTGGAATCAAATCAAGTCCAATATGCTCGGCGCAGAAGTTGTGCGTTTTGAGAACCCTGGCGGAGCCGTTCTTACCAACTGCGTATTCGGCGCTTATGCTGCAGGTGACCTTGAAGGCGTCGACGACGTCAAGGCTGCGCTTGGCAGCGTCATTAAGCGCAGCGGCGTTTATAAGCCTGAAGCGGCCCTCACTCGCCGCTACCGCGAACTCTTTGAAAATCGTCAAAAGCTCGTTCGCGAAGATCTGAAAGCAGCCTTCAGCCGCCTCGTGAAAATGCGCGCCATTCACTAAAAATCAGGTTTTAGGCCAATACAAAAGCCGCTCGGAGTTTGGAATTTTGCTTCCAACCGCCGGGCGGCTTTCTTTTGATGGGTTCACGTCGGCGCAGAGGGCATTGCAGCTGCTGCCGACTGTGAACCCGCAGCGCTGATTATTCCTCAGTCTGCTTTGCTTCACCCTTCACAAAATCGGGGCGCTGCACTTCAACACCGAGCGAATGTTCGAGTGCATCGAGGTATCCGCGGCGATCGGATTCACCATAAACGGAGGAAAGTTCACGGGTGATGCCGGCGAGGTCCTCGGGCTTAGCTTCATGCTTCTTGGCTTCCTTCACGTAAATGACAACGTAGGAGCCGTCAGCGAGCACTGCATTGGTGTAGCTCGGAAGCTTTGCCGTCGGGAGCGCAAGCGCAGCATTCACCACACTCACTTCCTGGTTCTGCGGCGCGCGGCGCGAAATCCACATCTCGTCGCCGAAGCCGTCAACACTCTTAGCCTGCTGCACCGAAGCGAGCTTGGCCTGACCGGCTTCAATCGCCATGGCGCCAGCCTTTTGACGCTTGAGCGCATCGGTGATGAGCCCCTTCACTTCGTCGAGCGGGCGTTCGGCTTCCGGGAAGTATTCCACGACACGAGCAGAAACCAAACGATTTCCCGAAACCTCAATAGCGCTCGTATTGCGCTTTTCCTTCAAAGCTTCTGTGCCGAACAGCGATTCAGCCACATGCTCAGTAATGATCTGACTGAGTTCCGGATCCGTCACGCCGTTGCGGGTAACGAAATCGGCCGTCTCAACCTTAAGACCGAACTTCGCTGCAGCCGGTTCGAGCGTATCGGACTGCTCATAAACCAGGTTCGTGAATTCATCGGCGTGGGTGGAGAACTCGCGAATCGCCTGCTGCTGCGCATACTCGCGCTCGATCTCGCTCTTCACGTCTTCGAAAGGTTCAACTGCAGCCGGATGAATATCGGTCACGTAGATCACATGCCAGCCGAATTCCGTTTCAATCGGGCCGACAATATCGCCCTTCTTGGCGTTAAACACCGCATCTTCAAAAGCCTTCGTCATGACGCCGCGGCCGAAGAAGGACAGATCACCGCCCTGTTCTGCGCTGCCCGTGTCAACGGAATTGGCCTTGGCCAGTTCAGCAAACTTAGAAGGATCAGCCTTCACTTCATTGGCAAGTTCTTCAGCCTTCTTGCGGGCAGCTTCCTTGTCATCGCCGAACTCAATCAGAATATGACTTGCGCGGCGCTCTTCAGGAACGGTCCAGCGCTGCTTATTTTGTTCGTAAAAGGTCTTGAGGTCGTCCAGACTGGCCTTCTGATTGCTGAAAGCGTCAGGCGAAAAGACAACGTACTGCGCCTTGATGTGCTCGGGCGAAAGGAAATCCTTCAGGTGAGCGTTGTAGTAGGCTTTGATCTCTTCGTCCGTAACGGCAACCTTGTCAAGGTAGTCATCCGCAGGCAGAACCAGCGTGCGAACGCTGCGCTCTTCGGTGAGGATCTCGTAGAACTGCTCCGTAAGCGCCTTGGGGACCGGATAGGTCGCACTCACGCCGGAAACCACCGCTTCCTTAGCGAGATCGTTGCGAATCTCAATCACGAACTGCTGGTCGCTCTTGCCCTGAGAACGCAGGAACTGTTCATAGCGCTCAGCAGAGAACTTGCCGTCAACCTTAAGCGCATCAGCGTTCTTAATGAGGGCCACAGCCTGTGCTTCACTGACGGAAATGTGGTTCTTGGCCACCACCTGATTGATCGCAGCCTCATCCATCAGCATGCGAAGCAGGTCTTCACGAGCCTGAGGCGTATCGAGCAGGCTGGCGTGAAAGCTCTCACCCATCTGCTGACGCAGGCGTTCAAGCTGCTGGCGCTTGGCCAAATCAAAATTTTCAGGCGTAATCGACACCTCGCCCACTTTGACGATCGAGTTGTCACTCTGAGTCATGCGGTTGTACGAATAAATGCCGGTAACCACAAAGCTCGGAATAATGAACACCATTGCGATGACCATCAGCCAACGCTTGTGTTCGCGGAATGCCTGCAGCATAAGGGATCCTTGTCTAAGGGCCGCTTCTGCGCATCATTGAAGAAAGCGAAGAAACGGCGAGCATGCCAGTTGGAAATGTTCTTTTGCCGGGACGCAGATAACAAAAAAGGCGAAACCTCACGGCTCGCCTTTTTCAAGAAATCTTTGGCGGAGTGGACGGGACTCGAACCCGCGACCCTCGGCGTGACAGGCCGATATTCTAACCAACTGAACTACCACTCCATTTTCTCTCGGAGAGCGCCTTCTCCGTTTCGGAGAAGAATTGGGATTTTACAGACTTCACAAAACCTGTCAAGAGGAATGTCGAAAAACCACCTCAAATTCACGTCTACATGACGCATACACGTGATCAAAGCGGCTCAGCATTACGGAGGCAGACCGCTCAGCAGCTCCGCATAACGAAAAATCCCGGACCGCCAACTGCGATTCGGGATTCCAACTTAAAGTCCGAAAGATGACTGATGGTGGATCCTGAGGGACTCGAACCCCCGACCCACGCCGTGTAAAGGCGTTGCTCTACCAACTGAGCTAAGGATCCATCGAACTTTGAAACTTCGAGCATCAAACTCGAAGGAGAGCGGATTGTAGCAAGCGGCGGCGAATTTTGCTCGCCGCCGCTCATTCTTTTCACACTGCTGACTTAACTGGTCAGCATCAAATTACGCGGAAGGCTGAGCAGCCGGCGTATTCGGCGCTGACGACATCTTCGGCGGCATGAGCGTTGCCTCGGCATCATCCGTGAGAGGAGTCGGCTGCCGCACGAGCGCACGAGCAAGCACTTCCTCAATGTGCTTCACCGGCACAATCTCGAGCCCCTTCAGTGCGTCTTCCTTGATCTCGGTGAGGTCCTTCATGTTCTCTTGCGGGATCAAGACAGTTTTCACACCGCCTCGCTGAGCCGCGAGCAGTTTTTCTTTCAGACCGCCGATCGGAAGCACTTCACCGCGAAGGGTGATTTCCCCCGTCATCGCCAAGTCGCTTCTGACCGGAATGCCGGTAAGCGCAGAGGTCATCGCCGTAACGATAGCCGCACCCGCACTCGGACCATCCTTCGGAATAGCGCCTTCGGGGAAGTGGATGTGCCAGTCGGTATTGGCAAAGATGTCAGACTTGAGACCCAGCTGTTTAGCACGCGCACGCACCACACTGCGGGCCGCTTCCACACTTTCCTTCATCACGTCGCCCAACATGCCGGTGCGAAGCACCTGTCCCTTGCCCGGGAAAGCCACGGCTTCAATCATCAGAATGTCGCCGCCCACTTCGGACCACGAAAGACCGTTGACAATGCCGACCTGCGGTTCACGCTGAGCCGACGTAATGCTGAAACGCCGCACACCGAGGTACTTCTCAAGCGTTTCGGCCGTGACGCGGATCGGAAGCTCCGTGGGACGCTTGTCCTTCGGCGCCTCGAGCTCCGTCAGAACGATCTTGCGCAGAATCTTGCCCACAGCGCGTTCGAGCGAGCGTACGCCCGCTTCACGCGTGTAGTAGCGGATGATGTCGCGCACCGCGCTTTCTTCCACCACCACTTCGTTTTCCTTCACGCCGTTGACGCGCATCTGCTTAGGAATGAGATGACGCATCGTGATGTGCACCTTTTCGTCTTCGGTATAGCCCGAAAGCGAAATCACCTCCATACGGTCAAGCAGTGCCGGCGGAATGTCATAGCTGTTGGAGGTCGCCACGAAGAGCACGTCCGACAAGTCGAACGGCGTCTCAACGTAGTGGTCTTCAAAGGCGTTGTTCTGCTCCGGATCCAGCACTTCAAGCAGCGCCGCTGCCGGATCACCGCGGTGATTGGCGCCGATCTTGTCGATCTCGTCCAGAAGGAAAAGCGGATTCTTAACCTTAGCCTTGATCATGTGCTTAATGACCTGCCCCGGCATTGCGCCCACGTAGGTACGGCGATGACCGCGGATTTCCGCTTCATCGGAAACGCCGCCCAAGGCCATGCGTACGTATTCGCGGTTCGTCGCCCGGGCAATCGAGCGCCCAAGCGAAGTTTTGCCTACGCCCGGACCGCCTACGAGGCAGAGAATCGGCGACTTCACCTTGCCCACGCGCTTTTGCACGGCGAGATATTCAAGAATGCGCTCCTTCACCTTTTCGAGTCCCCAATGATCCTCATCGAGGACACGGCGAGCCCGTTCGATGTCGCGGTTGACGCGGCTCTTCTTCTTCCAGGGCAGTTCGAGAAGCGTCTCGACGTAGCTGCGCACGACGCTCGCTTCTGAGGACGACGGCGGCATCGTTTTCAGGCGCTTGATTTCCGTAAGCGCAGCTTCTTCGGCTTCCTTAGGCATCTGCGCATCGCGCACCTGACGCTCCAGTTTGGCCTCTTCCTCTTCGGCTTCTGCAGTTTCCGGGTCCAGACCGAGTTCTTTCTTGATGGCCTTCATCTGCTCATTCAAGTAGTACTCGCGCTGGTTCTTCTCCATCTGCCCCTTAACACGCATCTGGATGCGTTTTTCAACCTGACCGCTTTCGAGTTCACGGTCGAGCACACCGATGAGAATTTCATAGCGGCGCACCGGATTGGAAGCACGCAGAAAGTCAAGACGTTCAGCAGTGGTCAGCGGAATGAAAGACGCAGCCACATCACAGGCGCGCACCGGATCCGTTTCCTCCGTTACGGGACGGAGGTGTTCGGGCGTGAGCTTCTTGACGTTTTGCGCATAGTCGAGAAGCTGACGATTGAGTGTGCGCTGATAGGCCGCAAGATCTTCCGACACATCTTCTGTCGGCAGTTCTTCCGCGGTGGCTTTGTAGAACCCAGATGCATCGGTCCAGCTCGTCACGCGGCAGCGCTGCGTTCCGTGTACAAGCGCCTTCACTGAACCATCGGGAAGACGCAGCAGCTGATCCACTTCGCCGAGTACACCGACATCCCAGAAATCTTCGGGCTTCGGCGAATCAATGCTCTTTTCACGCTGGGTGAGCAGAATGACGCGCCCGGAATGCACACGCATAGCAGCCTCGGCGGCGAGCACCGAGATCTGACGGCCCATGAAGACCGTCGTCATGGAATTCGGGATCACCACCATGTCGCGCAGGGGGATCACCGGAAGCGGACCCGCCGCAGCGGCAGTCGCTTCGTTGTTGGGAGTCTTGTTATCGTTCAAAGCAATAACCCCATAAAAGATGATTGTTGAAGTCTATATGGGGACGCTCCGCGCAATTTTCAACCCGTTCCAAGTGGGGTAGAACCAATTGCTTGATTGGAGCGCCGCCTCCATCAGACTTGCGACGATTGCGGAGCTGCTTGAGCAGCCGCCTTTTCGGCTTTGAGCGCTTCAATTTGTTCTGCAGTACGAAGCACGTACTCTGGCTTGGCCTTGGCAGTGACAACCGCTTCAGTCACGATCACCTTTGCCACATCCGTGCGGCTGGGAATTTCAAACATCGTGTCAAGGAGCAGCGCCTCAATAATCGAACGCAGGCCGCGGGCGCCCGTTTTGCGCTCAATCGCCTGATGTGCAATGGCTTTAAGGGCTTCGGGCGTGAATTCAATATCCACGTCCTCCATGGCAAAAAGCACTTGATACTGGCGAACAATGGCATTTTTCGGTTTTGTCAGGATCTCAATGAGCGCTTCTTCATTGAGTTCTTCAAGAACCGTAATCACCGGCAGACGACCGACCAACTCCGGAATCAGACCGTACTTCACAAGGTCACCCGTTTCAATCTGACGGAAGACATCCGTGAGGTTGTGATCCTTTTTGCCGACGACCGTACCGGAAAAACCGATTTCACTCTTCTCCGTGCGGTGGCGAACAATGCGCTCCATTCCGTCGAACGCACCGCCGCAGATAAAGAGGATCTGGGAAGTGTCGACTTCCATCATGGCCTTTCCCGGATTCTTGCGCCCGCCCTTGACCGGCATGGACGCAATGGTGCCTTCAACGAGCTTGAGAAGAGCCTGCTGAACACCCTCGCCCGACACGTCGCGGGTAATGGAAGGGTTCTCGCTCTTGCGGGCAATCTTGTCAATTTCGTCAAGATAGATGATGCCCTTCTGTGCACGCTCAATGTCGCCGCCGGCGGCCTGCACAAGCTTGGCGACGATATTCTCAACGTCTTCACCAACGTAGCCCGCTTCCGTCAAGGTCGTTGCATCCGCAATGGCAAACGGCACATCGAGCGCACGAGCGAGCGTCTGAGCCAAAAGCGTCTTGCCCGAACCCGTCGGGCCGATCAGCAGCACATTGGACTTCTGCAGCTCAACCTTGTCTTCAAGCGCCTTGAGCTTTTTGTCACCCAACGTATTCAAACGCTTGTAATGATTGAATACCGCCACCGACAGTGTCCGCTTAGCGCGTTCCTGACCAATTACATAATTGTCGAGAAGCTCATAGAGCTCCCGCGGCGTAGGGATCTTGGCCGGAGCTGCCGCTTGAGGGGCTTCGGCAGCAGGCTCTTCAGCGGTTTTGCCGCCGGTCGTTGCGCCGGTGAGTTCGGACGCCATCAGACGGACACAGTCGCCGCAGAGGAGCTCACCGTGCAGGCCCTGAAAAAGGGAGGAGCACTGCGACTCATCACGGCCGCAGAAAGAGCAGTAGCGTTTTGCCATTTTTTGGTATGAAATTCGTTGCCCGGCACCGAGCATTGCTTGAAAAGCATTGCGCTTTCGGGCCGAAAGGAAAACTCATCCGCATTGCGCCTGACATCAGCCGTCAAGCGCAATGCGGAAAGTTCTTGCTTGAGGGTCAGCCGCGCACAACTTCGAACCGCGCAGCTCTCAGCCTCAAACATGGGGAAAGGGAAATCAAAGATCCGCGCGGCTCGTAAGCACACGGTCGATGAGACCGTATTCGAGCGCTTCCTGCGCGCTCATGAAATTGTCTCGATCCGTATCGCGAACGAGTTCGTCATAGCTGCGGCCTGTGAAGCCGGCCATCAGTTCGTTCATCTGACGCTTGATGAGCAGCAGCTGACGAGCACGGATTTCAACATCGCTCGCCTGACCTTCTGCACCGCCCAAAGGCTGATGAATCATGATGCGCGAATGCGGCAGTGCATAGCGCTTGCCCTTTTCACCTGCGGCCAGAAGGAACGCGCCCATCGACGCGGCCATGCCGAGGCAGATCGTATTCACCTTCGGGCGAATGAAACGCATCGTATCAAAGATCGACATGCCGGCAGAAACCGAGCCGCCCGGGCTGTTGATGTAAAGCGAAATATCCTTGTCAGGATCTTCGCTTTCAAGAAAGAGCAGCTGAGCGACGATCAGCGAGGCCGTTTGATCGTTTACTTCCGTCGTGAGGAAAATAATGCGGTCGCGCAGCAGACGCGAGTAAATGTCAAAACTGCGCTCCGACCGACCGGAGCTTTCAACAACAATAGGAACTAATGACATAACCAATAATCAAATCTGTGAACCGTATGGCGTCTGCCCGGCACAGCCAGCGCGCATAAACGGTTGAAAATTGAACGGACGGCTCATCCGCTCAAAGGGTTCGAACATTATGGCGGAACCGCGTGCGGTATGCATGACACTGCGGGCGGCATTCGCTGAAAGGACGAAAAATTCGCACAATTGCGCATTTTTCCAGCGTTTTAACGCCTGCCAAAAATGCCGAAGGGCGCCCGCAGGCGCCCTCACCAGCCTCAAGCGGCAATGCCGCTTGAGTACGGAAGTGGCGGAGTGCCCGATGGGTGCTCCAACCGCTTCAAAAAAGTGCGATTAGAACTCGCCCTTCATCACCTTGTCGAATTCGACAGGCACTTCTTCCGTGGTGGCCTGACCGAGGAGCCAGTTGGTGACGTTCTCTTCCTGAACCTGCATCGCCACATTCACGCGGCTCTGACGGTCGGTCGTGAGGTACTGAACGACTTCAGCCGGATTTTCGTAAGAAGCAGCGATCGACTGGGCGCGAGCCGTGATCTGTTCATCGGTGGCCGTGAGCTTTTCACGCTGAACGACTTCAGAGATGAAGAGACCGACACGGGCCTTCTTGACAGCCGGTTCCTGGAACATGGAGTCCGGAATATCCTTCGGGGCTTCAAGGCCGCGGCTGCGCATGGCCTGAGCGTACTGCTGAGCCATAGCACGGCGTTCTTCTTCAACGACGGCGGCCGGAACCGGGAACGTAAGCACCTTGTCGAGAGCAGAGAAGACTTCAGCAGCAGTGCGCTGTTCAAGACGATAGCTCACTTCGCGTTCGAGGTTCTTCTTGACGTCGGCACGCATGGCAGCAACGCCATCCTTCACACCGAGGGACTGAGCGAATTCGTCGTCGATCGTCGGGAAGTGCGGTTCTTCAACCTTGGTCACTTCAACGAGGAACTGGACGGTGGCACCGTTCAGATCAGCGGGACCATATTCCTTCGGGAAGGTGAGATCGAACGTCTTCGATTCACCAGCCTTCATGCCGGCAACCGCCGCATCAAACTCGGCGAGCATACGGCCGCTGCCGATGACGAACTGGAAGCCTTCAGCCTTGCCGCCCGGGAATTCAATGCCTTCCTTCGTGCCGGTGAAGTTCACCGTAACGCGGTCGTCCTTCTGAGCAGCGCGGTCAGCAGCGGCTTCAGTGTAGGTGACGCGCTGCTTGCGCATGACGTTGATCGTTTCTTCGACAGCAGCATCATCAACCGTGGAGGTGTAACGCTTGAGGTTCAGCGCCTTGAAATCGGGATATGTGATTTCAGGGAAAACTTCAAACGTAGCCGTGAAGCGCATCGTTTCTTCGTCGCCATTGGCGCCTTCGACAGCTTCAACCTTCGGCGCGCCGGCGATCTGCAGACCGGAGGCCTGAGCAGCCTTCGACCAGGCCTGACCGACGAGTTCGTTGAGGGCCTCGTCAAAGGCGCGCATGCCGTACATGGCTTCGACCTGCTTCATCGGAACATGGCCCTTGCGGAAGCCGGGCATACGGGCATCCTTGGCGTAGCCGCGCAGATGCTTCTGAGCAAGCTCGCGGACCTGAGCGGACGGAACGGAGAGCTCAAGCGTACGCTCGAGCGACACGGCCGGGGCCTCTTCCTTCTTGGTTTCAGGAGCAGCAGCCTGTTCGACGGCCTGTTCAGTCTTTTCTTCAGTCATCGCTTTGATCTTTATGTAATTTCGATCCGTTTTGCACCTAAAAACTACTTCTGGTGCCGGCGCGGCTCGATGTGTGAATAAAGACCGTTCGGCTAAAAAGCTCAGCCGAACGGTTCGGAAAATCTGTCCCTCATCAGGGGAATTTTGATCGCCGGTAATCTGCAGCAATCAAAAAAAACCTACCAAATGAGAAGCCTTGCATTATAACTAACGCCTTCTTGCGCTGCATTGAAAGTCTCCTGTCCCATTTATCTGTCTTTCCACCCATGAACTACAAAACTGCCGCTCTCTTTGTCGTCCTTGTCACTTCTCTTGTCGGATGCTCGACAACGCTCGCGCCGCAGCGCAACGCCTCAGGGACGTCGACCGAAACGGTCCGGTCAATTCATCAGCAAGAGGATGAAGCGGAACCGCAAAGCTACCGCGAACGCATTGAAGTCGTCGTCCAGCGCATGCGAGCGGCCTGTGTGGCTCAGGACAATCAGCCGTACTACAGGAAAACCGCCTGTCTGCCTTCAGGCATTACAGACGAAATGACCAAAGACTCCACCCGCATTACCGCTGCGCAGAAACGTGCCGCCGAAGCCGTCTTCGCTTTCACTCACGAACTCAATGAAGAAACCCGCCGGATCATGCGAGAGACCCAAGATCCAGCGCTCGCCGCCCGTGCTGAGCTTTCTCAGCGGTTGCGCGACCCGCAGATCAATACCCTTCAGGAAGATCTGCTGTCAGGGAAAATTACGTGGGGAGAATACAACACTGCCCGCCGCGCACTGGCCGAAGCTGTCCGCAGCGATTTGGAAAACGAATAGCACCCGCACTTCGGCGTGCTCTTCTGTACAATGCACGCCACAGTGCGCGAGTGGCGAAATTGGTAGACGCACCAGGTTTAGGTCCTGACGCTTCACGGCGTGCCGGTTCGAGTCCGGCCTCGCGCACCACAGATCAGACAATAGTTTTAGGTTTCATCAGCAACGACGGGCGTCCGAACCCCTATCAAACTCTTTTGACACACGCCTCTAGATCAGATACGGTTCCTGCGCCGTAAGAGACGGTGCCGAACTTGGCATCCTAACCCAAAGCGGGTAGCTGCCATTGAAGGAAGCATTTTTTGTTGACTAATCTGAATGGATTAGTGAATCTCGCTCTGCCTTGATTGGTGTCGGGTATCAGGGATAACAAAACTCTGCAGGAATCAGCGAAGGATAGCACTCGCAACGCTCGCTCTTGCCGGATCTCGACGAGCGCAAAGAGTTACCTCGAACCTCTACACTCTGCGAGTGCCCAAAAAATACAACTCCTATAAATCTATAGTTTTTTCAACCTTTGAACCAGACTGTTAAACTCAGTTTGGCTCTTTTGTTGTCTTAAGGTGAGTTCTATGTTTGATATTCGAAAAGCCACGCATGTCGCGGCTTATCTCCTCTGGAAACGAGGCCGTAGGATGTCGTCCCTGAAGCTCATGAAGATGATGTACATTGCCGAGAAGCAATTCCTATTGCAATACGGCGAGAGATTGACAGGAGACAAAATGGTCTCCATGCCTTATGGTCCAGTTCTGTCTGCAACCTATGATTGCTTCATGGGAGATCGTGAATATTGGGACTCTTGGATCATTAATCCAGGAAACTACGACCTCGCACTCAACAGCTCGATAAAGGTTGATCCCGCAGATCCGCTGGACACATTTGATGAACTGTCCGTAGCTGAGAAAACTGTTCTTGACTCGGTATACAGCAAGTTTGGCGCCTCAAACCGGTGGGATTTAGTCAAATTGTTACACGATCCGGACTACTGTCCCGAATGGGAAAACCCCCAAGGATCATCCTATCCCATCCACATCAAATCCCTCCTTATGAAAAACGGCAAAACCAAGGAGGAAACGGATGCTATTCTGGAAAAGATTAGGGAAGAAGAAGATCTTCAGGTTGTTACCCAGAGATTGTCATGACCGAGTTCTGTCCTAATGCAAAAGCAACAATTCTGGCGATTGCAGGAAAGATTGATCATCTTCATATAATTTGCACAAAACAGTTCTTTTACAAAGATACTGGTGCCCAATCTGTTCTGGCTGTCAACGTAAGCTCTATCCGAGAAAAAGGAACGTATGACGGGACCTGTGTTTTACGTGCTGGAGATCACCCGTTCATTACACACGATAGCTATATCCGCTATAAAGACGCTGTTGTGATGAGAGTTGAGAAGCTCATATCTGCCGTTAATTCTGGCGAAATTACAGTTATGGAAAATGTGTCAGATGAAGTTTTCGGACGCATTCTCGCTGGATTTGAAAAATCCGAATACACGAAAACAAATATTAAGAAGCTATTGCGTAAACTTTCACAAGAATAATAGCAACAAGTTATACAGAAAAAACTGCGCGGCTTTGCGTCAGACCTGGATCCTCCTAAGCTTGTCTGCGGGAGTTGGGGATTGATTATTGTCCATACCGGGCTCACCCAAACGAAGACCGGCGCAAAATTCATTGCACCGGTCTTCGATTAATCATGCCTCAGCAAAGAGACACTGTTACTTCACTTCCTGAGAAAGGGCTTTTTCCACTGAGAACGGCCAAGCCTGATAGCCCGTGCAGTTCTTCAGCTGAATCTCAACTGAAGGTTCTTTTGCCCCCCACTTGAACTCTTCAATATAGGGATTCGGCGCGGAGGTGAATGCGCCGCTCGCCATGTCAAAGCTTGCTCCGGCCGTGGCGGAATAGACGAAGATGGAATTCTTGTCAGCCTGATATTCCGTGAGCGAAGTTACCGGGCTGTACCAGTCGTGACCGCGCTCCTTGCCGTATGCCCAGATCTGTTCAACAGTCATCTTCTTCTGATCGATTTTGTAGACCACAGAACGCGAATACTTCATCTCGGGCAGCGGCGGCTGTTCCATGCCGCGTGCATCGCCGTTGTCAAAAGCCGAGACATAAATAATGTCGCCCTTGCTCTTCTCATCAATCTTAAAGGCGGTGTGCTGAGTCCAGGTCCAGTCAAACTCGCCCTCGCACTTGCTGCCGCTGCACTTGATCTTGCCGCCGTTGGCATCGATCGGCGTCAGCACCTTCTCTGCCCAGCCTTTTTTCCAGCCTTCCGGAGAGGAGAGAATCCATTTCACCTTTTTGTCACGGCCAATCTTAATAATGGCGGACTGGTGACGAGAGCTGATAATGATCGAATCATCCTCAGGATCGTAATCGACTGAATTGACGTGTGCCCAGTTGCGGCCAGGGCCCGTACCGACGATGTCACCGAATTTATCGGAAGCATCCAGCTTGGCGATTTCCTCCGCCGTGAGCGTCTTGCCGGCCTGTGAAGCATCAATATTGAGACAGACAGCGCCCTGATCCAAAACCTTCATGACGTTGTCGCGGTACGGATCAAGAATTTCAGCCAAACGCCATTCGTCTACCACATTGCCGTTCTGATCGACCTCAGCAATCACATCGCGCACTGTGCGTACGTTCTTGCCGTCAGCGCGCTTCCAATTGGAGCTCGAGACACGCAGGAAATAGTGCCCGTTGTCCGCATCGTCCATGGAATGCGAGAAGTCACCGTAGCGCATCGGGAGACGGCGATTGAAGACCTCGCGTCCCAAAATGTCGTACTTCACGTAGCGCTGGCCAAAGCCCCAGGTGAGCAGACCGTCAGCATTCTGCTTGAAGCCCATCATGACGCCCGCAGAATAAAGTGAATTGAGGTCATAGATCGGGTTGGCGAACATGAACCAACGAACTTCACCCTTGGTATCAATAACGGTGTTCTGCGGCCAGTAATTCCATTCGAGTGCGCCGCCGGTCGGATTGTTCCAAACTGCACGAGTGCCGATGCTGGATTTCTGACCAAAGTTGTTGACGAAGTAGAGGCGGTCAGAGAATTCCGGATCGGCCTTCTTCACTTCTGCCTCAAACGGCATCATGCGCTCCATGGTGTTTCCTGCAGGCTCAAAGTAAACAGGAGGCGCATAGAGCTTATATTCGTCTGAAAACTTTTCCTTTTTGCCCGTCGTGTCAATTCTCGTGTAATCAACACGAATGGTGTTGAGGTAGTCCGGATACAGCCCGAAGACAGGAACGCCGCCGTGCGTGAGAAGCTGCGAGCGTGAGACCTTGTAGCTGATCTTTTGTCCGCCCTGCTTAGGCACAATGTGCACCGTCACATCCGCGAGCGTGTAACCGCCGTCACGAATCACAGCAGTGAGCGGCGCAATGCCATAGGGATTCCCCATCACCTCTCCGATGTGGCCTTGCACCTCATAATCGATCTTCGGACCAGAGGCCCCGCCGATCGCCATAGCGGCGGCAGGGATGACAGCAGCGACGGCCAGAGCGATCCACTTCATCTTCATTACAAAATCTCCTTTTAGCGAGTGCAGAAACAAAAGAAACTGCATCGTTGAAATCGTTCCGTTTCAAGCGGAACGCGACGAAACTCAGTATGAAGAATTAGCCGAAATAACTAAATCGGGGCTTGCGCAGGATTGCGTTGCGGATCTCGAAGATCGCTTTCTTCAAAAAGAGAAAACTGTCAGTCCTCAATAAAATGAATGGAATTCACATCCGCCAAGGTCTTGGGTGCACTCACGATCACCGAGCGCACCCAGACAGATGCCGGATCCTGATGGGTTCGGTTGTGCCAGATGAGTGTCGGCCCATAGACAACTGCATTTTTCGGTCTGCCCAAAATTATGAGATCGGGCATTAATTTTTGAAGCTGAACGGCGAGCTGCAATGGCACCGCTCCCCAAAGATTGGTCTGACAAAGAATCTGTGCAATGGGAATAAAGAACGGGGACCAAACGGCGATATTTTCCGCCATCAACGGAATATCGGCTTCAGCATCAAACCATGGATCATCTAAATCGTTCAGCGGACCAGTCATCACCCGAATCTGTCGATAAGCCTTGAAGTCTTTTCGAGTCAATGTCCGCTCTTGAGCGAGTTTTACCAATGGATGGTGCCTTCCGCAGACCAGAACAAAAACGTCATCAGCAAGCCGAAGGCTATGTAAATTTGGATCTGACGGAACAAACGGAAAGATTGCAAAATCGGCCTCTCCCGACGAAAGCAATCTTCCAAAATCAGCTCGAATAGGGCGAAATTCAACACCAATTGAAGGCGCCTTTTCAAGCAGTGCAGAAACGGATGGCGTCAGAAAAGTGAAAATCGCATTATCTACGCATAGAATTCGAAAAATTCGACGCACATCACTTGGCCGGAAAACTTCCTTCTCAAAAAGCCGGCCGTAATTAACAAGAAGTTCAGCAACACCGCCATTGAGTTCACGAGCGCGCGGCGTGGGAACCAAACCTCGATTAGTTCGAAGGAAAAGATCGTCATCGAGGAGCTCACGCAGCTTGGCAAGCGTGCGGCTGGCGCCGCCGACCGACATAGCGCATTCCTGTGCAGCCTTCGTTAAAGATCCCGTTCGGAAAATAGCAGAAAAGAGAAAAAGTGCATCGGTGTCTATATTTGGTCGCTGCATATGGTTTCGGGTAATCATTTAGGCCGTCAAGCGATAACGGCAGTAAAAAAGGCGGCACCCGCAGACGCCGCCTTTTGTGAACTCAGACTGCGGCGATTATTATTTTCCGCCGCAGCTGACCGAGCACTAAAGAAAGCTTAGTGCTTGCCGCCGCAACCGCAGCCGCAGCCGTCCTGCTTCTTTTCCTCGTTGCTCTCGTGATGATGGCCGCAGCAGCCTTCGCCTTCACCGTGCTTATGCTCGTGGCCGTGTCCGCCGCAGCAGCATTCACCTTCCTCATGATCGTGCTCATGATGGTCGTGACCGCAGCAGCACTCGCCTTCGCCGTGCTTATGCTCATGGCCGTGTCCGCCGCAGCAGCATTCGCCGTCATGATCGTGGTGGTGATGGTGATGACCGCAGCCGCAGGAATCTTCATCGTCGTGACAGCCGCAGCCGCAGCCGCCTTGCGCAGCCTTGAACTGGATCGGGTCAAAGGGCGATTCAGCTTCCGTGACCTCAAGTCCTACCATTTGAAGCATCTTGGCCAGATTGGGCAGCGGCAGAACAGCAAAACCATCGTCGATCTGCGCAATACGAACGCCGCGGTTAACCAGCGCACCAGCAGCTTCACGCAACACATTCACGTCGCCCGTCACGTTGAGCACCTTTTCAACTGCCGGACGAACTGCCCAGAAGCCGCCTTTTTCATCAACGAATACATCATTGACTTCAACCGGACGAAGCTGATCGGCAGGAACGCCAAGTTCAACTTCGCCTTCCGGCGTATGAATGACCTGAGGAAGCTCAGCACGCTGAGCGGATGTGAGCGGCAGTGCATGAGCCTTGTCAAGCAGGGTCTGAGCGGGAGCGGCGTTGGCCGGCAAAAGCTTCGTAAGCGTGGACATATCTATTTAATCCTGTTATCAGGATGTGCTGCAGTTGCGGGGAGCAGCACATCCGAAAAAATGAAAGCTGCTTTATTTTAGGGTATCGAGCACCAATCGCTGATAGTTATTTTGCTTTATGAAGTTTCTGCCAAACTTTAATCTTTATATTGTTCAGTCCCTGCTCGAATCTGAAAACAAATACCGATTTCTAATTTATCCGCCAAGCACCACCTCGAGCGCGTCTGACAGTCGATCTACCGGAATAATGTCCAGACCTTCAACAGGCTGCCGAGGCATATTCGCACGAGGGATCAGAGCTTTAGAAAAGCCGAGCTTAGCAGCCTCACGCAGACGCTCCTGACCTCGAGCAGCAGGACGAATTTCACCGGCCAAACCCACCTCACCGAAAACGACAAGTCCGCGTTCGAGCGGCCGATTACGCCAGCTCGAGCAGATAGCCGCCAGAATGGCCAAGTCTGCTGCCGTCTCCGAGATTTTCACGCCGCCCACAGCATTGACAAATACATCTTGGTCAAAAAGCGCAACGCCAGCGTGTCGATGCAGCACAGCCAAGAGCATTGCCAGACGCTGCCCGTCAAAACCGACAGCAAGGCGTCTGGGAGCGGGCAGATGCGTCTCATCGACGAGCGCCTGCACTTCGACCAAAAGCGGCCGCGTACCTTCCTGAGTGACGAGAACGGTTGATCCTGGAACGTTCGATTTGTATTCAGAGAGGAAAATAGCGGATGGATTCGTCACGCCGCGCAGACCATGATCAGTCATGGCAAAGACGCCAAGTTCGTTGACCGCGCCAAATCGATTTTTGAAGGCTCTGACGAGTCGAAAGTTCGAATGCGTATCGCCCTCAAAATAAAGCACCGTATCCACGATGTGTTCGAGCACTCGCGGCCCAGCGAGCGAACCTTCTTTGGTGACGTGCCCCACAAAAAAGAGCGAAGCGCCGGAAGTCTTGGCCGCACGGGTAAGTCTGGCCGCGCATTCGCGCACTTGCGACACGGAGCCCGGAGCGCTGTCGAGCGCGCCGGAAAAAAGTGTTTGAATCGAATCTATGACGACGAATTCCGGGCGTTTTTCATTGATGACCGCTTCGATGTGCTCAAGCTCAATTTCACTCATCAGCTTGAGACCCGCCGTCGGCAGCTGCAGCCGCTGAGCGCGAAGCGCAATCTGCGCGGCACTCTCTTCACCGGAAACGTAAATGCAGCTGAGCCCCGCAGCCGCCAGGCGAGCCATCACCTGCAGCAGAAGGGTCGACTTGCCGATCCCCGGATCGCCGCCAATCAGAGAAACGCCGCCCTTAACAAGACCGCCGCCCATGACGCGGTCGAATTCGGAGAGCCCCGTAACGATGCGCGGAGCATCCTCTGCTGCCACATCGGAAAGATCCTGCAGAGCGCCCGTCGTATCAACGAAGCCGCGGCCGGAGCGTGAATCCGCACCGTAGCGGGCCGCGGCGCCAGTGGCCACTCTGAATTCCTTCAATGTATTCCACGCCTTGCAATGCGGACACTGTCCCATCCATTTGGCCGTGGTGCCGCCGCACTCGGAGCAGACAAATTCGATACGGTCCTTTTTGGCCATGCAGTCAGCCTTTTAATACAAGCGGCACTCGTCGGGCGAGCGCACAGAGAAGTTCGTAGCCGATCGTGCCGCACCGTCGGGCAAGATCATTCACGGCGATATGCCGCCCCCAAAGCTCTACCTTCGAACCCACATCAGCTTCCGGAATATCGGTAACGTCAATGGTGAGCATATCCATTGAAACGGCACCGGCAAGCGGCGCCTGAGAGCCTTCTACCCAAACCGGCGCGCCGTCAGGCATTGAACGCGGATACCCGTCTGCGTACCCGCAGGCTACCACGGCAATCCGTGAGGGCCGCTGCGCCGACCAGCGGGAACCGTAGCCCACGGATTCACCGGGGCGGACTTGCTGGAGAGCGATGATTTCAGCGCCGAGCGTCATGGCGGGAATTAGGCTGAGCGCCTCTGACGTCACTGCTTCGTCCGGAGATACGCCGTAAAGCGCAACACCGGCTCGGACAGCCTGTCCCTGAACTTCTGGGTGAAACAAAATGGCACCGGTATTGGCCAGACAGGCCTGCTCCCGCGCCAGACCACCCATGGCCGCAAGCTGGTCGGCCACCGTCACGGGCGCATGCACGGCAGACTGTTCAGCATTGGCGAAATGGGTCACATAATCCATGACGCGGACACCGGGAATCGCGGCCAGCTGAGCCGCAGCAGCAGGCGCTTCGGAGGAACGGAAACCCAGGCGGTTCATGCCGCTGTTGACTTTGACATGCACACGGACATCCTTAGGCTTTGCAGCACGAAGGATGGCGATCTGCCAAGGTGAATGCACCACCGTCTCAACTTTGAGCGTCTGCAGGGGTTCAATGTCTGCGGCATCGAAAAAACCTTCAAGCAGCAAAATCCGCTTGTGCCAGCCGCAGCGGCGGACAATTTCAGCATCGCAAAGATCGATCGTAGCCAAGCCGTCTGCATCGGCAAAAGCTGTCACCGCATTGTCGAGACCGTGACCGTATGCATTGGCCTTCACTACCGCCCAGAGCGCCCGGCCTGCGGCTTTCGAACGCATGACGCCGAGATTATGGCGAAGCGCTTCAAGATCAATTTCTGCGGATATGGGACGCGGCATCTGCGCAGTTTCTCCCCGATTAGCTTGTCTGAAGAGCACGCAGCCGTTTTTCTAAAAAAGTCCTGTCTGCAACTCAATGAAGGTCAAAGAGAGGCGCCGCGCGCAGAATTTGACATTTTCTCATCATCCGGGAATACATGCGTCGCCGGCCTGCAACGGAGTGTTGCGAAATCCGCATCTGTGTTTCTCCCTGCTCAAGGAAGTATATTTTGCGCACTGCATTGCAGTCCTCCTCTTTCACTTGGCTAAAATTGCAGTTTCCCAATGCGCCGTCTTCGCTCAAGCGCGGACGGCCGCCCAGTTTCAGGCATAAGGAGAACAGGTTGAAACGCGGCTTTTACACCATTATGGCGGCGCAGTTTCTGTCGTCTCTGGCAGATAACGCACTCCTCATCGCCGCCATTGCGCTCCTTGCGAGTCTGGGCGCCCCAGAATGGCAGACGCCGCTCCTCAAACTATTCTTCGTCGTGAGCTACGTCCTTCTGGCAGCCTGGGTGGGCATCTTTGCCGACTCGATGCCCAAGGGCCGAGTCATGTTCCTCACGAACTTTCTCAAAGCCGTCGGCTGTCTACTGATGCTTTTCGGCGGCCATCCGCTGCTCGCCTACGCTATTGTCGGCATTGGCGCTGCCGCCTATTCCCCCGCCAAATACGGCATTCTCACGGAACTGCTTCCTGCCGAAAAACTGGTCATCGCCAATGGCTGGATTGAAGGGCTCACGGTCGGATCCATCATTCTCGGCGTCGTACTGGGCGGCGTGCTGATTAAGCCTGAAATCGCTTCCCCGATTCTTTCTCTGTTTCACCTCAATGCCATCGGCCTCACGTCGTTTGCCGAAGCGGCGATTTTTGCCATTACCTTCGTTTATGTAGCCGCCTCCATCGTCAATCTGGCGATCCCGGATACCGGAGCACGTTACCCCAAGCAGAAATTTGATCCGATTGATTCAATCCGCGGCTTCATGACAAGCTGCCGGCTGCTTTGGCACGACCGTCTTGGGCAAATCTCACTTTCCGTCACGACGCTTTTCTGGGGCGCAGGCGCAGTCCTGCAGTTCCTCGTTCTCAAGTGGTGCGATCATGCGCTCGGCATGACCCTCTCGGAGGGCGCCGTCATGCAGGCCGTGGTCAGTCTCGGCATTGCCGTCGGCGCAGTGCTTGCGGCCGCCCGAGTGCCGCTCGTGAAGTCGCTCTCCGTGCTGCCGATGGGCATCATCATGGGAGCGCTCGTCATGTGCATGGCCTTTTTTACTCGTGCCGACGCACCGGCGGGCGGCATCGAGATTTTCGGTCAGAGTCTCTCATGGGCCGTCATCATCGCCAGCATCGGCATGATTGCGGTCGGCATCTGCGCGGGGTTTTTCGTCGTGCCGATGAATGCGCTTTTACAGCATCGCGGCCATGTACTGATGAGTGCCGGCCGTTCCATTGCCGTGCAGAACTTTAATGAGAACCTCTCCATTCTCACCATGCTGGGCGTCTATTCTCTGCTCATCAAATTTGACTTGTCCGTTCCCGCCACGATGCTCACTTTCGGCGGCTTCGTGATGGTTTCCATGGCGCTGGTGATTCTGAAGCATCATCGCAACCAGCGGGAATTCGACAGCACGCATCTGATCGGCGAAGAAAAGCGACATTAAGTTTTTGCTGCCCGCCGGCAGCAGCCTGTCAAAAACCCTCCCTGAAGCCCAAAGTTCTCAGGGGAATATTGGCGCTCCCGAATCAACAATCAGGAGCGCCGCTCCATTTATGCAGCTGGCTGAGCTTCAAAACGGACGCCAGGCCCAGACACTTCACTTTCTCCGGATGTGCCTCGGGGTTTCACCACAATATGCACCCCTACGCGCTCGCGCACTGCTCGCACATGGCTGATGATGCCGATGAGCTTCCCAGTCTTTTGCTGGAGCATCTCTAAGGCATTCAAAGCTTTTTCGAGCGTATCGGGATCGAGCGTGCCAAAGCCTTCATCCAAAAAGAGCGTATCAACCTGCATACGGCTTGAACTCACGCGCGAAAGGGCAAGCGCCAAAGCAAGCGAAACCAAGAACGTCTCGCCGCCCGACAAATTAAAGGAGGTCCGCTCGAGCCCCGCGAGTTCCAAGTCTCGGACTGCAAGATCGAGTTTTTGCGAACCGGCCGGTATCAGCTGATAACGGCTTTGCATACGCGAGAGAATCACATTGGCTTCATGCAGCAAAAGCGCAAAAGTGAGGCTCTGAGCAGCCAGACGGAAGGTTTTGCCGTCTGCACTGCCGATCAGCCCTGAAAGCTTTGCCCATTTGTCGGCTGAGGTTCGGGCGGTCTTAAGCTCAGCCTCAATCAGGGCCGCTTTCCGGCGAACAGCATCATCGGCTTCGAGCTGCTGGCGAAGGCTGCCGAGACGACGCTCTGCCTCACTGGCCCTCTCCTCGGCTTGGGCCAGTTCCGCGGCCGCTTCTGCCTCTTGAACGTCACGGCGGGGCATTTGCAAAAGTGCTTCCAGATCACTTTGAGCCGTCGCCCGGTTCGACTCGGCCGCAGCATAGGCCTGACCGGCAGCCTCTGCGGTTTGTTCGAGCTCCCTAATTCGGGCGGGATCGCGTGCAGCTGCGAGCAGCGCGGCTTCATCGGCAAACGCTGCGCTTGCCAGAAGCTCGCTGAACCGCGCCTTAGCATCCTCCGTTTTCTGTGCAAACTCTTGCGCCGCCTTTTTTTCTGCCGAAAGCGTTGCCTCGATCGTCTTCAGGTGTTGCGCTGCTTGGGCACTTGCCTGTGCGGCATCACGCTCTTTTTCGCGCGACGACCGCACTCGGTAAGCGAGCTCGCGGCGTTCAGCCTGTGCTGAACGCTGGCCAAACTTGTTTTCACGATCTTTGCGGACATCCTGAGCGGCCTGATGCGCCGCTTGCGCACGCTCACTCGCGGCAGCCTGCGCTTCATCAGCGCCGCGTTTCTGCGCAGCCGCTGCATTTGCTGCCGCTGAGGCCGCGCTTAATTTTTCTTGCGTCTTTTGAGCAGAGACTTCCGCAGCCGCATAACGCTGGCGTCGTGCCTCGGCCTCATTGAGGAAAGACTGCGGTTCGGCGAGCACCGCCTTTGAATCGGTGTCGGCAGCGAAACAATGTTTCGCGGCAAGCAGAAAAGCGTCACGCCGTACCTGCAAACGCTCGGCGCTCTCGCGCTGCTGTGCCTGAAGCTGCTCAAGACTCTCCTGAGCGGCCCGAAGGCGAGCCGACGCTCGAACGTCTGCCGCCTGAGCTTCATGAAAGGCGTTCACCGCCTTGACCTCTTCTGCACGCACGAGCGCCAGCCCTTTATCCGCCGCTTCGGCATTTTTCGACCATGCTTCAATGGCGTCGAGCACCGTATTGAAGCCGGCAGCCCTTTGCGGCGTCAATGCCTCTGCAAAATCCTGCGGATAGGCACTGCGCAGCGCTGCTATGCGTTGAGTGAGCACTCCGCGCATGCGTGATGTCTTGTCTCCAGAAGGCATTTCAGACAAAAGGGCCAACAGTTCGCCGCATTCGAGGAGCCACTGCGCCGCCCATGCTCGACCGGTAAATCGGCGCATTTCAACGAGTTTGGCCTCAATCGATCCCTCTTGGTAAACCGCAGCCTGAAGACGCTGCGCATCTTGAAGCCGCAGGGCGGCCGCTTCCATTGCGGCCTGCGCTTTGACTGCAGCATCGTGAGCTTCATCCGCTTTCACTTTGTCAGCAGCGATTTTCTTTTCACCAAGCGCGGCGGCGGACTTTGCATTCAGACTATGTTTTTTGGCGTCGACATAAGCCTCTGCTGCGGCCGCGGCCGCCGGCAGATGCACCGCTAGCTCACGATCGCCCTGAAGCATCTCCAACGCACCCAGTGCTCTGCGGCGCTCATCTTCTGCAGACTTCAGCGCTGCTGCGCACTTTTGCACCTCGGCATCCGCCCGCAGACTGCGCGCCTGAGCATCTGCAAGCGCCGCACTGCTCGCTTGGGCTTCTGCGTCCGCAATAGCCAGACATTTGTCCTTTTCTTCCATCTGCTCGAGCTCAGGAATCTTTTTCGCCTCATTCTCGGCAGCCTGTAATGCAGCCCGCCGGGCTGCGTCAGCGGCTCCTTGAGCCTGCGCTTGATGCGCCTGCGCCTGCACTTGGGCCGCCTCATATTGCGCTGCTTCCCGACGATGCGCTTCAGCGGAGGCTAGGCAGTCGAGCATCCGCCGGCGTTCCGCAAGAGGCTCCACAGCCAAGCGAGCGGCAGCGGCTTCACGCTTCAATGCTTGAGACGCCTGCGCCGCTTTTTCGGCCTGAACGAATGACTGCTCAGCGTCCTTCAGACGTGCGCGGGCGGCTGTTGTCTGACGTATCCAGCGGAGATCCGCTTCGAGTTCACTGCGGCGAAACCGAACATGCTTGGCTTCGTCTGCAGTCGTTTCGAGGGCGGTTTCCAAGGCCTTGCGGGCATCCTCAGCGAGCATTTCCGCCCCTTCAAGATGAACCAAAAGGCGCTTGACCTTATTGTTCTCATCGCGGCAGCGCTCAAACACCCATTGGCCAATTGTACTGTAAAGCTTTGTGCCGGTGATTTTTTCAAGAATCGCCGCACGATCATCGACCTGGGCACGCAAAAGCTCCGTAAAAGCACCCTGAGCGAGAAGCGCGCTGCGCGTGAAGGTTTCATAGTCCATCCCGAGCACTTCAGGCACTTTTGCGTTCCAAGCGAGTTTCTGCTCTGCAACAATTTCCCCCGTTTCCGCACTGCCATCGGGCAAACGCACCAATTCCACTTGAGCATCACGCGGCTCGCCCGTGCGCTTAAGCCTAACGCTCCAGCGCGACCGCCAGAACTTTCCCATGGATTCGAAGACAACAGACGCTGAGCACTGTTTGCGGCCTTCGGTCAGAACCATACAGCCGCGATCGGTTTTCTTCGAGGTCGACGTTCTGGTCTCCATGCGTGGCGTTTTGCCAAAAAGCGCCAGTGTGACAGCATCCAAAATCGTCGTCTTTCCGCTTCCGGTGGGGCCGACAATCGCGAAGATGCCGCTTTCAACATAGTCGCGATTTGTGAAATCGATCTCATAGCGGCCGGCGAGCGAGTTGATATTTTCAATTCTGAGTTTCAAGAGCCGCATGGCCGGTCTCCTTTGCATCGATTTCGTTGTCTTGATGAGCACCTCGGCCGGCCAGATCCGACACAATTTCTGCGCGGCGGGCGTCTGCCTCACGCATGAGCTCACGGCCGGCCTCCAGCGCTTCGGCAAAGAGGGGCTCCAACTCTTCCCGAACGATGTCGTCCGCGCCGCTTCTTTCTAAAACCGACCGGAAAACTTCTTCGGGCGTAATGTCATCGAGCCGCCTTTCGGGCATGTCCCAGCCTCTGAGACCTTCCGGAGTGCCGATGCGCACAGCAGCCAGATGCACGCCGGCATGTTCAGCCGAGCGCTGAAGTGTTTGCACGACCGTGTTCGCATCCGTTGCCGCGCCCGTAAAAAACACCTCGACAACGGCGCCTGGCGCCTCACGGCCCACTTCCAGCAAACGCAGCTGAAGCGCTTCGAGCGTGCCGGAAATACGAGTGAGAATGCGCGGCTGCGGTACATGAATGGCATGCTTCTCAACGCCATGGTCCGTGATGACCACCTCCAGAATCTGCTGCTTGTCAGAAATCGCGCCAAAGTCGAGCATCAGCGGCGAACCGCAGTACCACGCGGTGCCGTTTGACCCAGCTGCCGCCTGCGGGCGATGAATATGCCCCAGCGCGATGTACCGCCAGCCTTCGCCAAAAGCGGCCGCAGAAACATTGCGAAGTGACCCTACATATACCGAAGCATCTGCCTCATCGGACGAAGCTGAAACGATTTCTGCCGCCCCGCCCACGGAACTGCCGGCTACGAAGAGGTGACCCATAGCGACCAACGGCACTTCAGGACCAACCCATTCAACGAGCTTTTTGTGCACGGCCTCGTAATGAGCCCGCACCCCGTTCTCCCATGCGCGGCGGCGGTCCGTTTCGGAATCTGAAACCCCGGAGAGCCGCACATCCCCTTCGCGCAGATAGGGCACCGCCGCAATCCCCAGCATGGGGACTCCTGCAGCATCCCGGATGACAACCGCCTCCGTTTCCGGCGTATTCCCGGCAACAATCGTACGGATCGTGGAAAGCAAAACTTCAGGCGCCCGCAAAAAACGCAGGGAATCATGATTGCCTGCCGTTACTACAACCGCACGAAGCGCTGTCTGCGAAGCCTTCGTCAGAAAATCATAGTAAAGACGCTGAGCGTCCGAGGACGGCATCGTCGTATCAAAGATGTCGCCGGCGATGAGGAGTACATCCGGACGACGCTCGCTGATCTGACCGAGCAGCCACGTGAGAAACGAACGGAAATCTTCCGTTCGATCCACATCTGCAGTTTGCCGCCCCAGATGCCAGTCTGAGGTATGAAAAATACGCACGGCTCGTCGTTTCTCGACAGGTGCATCCACGGATGAAGGCATGTATCAACTCTTGTGTAAGTACTGGGTTCATTCCTTAAACGCATAGTACTCACATCCTGCGTCGCTGCCCGACTGAAATAAGCAGGCACCGCTCCAGCAGGTGTTTTCGCGGAGTCAACATAAAAAAGGCGACATCTCTTTCGTATGCCGCCCCGTCTAATGATGCTTGAAGCCCCTCGTGCTGAATCAAGTTTGTTCGCCCAGTCCAATGAGCCGTTCAGGATGCGTATATACATTGGCTCGTCCGCAGCGGCAGAAAGCTGCAAGCGTAATCCCGGCTTTTTGGGCTACCTCGATGGCGAGTGCCGTCGGCGCCGATACTGCGAAGATGATTTCGACGCCCGTCATCGCGGCCTTCTGTACCATCTCGTAGGAGGCGCGGGAGCTGATCACCAGCGCCCCTTCGGTCCAGCCCTGCTTGGCACGCAGTCCCAGAAGTTTATCGAGGGCCACATGGCGGCCGACGTCTTCGGCGCCGCCCGCAAGCGATCCGTCGACATTCACCCAAGCGGCAGCGTGCGTCGCACCCGTGAGTCGGCCAAGCTCCTCGATCTCGTGGAGGTAGTTGAGCGCTCTTTCATAGTGCTGAAGGTCAAAAGTCTGTGTAAAGGGAACACGAGGCGTCGGACGAACCGCGCCCTCTAAAGACTCCACGCCGCAGATGCCGCAGCCCGTTCGCCCGGTCATCGAACGCCGGAACTCCTTAAGCTTCCAGAAGTTTTCCGAGGCAATCGTCAGTTCAATGTTCTTGCCGCCGCGGCAGCCCTCGGTCACCTCAACACCGTAGATTTCAGAAAGATCGGCAACAATCCCTTCGGCCAGAGAGAAGCCGATGCCAAACTCTTCGAGCTGAGCGGGCGTCGCCATCATCACCGCATGCGAAATGCCGTTGTAGACCAGTGCAATAGGCACTTCCTCAGCAACGTAGTCCACATCCGAACCCGAGGTCGACTGAGCAATGCGCACGATTTCAACGCGGCGAGCGCTGGCGTTGAGCCCCGTATCACCGCCGACAATCATGCCGAAGGCGTTCAGAAAAGCAGCATTGTCTGTCGGAATCATTTGCGTCATCTCACATGAATCCTGTGAAAGATGGTTGGAAGATGTCTTTGCTCAGCTCTAAGGGGGTTAATTTTGCCGCCCTGGAGCGCGACCCACCTGGGTCGAATCGACGGGCTTCAGAATGGGTTTAGGCACTGTGCCTTCCCGAACGGCGGCATCGTAAGCCTCTTCAAGACCAGTCAGCACAATCGCTTCAATATCGGCGCTGAAGGTCAGTTCATCGCCCATCGCGAAAAGCGTCGGCATGGCGCCGCCGCACTTCGAGCAGACATGCATACGGTGCATATCATCAGTTTCGTCGCTGATATAGGTCAGCTCTGAAACAACGTCGTTGCCGCAGCGAACACAGCGAATGCGTTCATAAAGCCACGAGGCGCCGCAGGTGCTGCAGAAGAGTTTCTTGACGTTGCCGCGAAGCGTCGTTTCGACGACCGCAGCGATATCGGGTTCCGACCCGCAGCAAAAGCAAGTATTGGTACGGCTGTAAGAGGGCTTTTGTTCTTCCGAGCGTTCAAGCAGTCCGGAAGCCTTTTCTGCAAAGCGTGTGAGATAGGCACGCAGCGTTTCGCCGAGGACGGGCAAAACGAAAATATCGAGGAGTGCCTCATCTGCATCGCCAGAATCCCAAAGCTTAACAACCGCTTCAAGATAACCGTGCGGATTTTCACTGGCCGTGCGAACAAGCGCTTCGGTACAGTAAGGCGCGAAGTCAAAATGCTGTGCTGCGCTGCTGAGTTTTTCGTCTAATTCGAGGCTCTTAAGCAGTACCGACCCGAGATGCTTGGCGCAGCGGCAGAAAGAATCTGCATTGATGCGCACAAAACCTGCACGCAGAAGCGGCGTGCCGTTGGGCTTGCTCGCTGCGATCGTTTCGTCGGCCGTGGGTTCGCGTTCGACCACGATATCCTCATCGTCGAGCTCGTTGCTGATCGCGGCCGCCTCCAGAATGAGCGGACCGAAAATGGCGAGGCGGCGTCGGACGTCTTCATCCTTAAAAGCGCGGTAGCGGTCAAGAGCGCGTTCGATCGACTTCGGGTTCATGGATTTCAATTCCTTCTTTTTTCTTCGGGGGTCTTTGCGCGTTACAGAACAATTTTTGTCATTGCGCAAGAGTATGCGGCTCCATGCCGAATAGAAACTTTTTGCAGGCATTTCCAGATCAGGATTTGATCCAACCCTGTTTGCAGGAAGGTTCTTTGCTGCCGCCGCAGACTTTTACGGACTCCGCAGCCGTCTCGAGAAGACTATGGAAAGCTTTTCAAGACGGCTCGGAATCAGTGGTCTATAAACAACTCGAAGCACTCTTCACTTCTCTCCCCCTCGAACCAGGGCCGAGGGGGAACTGGAATGCGCTTTTGAGTTCTCATCAAGAGCGCGTTTACTCCGCTCTCTTTTCAATCGTCACGTTCTTGCCGGTGGTGAGCTCTTCGTTGGCCCAGTAACCCCAGTGGTAGAGGGCGTCCGATTCACTCACCTTGCCGTCGCCGAACATGATTCGGGCAGTGCCGCGGTAGGGCTGGAAAATACCAGCACCGAGATAGATGTGTGCAATGCCGACGATCACCGTGAGGCAGAAGAAGATATCGTGGAGCATACGGGCCCAGAGGAGGACCTCATCGCTGAACGCAACCTTCATGCCGCCGTTAGGGAGCAGGCCCGTATTGAGCCACAGCACCAAACCGGTAAGCGCCATGATGATGCAGAAGAACACCAATGCGCCGTCAGCCAGACGCTGCGCCGATTTGACATGGTGCTGCGGAGGCATATGGATTTTGGACGGTGCAAAGAGATAGAACGGAAAGAGCATCGCCCACTTGTAGTCGTCCTTGTCCCACTTGCCGAAAATATCTTCCTTAAAGAGGTGTGCAGCTCCCTTCGGGGATTTAAACACCGCATAGAGCGGAACAAGAATGAACGGGATAGCGAACACGCGGTGAAGCATGCGCATCCAATAGGTGAACTCTCCCCCCATAATCGAGCCGCCGAGCTCGGGCCAGAACACGAAAAGGCCCGTAACGGCAAGCAGGATGCAGGTGATCGCCGCGACGCCGTGCGTGACGCGCGTCAAGAGCGAATGGCGCTGAATGTAGCGAGTCATGATGTCTCCTTAATGGGCGTCTTTGCCGGATTGAACCTTTTTAAGCGCTTCGCGGGCTTCCCGCTCCGCGAGGGCGCGCTGTTCGGGCGTCCAATGTGCTTTCGCTTCCTCAAGGGTGACCTCCTTGCGGCGGTAGCCGAGATTGGCGAGGAACGAGACGGCCAAGGCACCGATGACGGCGGCCGTACCCACAGCGGTAACCGGCTTGATGATGTCAATGCCGTTGAGCACTGCTTTGGGCTTCGGATCTGTCGGCAGGCCATAGGCTTCATGACCGTAAGCACAGACGTGAATCACGTGCAGGCCGCCGCATTCATTTTCACCATAGACCTCCGCCTTCGTGAAGCCCTTCTTCTTGAGGAACTCCACACGTTCGTGAGCCTTCTTGAGCATCTCTTCACGCGGCCCGAAGCGCAGCGCTTCAGGCTGGCAGGTCTTGACGCAGGCAGGAATGCCGCCGTTGTCGAGACGATCAATGCAGAGCGTGCACTTGTCGATACGGCCGTCCATCGGGCGGAAACGCGGCACGTCGAACGGGCAGGCCGCCTGACAGAACGTGCAGCCGTTGCACTTATCGGTGTCGAGCTTCACTACGCCGCGCTCATCCTTGCTGAGCGCGCCGGACGAGCAGGCTTTCACGCAGCCCGCATCCGTGCAGTGGTAGCAGGAACGCCGACCAATGGACCAGTTCACCGGATGGAACTTGTCGCCCGAAGGCTTCTCATCAAAAGTCATGATGAGACGGGTGTCGCCGTTGAGATCCAACGGGCCCTGATAGGTACCGTTGAAGTTCTTCTCATTGGCGTTGAGTTCAAGACTTGCCGGCAGCACATTCCACTGCTTGCACGCCACCTGGCAGCCGCGGCAGCCAGTGCAGTGCGAGGAGTCGAACAGCATAGCGACTTCTTTGTTATCAGCCATTTATTTGTCTCCTGGATTTATGGTCGCCGGTGCTTCAGGCAGCCTTCTCAATGTTGACAAGGAAGGCCTTGTATTCGGGAATGAAGCTCACCGGATCGCCCACATTCGGGGTCAGATCGTTGACGTTGTCGCCGGTGGCAAAGGAACCCGCCCACGAGAAGTGGTGCGGCATGCCGACCACGTGCGTGAGCTTGCCGTTGATCTGCATGGGCTGCATGCGGATCGTGACCATTGCCCGAACCTTGACCGAACCGCGGTTGTTCCACACACGGACCGTATCGCCGTTCTTGATGCCTTTTTCCTTAGCGAGTTCTTCGGAAAGTTCAATAAAGTTGCAGCTGATGAGCTCATTGAGCCAGGGAATCGATCGGGTCTGCGCACCGGTCTGCCACTGCTCGGTAACCGAGTAGGTCGTGCAGACATAGGGGTAGTCCTGCGTCGTGCCGCGGCGGTTGTCCTTGTCCTCCGTGAAAAGTGCACAGGGAGCCTGAACGCTGTCGTTGAGCAGATTCTTCGTCGGTGATTCAAACGGCTCATAGTGTTCGGGCATCGGACCGTCGGCCATGGCATAGGAGAAGAGCCGAGCGTTCTGCTCCCACGTCATGAAGAAGGCCTTGTTGTCGGGCGGATTGGCAGTAACAAAGTCGCCCACGTCATACTGAAGCCACTTGTCGCCCTTCCATTCGACGAAAACCTTTTCCGGATTCCACGGACGGCCCTTCATATCGCAGGAAGCGCGGTTGTAGAGCACGCGGCGGTTGGCAGGCCACGCGAAGGACCAGCCCGAGAAGAGCCCCATGCCGGACGGATCTTCCTTAGAGCGGCGGGCCGTCGGCTGCTTCATCGGATCGAGCTTGTCGGCTTCGTTGTTGTAGTAGCCCGAGTAGATCCACATGCCGCAGGCAGTCGAACCGTCAGCCTGAAGCTGAGCGTAGCCCGGCAGGAGCTTGCCGTCCTGGACCGTGTAGCCGTTGATCGCCCAGCACACAGCGCGCAGGTCGTACTTGCCGTCGACCTTATAGTCCATGTTGGCTTTGAGGATCGGATCCGGATAGACGCCGCCTTCCTTCTGGTAGAGCGAACGGATGCGGTCAAAGAGTACCTCAATGATTTCAAAGTCAGACTTGGCTTCACCCGGCGGCAGCACGCCCTGCTGACGCCACTGCACCCAACGGCCGGAATTAGAGATCGAGCCGATCTTTTCGTAAATCAGCGCAGCCGGGAGGAAGTACACCTCCGTCTGGATCTTGGCGGGATCCATGTCCGGGGCCTTCCAGAAGGTAGCAGTTTCCGTCGGGAACCAGTCAGCACAGACGAGCCAATCCAGATTGGCCATCGCATTGCGGGCAAACTTGGCATTCGGCGTTGAATGCGCAGGATTCATGCCCCAAGCAAAGTAGCCCTTAATGCGGCCGTCGCGCATCATATGGAAAGTGCCCATCGTCGTCCAAGCGGAAGCCGGGAGACGCGGACCGATCTTCGGCAGCATTTCATAGCCGTAGTCGTTTTCCACTGTCGCGTTTTCGCCGAAGAACTCCTTGAGGAACGAAACCATGAACTTAGGCTTATTCGAGTAGTAACCGTCGGCATAGGTTTCTGCGTGGAGATAATCGGCAAGATGACGATGCTTCTTGGCAGTCGGCCACTTGAGGTAGCCCGGAAGATCGGGCACCGTGCAGGCAACGTCGGTCGCACCCTGCACGTTCGGTTCGCCGCGCATGGCGTTCAAGCCGCCGCCGGGAACACCGATGTTGCCGAGCAGAAGCTGGACGATCGACATCGCACGGCAGTTCTGACCGCCGTAAGTGTGCTGCGTCTGACCAAGCGCATAGAGGAGCGCACCGGCCTTGCCGGGCTTGCCCGTACCGGCGTACACCTGCCAGATCTTCATCATCACGTCCGGATCCATGCCTGTCACCTTGGCGACCATTTCGGGCGTGTAGCGGTCATAGTGGCGCTTCATGACGTTGAGCACGCAGAGCGGATTTTCAAGCGTCATATCGCGCTTGAGAATTTCCAATTCCGGCGGCACAAAGTTCGGCGTGCCGGGCTTTTTCACCCAGGCGTACTTGCCGGTCGGCGTCGTATCCCACTGTTCGAAGCGTTCAACATCGTAGCCCCACGACTCAGCCGAGTAGCTCTTTGATGCTTCATCGAAACCCGTAAAGAGTCCTGTCTTCGGATCAAAGTCATAGTCCTTCGTCAGAATGCAGGCCGCGTTCGTGTAGTTGAGAACGTACTCTTCCTGATAGAGCTTATTGTTGATGATGTAGCTGATAAGCCCGCCCCAGAAGGCGATGTCGGTGCCCGGACGGATGCGGCCGTAGATATCAGCGTTCTTGGCCGAACGAGTAAAGCGCGGATCGATCACGATCCAAGTGGCGCCCTTATCCTGAGCACGCTGAACCCAGCGTGAGGAAAGCGGATGGTTTTCAACGTTGTTCGAACCTGCCGTGAGAATCACATCTGCATTGGCAAAGTCGCACCAATGAGACGTCATTGAGCCGCGTCCAAACGACGGTCCAAGACCCGCAACCGTTGACGAGTGGCAAACACGCGTCTGGTTGTCAATCGCGATAGAGCCGAGCGTACGGCAGAACTTCTGCAGCAGCCAGCATTCTTCATTGTTGATCTGAGAACCGCCAAGAAACGCGAAGCCTTCAGCGCGATTAACAGTGTAGCCGTCTTCGGTCTGTACAAAGGTTTCATCGCGGGTCTTCTTGACGTGGCGAGCAATCCCGTCAAAAGCTTCATCCCAGCTGATGCGCTCCCACTCCTTGGAGCCAGGACGGCGCACCATCGGATAGAGGAAACGGTTGGGGTTGGGCTTGATCTTGCGGTCCGGCGTCACCACCTGACGCAGCCCCCACAGCGTTGCGCCTTTCGGGCACAAGCCGCCGAGATTGACCGGATGATCCGGGTCGCCCTCAATATTGATAAGTTCGCCATTGCGGTTTGACACGATCGTGCCGCAGCCGCCGGCACAGTAGCAGCAAATATTGAAATATTCCTGCACATTCGCGAGCTTATAGGGCTTTTTGGTGCTTGACGCAGCCATTGCTGCAGTACTGGCCAGACCAGCAGCGACCGGAGTCGTACCGAGAATCAGGCCGCGCTTGAGGAAGCTTCTGCGAGAAAGTTCCATTGAGTTCTCCTGGGGGGAGTTCGTTGTATGCCGGGTGCTGCCTCAAAAAAGAGCAGGCCGGAGGGTCTTTTATGAATGGGGATTGGAGTGGGTCACCCTCAGGGGTCAACCTGTTCCAAACCTCATTGAAGCGATTCTCCACAAGCCCGCACTCAAGAGCTATTAGCCTCTCGCAGAAGCATTTCGGTCAAATGGTTAATGTATACCGCGGCCTTTCTATCTACTCCTCAATATCTCTATATGGGTACATATGGGATTAATTTGGCAGTGCATTGCCCACTGGCAGAATGGGCGGGTGCTATTCCATATGTGAATAGCGAGACCAAGCCGCACCCGCATAACTGCTTTACCTAAATTGATTCAGATCAATAAATGTGTGTGGCGATGAAAACACAGTCTCTGACTCGAATTTTCGCTTTCGGCCCGTTTTCCTTGCCGCTTCAAGGTGGAGCAAGCTCAAGCCTGTTTTCCCTGAATGGAAGGCGAATCCGCAATTTGCTATTCTTTGATTAAATCAGGGTTTTCCCCTTCAGGAAAGAGCGTAGTCTATTCACAAAGATGGGCTCTATCGTTTCTGAATAACGCATAAATAAGACCGCTTCCCTACGCCAAAACCTTATGCTTCATTGCCTGATGTCCACTCGTCGCTCATTGCTTATTCGCTCAATGCTGTTGGCAACGGCTGCAGGCACCGCATCCGCTGCGGTTTTGCTGCCGCGCGAAGTGCGGGCCGACGCCACTGCTGACGCAGACTCTACGGGCTTTTGTCCTTTTTACTGCGATGTGGCCGTAGTGGGAGCCGGCGCAGCCGGATTGACTGCTGCCGTTACCGCCGCCCAGGCTGGCGCCCGAGTGCTGGTGCTCGAGAAGATGCGCATGGTGGGCGGCAACAGCATTCTGGCCGAAGATGCCATCACCGCAGTGGACGACCAGCGCGGCAAACAATGGTCTGATGACGCCAGGCGCGATATTCTTGCCGAAAAACATGCCTTGCTCGCCGAGATGCGCCGCCGCGGCCGCACCATCAATGCCGAGCTTGACGAAGAGCTTATCGACGATTCCCTCGCCGCCGTGCAGTGGCTCCAATCGATTGGCTGCGACCTCGATGCATCAGAGACACGTCCGGGCTCCCGCCATGTGCGTGAATACCGCGCTAAAGAAGGACTTTCCCTCGGAAGCGAAGTGATCGGAGAGCTGCTGGCTCGGGCAGAGGCCTCGGGGGTTCCCGTCATCACCAACGCTCGAGTGGTGCAGCTCACCCAAGCACCGAGCATGCACGTTGATCTTGAAGCGCTCACAATGTCGGGCCGCCGCATCAAGGTGCATGCCAAAACGGTCATCCTTGCAACTGGCGGTTATGCGGGCAGTCTTGACGTTGTCCGCCGCAACTGTCCGAACTGTCCGCAGCTGCTCACCACCAATGTTGCGGGCGCTACAGGCGACGGTATTTGGCTGGCTGAAAATCTCGGCGCAGCGATCGTCGACCGTGACGCCGTCATGCTTCATCCCACAACGCATGCGCTCACCGGCACGCTTATTTCCAAACCGCTTCGCAAGGCCGGTGCAATTCTGGTCAACAGCAAGGGCAAGCGCTTTACCAATGAGCTCGATGTTCCTGAGAATGTCGCGCGCGCCGTTCTAGCTCAGCCTGGCGGCTGGGCATGGCTGATTGGCGATTCCTCTCATTTTGACAGCGTTCTTTTCGAGCGACTCACGGCAACGGCCAGCATTACCCGTGAATACTCCATTGCCCGTTTGGCCGATTCCTTAAATATTGACCTCTCCGATTTGGGCGAAACACTGGAATACTGCCGCTTTACCGGCGCTACCAGCGGCCCGTTTGCCCGCCCGCTTCCGGCCACTAAATTCGTTACGCCGCCCTATTTTGCTATTCGCATCCGCCCGGCTATTCATGGGTCTTTGGGCGGCATTCGTGTGGATGCCAATGCACATGTCCTCAACCGCCAAGGTCAAGTCATTCCAAAGCTTTTCGCTGCGGGCGACACTGTCGGCGGTATTTACGGCCGCGTGCGCTTTGACAACTTTGGCCTCATCGGCGCCATCGTTTTCGGCCGTCTCGCCGGCAAAAACGCAGCGGCAGAAGCACTTGCGCCGCCCCAAACGGCTCCGGCCCTTCAGCGTGCCGAGACACCGGCCCAGACGTCCCATCAGCAGGCAGCGGCCGATCCTCAGCTTGACGCCAGCAATACGGAAACAGAAACCAACGGCGGGTGAACTCAGCTGAGCCCAAGCGCTCCCATATTGCGGTGTCGAACATCTTCTGACTGCAAACAGAGCGGCTCAATGAAATAATCCATGCAGCATATTCCGGCGCTCCGCTGCGAGCGCCGCCGCATAGGAATTCATTCATGCCCACCACACCCAATAATGACGCGCCCGCCGCTGAAGCCTTGGCGGCGAAGTCGCAGCAATCCGGCATCAGCGGCCGAATGCTCGCCATTTTCTACCTCATCGCCATCGTTCTCGGTATTGTGAACGGCGTCTGGGGCTCTTCGGCGACGCAGTCCTTTGCAGACTTCATCGCCACGATGTTTATCCGGCTTTTCAAGTTCGTTGCGATTCCGATCATTGCCGTATCCATCATCTCAACCCTCTCATCCATCTCTAAATCGCGCAGTTCCGGCCGCATTTTCCGCCACACGATCTTTTACACGCTCTTCACGACGATTTTGGCGGCAACGCTCGCCGCAGTACTCTACGAAGTCTTCTCACCGGGAAACGTTTCCGCATCGATTTCCGGGGCTGCCGCAGCACCGCTTTCAAGCGTTGCTAATGCGGGCGGCGCGGGTTATCTGAAGTACATTGAATCGGTGATTCCGGACAACATCCTGGCACCGTTCCTCTCGGCGAATGTCCTCTCGGTGCTCCTCATTTCTGCTGCTGTCGGCCTTGCGCTCGCCCAAATGAAGCCCTCCAAGGCACAGGAAACCTTGGTCAGTCTTTTCGCCGGTCTGCAGGAAGTCCTCTTTCGCATTGTGAGCTGGATCATCAAGGTGCTGCCGATCGGCATTTTCGGCTTTTTCTCCGTGCTGGCTGCTGACCTTGCATCCGGCGTAGAACTCGGCGGTCTCGGCGTTTACTTTGCAGCCGTTCTCACGGCGAATTTTGTGCAGATGCTGGTAATTCTCCCGCTCGTGCTGCTCGCCCGCGGCCTCAATCCGCTCAAAGTCGCCAAAGCCATGCTGCCGGCCCTCACCGTTGCCTTCTTCTCAAAGTCTTCGGCCGGGACGCTTCCCGTCACCATGGCCTCGGCAGAAAATCGCCTTGGCGTGCGCCGCCCCGTTTCTCGATTTGTGCTCCCGATCTGTACAACAATCAATATGAATGGCTGCGCAGCCTTTATTTTGCTGACGGTCGTTTATCTCATGCAGAATGCGGGCGCTGACATCACGCTTGGCACACTCATCGTCTGGATTCTCATCTCCACGCTGGCCGCCGTCGGCAATGCCGGCGTGCCCATGGGATGCTTTTTTCTCTCTGCCTCGCTCCTGGCGGGCATGAATGTGCCGATTCTTCTCATGGGCGTGATTCTGCCCTTCTACGCAGTGGTCGACGCCATTGAAACCGCTCTCAATGTGTGGTCCGACAGCTGTGTTGCCGCCATGGTTGATCATGACCTGAAGGACGAAACATTTGATGCGTGAGCCTTTATGAGGAATGCGCGGCCCGTTTTCATGCTGTTTGGACGCTTTGCGTGAGGAGCATTGCGTCCAAAGAGCGAACTGATGCGGCCGCGGCTTCCATCTTTAAAGTCGCATTGCGAAAGCTGCGGCAATCGTGAGCAATGCGCCGACACCGATTGTGAAAACAATGCCGACCGCAATGCGGCGGAGCACTTCGTCTACCTTGATTGGTTCCAGCGGCAGCACGGATGCTTCGGCCGGCATCGCGCTTGGAGCATCTGTTATGAATTCACTCACAAACATCATGTCATCCTCCAGACGTCATCTCGGCCGCTCCCGCAGACTAAAGCCGGAGATCAGCCGATAAACCCTCTTTTCCAGAGTGATGGCAAGCAAAACCAGTGCCGAAAAAATGAGCCCTCCATCGTCAATGGAGAGTGAAACAACAACAAACGCACATACATGCCTGTGCGAACCGCACTGTAGCGGTGCGGTTCGCACCAGTCACGCACATCAATAAGACATAATCTGACCGTCAGATCGTTTTTCCGTCGCGCCGCAAAGCGTGCCGTCGGGCGCCCGAAGGATCATCTGTCCGCGTCCCATTGCTGTGAGATCTGCTTTTACGGTGACTTCATGCCCGCGGCGAATGAGCTTAAGCACTTCTGCCGGCGGCACATCGGCTTCGATATCGATCTTTTTGCCGCCGATCCACTGCCAACGCGGGGAATCCAGAGCCTGCTGCGGATTGAGATGCCAGTCAATCAGATTTTCCACAACCTGCACATGCGCCTGAGGCTGCATGAAGCCGCCCATGATGCCAAAGGGTCCGACGGCTTTGCCCTCTTTGGAGAGGAAACCAGGGATGATCGTGTGATACGGACGTTTGCCGCCCTCAAGACAATTGGCGTGAGCCGGATCAAAACGGAAGTTTTCCATGCGATCGTTCATCGAAATGCCGGTTCCCGGAATGACAATGCCTGAGCCGAAACCACGATAGTTGCTCTGAATGAAGGAAACCATCATGCCGTCGCGATCGGCCGTACAGAAATAAACCGTGGAACTGCCGCGTGGGTCGCCGGCTTTGGGCAGCAAAGCCTCTTCGCCGATTAAAGCGCGGCGCTTTGCGGCATAGGCGTCCGAAAGCAGTTCGTCGGTCGTCACGCGCATGGCAGAGGGTTCTGTGACATGCTCAGCCGTATCGCTCATTGCGAGCTTCATCGCTTCAATCTGCTGGTGCATCGTCTCAGCGGTAAGCGGCGCGCCGAGCTGCATGCCCGAGAGCGTCTTTAAAGCCATCAGCACCGTAATGCCGTGACCATTGGGCGGCATCTCCCAAACATCGTAGCCCCGGTAGTTGACGCTCAAAGGCTCCACCCACTCCGGCCGCCATGCTGCCAAGTCGTCTGCAGTCAGTAAGCCCCCGTGAGCGGCAAAAAATGCGGCGATCTTCTCGGCTATCTCACCGCGGTAAAAAGCCTCGCCCTTCGTTTCTGCGATGCGTTTCAGCGTCGCAGCAATATCAGGAGAACGGAAGCTTTCACCAGGTTCTGGTGCTCGGTTTTGCGGCGCAAAGTGCGTAAACCATGGCTCAAACTGCGCATCGCTGCGCATTCCCGAGTAGAGTTTGACGGCACGCCCCCAAAGATCGGCTACCGTCGGCGAAACGGGGAACCCGTTTTCTGCATATTCAATGGCAGGAGCGAGCACATCAGCAAACTTCAGCTGACCGAAACGTTCATGCACAGCAGCCCAAGCACCAACAGCTCCCGGGACATCTGACGCAAGAACGCCGTATGCCGGAATCTTTTCACATCCTTTGGCTCGGAGAGCCTCAATCGAGGCTGCTTTAGGTGAAGGACCGGAACCATTCAGACCATAAAGCTTACCGTCCTTCCATACCATCACGAAGGCGTCGGACCCCAAACCGTTGCCGGTAGGCTCCGCGAGCGGCATGACCGCAGCCATCGCCACCGCGGCGTCGACGGCGTTCCCGCCCTTCAAAAGCACCTGCAGACCAACCGACGCAGCCGTAGGATTCCCCGCACAAGTCATGCCGTTTCGGGCATAAACCACCGTGCGGCGGGATGGATGAGGATAATCAAGAGGATCAAAAGGTATGGCCTGCATGGCATTCACTCGGGATAAAAACCAGAAAACACAATGAAAAACCCGAAAGCAAAGACGCAGCCTTGTGCTTTCGGGCCTCAGCAGTACTCCATATTAAGGAGTCTCTAAAGCGGCAGAAAGTCTGCCGCTCATATACTTCCGATCAAATGACGCCTTTTGTGCGAAGCGCACGCATCACATCAGCCACGTACTTCATCTCTGCCGGGCGAACGTATGAAACGCGGCACCATGTCGTAGCCGGCGGGAAGGGACGACCGACCATGATGTTCTCGGCCTTCATTGCATCGGCAAAAACTTTGAGAGGCTTTTTGAGATTGAAGAAAACGAAGTTGGTCTGACTCGGCAAGTATTCGAGCTGAAGTTCCTTGAGCACCTCTTCCATGATGCGGCGGCTCTCAAGCGTTTCTTCGAGCGACTGTTTGAGAAACGCCTTATCGTTCATTTCAGCCAAAGCCGCTTCAATGGCCGGCGTATTCTGGAAGAAGTCATAAGCAATGTGGTCATGCACCTTCTTCACACGCTCGGGCGCTGCATAGGCAAAGCCGAGACGAAGGCCCGCCATAGCAAAAATCTTGGAGAAGGTTTTCAGCACAATGACGTTGTCGAGACCTTCGCGAACAAGTTCGGCAGCTGAGCGGTAAGACTTATCCTCCACAAATTCGGCATAGGCCTCGTCAAGAATGAAAACAGTATTGGCAGGCTTGCCTCGAATCCAGTCAAAGAGTGCGTTGGTATCCGCAATCGTGGAGGTCGGATTGTTCGGATTCACGAAGTAGACAATAGCGGTTCCCTTCTTTGCCGCTTCAGCGGCCGCGGCCTTCATCGCAGGAATATCCATCGACCAATTCAGTCCCATCTTGACCTTGATGACGGGAATATTGTTGCGCACAGCAGCCATTTGGCCATCGCTGTAGGTCAGTTCTGCCGTTACAAGACTGGCTCCCGGACCATTATGAGCTTCAACCGAAGCACGGATGGCTTCAGCGGACCCCTGCGACAGCACGATTTCTTCGGGCTTGCCGCCTATCAGCTGTGCACAGGCCTTGCGAAGCACTTCGCAACGCACAAAGGGATATCGATTGGCGACCGCAGCCGAATCTGCCACGGCTTTGCGAGCCGCGGCGGAAAGTCCCAACGGATTTTCGTTGTAGCAGGCGATGATGGGATTGTCTGCTGTGGGCTTCTCAAAGACCGGCGCCGGCGCCGCATCGACACGGCCAGCCGTCAGCAGAGAAGCAGAGAAAGCACCGCCCAGAGCGGCAGTAAGCATGCGGCGTCGTTGAATAGCCATGATCTTTTCCTTACGTATAGGACATTGCACCGGTCGACCAGCCGGAAAGCAGCTGGCTCGAGCTGTATGCAGTTGATTATTGAACAAGCAAGCAGCATGCCCGCGATGAGGAAAAGATCTTGACAGACAACTTTTGAAAACTTGTTGTTGCTTCGCAGGCAGACTGAGGAGCTTGTCTTAAGGCCTATATTCAATCGCTTAGGAACATCTTCCGATGGTGTTTTCACCCAGAATGATGATGGATCACCGTTCAAGTATCCATTCCGTCATGGCGGCTATATCGCGTCGGCGAACAAATCTCTCTCCGCCTTGAAGCAAAATCATTCCGGACTTTGAAGCCGCTGCGAGCAGTCGATCAAGACTGGCTCGTGAAACATAAATCACCCGCTCGAGTGCAGCGCGTGTGATTGGATAGGGCATTCTCAAATATTCTGCAGAGCTCTCCAGCGGATGAGCGCCGCTTCGCAGAAGCGCCGCAGCATAAAAAAGCTGCAGCCGCTCTTCAAGAGGAAGAGAAAAAAGTGCCTCCATGCCTATCAATTCAGATTTGGCAGCAATCTCACAGTACGCAGAAAATTCCAAAAGAAACTGCGAATTCGTTTTCACAGCAGCCAAAACCAGCTGTCGATTGACGACGGTCGCTTTTGCACGCTTTTCACACGTCACAAGCCGCGGAGCCTGCACTCCAGTGAAAAGATTTAAAAATCCCATCATGGAACTTTCGGCATAAAGATTCATAGCCAGAGGCTTAGAGAGACGACGATTAATAACCGCTTGACTCAAGAGCCCCGAGTGCACTACCCGAATTTCAGAGTACGGCTCCTCTTCGCGTTGAACGATTTGCCGCGGCGCATAAAGTTCGATCTCAGAACGAAGTGCTTCCACACCGAGCCGCAGTGATGCTGGTGCGGCCGGTACAAACCAAGGACAAACCGGCAGCAAGTTAAGGGAAGACATAACAACGGAAAATCTGAGATATGTATTCACAAAAAAGTGCTTTGGTGACCTTGCTCAGCAAAGCGTGGGGTCATCACCTCACAATAACTGCAAAAGCGGCTGATTGGAAACGATCCAACCAACCGCTTGTCATTGAGACTGCTAAGGGGCGCCGGAGCACGCCTTATTGATTTATTTGCGCGTCTTCACGAAATGCTCAACAGCGAGTTTTCCGCCGTTAATGGCCCACGATGAAGCTGTGCCTTCAGCAATGTGCATATCGTATGAGTCGGAATAAAGTCCCCCTGCATCCTGACCAATGGCATAGATGCCTGGGATCGGCTCACCATCAGCATTGAGCGGCTGAAAGTTCTCATTAACACTTGCACCGCCCGTCGTGGCATACATACGAAGGCTGCCTTTAATGGCGTAGAAAGGTCCTGTCTTGACTTCACGCAGCCACTGCGCATCTTTATAAAAGTCCTCGTCCTTGCCGAGTTTTACCAGTTCGTTCATGCGCGAAGCTGTAGCCGTGAGGCGTTGAGGATCCATGCCAGTCTTCGCAGCAAGCTCTTCGAGCGTAGCTGCCTTAAAACAGAACCCGTCTTTTTCGCCCCGAGCGAAAAGCTCATCAAAATTCGAGAATTTCGTTCCTGGAGTCACCATGCCGAAATAGCCGCGCACCAGTCCCTCATTAATCATCTCTTCCCGAGTGGCATTGTCAAAAACCGCAAAGCCTTCTCCTCCGACTTCTTCATAAGCATTGGAGATGTATTCCAGCGGAAGCGTTTCATCAGCAACTCGATCTCCGCGCAATGATGTTTTGAGGTACGGCTGGAAGAGCGCTGCAAGCAATCGTACGTAATGAGCATTGGTCACTCCGTCCTTGCCGAACTGCAAATCTGTCGGAACATCTTTGAGCCACAGACCAGCCTGCATGCATACATTCATGTTGACGAGCTTTGCACCAGCGCTCTCGAGCATCTTGACGCCGTCGCCGGTGCGTCCTGGTGATCCGGCACTTTCATAGCCGGCGTAAGGCAAATATTTCTGCACCATTTCCTTATTGCCGGAAAACCCGCCGGTGGCAATGATCGTTGCGGAGGCATTAATCGTCAGTGTGCTTCCGTCAGCTGTACGTGCACGAACGCCTTTAATGATGCCGTTATCGATAATGAGCTCAGTTGCGGGGGTTGAAGTCAGTATTTGCCCGCCTTTTTCCTTAATCTGCTTCGTGAATTCTTGAATCAGTACAGTGCCATGGCCGCCTTTATACATGTGCCAAGTACGCGTACCATCAATAAAAGCCGTCTTCACCGCTTCGAAGTGGATATTGTGATCGGCAAGCCAATCCATCGTTGGGCCGGTCTGTTTCAGCCAGTGATTGAGTGCCTTGGCATTAATGCGCCAATGATGGAAGTCCATCACCCGTTTGAATTGACGCTCTGGATTAATGCCAATATTGTCCGCTTTCTGCAGCGTCGACCCAACAGCAAAAGTGCCTTCCATGTAGTTGCCGCCGCCGCCGACAACGGCATTTTTTTCGAGCACAATCGTCTTCAGACCGTTATCAACGGCAGCGGCTCCAGCGGTCATGCCTCCCGCTCCAGCCCCAACAATGACGATATCGGCATCCATTACGCGATCTGCAGCAAGCGCACCGCCAGCAAAACATAAAACTGCCGCAGCTGCCGCTGTGAACTTCCATACTTGCTTCATTTTCCTTCTCCTATGCCCGTTGTCAGGCACAACTCCTTTAGGAATAAAGGGATTGTCGAAGAAGGTAAAAAAACGCACTACCCTCACGCGAGAGTAGTAATCCATACCTAAGGTATGGATTAAGAAAGCATGTTGTGATCCGCAGGCATCAAAACATTTGCCGCAGCCCAAGTTATGAGTGCGGACTGCCGCTCAAATGGCTTCATCACATGCCCAAACTTTGAGCAAGTTCGGCCACACTCGCACAGACAGCATCCGGCTGAGCCGGTTCGAGCATCTTCGTCGTCATTGCGCCGTAGCTCACGGCAATGCATGGACAACCGAAAGCATGCGCCATATAAATGTCATGCGTTGTGTCGCCCACCATGACCATTTCTTCTGCAGACCGTCCCATAGCGACGCTGATGGCTTCCAGCATTGCCGGGTTGGGTTTTGAGGGATTCTCATCGACGGTTTCGGTAGTCGAAAAGCAGTCCGCAAGCCCCGTTTGGGCCAGTACCCGGTTGAGACCGCGGCGGCTCTTGCCTGTAGCCACAGCAAGCTCAATCCCGGAATTTTTTAATTTTTGCAGCAGTTCAACAATACCCGGGAAAAGATGGACTTCGGTCTCAGCCGGTCTATAGCGCTCAGTGTAAAAGCTCCCAAAAGTCGAATAATCCTCTTCCGGGCAGGTCGGAGCAACGATTCGTATTGCATCCCGCCAACCGAGACCGATAACGGATTTCGCCAGACTTGTTGAGGGCACGGGAAGGCCAATCTTTTCACAGGCGTACTGAATGCTCAAAGCAATTGCTGCAGTGGTATCGAGAATCGTACCGTCCCAATCGAACACGACGAGTTTCGGATGAAAAGTCTTAATTTGCTGAGTCTGTGTCATTGAGCGGCCTTTTTAGATTCAAGCGCCGAAATTACGGCCGAGAGTTCTTCTGGGAGCGGTGCAGTAATGTCCACCGGCTCCCCGGTGACAGGATGTGCAAACCGGAGCTTCCAGGCATGCAGAAACATGCGTTTGAGCGGCGCCCCCAACAGCCCGTGCGTACATTCGCGGTTGAAGGCAAAGTCGCCGTACTTGTCGTCTCCGGCGAGCGGAAAGCCCTGAGAAAGCGCATGCACGCGAATCTGGTGCGTCCGTCCGGTTTTCAATTCGGCATCAAGATAAGTCACAGAACCAAAACGCTCGAGCACCGTAAAAATCGTATGCGCCGACATTCCTTCAGACGAAGCGCGCACTCTGCGCTCTCCTGAAGGAAGAAGATAGCGCTCTAACGGCACCTTCACATGCTGGCGTTCGTTTACCCAATCGCCTTTTACCAACAGTTTGTAATGTTTTTCGACGCCGCCCTCTTTCATGAGATCGTGCATACGCACGAGTGCCTTGCGTGTCTTGGCAATCACAATCGCGCCGCTCGTTTCCTTATCGAGGCGATGACACAGTTCAAGCATCGGCTCTTCAGGACGGGTAGCGCGAAGGCGTTCAATCAGTCCATATGAAATGCCCGAACCGCCGTGAGCTGCAATGCCGGCGGGTTTGAGCACGATAAGGATATGCCGGTCCTCGTAAAGTACGGGGAGCACTCCTTGAGCGAGCGGCGCAGCAGGCGGCGTGCCCGCTGGTTTTTGCGCAACGCGCATCGGCGGAATCCGCACAACATCGCCCAGCATGAGTTTGGTTTCGGCTTTGGCGCGCTTTTTGGAGACGCGCACTTCCCCTGCACGAATTACGCGGTAAACATGTCCTTTGGGAACGCCTTTAGCAATACGAAACAAAAAATTGTCTAAGCGCTGACCGTCTGCATCCTCGCCGATCAGCACGTAGGACACACGATCAGCAGGCACCGTCTTCAATTCAGCTGACGGTGTTGGTGTGATTTCCCCAATGAGACTGATTGACATTCGATATAATTTCCGCTTATCGCCGATACGACTCTCAGGAGACGATCGGTGTGGATTGACATGAGACGTGTCGCTGCGCTTTCGATGGGCATTTCCCAAAAAAGCGCGCAAAACGTAATTTTCTCATGTTTGGATTGAATTTGGACCGTCGAGACGGCAGCCAAAACTCAGCATTCGGACACGCTTTGTGGAAGCACCGAATCTCTGCTGGGTTGAGGTTATCGGCTCGTCGGGTGATGAAAATTTAACGGACGACGCCATTCTGCCGGCACGCAGCCTGCTGCAGAGGGTTTATGAACCCCTCAGCAGCCGCAGTGCGGCAGAAGGCGGCGTTCTTCAGCTGCAGGCCGATTCAAAACCCTCCGGGATTCGCATCGACCGAAGCTGCAAAGGCAAAAGTTTTTTGTTCGCCATCCGCTTCCCTTTCGGACGCGATGACGCCTCCCGCCGTCCTCGGATCGCTCTGCGAGCGTTCCCCTTGCGACGTGCGCTTGTAAGAGGCTTCACGCGGAAGGACTGCGAGATGTTCAGCAGGAAGACTTCCGTCTCACGCCTTCTCCCGCTCAGCACCCAACGATGCTCGGCGGCATTTTGAAGCTCTGAGAAAGCATCGGAAACGCCTGAAGCAGCCTTTTGCAGCGTGCAGAATGCATTCGCCGCTTTCGCGGGCTCCCTCTCTTACGGAGACGGCTCGACGAATAGGCAGCTCCCGTGTGTACGCCATGCGGTCGAGCTCCGCGGCGGATCTCTACAGTAAATGCCGCATTATCAGCGCGGCGTTTCTGCGGATGATGATGCGCGTTGACTGCAAATGGCCGTCTTTAATGATTTCCAAAGTGCTTTCACTTGGCCTCAAGACTTCCCGTCGTCAGCCGACGGGTTGGAATAGAAGTGCCCTGAGATCAGGAACTCACTCTGTATGAATACTCATCCGCCGAAATGAAGTGCTTAAAGGCGCGCAGCCATAAGGAGACGCTTGATTCGACTCCCGCTGCAGCGCGGCTGAAGGCGTTCCCGCGAATCGTCAGGGAGCGGACGGACTAAAAGTTGACTGCCGGCAGACCGTGAGGGATTGAGCCCTTGGCGCCGGAACCGACAAGCTTCAAACCATGCGGCTTGACGGTCTTTCTGCGCTAAGCCGTGACTCTCCCCAAAGCACCTGCTCGTCTAACCTTGATGAGCGAAGTGTGCAGCACATCTGCCGGACGGCGGCGCAGTGTGCTCCTCATTTGGAGAGTACTGCGGGCCGAGCGAAAGCTTCAAACTCGCTCAGCCTCTTCAACGGCGCATCCCAGCGCCATTGAACTCCCCAGAAGATGAAGCGCTTCGCGAACACGCTCCTCCGGCAGGCACGCCTTCATTAGGTCCCTGAACGAGAAGCGGAAAACGTCTTTGCGGCTCTGGTCGCAGCGAAGACTTCGAGGACCACGGCTCCAGCTCACCGCAGGGAGTTTGCACCTCATGAAGCGCATGCTTTTTAACGCCACGCATCCGGAAGAAACCCGCGTTGGCATCGTCGATGGCCAGAAGCTCATCGACATCGATATTGAAACTGCCGGCCGAGAAGCCCGCAAGTCCAACATTTACATGGGCGTTGTAACCCGTATCGAGCCCTCGCTTGAAGCGTGTTTCATCGATTACGGCGAAGAACGCCACGGCTTCCTTCCGTTCAAGGAGATCTCCCGGAGCTACTTTGCTGAAGGTGTGGATGTTCGCCTTGCAACCATTAAGGAAGCGATTCATGAAGGCCAAGAGCTGATCGTTCAGGTCGAAAAGGAAGAGCGCGGCAATAAAGGCGCTGCGCTTACGACCTTCATCAGTCTCGCCGGCCGATATCTTGTTCTGATGCCGAACAACCCGCGTGCCGGCGGTGTCTCCCGCCGCATTGAGGGCGAAGAACGTCAGGAACTTCGGGAAGCGATGGATCGCCTCAAGCTTCCTAACGGCATGTCGACCATTGCCCGTACTGCCGGCATCGGCCGCACGACCGAAGAGCTTCAGTGGGATCTCAACTATCTGCTCAAACTCTGGGAAGCCATTACTGACGCAGCTCGTCCGGTCTACGAATATCCGACTGAAAACGGTCATACCAAGCTGCTGCCGGAAGCTCAGATCAACGGCAAGAAAGGCAAGCGCGCCAACCCTGCACCTTTCTTGATTGTTGAAGAATCGAACCTTGTTGTTCGTGCCATTCGTGATTACTTCCAGCCTGAGATCGGCGAAATTCTGGTCGATACAGACGATATCTACGAACAGGCTCGTCAGTTCATGGCGCACGTCATGCCCGATATGGTTGACCGCGTCAAGCGCTACCGCGACGACATCCCGCTCTTCACGCGCTTTCAGATTGAGCAGCAGATCGAAACAGCCTATTCCCGCACGGTGCCGCTGCCGTCCGGCGGCGCTATTGTGATTGACCACACTGAAGCGCTCGTCGCCATTGACGTGAACTCTGCCCGTGCAACCCGCGGCGCGGATATTGAAGAAACGGCCTTCAAGACCAATTGTGAAGCTGCCGACGAAGTGGCCCGCCAGATGCGTCTGCGCGACCTGGGCGGTCTGATCGTGATCGACTTCATCGACATGGCTGAAGCGAAGAACCAGCGTGCCGTGGAGCAGCGTCTCAAAGATGCCATCCGCTATGACCGCGCTCGCGTACAGACGGCCAAAATCAGCCGTTTCGGCCTGATGGAGCTTTCGCGTCAGCGTCTGCGTCCTTCCCTCTCGGAAGGCAGCCACATCACCTGCCCGCGCTGCAACGGCGTAGGCGTCATTCGAGATACGGAATCCTGCGCCATTCAAGTGCTCCGCATTCTGCAGGAAGAAGCGATGAAGGAAGGCACGGGTTCTGTCCGTGCTCAGGTGCCTGTTGACGTTGCGACATTCCTTTTGAATGAAAAACGCAACGACATCACCAAACTCGAAGCACGGCACCGTGTGCCCATCGTGCTGGTGCCGAATACCAGCCTGGAAACGCCGCACTATCACATTGAGCGCATCCGTCAGGACGACGAGCGCCTCGAAGTGCAGGAACCGAGCTTCAAACTGGCAGAAACCATTGAGACGGTCGCTGACGACCCGTATGCGCAGAAGTCTCAGGAAGAAAAACCGCTTCGCCCCAAGCAGGTCCCGGTCATTAAGAATTTGATTGAACGCGATCCTGCGCCGGTGCAGACTGCAGAAAGCAAGAAAGCCGAACAAAAGGCAAATGCCGGCCGCGTGAAGCAGCTCCAGCCCGTTGAACCGAAGAAGTCGCTCTTTAAGCGCATCATCGGATTCTTCCTCGGCACGAGTGACAACAAAGCCGAACAGAGCGAAAAATCAGCCAAGACGAATAAGTCTTCGCAGAAAAAGGATCGTGACGGCCGAGCCGACGAACGGCGCCGTGCACGCGGCGCTCGCGGTGACCGTCAGGAACGCGGCGACCGCCGCCGTGCTGCTCGCGGAGAACGACTCGAACGCACGGATCGTTTGGAACGACAGGAAGCTGCAGAGAAGACTGAGAAGACGGAACGTCAGGAACGTACGCGCCGCCAGCGCCCGGAGCGTGCAGAACGTGCAGAACGGACTGAACGTACCGAACGCGTCGAACGTACCGATCGGCAGGATCGCGAAGACCGCCGCCGCAGCCGCAAGTCGGCTCAGCAGCAGTCGACGGATGTCACGCCGGAAAAACTCACCCTGACGCAGCCTGCCGTCGACCCGGAACTTGCCGCTGCCGAAGCAGCTCCGAGTCAGGATGTGGATGCTGTGGTGACTGAAGCGGTACAGGCTGAAACCCCTGCCGCCCAGCAGCCTCAGGATGAAGAGCGCCGCTCCCGCCGCCGTCGTCAGCGCCGCCGCCCTGCCGATGAAACGACTGAAACAGCGGCCGCTCCGGAAACGCCCGAAACATCCGAAGCGCCCGAAGCACCCACTGCTGAAGCTCCGGAAGCTGCAGTTCCCGAAGTCCAGAAGACTGAAACTGCCGATAGTCAAGAAGGCCTGGAGTCGCCTGAAGCAGATGAAGCTGCCGAGAGCGATGCTGCCGATGGTTCGCGTCGCCGCCGCCCCCGCCGCCGCCGCCGCGGCAGCCGCGGAGAAGGCGAAGCCGCTGAAGGCTCGGATGCAGCCGCCGAAACGGAAGCGCCGAAATCGGCTGATGCCGCTCAGGCTTTTGCTGAAGCTGCTCAGCCGACCTGGACGCCGGCCCCGGAAGCGCTCGTGCAGATTGAAACGAAGCCCAATGCTGTTTCTGAAGCAGTTCACGGCGCCTTTGCAGATGCTGTCCCCGCAGCGGATGAGGCCGCACCGGAAAAGAAACCCGCTCGTCCCCGCCGCAGCCGCAAGCCTCGCGCAGAAACAGTGAAGACCGAGGTTCAGCCCGAAGCATCCGCTTCGAGTATTGAGCCCGCAGAAACGCTCGTTCAGATCGAAACGAAGGTTCCGACGAAAGCTGCTCCTGCTGAAGTCCCTGCCGTTGTCACGCCTGCCCCCGTGCCAGTCGTGAGGGCGGAAGCGCTTCCGCAGGTTCCGGTCGAAATTCTGGAACAGGTGGAAACCAAGGTTCAGCCGACGCAGCCGGTCGAAGAGACGAAGGCTGTCATCGAAGCCATAGAAGCGGCCGAACCTGCCGAGGCCGTCGAAACGGTTGAAGTGACTCAAGCCTACGAAGCTCATGAAGCGAAAGTTGATGCGGACACGCCGGCCGTCAGTGAGGGGCTCGCTGCCAATCTCTCTGCCGCAGGTCTGCAGCAGGTAGAAACCAAGGAGCCCTCAGCTGCCACCGGTTATGTGCCGGTTATCCAGCCGGGACGTGCCGTAGCCGCTTCAGCCGTCGTGGAAGATGAAGGCCCGCTCGAGCAGGTTCACACCCGCCCCGAGCTCGTGAAGCCCGTCGACTACGCACCGCAGGCTGCGGCCGGCCGCAAAGTGGAGACTCCGGTCGACAACACCGCGCAAGAGCATCTCGTGCAGGTGGAAACCACCAAGCATGAATAAATCTAGGTCTTAATCCCAAGAGCTCTTGTCCTGCCCCGAACGCATTTCGCGCTCGGGGCATTTTTTTCATACTTGAATGTCTGTTTCGAACTATTGTGAGACTGATATCAACGGCCGTACGTCGGTCCGAGATTCATATAAAAGCTAAAGAGGAAGATCTATGAATCGAAAACAGTATACTGCCCTCGCGTTTGCGCTCGTCGGTGCAGCTGCTTTGTCCGCTCAGGCCGTTGCCGCCAAAGATCTGACAGTTGCCGTCTACTCGGCCTTCACCACGCTCGATCCTTATGATGCGAGTGATACGCTGTCGCAGAACGTAGCCAAGTCCTTCTATGAAGGCCTCTTTGGATTTGACAAAGACATGAAGCTTGTCAATGTTCTCGCCGAAAGCTACGACGTGAGCAAAGACGGTCTCGAATACACGATCAAACTCAAGCAAGGCATTAAGTTCTCTGACGGAGAACCCTTCAATGCGGCTGCGGTTAAGGCGAACTTTGACCGTGTCACCAATCCGGAAAACCACCTCACCCGCTATCAGCTCTACCGCAATATTGAGTCGGTGGAAGTGGTTGATGATGCAACCGTTAAATTTCACCTGAAGGAAGCGTTCTCGGCCTTCATCAACCAGCTCGCTCACCCGTCGGGTGTCATGATCTGTCCGAAGACACTCGCACTCCCCAAAAAAGAAGTGGCCTTTAACCCCTGCGGCACAGGTCCCTACGTACTCGAGAAATACAATCCCGCCGAGTACTTGGTCGTGAAGAAGAACCCCAGCTATTGGCAAAAGGGGCTGCCCAAGCTCGATTCCATCAGTTTCCGTCCAGTACTTGAAGATGCCACGCGCGTTGCCATGCTGCGCACCGGTGAAGCCCAGTTTGTCGACGTCGTGCCGCCCGAGCATGTTGAGCGTTTGAAAGAAACGCCTAATATCGTCGTGGATGCAGCACCTTCGATCGTGCAACGTCAGATCTATCTCAACAACACCAAGAAGCCCTTCAACGACCTGCGCGTTCGTCAGGCACTGAACTACGGTCTTGACAAGCACGCCATGGTAAAGGTGCTCTACAAGGGCTTCTCCGCCCCGGCAACTGGCGTTGCTCCGGAAGGTATTGACTACGCCAAGCAGTTTGGCGAATGGCCGTACGATCCCAAAAAAGCCAAAGAACTTCTGACCGCCGCAGGCTATCCCAACGGCTTTACCGCCACTCTTTGGGCAGCAAGCAATTCGAGCGCCAACCAAAAGATGCTCCAGTTCCTGCAGCAGCAGTATGCCCGCATTGGGGTTAAGCTGCAGGTTCGTGCGCTTGAGGCCGGCCAGCGCGTCACGCTCGTGCAGTCTGTGGGGCCCGAAAAGAGCACCTCACAGATGTTCTGCTGGGGATGGTCGGCATCTACCGGAGAGCTCGATTGGGTGCTTCGACCCCTGCTTGCCACCTCGAGCTTTCCGCCCGCCAATTCCAACTACGCCTATTACAGCAATCCGAAGCTCGACAGCCTGCTCACGGCCGCACTGAAGACAACGGACCGCGCCGAAAAGACCAAAATCTATGATGAGGCTCAGGAACTCATCTGGAAGGACGCGCCATGGGTGTTCCTGGTGGTCGATCAGGGGATTTCTGCCCGTTCTGCAAACCTGACGGGCTTTTATTCGCTCAAGGACGGCGGCTTCAATTTCCTGGAGGCTGATCTCAAATAGTCCTTCAAGCCTTTGACGCTTTGCGCTGAACGCGCAAGCGCCCTCACAAAACGGCCGCAGTTCTGGTTCAGCTGGACTGCGGCCTGTTTGGCTAAGTCATCAGTCCGTCACGCAAGCGTATTGAGATAATGCAGCCACACGACGCCGTTCGCCAACGGTTCTGCTTCCAAAAGCTTCAGCCGGACACCCTCAGCAGGCGAGAGCTCTTCACTGCCCGCCCAAGAAAAGAGTTTTGCGCTCTCCGAACGACCGTCCACCGTCGGGCAGACCAGCACCGAAATTTCTTTGATAAGACCGGCGGCTAAAAAGCTGCCGTTGAGGACACCGCCGCCCTCAAGAAGCAGCCGTTTCACGCCAAAGGTTTCTTCGAGCGCAGCAAGCGCTGCCGAAAGTTTTTCGCGTTCAGTGCATTCCGAACCGTCGCCTTGGAAAACGTACGAAACACCCGCACGGCGCAGCCGTGCAAGATGTGCTTCATCGATTTTTGGATCGAGGACAGCCACCACATGTTCGCCGGTCGGCAGGCCGTTCTTTGAAAACTGCAGACGTCCCTTGGGATCAAATACCACTGCGAGCGGCCGATCCTGACGATCGCCCACATAAGCACGCGGCACGCTTTCTCCTCTCCCCCGCATACCGGCAGGTTCCCCTTCCACAACGCCTTGACCGTATTCAGCCATCGTGATGCGTCCGACCATCCAGCCGTCCCCCTGAAGCCGCTTAGCCGTTGCCTCATAAACCTGAGTGAAGTCGACGCGTTCTGCGGGTTTGCTCCAACGCTCGAGCAAAATGCAGCCGTCAAGCGATGTGATCATGTGGCAGACGATGTCCATAACCTTTCCATATCAATAAGTTGATGAAAGACCAGCGGATTCATCTCCCGCCAATCCGAATAATCTTTGGGAATCCGTGCGGCCTCTCGTCCGGCAATACGTCCGAAAACAATGGCGTCCATCAGGCCGCAGGCGCCGGCATCGCCCTTGCCGTTGAGACCGCCCGTAATTTCACCAGCCGCGAAAAGCCCGGGAATAGGCCGATCATCCACCACGGAGAGCACACGGGATTTCAAATCAATTGCCAATCCGCCGCTGCACATTAAAACCTTCGCAAGAAGCGGCGCACAATACCAAGGCCCCTCCTCCATGAGTTCGGCCTCCGGAGCGATAGGGCGTCCGAGTCGGTCTGTGAAACTGCCTGCAGTTCGGCCTTCGCGAGCTGCCGTTATCGCTCGATTGTAGAGTTCCACTTCGACCTTCAGATTGGATAAGGGGATGCCGCAGGCTTGAGCCAAAAGCGCAAGCGTTTCATATTTCTGTACGAATCCGCGGGAAACCAGGAGTTCAACATCGGACGCGGTAAAGACCATGGATCCCGGATGCCGAACGGCACGGGCATCGGCGATAGCGACAACATCCCGATCGGCATTGAGTACGTCAAAGACGCCGTTCGTACGTTCCGCCGTGCTCGACATTTCATTGACGAATCGACGCCCCGTCTGCCGCTCAACCCAAAGTCCCTGCGCCCCGGCGCACCAGCGGCTGAACTGCCAGCTTGTTCCCCATCCTTTTTCTACAGGATTGGCATCCGGAATGCAGGTGATGTACTGCAAATGAACCAGCCAAGCGCCGATGCGGGCTGCCTCTCGGAGCACCTCGCTCGTGCTCCCTGGCTGCGTTGCGGTACCAACATGTTCAGAGAGACGCTGGTTATAACGCTGCCGGAAAGGAGCATCGGCCGCAAAACCGCCGGCCGCCAACACAACGCCGCGGCGAACATTGATGCAGCGGCGCAGACCGGTGCGTGTGTTTTCCACTACGGCTCCTGTCACCGCAACGCCGTCATAAGTTTCTCGTGTAATGAGATGCAGGAGTTTTTCATTGACCTCAAACTCAGCATCCAATGTCCGTGCTCGGTCCAAAAGCGGCATCATCAATGCCGCCGCACCGTCGCCCGCCACAATGGCGGATCTCGGCACAGATTGTTCGATTTCGGAACCGACGGCATCCATTACCCAACGAACGCCGATTTCATTGGTAAGCCACTCAAAAGTCGGCAGCGCTTCCAGCGCCAAACATTCAATTCTTCCCGGATGCCCGCAGTAAGCCGATGACATCAGATCATCCGCAAAGTGCTCGGGTGAGTCATCAATCCCCATAGCTCGCTGCATGGGCGACCTTGGTACGGCCAGAGCACCGCGAGAAATGATGGAACTTCCGCCCAAGCTGCCCATTTTCTCAATGACCAGAACGGATGCGCCGGATCGGCGCGCTTCGATGGCAGCCGCTGTTCCGGCTGCGCCGGAGCCGACAATCAATACATCGGTAGTGACTGTTTGAAGCCCCTTAATCATCTTCTCCCACTTTGTCTGAGCCTGTGCAGACTCCATACCTGCGGCCCCCAAACCTAGACCGGCAGCACCGAGCGCTGTATCCGCCAAAAAACGACGACGAGACTGCTGAGCCCAGACATCATGCTTGCTCTTCATGGTGTTTGCCTCACCTTTAAAGCCATTTCAACAGCCCGAACAGCCTGAGCGAGCCCTGCAGCACCTTTAACGCCAAGCTTGCTGCAGGCTTCGCTTCGGTGCACCTGCACCGTTTTCACAGCAATGCCGCCGAGGCGTTCCCCCACTTCTCGGTTGAGAAGTCCTTCAGCCACCAGCTTTGCCACTTCCTTTTCTCGATCAGTAAGCGTATTCCACGCGGCAACCAGCGCTCCGGGCGTACTATCGCCTACGGCACCACGAGATTTAGCCATGGCGTCGACAATCGCCTGCAGCAGCCGCGCTCGATCGGCAGTTTTTTGAATAAACGCACATGCCCCGCGGCGCATGGCATCCACCGCCATATCAAGGTCGCCGTGTGCAGAAAGAAAAACAATCGGCAGCGTAATGCCTCGCCGGATCATCTCTTCCTGCAGTTCCAGCCCTGTCATGCCGTCCATCTGAACATCGAGCAGCAGACATCCCGGCCGAGAAGGCGTATCCCCTTTGAGAAAGGACTCGGCAGTCGGATAGACGCAGCATTCGAACCCTTCATGCTTGAGCATGAAAGCGAGCGATTCCCGCATGCGCTCCTCATCGTCAACAATACGAATTAAAGGGGTTTCAGCGGTGGTGGTTTTGTCGAAATTCATTCAGCGTCCTCGCGAGCTGCATTAAAAAGTATTTTTGCGTGCTCAAAGTGCGGAGTGTGATGAGGGATCCTTTGAATCATCAGCCGTCCTTGTCTTTTCCCTCAAATCAATGTCAGCCTTTTTAATTTCAGGCATCCAAACCGGCAGCGTCACATGCACGGCAAGCCCGTGGGGCGCAAGACGCTCAAACGTCAGGCGGCCGACATTATTTTCCGCAAGCGTTCTGACAATCATGAGACCAAGCCCCAAACCGCCCTCTCGTGTCGTTTGGAGCGCAGTACATCCTAATGCTGCAAACGTTTGATCTGAAAGTGCCGGACCATTGTCGGTGATCGTCAGGACCACCGCCGCGACATCTCCGGGCAATGATTCACGGGCAGTTTGCAGGTCAATCATTACCGTCGGGTGATCGGACTTGCGTGCTGCTTCAGCTGCATTGGAGAGCAAATTCACGACAATGAGCTCGAGTTCAAGCGGATCCATCCAGACCTTTACCGATTGAAGCACGCCCGTACGGATCGAAATGCCCCGGCTTCTATTCGTCAGCATGAAGCTCTGCACCGCCCTTTTAACCCCCTGGTCCGCCTCAAGCACCTGTCGATTGACTCTGCCTTGGCTCCAGCTGCGTACGCGATCAATAATCTGCGCCGCGCGCACGGCTTCGTCGTTAATCGACTCCACTGCCTGCGCGACTTCATCGAGTGTTTCAGGTTCATCTTCAATGAGACGCAGCGTCCCTCTTGAAAGATTCTGAATGACCCCCAAAGGCTGCTTCATCTCATGCGCCACAATGGAGGAAATCTGCCCAACCGCTCCAGCACGCTGCAGTGACTCTAAGCGTGCCGAAGCTTCACGCGCCTCGCGCTCCGTCTCCTGCTGTTTTTTCCAAGCTTCTTTGAGTTCCCTCGTGCGCAGCCCGACGAGCTTCTCCAGCACAAAGCCGTGCACGCAAAGGCCAACGATGGAAATCAGGACAATGATGATGGCGGCCTTCCACTCAGACCAAATGCGCGCCAACGTCCATTCACGCAGATATGCGTAAGGGCCGATCCGGAGCGTGCGAAAGAGGTCATCATAGGCCTCCACATTGGGCGACACCGTCCAATGCTGCCCCCAGGCATTAGCTGGTTTGGTGAGCAGCACCGCAGTTATCGCGCGCGCGGCTTCCTGACTGAGTGAAGCAGTGGAAGCCAGCATCCATCCAGGATATGCAGGCGTGGAATGCCGGCAATGCAGGCCGTCGTCTTTGCGTTCATCGAGCACCCGCAGCTCTCCATAGGCGCCTCGCAGCCCTGAGCGCTCGAGCTCTTCGAGAAAACAGGCACGCAGAATACCGGCATCGGTTCGTCCGGAAAGGACATCCGTCACTACCGCCCGCATACGTAATCGCGGCTCCCGCAGCTCCTGTCCGAAAAAATGATCCGGATCGAGACCAATGCGAACAACTTCACGCTTGAGCTCAAGTTCCCCGGGACTCACTTCATCACGCACCAGCGAAACACTCCGTCCCTTCAGATCTGCGAGTGTCTTAAGATCCTCTCGATCTCTGCGCACAATGACGGCCGCTGCAGCAGACTCTTCCGCATCGACCGCCGCATCCGACACAATGCTCGCCACAAAACGGTTCATGAGCGGCCGCTGAGCAAAGAAAAAGAATGATGCAGGAGCAACCGCCAAATCTATTTCTCTCGCCTCCATTCGGCGCATCAGATCGCCCGTTCCCAAGTAGTCGGTTTCAAAGCGAAACTGGGGCAGCTTCCAAGCGAGCCACCGCACGGATTCATCAACAAAAGAGCCGTCATACCAAGGCGGCGAATGTGTGAGCACCCCTAAGCGGATAACAGGATGCAGTGTCCTATCCCCTGCGCCTTGCGTCAGCTCGGCTTCGGCAGCCGCGGCACTTTCGCTCGCATCTTGCATTTGAGGCGGCAGGACGTCAGCGTGCACAACGCCCCCCGCCGCTCCGAGCGATATCGCCAGAGCAGCTGGTAAAAGCAAATGAACAACAACGGTCTTCAGTACCAAAGGCAGACGGATAGCGTACGGCATATGCCATTGAGTTTAGCGCTGAGAAGACGGCTGAAAATAAGCTGCAATCAATCGAACACAATCTTCGTTCTTAAGCAAATGTCTTAGGAGGTCTTTGGAGGAACAATGCGTTTCGTGAACAGAGGGCATCTGAAGAACAAAGATCTTCGAGACGCCTGATGATCTCATTCAATTGCTGAGCATGTTTCTGAGACTAAAAACATGCTCCTGAAGGAGAAGAAAATGGTTGAACTTAATCGCCGTACGTTCCTCAGTGGTTCTGTCGCGGCCGGCGCCGCTGCGCTTTTCGGCACTGAAGCCGCTCATGCTGCTGGTGCCGTCAAGCTTCCCACAAAATGGGATGAAACGGCTGATGTCGTCATTGTTGGTTCTGGTTTTGCAGGCCTTGCTGCAGCTATTGAAGCCAAGAAGGCTGGTGCTTCTGTAGTTGTTCTTGAAAAGATGGCAACGGTAGGCGGCAACTCCATCATTAACGGCGGCATTTTGACTGCAACCGGCTGCCCGCAGCAAAAGAAACACGGCATTAAAGATTCGCCCGAACTTCTGGCTCACGACATGCTCGTTGCCGGCCTCTACCTCAACAATCCTGAAAAGGTGAAGCTCGTTGCCGACAACGCCCTTTCGAACTACGAATGGACGGTCAATGAACTCGGTGTCGAATACAACCCGGATGCCATCGGTCAGGAAGGCGGCCACAGTGTTCCGCGCTACGTCTTCACGAAGAACGGTTCGGGTTCGGGCATTGTCTCGAAAGAAGTCGAGAAACTGGAAAAACTCGGCGTCAAAGTCCGTACGCGTACTTATGTAAAGCATGTTCTGCGTGACGATACGGGTCGTGTTCTGGGTCTTGAAGTCCTCGAAGGCTATCGTTTCCCGAAGACCGGCACGGGCAAGACCAAGTTCATCCGCGCCAAGAAGGCCGTCATTCTTTGCTACGGCGGTTTCTCGCGCGACGTTGAATACCGTACGATGCAGGATCCGAAGCTCACGGCAGCGCTCGACAGCACGAACCAGCCGGGCGCAACGTCAGAACTCTGGCGTGAAACGAGCCGCATCGGCTGTGCGCAGGTTCAGAACGACTGGATTCAGTGCACTCCGTGGAATAACCCGAAGGAAAAGGGGATGGGCATCGGCTGGACGTTTGCTCAGTCCGGCGCTGCTGAATACGGCCTCTGGGTTGCCACTGACGGCAAGCGTTTCGTGAACGAACTGGCTAACCGCAAGGTTCGCGCTGACGCGATTATGGTTTTAAAGGGTGAAGGCAAGAGCGCTGTTGCTATCTGCACGAAGCCCAACCTCAAAGCCTTTGAGGAAGCTCGTCCCGGCATGCTCCAGAAGCTGCTCGAGCAGCAGATCATTAAGGAATATAAGAGCCTTGATGAAATTGCCGCCGACTACAAGATGCCTGTCGACACGCTGAAGGCTACGGTTGCTGAATTCAACAAGGCTGTAGAGACCAAGAGCGATCCCGCATTCGGCCGCTACATCAACAACGAACAGACGCCGCTGGCTGAAGGTCCGTGGTACGCCGCTGAGATGAGCCCGAAGGTTCACCACTGCATGGGCGGCCTGGTTACTGACCTGCAGTGCCGCGTGATCGATGTTGTCGACGGTAAGCCGGTTCCGGGCCTCTTTGCTGCCGGTGAAGCTACTGGCGGCGTGCATGGTGCTGTGCGCCTCGGCTCCTGCGCCATTCTCGACTGCCTCGTAAACGGCCGCATCGCCGGTCAGCAGGCAGCAAAGGCCTAATCGGCTTGACGCTCAGGATTTGAGGCGATGTTATTGATGTTCCGTTTTCTCTATTGGAACATCCTCTTCGGACAATAAACCGACACACTTCAACACCCCTTGCTAAGAGCGGCGGGCCAATGAACCCGCCGCTCTTTTTTTAATATGAAAAAGACCCTTATTGCGCTTGCCTTCGCGCTTGCAGCACTTCCTTTCGCAGGGGATGCGGCAGCCAAAGGCTTTGCTGATTACCATACCGAGACCCTGAAGCTTCCCTGCACGACGTGTCATGCGACCAAGGATGAAATGCCGACGACGGACACCTGCATCAAGTGCCACCCGAAGGACAAGCTCGTCGCTTCCACCAAAAACGTGAAGCCCACTAACCCTCACACGTCGCCGCACTACAACGCTGATCTGGACTGTGTAAATTGCCATGTCGGCCACGAGCCCAGCGAGAATTACTGCGCGCAGTGCCATAACTTTGACTTCAAAGTGCCTTAACCGCGGAAAGCGCTTTGAGTGCTAGCCGTACCGGCCTCAAAAAAGGTCTGGATATACGCCGGTTGTCTGAGATTGGATAACCGGCATTTGTTTTTCGCTGGCAATAGAAATGGGGGATTGCTGAAGCCCCTGTGCAATGGCTTGCTTCAGCGATCACTATTAAACCCATAACCGTAATTTCGCATTAGAGGCACTCGATCCTCAATTTGAAAAGGTGATCAGATCTTTTGCAATAGATCACAAGTGATTCAGGTCAACGACGCTGCGGCAGTCATATACACCAAAAGCTCAGTGCTTTTGCGGATGTACCAGTAAAGCAGCGATCGTACACTAGGTGGTATACCACCTTGGCTGCTAAAAGATCCCTTCAGCAGCAGGTAGTGAACCCGATGGAGAAACGAGTGAAAGTTCTTAAATTAACGCCGCATGACAATGTCGGCACTGCACTGCAGGATCTAAAGAAAGGCGATACTTTCCAAATCATTCTGGATGGGAAAGTGATTGGTGAAGATACCGCCAAAACTGAAATACCCTTCGGATTTAAAGCAGCGTTAGGAAACATTCCTGCCGGGACGGATATTGTCAAATACGCTCATGTCATCGGCAGAGCCTCCATCGATATTCAGTCCGGTGAACTGGTTCACGTGCACAACATTGAAGGCACCCGCGGACGCGGCGATCTGAATTAATAAATCCACGGAGGGTATATGGATTTTTATGGATACATGCGGCCGAATGGAAAAGCCGGTGCGCGAAACTACGTTCTTTTACTGCCGGTTAATCGTTCGCTCAACTTCATAGCTTCCAATGTTGAGCGTATGACCCGAAACACTCGTCATTTTGAGATTCCTGCTGAAACCGGACGCACAGAAGTTGACCGTGAAGTTATTGCACGCACACTGATTGGCTTAATGAATAATGCCAACGTAGGCGGTATCGTCCTGCTGGCGGTTAAGTCCGGCGCGGGTTCTGCCTACAAAAACATGTGTGCGGAGCGTTTTGAAGAAGAAGCCCGAAAAACCGGCAAGCCATTCCGAATCGTTTACCTCACCAATGTTGGCGGCTCTTACAACATGCTGGGCGAAACGCTTCGCTTGACACGCGAGGTTCTTCTCGAAGTTTCTGACTTCCGACGTGAAAACTGCCCATTAAGCGCCCTCACCCTCGGCGTCAAGTGCGGCACCTCCGATGCCACCTCAGGCATTGCCGGCAATCCTTGTGTCGGCGCTGCTTTTGATCAGCTGATTCGAGCCGGCGGCACTGCATTCTTCTCAGAAACAACGGAGATTATCGGTGCGGAAGACCTCGTAGCCAAACGGGCAGTGAATGAAAGCGTAGCTAAAAAAATTCTTTCTGCCGCTAAACATTGGGAAGATAAAGCTAAAGCGACCGGCGAAGATATTCGCAAAATCAACCCAATACCGGCCAATATTGCGGCCGGCATTTCCAGTCTGGAAGAAAAATCTTTAGGTGCCATTGCAAAAAGCGGCACATCTCCCATTCAAGATGTCCTGAAGTACGCTGAGATGCCAAAAGGATCCGGCCTCTATTTCGTCGACTCCTGGATGTCGTCCTTGTCTCTGCCGCTGTGCCTGACGGCCTGCGGTGCGACCATCATGCTCTATCAGATGGGCGGCGGAAAGATTGCTCAGCACCCAATGATGCCTTCCATTAATCCAACGGTGGTCTCCCCTTTCCTTTATCTGACGGGCAATGCCATTGCTTATAGCCGTGCTCCAGATAATTTCGATTTTGATGCCTCGCCCATTATGACTGAAGGGGCATCAATACCTGAAATGGGAACAAAGCTTCTTGAACATCTTTCAGCCATTGCTTCAGGTACCATGACGAAGATGGAAACACTCAATTATGCAGAACAGCTTGAGCTTTATATGGAAGGACCTGTTCTTTAATACATTCTCTTGAACACATCAAACTAAAAACACAGCTTCATATCCGAGCGAAGTTGTGATTGGATTATTTTCTACACCGGAAAATAATCCAAAGATGGTTTTATCCATCTTTTCAGACCTCGATACGCCTCTTTGGTGTATCGAGGTCTTTCTTATATCCATTTACAAAAAAATGGATACTGACAAAATTCCTGCAGACGAACTGTGAAAAATGACAATAAAACGGAAGCCTTTTCAAACTGCGGCGAAAGTTTATTATGCTTTTCATTTATTGAAGACAATAAAAAACTCCCGAAAACTACCTGCTCTTACAGCAGATAGTTTTCCAGGAGTTCGGTTTGCTTTGTGTGTTGAATGATCTTTTAGGACGTCAGCCCCAAAAGACCATCCTCACATCAAAGAAGCACCTTACTTGTTGCAGCACTTCTTGTTGCAGCAGACCGGCGTCGGATGAATCATCTTCGACGGATCAACGTACTGATCAAACTGCTCAGCCGTGCAGAGCTTGAGGTCAAGCGCCGCTTCCTTCAGGCTCATGTCGTGAGCATGTGCGTACTTGGCGATCTTCGCAGCATTATCGTAGCCCACGAGCGGCGAAAGCGCCGTCACGAGCATGAGCGAACGGGTCATCAGGTCATGCAGACGCTGTTCGTTGGCCGTGATGCCGACGACGCAGTGGACCTCAAACGACTTCATGACGTCCGCGAGGTTGCGGATCGACTGGATGAGGTTGTAGGCAATAACCGGCTTGAAGACGTTAAGTTCAAAGTTGCCTTGGCTTGCGGCGAAATTGATCGCTGCAGCATTGCCCATCACCTGCACGGCCACCATCGTTACAGCTTCGCACTGCGTCGGGTTGACCTTGCCCGGCATGATGGACGAACCCGGCTCATTTGCCGGGATATTGATTTCGCCGAGACCGCAGCGGGGGCCGGAAGCGAGCCAGCGAATATCGTTGGCGATCTTCATGAGGTCAGCAGCAAGACCCGCAAGTGCACCTTCAAGGAAGCAGACTGCGTCATGGCTCGTGAGGGCGTGGAACTTGTTGGGCGCATCCTTAAAGGTAAGACCCGTCTTCTTCGTGAGGCATTCCGCAACCTTGGCGCCAAAGCCTTCGGGCGCATTGATGCCGGTGCCGACAGCCGTACCGCCGATAGCGAGTTCACGGCAGGGTTCAAGCGCAGCAACAAGATTTTCGCGGCTGTGCGTGAGCATCGAAGCGTAACCCGAGAATTCCTGACCGAGCGTCAGCGGCGTAGCGTCCTGCAGGTGCGTACGGCCGGACTTAATGAGATCCTTGAATTCTTCGCTCTTGGCGTAGAGCGCCTTTTCGAGCTCTTCCAAACGCGGCAGGAGGTAGTTGGTGGTCTCCACAACGGCCATGATCGAGAGGGCCGACGGGAAAGTGTCATTCGACGACTGCGACATATTCACATGATCGTTCGGATGCACCAACTGGTCCTTGGGCAGATCCTTCTTGTCACGGAAATTGCCGCCGAGAATCTCGATGGCGCGGTTGGCGAACACTTCGTTCATATTCATGTTCGACTGCGTGCCCGAACCCGTCTGCCAGACGACGAGCGGGAAATTGCCGTCAAGCTTGCCCTCAAAGGCCTCGTCCGTCGCCTGAATGATGGCGTCGGCACGGCGGTCGTCTAACTTGCCGAAAGCACGGTTGGCTTCGGCACAAGCACCTTTCAGGAGCGCAAACGCGCGAACGATCTGCACCGGCATCTTTTCAATGCCGATTTTGAAGTTCTCATAGCTGCGCTCGGTCTGAGCGCCCCAGTACTTCTCGTTCGGAACCTTCACTTCGCCCATCGAGTCTTTCTCAATGCGGAACTGATCCATGGTGTTCTCCTTTCTCTTCCTGTAAGAGGCAATCGAAAATTGGTTCATGAAGACAACAGGGAATCTCTCTCAGTCCCAAAGATGGAACCGGATGATGGCGGAGACCGCAATGCCTTCACTTAGCGCGGACAATGATAATGAATTAGCCATCCTTTGTGCGTAGTGCCTTGTACCTCCGGGGTAAAAGAAAAGAATATTTGATATGGGGATTACACCCACGGAAGAGATTTACACAATGGTCTTAAGTTTGTTGACATTGGTACGCAACGGAATGTAAATCGGGCAGAGATCTAAGCTTTCACCTCAAATAATAAATGAATTCATTTAAATAAATAAGTTGTTCAAATATATATTTATTAGGGTTTATATCTACTCATTTCAAGTTAGTGACTGATTTTAGTCATCGAGAAGGACTCAACCTCTCTAAAACCCGTTAACTGCGCGGCAAACCCACGTTTCGCAATCCTTGCCGTTAAATGCAAACTTTCTAAGTTATGAGGCATGTCAAATTGTGTAAAGCACATAAACATCCTAAAACAACCCATTAATTTAACGATATTTCATATAGTTAAATTGTTTACTCCATTTTCTTGGATTCAATCATTGAATTTTGCTTTTTCTCAATGAGGGGGGTGGTATACTGGTATACCAATAGGTGATTGAGACCCCAGAGACATGCACTCTCAACCACCGATTTCTTCTAAATGGAGACCTGCAATGGCGACTCTTGAACTTCCATACGAGAAGGTCTATGACCTCCTGCATAAATGCTGCACAAGCATTTCTCCCGACGTGCTCTACTTGATGAAGCGCGCGGCGGCAAAAGAGACCAACCCTGAGGCAAAAACCTTTTTGGAAACAATGCTCAAGAATGTTGAGCTCGCCGGTCAAATGGACAAACCCGTTTGCCAGTCTCCCGGTTTCCCTTCTGTTTGGATTCGCTGGGGTGAGGCGATGCAGCCTAACCTCACGAACTTGATGGGAAACATTACCCAGTCGGTCATTGAGGCTACAAAAGCCGGCTACATCCGTCCTTCCATTGTTCATCCGCTGACCCGCCACAATCCGGGCGACTCCTCCGGACGCGGCGTTCCGAATTACGAACTGCGCTATGAGAAGGATCTGCCTTACTGCGAAATCATCGTCAGCGCGAAGGGCTGCGGTGCTGAGCTCCCGAACGTTGCCAAGATTTTGACCCCAGCCACCTTGGGCAAGAACTACAAGGGTCTCAAGCAATTGGTGCTCGACACGATCTGCGGCTCCAACGGATTCATGGGTGCTCGCGGCTATCCCTGCCCGCCGTTCTCAATCGGCATTGGCCTGGGCGGACAAATGGACGTGGCTGCAAAGCTCTCTCGTGAAGCCATTTCGACCCGCAACTGGCTCGATCACAACCCTGATCCGCTCTTTGATGAACTTGAACAGGAACTCCTCGCAGACATCAACAAGCTCCAGAACGGTCCCGCTGGTATCGGCGGCGATACAACCGCTCTGGCGGTGAAGATTGGCTGGGCTGCCACCCACACCGCCATTTGCCCGGTTGTCATCAACTTCCATTGCTGGGTTGCTCGTCGCTTCGGTATCCGTTTCTACCCCGACGGCCGCACTGAACAGCTCTTTCAAGCAGGAGAATAACAATGGCCGTATACGAACTGACGCTGCCCCTTGATGATGCAACAGTTGAAAAACTCCAAGTCGGCGACATTATTTATTTGAATGGGCAGGTCTGCACTGCTCGAGACATTGCTCACCTGAAGCTTCGTGAGCTCGCCGACGCCGGCAAGCCTTTCCCCGAAGACCTTCGCGGCGGTGCGATTTTTCATGCCGGTCCAGTCATGAAAAAGGATGCTCAGGGGAAGTGGTACCTGAGCGTCATTGGACCGACGACCTCTATTCGTATGGAACCGCATGCCGACTTTGTGGGCCAGCAAGGCGTCAAGGTCATCATCGGCAAGGGCGGCATGGGCGATGGTACCAAGGCTGCGCTGCAGAAATATAAGCAGGTTTACGTTCAGGCCTGTCCGGGTTGTGCAGTTGTCCTGGCAGCAGGCATTGTCGGCACGAAAGAGCCTCACTGGTTTGAGCACGGCATGCCGGAGGCCATGTGGCCGCTTCAGGCAAAGCATTTCGGACCGTTCCTCGTCACCATGGACTCGCACGGCAACAGCCGCTATGACAAGGTACGTGACTACGCACAGAAGGTCGAAAAAGAAATCCTAGCGACCAAGTAGTCTTTCCGCTTTCCGAATTGATGAAATTCATCCTTCGTAGTTGATGATGAGTGAAGGGGGAAAAGCCGCTTTGTCGTGTTTTTCCCCCTCTTTTTTTGAGGATTGCTATGACTAATCAAATCTGGTCCCCCTCCAAAGCTTGCGCAGATTTTGTTGCAGACCTTCAGTATGCGGATATTCCAGCTGCTGTCATTGACACCATGAAGCGCGACACCCTGGATTGGATCGGCTGCGCTGTCGGGGGTGCTGCAGATCGCTCTTCCCAACCGATCAAAGTCGTGGCTGACGTGCTCGGCGGCAATTCTCAAGCGACGTCCATTGATTGCGGCCGCCGAAACGTTGTGCTGGCCGCCATGTCAAACGCTTACTTCGGCCATATTCTGGAAATGGACGATGTTGACCGTGACAGCATCAGCCATCCCGCTACCCCGAATTTAGCCGCTGCCTTTGCTGCAGCTGAATTCGCCGGCAAACAAGGTAAAGACGTACTGCTCGCAGCCGTATGCGGTTTTGAAATCATGCTCCGCATCGGTGCCGCCATCACGCCTGCTCACTACAAAATCTTTCATACGACAGCGACCACGGGCGTGTTCGGCGCCGCGATGGCTGCCGGCAAACTGCTCGATCTCGATGCCATTCAGCTCAACTGGGCATTAGGCAACGCCGGCACAATGTCAGCGGGCTTGTGGCAGTTCCTGCCCGACGGCGGCATGAGCAAATTCCTGCATACAGGAGCGGCTGCCGGCAACGGCATCCTGGTTGCCATGCTTGCCAAAAACGGCTTTAGCGGTGCAACCCACATTCTGGAAGGCAAACAGGGGTTCTTTGCCGGTTATGCCCGTCAGGAAGTGTGCTATGACCTCTTCAAAGACTTCGGCGAAAAATGGCGTGCCGGGCTGATTTCCTTCAAGCCCTATCCGTGCTGCCGGCACACCCATTCTGCGATTGACGCTGCACTCGATATTCGCCGGCAAGCTGCCGGCCGCGGCTTAAAGACCATTCGTCTGCTGACCTACACAACGGCCAACACCGTGGCGGGCACCCGTTCGCCAGCGACCGGCCGTCAAGCCAAGTTCAGTTTGGCTTACTGCGTCGCCTCCACGCTCTTAAGAGGCGTGCCTACTGAAACATCCTTCTCGGATCAATCCGTGAATGAAGCCGATGTGAAGGCTCTTGAACATCGCATTGAAGTGGTGGAAGACACCGAAATCAATGCCTGCGTGCCGCGCAATTGGCCCTGCCGCATTGAAGCCGTCACCGACGACGGACAGGAACTCCATGCCCAGATCTGGAATCCAACGGGAGACCCGGAAAACACGCTTTCCTGGGACGGCGTCGCGCTTAAATTCCAAGCCATGACTGACGGCATTATTCCGGCCGCCGTACAGGACGAAATTATTGAGCTTTGCAAACATTTCGAGGATTTAGATAAACCCTGCTTAATCTTCGAAAAAATAAATACTTCCTTTACGAGAAAGTATTAATTAAACGCCCTACCACGAGGGGCGCTAAACAAAAACCACCAAGGGGAATCAATAATGGAAAAAGATAAATTAATAAAGATGCTAATAGGGTTTTTACCTCTATTACTGCTCTTTTTAGACCCTCCGGAAGGCATGGATCCCAAGGCCTGGGGATTATTCCCGTTTTATGCCGGCGCTATTTTGATGGTCATGCTTCGCCCTGTCGGTGAAGCCACCGCGCTCGCCATTTTCCTGGGCCTTTATGCCGTCATAATGCGCGGTCATACCGTGGCGCTTTCCGGCTTCGCGCTGACGATGACGTGGCTCGTTGTCGGCGCCTATATCATCGCCCAGGCCTTCCGAGACACCAACCTCGGCAAGCGCATTTCCTTCTGGATGATCCGCATCTTCGGACGTTCGACTTTGGGGCTCGGGTATGCGGCAGCCTTTGCCGATTTCATCATCGCTCCGGTAACGCCGTCCAATGCGGCGCGCACCGGCGGCATCATCTATCCCATCTTCCTCAGCGTCGCGGAATCTTTGGGTTCGTATCCAGACAAAAATCCCCGGGGCTTTGGCGCTGGCTGATCAAATGCTGGGACTGCACATCACTTGGCTCCAGTGGACGACTGCATTTATTCTGCCCGCGGGCATCGTGCTGCTGATCGCGCCATACGTCATGTATCTGATCTACCGGCCCACTCTGACCAAGATCGATAATGTGCGAATTGCCAGGGAAGGCCTTGCGGTCATCGGCCCCATGAGCAGCAAAGAAAAGATTCTTCTCTGCCTGTTCGTCCTTGCCATTATCGGTTGGGCCACCTCTTCTTATACGAAAATCAACTCCACTGCCGTGGTTCTGGGCTTTATTGCCGTCTGCCTGATGACCAATGTTCTCAAGTGGAAGGATATTGCCAAAAACAGCCAAGTTTGGACGACATTGATGTGGTACGGCGGCATTCTGGGGCTGGCCGGCGCCATGAATCAATTCGGCTTCTTTAAATGGATGGCAGAACAGCTTCAGCTCTATGTGGACTTTTCATCCTTCAGCCACGCAGCACTGCTCCTCACTTTGGTCGCTGTCGGATCCGTCTGCCGATATCTCTTTGTCTCTTGCGGCGCGTATATGGCATCTGTGCTTCCGGTGCAGTTCACGATCGGCTTGGCAGCCGGTCTGCCTGCCTGGGACATGTTCCTTGTCTTTCTAATGTGCGGCGTTATGGGCGCCATCCTGACGCACTATGCGAATGCTGCCGGCCCCGTTCTGTTCGGCGGCGGATATGTCAGCGTTAAGACTTGGTGGCTCATTGGTTTGTTCTTTACGCTTCTTAGTTACATAATCTTCGGACTAGTCGGAGTTCCTTACTGGTCTATGCTGGGTCTATTTACCTCTCTCTAATACGTTTACATTAGAAAAGGAGGCGGCCCGCCGTTTAAACAAGTAGGCACCTCCTTTATTTATTCAATAACCCATCCGCACTTGTAATGAGCAAAATCGAATTAGACCGGAACAATAAAACGCTCTACGGGCAGATCGCAGATATTCTCCGCGAAAGAATCATGAGCGGTGAGTTCAAGCCCGGAGACATCCTGCCTTCTGAGCGCGAATTGGCCGAAGAGATGCAGGTCAGCCGCATTCCTGTCCGGGAAGCGATGAAGTCTCTGGAGTACTTAGGCGTTGTCAAGCAAATTCGCGGTAAGGGCGTATTGGTGCAAACAGCTGATCTCAGCAACATCTTGAAGGTTGTTGGTCCTCTCGTCACCACTATCACTCCGCAAATCCTGCTCAATCTTTTTGATTTTCGACTGGCTATTGAGCCCTATGGCGCTGCACAGGCGGCCAAGCTGGCAACCGAAGAAGAAATTAAGACACTTCAAGAAATTTTAGAGGTCGAAAAAACAGCTGTCGAAAATAATCAAATGTCAGAGGAAATGTCATTTGAATTTCATTTGAGACTGATGCAAGCCTCACACAATGAAGTGATTGCCACTGTAAGTCTTTTTTTAAGTGAACTTCAACGGCAATCCAGGCACCTTACCCTCTGGAATAAAGAACGTCGAGAAGATGCCTATTGCGAACACAAGAAAGTTTTTGAAGCCATCAAAAATCACGACAGTGAACTTGCGTTCCAAATTATGAAAAATCACCTGCTTGAGGCCAAAGAACAGCTTCCCAGAGAATAGCTGCCTGCGGCCTTAAAAATTGGAGCCCATCATGTCCCCCCGTCCCGCCTTTGATGCATTGCAAATATCCGCGCTAGACAACACCGCCACACTGCTCAAGTCTGTCAGGATCAGCGATGAGGTCGTGGTTGGGGGGCAGACGGACGTCTTGCGGATCAAAGCATTGGACGATATCCCTTTCGGGCACAAAATCAGCATACGAGATATTCACAGCAGCGACTCCATTGTGAAATACGGGGAGGTCATCGGGACGGCCTCCCGCGACATTCCTGCCGGCAGTCACGTACATGTGCAAAACGTTGAAAGCAATCGCGGCCGCGGCGATATGGCTGAACAGAATGCGCCGGCATCTCAGCTTGAGAGCTGTGAGGAAGTATTCACTCTGAAAGTACCTGATCGTCCCATTATTAATGCACGCAGCCTCTGCTATCGAGGGTATTCCAGACCTGACGGCAGTGTGGGCATCCGTAATCTCGTGGGCATCATTTCATGCGTAGCATGTGCAAACGATGTCGTTGTTCACCTCTCTGACATCGAAGGTGTCGCGTGCTTTACTCATCAGCAAGGCTGCTCTCAAACAAAGCCGGACCTTGCGCTGATCGCCAAAGTTCTAACCAATCTAGCTAAGAATCCGAATCTTGGCGCCATCCTGTACGTCAGTCTCGGCTGCGAAAGCGTACCGACTGAGGAAATCGTCCGACAAGCAAAAACTTTCGGAAAACCCGTTGAATTTTTGATCATTCAAAAAGAAGGCGGCTTAACCCAAACGGTTGAGCATGCCAAAGCCGTAGTAGCCGATCTAAAGCAAAAAATCGCTGCCGCCCCGACAGAACATCCTTTCAACACGCTAAAGCTCGGCCTTAAGTGCGGCAGTTCTGACACCACCCAAGGTCTCTCAGCAAATGTCATCGCTGGGAAAATCACAGATATCTTCACAGCGGCAGGGGCGAGCGTCGTGATTGGCGAGACAACGGAATTCATGGGAGCAGAGCATATTGCTGCTCGCCGCTGTGTCACCTCGGAAGTTGCACAAGAGATTGCCAAACGCGTCTCAGAAATGGAAGCCCGGGCGAAGGCTGTCGGCGTCGATATGCGAGGCGGGCAGCCCACGCGAGGCAATATTGACGGCGGTCTCACCACGATTGAGGAAAAATCACTGGGCGCTCTAGCCAAAGCTGGATCCTCTATTTTTCAGCGCGTCATCGCTTATGGAGACAACGTCAAGCAGCCCGGCCTTGTCATGATGGATTCTCCTGGGCGCGAGCCAGAAATGCTCACCGGTCTTGCTGCAGCCGGCTGCAATCTGATCCTATTCACAACCGGCAGAGGGGCGCCTCAAGGCTTTCCCTTTGTTCCTGTCGTTAAGACTACCGGCAATGAAAACACTTGGCAGTGTCTCCAAGAACACATTGACTGCTATGTTGGAAAAATCATGCGGGGCGAAGAGTCATATGCAGATGCGACTCAGAGACTCTTCGATGAAATCATGCTGTTCATCAACGGTGATCTGACCAAAGCAGAACAATGCCGCTATAACAACTCAATGAACATCTACGTGACCGGTCCGACGATATAACCGTTCAAAACTTTTGACGCTGCACCGATTGGACTCAGAGATAGAAACCCATTGAAAATGCAGAAATTCTGAATACCTTGCAGAGCATGTCTATCTTTCTCATCCTCGGTCTAGTTGTTGCCACATTGATCGTTCTGCTGCGGCTGAAGCGTTCTCTAGGCTTCTCGGTGCTCTGCAGCGGTCTGCTCATTTGGCTGCTTCTGAAACCAGAGCCGCACTTGCTCGTTGACGGCGTCGTGTCCATGCTGCAGCGCAGCCGAACGTATGATCTCGTGGGGTCACTCTACTTTGTCGTTTGTCTGGAAATTGAACTTCGGCAAAGCGGATGTCTTGACGGCATGGTCAAGTACCTCCAGCAGCTCACCTCGTCAAAGAAACTGAGCATGGCCATCATGGCCGCATTTTTGGGTTTACTGCCCAGCATAGGCGGAGCGCGGTTTTCTGCTCCTATTGTGAAACAGATCGCCCAAGGAGAAGCCATTAGCTGCGACAGGCTCAGCGCTGTCAATTTCTGGTTTCGTCACATTTGCGAATTTGCCAGCCCCATCGTTCCCGGCATCATTCTGGCTTGTTCAGTTGCCGGCATTCCGGTCATTGATCTGATCTGCCATTTAGCCTGGCTGACGCCCGCGGCGTTTGTTATCGGCTGGATCGTTCTTTACCACAATGTCACGCTGAATGAAGAAAAGCGGATTGAGATTAGTAGTTCTCAAAAACGCAAAGAACGTTTTGATTTTCTACTCTCATTCACTCCGATCTTAATCGCATTAGTGCTGATGATGACCTTCAAGCTTTCTGCATGGGCAGCTTTAGGCATCACCGTACTTGCCACCGGTTTACTGCTCAAACTTTGCCGCCGCCCTGTCCAAATCGCGGACGTCCTAATCCGGGCGGTGGAGTGGCGGCTTTTCCGAGATGTATTCTGCATTTTCTTCTTCATGGAGCTCTTGGAAAGTACCGGTTTGCTGCAAGCGTTGGTAGCCAACGTCACGCAGTCTGCGATGCCGCTCGAATGGGTTATCGCCGTACTCAGCTTCATGGTTGGCATTCTCACGGGCATCACTCAGGGACAAGTTGCTGTGGTCGTCCCCATTGTGGCCGCAGCAGCGCCGGGGAACTTAGAAATGCTCAGCATTGCCATGGTTTGCGGACTAGGCGGGCAAATGCTGACTCCTACTCATATATGCCTGACGATTTCCCTTGACTATTTCAAAGGGGATTTTTTCAAGACCGTAGGACTGTGCGCCATCTGCGAAGCTCTGCTTTTAGCAGCATATGGCATTTCCGTTTGGCTATTTCCAATCTATTGATCACGCTGGGAGGCAATCGTTTATGTCCAATTTCTGTACCCTTTCGCAAGCAAAACCGAATGAGCGGGATCCTTTTAAAATCCCCGCCTATCCGGAGTACCCCAAACTGCGGCTAGGCACCCAACTCGATGCCATCTATGAACGTCTTTACCGTGATGGATACGGTATCCGCAAACCGGGGATTTCGGACGCTCTCCCCAAAGTGTTGGTTGTTTTCGATCCTCGATGCTCGTGGTCCAACCATTTCTGGCAAACCAGTCAATTGCTCACCGAGCAAATCGATTTCATCTGGTTCCCCGTCTGTGTATCTTCTGATTACAGTACGGCACAAGCAGCTGCAATGCTGGCATCGGAGAATAGCTGGGATGTTCTGCGAGAGCATGAAGAGCTTTTCTCTGATCCGGACTACTGCGGCATCCATCCTGAGGCCTTCCGGTTTACCCAGGCTGATCGGGATCATGTTTGGGAGAATGCCCGTATTTTCAGGAAGGCCGGAGGCACTTCAGTTCCTCTGGGCATTTTCAAAACACAGGACGGCCGCTACATCCCGTTGTTTGGAGATAACTCCGCCTCCGAAATTCGTTCGAAAATAGGGTTGTCCTAAAGCTTTGGCTGCAGGCAACTGCAGCCCCTTCAGCAAAACTGTCATTTCTCCCTCCCCGCAAAGGCGAGGGGAGAAATGGCGGCTGAGCCTTAGGAATCACGCCTTCGGCTGACCCCCAGCGCACTTTTTAAGGGCATCAAGCATCCATGCGGCCCACGGCCGCTATGCCAAGATCCGTGCATAAGCGACCCGGGCTATATAGGGCGGCGGGGCTTCCCGTACTGAGACGTGAAGAAAATGACCTCCGACTCAATACGCATGGATCCGACATCAAACCTTGGAAACCCGAGGCCGCTGCCAACACGAAGCGAGAAGTCTCGCCCAACGCCCATTAGGGATCGGCGTGGAGCGGTTATAACCTCAGTACAAGCCTTTATTTCGCCCTGTATGAACGCAGATGCAGATAAACCACATCCCTAGAAAGATTAAGAATTTTGGCAATCCTGCTGACAGAATTCTTTACCTCGAATAATCCTTCCTGATCTAAAGCTTTAACGATTTCCTTCGTTTTATTGCGAGCCGTAATCGATTCATCTGCATAGATCTGATCCCGAATGCGGCAAGTTACGGACAGCAGCAGGTCATCCAAATTCTGAACAAACATTTCCGAAGACTGTCCTTCCAGCCCGCCTGTTCCTTTGCCATGACCCAGAGCGCCTTTCGCGTCCTGCGGCAGTAATAGATGGCAGAGATCTGACAATGACGTTCCCAAATCAAAATTGATGCATAAAAAACCAATGGGAATTCGGTCGTTGTTTCTAATAATGATGGTCGTCGAACGCATCGGAGATCCATTTCGAGCGACCGTTTGATAGACGGGTGTTATATCTTGATGAAGGCTTTCGCAATTTTTAAGCAGCATCAGAGCCTTATCTGTCACAGGAGAACCTAAAACTCGTCCTGTCTTCATGCCGTTGTGAATATGAATGACGGAATGCTCTAAATCTGCCAACGAATGGAGAACACATTCGCAGCTGTTCCCAAAAACCTGTCCAATAGCATCGACAATAAGTTTGTAGCGATCCAACAATTCACAATCTTGTGCTGTCAAAAGATATACGGATGATGATTTCATAATCAAATTGAACTTATCTCAATGCACTCATCTCAAGTGATGTATATCAAATATGATGCCGCATTTGCTTAGTTCCCATCTATGCATATCGAAATGAATCCACATCCACAGACCAATATCTGCAGAGCATCGGTATGACTTAACGTCATTAAAGCAAATGGCTCAATGAATAAAGAGCGACAGAAAGAGGCTTAACCGTTGCTCAAACAGACTGGCTGCCCGCCAACAACATACCGCCAGAGTCTGGTCACGAGAAGCTGAACCACAAACCCTTCATGCCGCTCAGCCATTCGTCAGGCCTCGTCACTCATACAGCTTCACCCCAATCGCTAAAGTCAGTATACACATCGTCGTCGCTCGAAGTCCGGCAAGGGCTTGTGATTCTTTAAAAAAAATCAATCTATTAAGCAGCAACGTAAAGCTTCAGCGTCAATCTTGACGCACTCCATATTAGGACAAGTCCCTCAATAAAAGTGTTGATTGATTCAACTTCTTTTGATAAGCTCAACTTGCTTGTAAGAGTTTGTGAAACGTTCGAAATACCTGTTTGGGCTGCAAACTCCACCGGCTGCGACCTCAGCTGCCGACAGCCTCTGAAGGTGACATACAAGCTCAACGCCACCATCTCGGAGTGTTCTAAATGGATAAGGAAATTCTCTCCACGAACAAAGCGCCTGCTGCGATTGGGCCTTACTCCCAAGGCATCGCAGCCGGATCTTTTGTTTTTGTTTCCGGCCAACTCCCCATCTGCGCCGCTACGGGCGAAATGCCCGAAGACATTAAGGCGCAGGCGGAAATGTCATTACTCAACGTCAAAGCCGTCCTCGAAGCTGCCGGCTCGTCTCTGGACAAAGTGGTCAAGACCACCTGCTTTTTGGCAGACATCAATGATTTCGCTGCATTTAATGAAGTGTATGCATGCATGATGCCGAAAACAGGCGCTCCGAGTCGTTCAGCCGTCGGCATTGCTGCCCTGCCCAAGGGGGCGAAAGTTGAAATTGAAGCAATCGCTATCCGTTAGGACGTTCTAGGGGAACACTTATGTTTGCCATCATTATTGGTCTTATAGTCATCGCCCTGGTGGTGACGCTGCTGCTCAAAGGGTATTACCCGCAAGCCATTCTTTTCATGGGCGGCGTGCTGCTGCTCACGTGCACAGCTATCTTCGGCTGGGGCGATCTGCTCAATGCCAAACAGACGACGAACTTTATCGGCTTTGATATTTTCAAAGTCTTCAGCACTGGCTTTTCATCCCGTATTGCCGGTTTAGGCCTCACCCTGATGGCTATTGGCGGTTTCTCCCGCTACATGGAGCACGTGGGAGCCTCAGCCGCCCTGTTCTCGGTTTTTGAAAAGCCTCTGAAGCTGATCAAGTCCCCCTATGTTCTTCTCGGCGCCTCTTTCCTGGTGTCGCAGATCATGGTGATCTTTGTGCCGTCGCATGCCGGTCTGGCACTGCTGCTGATGGTCACGCTTTATCCCATCCTCATTCGCTCCGGCGTGAGTCCCATGTCTGCCCTCGGCGTGATCGGCTGCGCGCAGTTCGTAGACGTTGGTCCGGGTTCGGGCAATGCGATTCTGGCCGCTCAGACCGCCGGTGTTGATGTTTCAGAATACTTCGTCTATTACCAGCTGCCGCTCTTTGTCGGTGTGGTCATTATCCTGACGTTCGTTCACAACAGGACAAAAAGGTCCCGAAAATCTACGCCATTCTGCCCATCATCCCGCTCTTCCTCATCATTTTCTTCTCCAAAGTCGCCGGCAGTCATATCCGTATGGATGTTGTCACGGCAATGGTTATTTCCGCCGTCATTGCGATCATCTTTGAGCTGATTCGCCTGCGCAATTTCCGCGACGTTCTTGCCTCCTTCAAGCTCTTCTTCGAAGGCATGGGCAAGATTCTGGTAAGCGTGGTCTCCCTGATTGTCTGCGGTGAATTCTTCGCTGCCGGCCTCATCAAATCCGGCTTCATGGGCACGCTGATCACTGCAGCCAACGACGCTGGCTTCGGTCTGGCAACCATGGTGATTGTCGGCGGCGCTCTGGTGTGGCTCTTCTCCTTCATCATGGGTTCGGGCAACGCTGCGTTCTTCTCGTTTGCTCCGCTCCTGCCGAATGTGGCGCATGTCATCGGCGTTCCGATCATTCAGCTGATCTTCCCGCTTCAGGTGATTCTCGGCTTTGGCCGCGCCTCTTCCCCGATTACCGGCGCCATTGTGGCCATCTCTGGATTGGCAGGGGTATCTCCATTCCAAGTCGCAAAGAGAACATTCATTCCGATGCTCTTTGGCACTGCCATTACCTACATTGCCTACTTCCTGTTCTGGTACTAATTCACAGCAAAAAACACAATGCGGGGGGACCCCCAGGCCTCCCGCACATCATGACCCGACTACTTCTTTATTAAGGAGATCATCAAATGGGCGTCAATACTATCCTTACTCACAGCGGCCGCGGCGACCAGTCTGTTGAAGTTCGTTCCGTCAATCCGGTAGTGATGCGCGCATCGACCATTTTGTTTAAGGACTACGATACCTGGCAGAAGTACCGCAAGCTTCGCGCAACGGACCGCGTTCTTTCCTATGGCGCCCGCGGCACGACGACCAACTTCGAATTGGAAAAGCTCGTCTGTGAACTCGAAGGCGGCTATCGTGCCCAGCTGTTCCCGACGGGTCTCGCTGCCCTCGCCATGGTTCTGCTCAACTATGCAGAAGCCGGTGCTCACTTCATCGTCTCCGACGCTATCTACGGTCCGGTCCGCACGGTCTGCAATCTCTTCCTCAGCAAGGTCAAGGTTGACGTTACTTTCTGCAAGGCCGACTGCTCAGACGTTGAAAGCCTGATTCAGCCCAATACCAAGCTGATCCTCGTTGAAAGCCCGGGATCGATTCTTTATGAAGTGATTGATCTCCCCAAACTCTGCAAGATCGCTCATGCCCATAATATTCCTGTAGCTATTGACAATACCTACAGCAGCGGCTACCTCTACAACCCGCTGAAACTGGGTGCTGACATTTCCGTCATCGCCGCTACAAAGTATCTCAGCGGCCATTCTGACGTAACGATGGGCATCGTCATCTGCAACGAAAAAGAATGGAAGAACTTCGATAAGCTGCCCGAAGCTCTTGGCTTCACGACCAGCCCCGATGACTGCTATCTTGTCCTTCGCGGCATGCGTACGCTCGCAGTCCGCATGAATCAGATCGAAAAGAATACCGACGAAGTTGTGGCTTATCTCCAGACTCGTCCGGAAATTAAGACGATCTTCTATCCAAAACTTCCGACCCATCCGAATCATGACATCTTCATGCGCGACTACAAGGGTGCGTCGGGTATGTTGACGATCGAATTTGCAGATGGCTACACGAAGGAAGATGCCGTCAAATTTACCGATGCACTCAAGTACTTTGCCTGCGGCGCGAGCTGGGGCGGCTACGAAAGTCTGGCCACAGTGACGGTTCCTCCGCGTACGGCCACGGACTGGAGCAAGCGCGGCCCGTTCGTCCGCTTCCATATTGGCTTGGAAGATGCTCAGGATCTGATTGAAGATCTTGGTCAAGCCCTTGACAAGATCACGCATAAATAACTGCGTCCTTGCGCGGCCTCCCTAATCGGAGGTTATCCCTTTGTTTCTCTTTTGCCCGTGCGTTTATCAAAACGCGCGGGCTTTTTTCTTTATCTCAAAAAAACTTGCCGTTCTGCAGCGGCATTCTTTCCTTCCTTAGCGCAGCGGTCCTGATTCATCATCTTCATTAATTCAAATTATTTTGATAGACTCAAATTTGCTGCGAGGCATCAGTCGCATCAAGTGATACGACACGCATTATTTGGTCAGAAGGACGGGAATGAAATGGCAACATATGCACAGATCGCCAGAGCTCATCTAGGAAATCTCGGCAAAGTCTCTTTAGGCTTTTATCCAACGCCTTTTCACAAACTCGAAAGCATTTCCTCGGCTTATGACGTCAATCTTTGGATAAAGCGGGAAGACTTCTCCGGCTCGACACTCTTCGGCGGCAACAAAATTCGTAAACTGGAATATCTGCTGCACGACGCCAAACAACAAGGCTGCGACACCGTCTTTACTTATGGCGCTACGCAATCCAATCACGTGATGGAAACTGCTACCGCCGCTCGGCGCTGCGGCATGCGCCCTGTCGTCTATCTGGGGGCTATCGTGGAACCTCAGCCCAATGACGTTCGAGCCAACTTGCTCCTCGATACGATTTTGGGAACAGAGATTCACATTCTGCCGTCCTGCGGCCGAAGCACCAAGGAAACCATGGAGGCCAATGACCATCTGTTCCAAGCGCATATTGCGCAATTAGCAGCTCAAGGGCATAAGGTCTACAACATTCCGATCGGCGGCTCCACTCCCATCGGGGCAGCCGGTTTTGCAGAGTGCCACATCGAAACAATGGCACAATGCGAGTCTGCCGGGTTAGCCTGCGACTACTTGGTCACAGCAACAGGCAGCGGCGGCACACTGGCAGGATTGGCTGCCGGGGCGGCGATGCTGCACGATGACAGCACTCAATTGATTGGCATCCAAGTCGGCAAAAAGGATCCTGCGACTTATGGCCAAAAGATCGTTGAGCTGGCCAACAGCGTTCTGGAAACCGCTGGCGCACAAGAGCGAATTGACAAATTGCCGTTTGTGATTCACTCAGAATATGTGGGGCCAGGCTACGAAAAACCCTACAAAGAAGCCAATGATGACATCCGATACCTGGCGCGTACGGAAGGCATCTTCACGGATCCGGTGTATTCCGGCAAAGCCTTCCACGGACTGATGGATCTCATTCGTACGGGAAATATTCCCAAAGGCAGCAATGTGGTGTTTCTCCACACTGGCGGCGCCACAGCCCTGTTTTCTGAACCCGATATCATCGGGGATTTAAATCAGATCCAGGCATAAGCGATCACTTCGGATCTCTTTTAATGGAGGACTAAATGCACATTGAAGCAAAGCTTCGTGAACTGGGGTTAGAACTGCCGGAAGTCAAAAAACCAGCCGGACTCTATGTATTTACCAAACGGGTTGGAAATCTCGTCTACGTATCCGGACAAACACCTGACATTGGCAGCATTCTGCAGTACAAAGGCGTTGTCGGCGAGGACATGAGCATCGAAACTGCACAGCAAGCCGCACAGCTGGCTGCATTGAACATCCTTGCAGTTCTGAAACTTGATCTTGGGGATTTAGACCGCATCCGCCAGATCGTTCAAGTAGTCGGTTATGTCCGCTGCGCTAAAGGCTTTGAGGATCAGCCTAAAGTCATTAACGGTGCCTCTCAGGTCTTTAAAGATCTATGGGGCGAGGCAGGCATAGCCGCTCGGCTTGCTCTGGGTGCCAATGAACTGCCCGAAGGCAGCCCTGTTGAGATCATGGCGGTAGTGGAATTAGCACACTAGCGCTCGTGCTCTATGAAGCGTCTTGTATTCTGCAGGACGCTTCTGCTCAATGAATGAGATTAAGGAAAAATTTTCGTCCGAACAGTTTGATTAGACGAGCTTCACACTCTTTCTCGTAATCACCGAGTTTTTGTGCCCACCAATTTGAAAACATTCGAATTTGACGAATTTTCCAATCATCATCCTTGCAAACCACATAATTTTGGTGACTTGGCCGATGCCATCCTCCCAATACCGGCACTAAGCGTCCGGCTTCAAGATCATCAATGACGAAAAACAAAGGCATGCAAGGTGCTATGCCGGCATGTTCAAGCACAGATCTTCGAGTCATCTCCACATTCGAATAGCGAATCGTATCGATCGCTTGAAAACTGCAGCTCTGCCCTTTTTTCGTGAGCTGATAGTTCGAGTTAAGCGAGAAGCTGTTCGGATAAAGATTGCTGAATACTCGGTGATGCAGAAGATCGTCAGGATGATTGATTGGCCCGTGCTCTTTAAGATACTGAGGCGTCGCAACCGGCACAAAAATCATCCGTCCTCTCGGCAGCATGATGCAGTTGGAGAGCTGTGCCTGTGCACTCAAACAGATAACGTCCGCCTTGCCCTCCAGAAAACTGGGTACATCCGACGGTGAAAGCATGTTAAAGCGCAGTTTTGGAAACTGTTCTGCATATTCCAAAATGAACTTCGGCGCGAAGTTGATGTGAGCATTGCCGATCATGACTCTGATCAGCATGGAGTCGTCGCTTTGCAGACGTCGGTAGTAGGTTTCAATCTGCTGTCGCTCCTCCAGAATCTTCTTAACAGATCCAATAATCGCACAGGCATCAGCCGTCATTTCAAATGGGCGCTTTTCCCTGTTGATCAATTGTCTGCCTAACTGCGTTTCCAGCTTTGTGAGTTTACGTGAGGCTGTTGGGCTGTCGATACCCAGCGCCTGAGCAGTTTTTTGAATCGATCCTGTTGTACACAAAGAAGCAAATACTTCCAATGCTTCGAGGTCATTAAGCATTGATAGATCCTTTTTTTATCAGCCTTAACAAGGTTCTTTGCAATTTTAACAATGGAGGAATGGATACAACCGCAAACAAGTCCTATCCAATATTAATGTTCTAACATATGGTTGTTAAATATGGACTAAACAGATATATTATGTATATTATAAATATTTATATGAATTACAATTATTAATCATTCATAGTATTTTCAGCTAGTCCGTCAAGGAATTCCGACAGCAACATCTTCTGGCCAGACGACAATTCAATCGGCAGTATTCGTTTACCGACTGAACGCGTATTAATTGAACAAATACTATATAAAGCGATGTCGTAAAGCAGCTTCTCACACTCTTTTGGCTTTTGTTTAGAGAGGTGCAAAAATCCATACCAAAGAATGTAATCATTTATATATTTTGTAGCTACACCTCGAAACTTAAGATTAATCGAGTCATTAATTCCTTGCTTAAATTTTCGCACAGCATCAAGTGACCTGTCTTCATTGATACCTTTAACAGTCGTTAAATTGACATTTCTTAATACTTTTCCGTGTTGATTGTTTTTGGATATCTCAGCATCTGCAAGAAGCTTTGACTGTGATGTCAAATGATCTTTTATTGCCGACAGGATAGTGTCTGTGGATGAGCAGCCCAAGGTTGAAACTTTCCCTGTAAATCCACCCTCTCTGCCAACAGCCAGCGGCACACATACTTGCTGCAGAGATTCTTTATCTTTATCATATTTTTCAATTAGATGCTTAAATTCAGATGCATGTCTACTGCCTTTAAATGAAAGGTTAAAGAAGGTTCTGTCCAGTTCTACGGTGCCGGATAACATTTGGTGCTCACATGTATTTCTCAGCGCATTGAGAATTTTATGTCTCCAAGCAAATGCTGTTGGGACAGTAATTCCACAAATCTCTGCACTCTGACGAACGCTTAATTCTTTACACATACAGTTGACGTACATTCTCAACTTCTCTTGATTTTGATATGTATTCTTTCCTAAAACGGTATTGGTTGTAGCCTGAAAAATTTTCCGACAATCTACACATCTAAATCGTTGAGTGCCGTCAGGTCTTTTGCCATATCGAACAACATGGCGAGATTCGCAATGAGGGCAGAAAAAATCATTCGCAAAACGGTTGTTTTGAATATTCTCTGGCGTCAGAAGGGAAGGTTCCTCTTTCTTAGTCTGTCTTTCCCCTTCTACGGATTTGATCTTAAGTAGAAACGCTTCCTTCTCTTTCTTCGAGAGCATTGAGAAAGCTGAAAACAACTCATCGGACTTATTCATTTTTTCAACTATCGAAATATTAATTCAAATAGATTATTTATAAAAACAAATCAACCTTATGCTTAAACATATTTTAGGGCTTTTCGACGCCGTTCGTTCAAATTACATTTGTTGCAAAACATGTGGAACCCCCCTACCTAAGCATGTTTTTCCACTAATCAAGGAGTAAGAAATGAAGATCGTCAGCGTCGACATCATTGATGTGAAGAATCCTCTTCAGTCGGCTGTAGCTAAATGGCGCCCGGTTGTCGTCCGCATCAACACCGATGAAGGTGTCTCCGGTTTTGGCGAAGTCGGCATGGCATATGGTGTCGGGGCTTCTGCGGGCTTCGGCATGGCAAAAGATCTGGCTCGTCTTCTGATCGGTGAAGATCCCATGCGCAGCGAATACATCTGGGACAAGATGCAGAAGAAGACCTTCTGGGGTCAGGGCGGCGGCACGGTTGTTTCTGCCGGCATGAGCGCCATTGATATTGCGCTTTGGGACATCAAAGGCAAGGTCCTCGGCGTTCCCTGCTACCAACTTTTCGGCGGGAAATGCCGCGACGAACTCCGCACGTATGCGAGCCAACTGCAGTTCGGCTGGGGCAATGCGGAAAAAAAGGAAATTCTCACGACGCCCGAACAGTATGCGAAAGCTGCTGAACAGGCATTGGCAGACGGCTATGACGCCATCAAAGTTGACGTCAACGAAATTGACCTTGAAGGCCGTGCCAAGAAGCGTAATTTGTACGGCTGCTTTGCCCGCCGCGATCTGTTGGTCGGCTACGAACGACTCAAGGCAATCCGAGAAGCTGTCGGCGACAAGATCGACATCATTGTTGAAGCTCATGCACTGACGGATACGACGTCAGCCATTGAATTCGGCAACATGATCGAAGAATTCCGCATCGCCGCTTATGAAGAGCCCGTGATGGCCCTTAATCCCGGCCAGCTCAAGCAGGTCAAGGACGGCATCAATATTCCGATTGCCGCTGGCGAACGCGTCTACACACGCTGGGGCTTCCGTCCGTTCTTTGAAGACCACATCATTGATTTGATTCAGCCTGACCTGGGTACCTGCGGCGGCTTCAGTGAAGCCAAGAAGATCTGCGACATGGGTCATATCTATGACACGACCTGCCAGATTCACGTCTGCGGCGGCCCGATCATGACTGCCGCTGCGCTGCAGCTTGAATGTGCAATTCCTAACTTTGCTATTCACGAACTGCACCGCTACGCGCTGCTCGAAGGCAATCGCGTCACTTGCAAGTACGACTATCTGCCGGTCAACGGCAAGTATCAGATTCCGGATCTTCCCGGCATCGGTCAGGAACTCACGGATAAATCCATTGCTGAATCGCCCAAGGAGACGGTGAAGTAACCAGCTTCAAATCGAGAGAAATCGCAGCCCCCAATGCATTCCCATTGAGGGGCTGCGGCGAGAGACCACCAAGGAGACCAAGCTATGGGAGCTATAGCGAATACCATCGCAATCGTTGTGATTGTTTGCGTTGGCTATCTGATCATCAAAAAAGTGTATCCGACGGCAGTCTTGATGATTGCCGGCCTGGTGCTGTTGTGCTGCGCCGTACTGCTTGATGTAGAGCCCGGACTGGCCTTGAAAAAGGGCACGGGATCAGAATTCTTCGACATCTTCAAAATCATTCAGGATGTCTTTTCAACCACGCTCGGCGGACTGGGCTTAAACATTATGTGCATGGGCGGCTTCGCCAAGTACATGGACAAGCTTGAAGCCGGCCGTTCGCTCTATGACGTTGTCAGTGCGCCGCTCAAGTACGTCAAGAATCCGTATATGCTCGCCATGGCCGGTTTCATTGTCGATCAGCTGCTTGGTATGGCGATTCCCTCAGCTTCCGGTCTCGGTCTGCTAATGATGGTCACCATGTACCCGGTGTTCATCCGCGCCGGTGTCCCGAGAATGACTGCTGTCTGCGTCATTGCTGCGGGCCGCTTCTTCGACCTCGGACCAGGTTCCGCCTCTTGCAATATGGCCTGCAAAACGGCTGGTATTGAATGGGCCGACTACTTCCTGAATTGGCAGATGGGTATTTACTGGGCCCTGCTTCCGACAATGCTTGTGACGATGTACTTTGCTCAAAAGTATTGGGACAAGCGCGAAGGACTTGATCCGGATTTTGAAGCGCTGCGCGAAAAGTTCCGTCAAGAAGAAGCTGACGATACTAACAAAGCTCCTAAGATCTACGCTCTGCTCACCGTTCTGCCGCTCTTCCTCCTGCTCACGTTCAACCCGATTGTGACTGAGTACTTTGGTCTGCCGACCATCAAGCTCGGCATCCCGGCAGCTGTCATCATCACGATTTTCGTCTCCATGATCTTCGAATACATCCGCAAGCGTGAATTCGTTGAAGTCATGGCCAGCATGAAGGTCTTCTTTGAAGGCATGGGCAAATACTTTGCCGTCGTCGTCACCCTCATTGTTGCGGGTCAGGTGTTCGGCAAGGGCCTCACGGCCATCGGTGCAGTCAATGCGCTGATTGCTGGGGCGGAATCGATGGGTCTCGGCGTCATGTCGCTGATCATCGTGATGGGCGTCATCATCGGCATCATTGCCTTCTTGATGGGTTCGGGCAACGCTCCGTTCTACTCCTTTGCTTCTATCGCTCCGGCTATTGCTGAAAAGTTCGGCGTCCATGCTGCTGACGTGCTGCTGCCCCTGCAGACCATGACGGGCTTCGGCCGCACGATGTCTCCGGTAACGGGCGGCATTGTGGCTGTGGCAGGTATGGCCGGCGTATCGCCATTCCGCGTTGTAAAGCGCAACATGGTTCCGCTGCTTTGCTGCTGCGTGGTGAACTTCTTGGTTGTCTACCTCTTCATCCTTCCGTAATTTAGCCGTAACTTCATTGGCACTAAAAGCACTGCTCCACTACTTTAAGAGCAGTGCTTTTTCATCTTGAGAGCTGATCATGCAAGAACATATTCAAAATGAACTGGCATCTTTTATCGCCACTTGCGATTGGGAAAAGATTGCCCCGCATTTCAAGGAAGATGCCGCCTATCGGGTATTGGACTGGGTTGGCTGCGCCGTGGCCGGAGAGCACTATCCCCAAGTAGAAATCGCTCAGAAGTACTTTATTGAAAACGGTGATCAGGGAAACTCTACTGTCATTGGTCACCAGATCAAATGCTCACCCCGTACGGCCGCCTTTCTCAACGGCATTGCCGGGCATGTCTGCGAACTCGACGATGGACACCGTACAGCCATCGGGCACCCTGGTTCAATTGCCGTCCCGACGGCACTTGCGCTTGGCGAGCACCTCAATGCCAGCGGAGCCGATGTTTTAAAAGCGGTCATTCTCGGTTATGAAGTTTTTTCCCGCTTGGGGCGCACTGTCAATCCGTCCCATTACCGGACCTGGCATACAACCGGCACTTGCGGGACTATCGCCGCTGCGGCCGCAGCCGCCAGTCTGCTGAAACTGTCCGCAGAAGAAACCAATAACGCTATTGGTATCGCCGCGACGATGGCAGGAGGACTGGTGGAGTCCTTTGGCTCGCATGCCAAAGCCATTAATATTGCCGAAGCTTGTCAAAACGGGATTGATGCCGCCTCTCTGGCAAAGTTGGGGCTGACAGGCTCTCACTCTGCACTTCTGGGTAAAAAAGGTTTCGTAGCAGCAACCTGCACTGAACCGCATACAGAAAACCTCACCCATTTATCTGAAGATGCACTGGTGTCCGATTCAGCTTTCTACAAGGTGTATTCGTCCTGCGGACATACAAATTCTCCCCTTGATGTGCTCTTTAAACTGATGGCCAAATACGCCATTAATCCAAAAGAGATTGAACGAATTGATGTAGCCACCTACAAGGTAGCTTTCGATCTGACTTCACAGCTCAAAACAGCCACCGAAGATGAAGCAAAGTTTTCTCTTCCCTTCTGTTTTGCCATTTCGCTGCTCAAAGGAAGCGTCTCCTTAGCAAACTTCTCGCAGGCCGTGCGAACCGACGCAGAAGTACTTGACCTTGCCCGTCGAGTGCACGTCATTGAAAGTCCGGAAGCCACAAGCCGCTTCCCGCATCGTCAGGCTGAAGTGTCAATTGTGATGAAAGACGGGACGGTTTATGCCGACAAAACCCTTGACGCGCACGACAGCACCACGCCAGAACAAATCGTCGCTAAATTTGAAGCTGCGGTGAATGAAATGGATGCGTCAAAGCGTCAGCACATTATTCAATTCGTGATTGATCTTGGAAAACAAAAGTCCATTGCCCCTTTGATGGATTTGCTCGCTTAACTCTCCGCTTGCACTAGAAAGAAGCACGTTGACCCAAAAGACAACGTGCTTCTTTTTTTTGAGCGAGCCCTTTATTTCGAACGCAGCCCTATTAAACCTTAGAGAACTCCGAGGAGAGGCCCCATGCATATTGGTTTTTGAGTCTGTATACAGTTAGTCTCTTTGAGTCTTTAAAGACTTCCTTAACCGGTAAAAGCCCATTTTGAGTCTTATCCGATTGTCAATGCAGTTGGCCGACGCACCCTGCTGCAGCCTTCCAAGTTTTTAATTGCTTTGTTTATCTTGGAAAATAAGCCCTCTACAGCCCTCAAGCACAGTGGTAGTGGTGGGACCACCGGGACTCGAACCCAGATCCGACCCTTAGGAGGGGCCAGTTCTATCCAGTTGAACTATGGTCCCACCGTGCTTGTTCTCTCTCCGGGGGCTGCCCGGAGAAGAATTCGGATTCTATCAGAGGCCGCAACAGGCCTGCTGACTTCTGCAGAATCATCCGGCGTGATGCAGTTTCTCTTTGGCAACCCGCAAAAGAAGATCTTTTGTGGACGAACCGAACGTAATGCGCAGCACCGTCGTACTGCCCGAACCAATCACTGCTTTAACGGTACCAGCCCCAAATACATCATGACGAACACGGTCGCCGGGTTTATATCCGCAATCGTCTTCAGCCCGGCGCTGCTGAGCGGCCGCCAGACTTGCGCCGGCGCCAGCAAAGCTGCGCCGCCCGCTCTCGGAAACAACCGCATCGCTTACGCGGTTAGAACCATACGAGCTGCCTGAACTGCGTCCTGAACTGTAACCGCTGTAACCCTGACCGGACCGACCGTAGCCGCCGGAATAGCCCGATGAGCTGCCTCCCCAGCGAGCCCCGCGCCCATAGGAATCGTCGCGGTCGCGTCCGTAGAAATGGCCGCCCTGCCGATCTGAATCATCATCCTCATCGTCATCAAAGAGCGGCTCCATCTGCACAAGTTCTGCTGGAATTTCTTTAACGAAGGATGAAAGCGGATTATTGAAGATTGTGCCGTAAGTTCGACGAACCTTGCTGTGCGTGAAGACGAGTCGCTCCTTAGCACGGGTAATAGCCACGTACATCAAGCGCCGCTCTTCCTCAAGCCCTCCTTGACCGCCTTCGGAAACGGTTTTCACCGCAGAAAAATGCGGAAAGATACCTTCCTCGGCACCAACAATAAATACCCAGGGGAATTCGAGCCCTTTGGCGGAATGCACGGTCATCAGCTGCACTGCATTGACATTCTGGCCTTCGCTCTTGTCGCCCGCTTCAAGCGTAGCCTGCGTGAGAAACCCCTCCATCGGCGTCGGAACCTCATCATTAGCAGGCGAGAAAGCCAAAAGATCTTCCGGCAGTCTTTCGTTTTTGAACCACCCTTCAGCGGCTGTGATCACTTCCTTCATGTTCTCAAGGCGATCCGGGCCATCCTTATCTTTTTCGTAGCAGGCCTCGAGCCCGGAAGCCTTAATGACATGTGCCACCGCATCCGGAAGCGTCATATTCTGAGCTGTCTCACGCAGCGTGAAGATCAGGTCGCGAAAGGCTGCCAGGCGCCCCGACAGCTGGTCGCCCATTTGAATCAGTGTGGCCCAAAGGCTCTGACCACTTGCACGGGCTGACTCCTGGAGCGTCTCAATGGTTTTCGCTCCGATGCCGCGCGTCGGAAAATTAACCACACGCAGAAAACTGGTGTCATCCCACGGATTGGTAATCATCCTGAGATACCCCAGCAGATTTTTGACTTCCGCGCGTTCAAAGAACCGAAGGCCGCCATAAATGCGATAAGGCACGCCTCGGGCCGTCAGTTCGGCTTCAAGTGCCCGTGACTGAGCGTTCGTTCGATAAAGAATCGCAAACTGACGCCAAGACGCATCGCCTCCTGTAAGGCGCTGAGCCCGACGAATCGAATCCACCACCCAAGCGGCTTCATCCATCTCGCTCTCGAGCTCCTTCACCAAAATCTTTGCGCCTTGACTGCCGCTTGTCCAAAGGTTTTTGCCCAACCGTCCGTCATTATTGGCAATCAGAGCATTGGCGGCATCCAGAACCGTCTTTGTCGAGCGATAGTTCTGTTCAAGTTTGATGGGTTTTTCAACATGAAAGTCCTTGAGAAAGTCCGCCATGTTGCCGATGTTGGCGCCGCGGAAAGCGTAAATGGACTGATCGTCATCACCAACCGCGAAAACCGCATTCAAAGACGTACCGTTTGGCCCAAGCTTCTCACCGGCCAAGATTTTGAGCCAGCGGTACTGCAAAACGTTGGTATCTTGAAACTCGTCGACGAGAATATGACGGAAGCGCTTTTGATAGTGCGCGCGAACAAGGTCATTGCGGGTGAGCAGCTCGTAGCAGCGAAGAAGCAGTTCTGCGAAATCCACTACCCCCTGCTTCTGACATTCCCGCTCGTAAGCTTGGTAAAGCCCGAGACGCAGATCAGACGCATCCTTTGCTGAAACGCCCGAAGACCTCAGTCCGTTTTCTTTGCACCAATTAATGAAATTGACGACCTGCTTGGGATCCGTCTTTTCCACATCAATATTGGCAGCTTTCATGAGCCGCTTCACCAGGGAAAGCTGATCCCCGGAATCCAATATCTGGAAGGTCTTCGGCAGTCCCGCTTCCTGCGCGTGAATGCGCAGAATACGGTTGCACAGGCCATGGAAAGTGCCGACCCACATGCGGCGAAGGTCATAAGGAATCATGCCTTCCAAACGCGTGAGCATTTCTTTGGCGGCCTTGTTGGTAAAGGTCACCGCCAGAATCTCACCCGTCGTCGCCAAATTATGCTCAAGCAGCCAGGCGATGCGCGTGGTCAGCACTCGCGTCTTGCCGGATCCCGCGCCGGCAAGAATAAGGACGCTCTCTTCAGGTGCGGTCACTGCCCGATGCTGCTCGGGATTGAGGTTGGCCAGAATATCGCTCGACATAGGCAGACTTTCGATGGAATAGTTTTTCTGAAGACAATGCAAGAAATGAATTTGCGGCCGAAAAGGTAGCACAAGCAGAGCCAACTGCACCGCTTCGATTCAAAACTGCCAAACAGCACACCATATTCAAAGTCTAAGGACAATATCGTAGTTTTCTATTGCAAACCGGAAAAGCCGGTTCAGTGAGCCGCACTTGCATCACCCAACAGGTATTCCAGAGGGATCTGAAGGCGTTCCCGCCAAGGTCTGGCGGCTATACTTAACAACTATTCTCAAATTTCCCCCCAACTTATTCACACTGGACAAAGAGCGTTATGCGCGAGACATACTCCCCGCAGGAGGTCGAATCCGAAGTTCAGGCGATGTGGAAGGACAAAGACGTCTACCGTGCCAAAGAAGATGCCGTAGACGCCAATGGCCATCCCAAGCCCAAGTTCTACGTGTGCTCAATGCTTCCTTACCCGAGCGGCAAGCTGCATATGGGCCACGTGCGCAACTACACCTTAAATGACGTCATGTACCGCTTCCACCGCATGAAGGGCTACAACGTCATGACGCCGATGGGCTGGGATGCCTTCGGACTGCCGGCTGAAAATGCCGCCCTGGCAAAAAAGGTTCAGCCGGCTGCGTGGACATACAGCAACATCGCCGATATGAAGGCCCAGATGGAGCCCTTGGGTCTTGCTTTCGACTGGTCGCGTGAAGTCGCTACCTGCAAGCCCGAGTACTATCGGTGGAACCAGTGGCTGTTCCTCAAGATGCTGGAAAAAGGCATTGCCTACCGTAAGACCCAGATCGTCAACTGGGACCCGGTCGACAAGACTGTGCTGGCCAACGAGCAGGTTATTGAAGGCCGCGGCTGGCGCTCCGGCGCGATTGTTGAAAAGCGCGAAATTCCGGGTTATTACCTCGGCATTACGCAGTACGCGCAGGAACTCCTCGACGACATCAAAACGCTTGACGGCTGGCCCGAACAGGTTCGCCGCATGCAGGAGCACTGGATTGGCCGTTCCGAAGGCGTGACGCTTTGCTTCCCGTACGAACTGGCCGGCGAAAAGAAGCGCCTCTCCGTTTATACGACTCGTGCCGATACGCTGATGGGCGTGACGTTCGTCGCCATCGCTGCCGAACATCCCCTCGCTTCCTACCTCGCCAAAAATCGTCCGGATCTGCAGGCCTTCATTGCTGAATGCGCCAAGGGCGGCGTGTCGGAAGCCGACATGGCTGCCATGGAAAAGAAGGGTGTTCCGACGGGCTTTTACGTTGAGCATCCGCTCACGGGCGAACCCGTTGAAGTCTGGATTGCCAACTACGTCCTCATGGGCTACGGCGAAGGCGCCGTGATGGCTGTCCCGGCTCACGATGAACGAGACTTTGCATTTGCCAAAAAGTTTGGTCTTCCGATCAAGCAGGTGGTTGCGGTTGACGGTGAAACCTTCTCTACCGATGCCTGGCAGGAATGGTATGGCGACAAGACGCGCGAAACGCATCTTGTCAACTCCGGCGAATTTGACGGCCTGAGCATGCATGACGCCCTTGACGCCATTGCAGCTAAGCTCGCATCCAAGGGGCTTGGACAAAAGGAAGTAAAGTTCCGTCTGCGCGACTGGGGCATTTCTCGTCAGCGCTATTGGGGTACGCCCATTCCGATGATCAATTGCCCGCACTGCGGTCCTGTGCCGGTGCCTGAAAAAGATCTCCCAGTCGAGCTTCCTGAGGATCTCGTGCCGGACGGTTCAGGCAATCCGCTTACGAAGTGCGATGCCTGGAAGAACGTCAAGTGCCCGAAGTGCGGCGCGGACGCCGAACGTGAAACCGACACGATGGACACGTTCGTCGATTCCTCCTGGTATTTCCAGCGTTACTGCTCGCCCGACTGCACGACAGCAATGGTCGACAAGCGCGCCGACTACTGGATGCCGATGGATCAATACATCGGCGGCATCGAACACGCTGTGCTGCACCTCCTTTATGCCCGTTTCTGGACAAAGGTGATGCGCGACTTCGGTCTCGTGAAGTACGACGAACCGTTTAAGAACCTCTTCACTCAGGGCATGCTGATGGCCGAGTGTTACTACCGGGATATGCCCGATGGTCACCGCCGTTGGTACTACCCTGACGAAGTGGAGGTTCAGTTCGACGACAAAGCCCGTCCCGTTGGAGCGATCTCCAAGGAAGACGGCGAGCCCGTGGTGCTCGGCGGCATCGAAAAGATGTCCAAGTCGAAGTGCAATGTCGTTGAACCGCGCGACATTATCAACAAGTTCGGCGCTGACACGGCCCGCAGTTTCGTGATGTTTGCCGGTCCTCCAGATCAATCGGCGGCCTGGTCGAATTCCGGTGCCGAAGGCACGTTCCGCTTCCTGCGCCGTATTTGGAACTGGGCCTATGCGCATCAAACTGACCTGAACAATGCACAGGAAGCATCGACTTCTGAGGGTTTCAGTCACGAAGCTCGTCATCTTCGCCGCGAAATTCATTCGTGCTTGAAGCAGGCCGACTACGACTACTCTCGCATGCAGTACAACACAGTGGTGTCAGCCTGCATGAAGATGTTCAACGCAATCGACGGCTTTAAGGGGACGGAATCTGAAGGCGGCAAAGCTGCTCTGAAGGAAGCCGTATCCATTCTGCTGCGCACGCTTTACCCGATTGCTCCCCACATCACCACCGCACTCTGGAAAGAGCTCGGCTTCATCGCAATCGAGGGCGACCTCATTGATGCGAAGTGGCCCGAGGTTTCCGAAGATGCCATCAAGGCCGATGAACTTACCCTCGTCTGCCAGGTGAACGGCAAGCTTCGCGGCTCCATTACGGTTTCTGCAGAGGCCAGTGAGGATGAAATCCGCGCTGCCGCACTCAGCAATCCGGACGTCAAGAAGTTTGTGGGTGACCTTCCGGTTCGCCGCGTAATCATCGTGAAGCAAAAGCTCGTGAATGTCGTAGCCAAATAAGCGATACTCACAGCGACATTGGCTTTAAGGCCGGTTGAGACGGCGTCCTTCAGCATTGAAGGGCGCCGTTTTTCTCTGTTAACGACAGCAGCTCTGTCGTCTTTGCGGATGCCAATATGCCGCCAAAAGCCCCGCCTCTTTATAATGAATTCTTTTGTGGGCTTGCCTAATTTCGAGCGCCTGTTCATTTTTGGGATCTTCTGCATGCAGCACCTCTCCCGTCGTTCGGTTTTTGCGCTTTTGGGCTCTCTGGCCGGTTCTGTCGTCCTCTCGGGCTGCGGCTTTCGCCTGCGCGGCCAATTCTCCGCGCCGTTTGAAACGCTCTATCTGCAGATGCCGGAAAACACCCGTTTTTCCGGTCTTTTAAAGCGCGTCATTGAATCAGGATCCGATGTTCGCGTCGTCACGTCTCCAAAGGAGGCAGACGCCATTTTGGAGCTTCTGTCCGTCAACCGCAGCCGCGACATTCTGTCGATCAACGACGCAGGTCGAGCGCGCGAATATGAACTCACCATGACGCTTGAATTCCGCGTTGTGTCCCCCGACGGTTTCGATTTCGTTGAAACGACGCGGCTCGTGACCTCCCGAGATCTGACCTATTCGGAAAGTGAATTCCTTTCGCGCGAAGGTGAAGAGAAAGTGCTTTACGACGATATGGAAAACGATCTGATCTCTCAGATCGTGCAGCGTCTTGGCGCCGCCAAGGGCCCGAGTACCGATACGCCTTAAAGGTTCATCATGGCGCTTAATGCCGGCAGCCTCGCTGCCGATCTTGCCAATCGCCGCGAACTTGCACCGTTTTGGCTGGTAACGGGCAGTGAAGATCTGCTGATGCTTGAATCAGCGGATCTGCTGCGCCGCCGAGCGCGGGAACTGGGGTATACCGATCGTCAGGTGCTTGAGCTTTCAGCCTCGGCCGACTGGTCGCAGCTTCCTGATGCCGCGGCATCCATCGGTATGTTCGACGACAAAAAGTTCCTCGAAGTTCGGCTGCCGTCAGGTCGTCCCGGCATCAAAGGCAATAAAGCGCTCCCCGAATTTGTAGAGCGCCCGGTCGACGGCGTGGTGACGCTTTTTACGATGCCCCGTCCAGACTGGCAGGGGCAGAAAGCTGCCTGGTGGCAGGCGCTCGTCAAAGCCGCCACCGTTGTCGAGTGTGATCCCGTGGAGCGCGCGCAGCTGCCGCAGTGGCTCGCCGGACGCATGCGCGCTAATGGCCAGACGGCCGCCCGCGATGTGCTTGAAGCCTTTGCCGATCTCGTAGAAGGGAATCTTCTCGCCGCCAAGCAGGAAGTCGGAAAACTTTCTCTGCTTTTTCCTCAGGGCGAATTGACGCTTGAACAAATTGAAGCTTCTGTCGGCAACTGCTCCCGCTATACCACGGAAGCGCTGGTGGAAAGCTTTTGCACCGCCTCTGCCGACCGCACCGCACGTATTGTGGATGGCCTGGAGGCTCAAGGGGAGCCCCTTCCCTTTTTGCTCGCGATTCTCACCAATCAGATCCGCAGCTTGATCAAACTGCGCGCGAGCTTTGAAACTTCCGGGAACCTCTACGTAAAAGGGGTCTTTGCCACGAATGCGATGAAAGCCGCCGCTCGGAGAATTCCGCTGAAGCGTCTTGCCGCCGCACTTGACGTCTGCGCCGACATTGACCGCCTGAGCAAGGGACTTACCGTGCGCGAACGCGACGGCGATCCTTGGATTGAGTTAAAGAGCGTTTGTCTTTTCCTTGCGCGAACTCGCTGATCTTCAATGGCACGCACAGCATTGAGCGCTCCTGCGGATAAAATCCAAACACAATCGAGCCATCCTGCCTGATGTCGAGGCTTTTTCACAAGTTTTTTCGACGCCTCCATTCCGACTCGGCGGCAATCACTTATCAAGGAATTCTCATGCCTGAAACTTCCGCACGCGAATTGATTCACGAAATCGGTACGGCTGCCCGTCGGGCGAGTCGGATTACGGCCTGTGCGTCGACCGAAAAGAAAAATGCCGCACTTGAACGCATGGCCCAGGCTCTGATGACACGCCGCGATGTGATTCAAGCTGCCAATGCTGTTGACCTGGCAAATGCCCGCTGTGAAGGACTCTCCGCAGCCTTCGTCGACAGACTTGCCGTCACTGACCGTGTGCTTGATCAGATGGTCACGGGCGTGCGGCAGATTGCTGAACTGGCTGATCCGGTCGGCGGCATCGAAAACCTTCGTCCTATGCCATCGGGCATCCGTGTCGGCCGCATGCGTGTGCCGCTCGGTGTCATCGCCATGATTTATGAATCCCGTCCCAACGTCACCATCGATGCCGCAGCGCTGGCAATTAAGTCCGGCAACGCCGTCATCCTGCGCGGGGGACATGAAGCCATTGAAACCAATCGAGCGTTGGCCGCCGTTGTTTCGGAAGCACTCGCCGATGCAGCGCTGCCTGCTGACGCCGTCCAGCTCATCCCCACAACCGACCGTGCCGCAGTTGGTGAACTGATCCGCGCACGCGATTATGTCGATGTGCTCATCCCGCGCGGCGGCAAGGGCCTCATCTCTCGCCTCATGGCAGAAGCTACGGTACCGATGATCAAGCACCTTAACGGCATTTGCCACACCTATGTGGATGCCGGTGCTGATCTGGAAATGGCGCTTAGCGTTGTTGATAATGCCAAGACCCAACGCCCATCTCCCTGCAATGCCACGGAAACACTCCTGGTTCATCGCGATGAAGCGGAGTCGTTTCTGCCGATGATCGGGAAGCTCTGGACGGAAAAGAACGTCGAAATGCGCTGCGACCCGCAGGCGCTTGCCATCCTGCTCCGAGCAGGTGTTCCGGCGGTACCCGCCACTGAAGAAGATTGGGATACAGAGTACAACGCACTCATCATCAGTATTGCCGTAGTGGAATCGCTCGATGCCGCTATCGACTTTATCGATCTGCACAGCTCACGCCATACCGATGCCATCATCACCCGCAGCTTGGACTCTGCCGACAGATTCCTGCGTGAAGTAGATTCCAGCTCCGTGATGGTCAATGCCTCTACGCGTTTTGCCGACGGCTTTGAATATGGTTTAGGGGCTGAGATCGGCATTTCAACGGATCGTCTGCATGCTCGCGGACCTGTCGGGCTGGAAGGACTGACGAGTCTGAAGTACATCGTGCTTGGTCATGGTGAAGGCCGAAGCTGACTGCCTTCCAAGCTCAGTTTTGTGCTTAAAGCAGCCATTTTCGACCATGCAGGACAACGTCATTTTTTAGCGAGCAGAAAAAACCGCCCGAAGAAAACTCCGGGCGGGCAGCAAAAACAGTTGAATGTTGTCTTACAAATTAAGCGGCAGCATTCTGCGCTTTGGCCGGAACGGCAACCTTCCAGATCAAGCCAATCACGAAACCGACAATTGCAAACGGAATCCAGCCCATGCCATAGGTGTGGAGCGGCACGTAGGCCTTGAGCACGTCTTCAAGACCGGTCATCGTGATGCCGGCAGTTTCAGCGCCATTGACAAGGGCCATCACAAAGGTAAAGCCCATCGTCCAGGCATACACGCACTGGCGGCCGCCAAAGAACTTGTGAAGGAAGATCAAAGCGATCAGGGCCACGCAGAGCGGATAGATGAACATCAGCACAGGAATGGTCGAAACGATGATGGTCTTCAAACCGAACAAGCCGATGAGGTAGGAAATCACCGTGAAACCGATGACCCACTGCACATAGGTGAATTTGCCCGTCAGCTGCATAAAGAATGCTGCGCAGCAGGTGAGCAGGCCAACCGCCGTGGTGATGCAGGCAAGCAGCACAATCGCGGCAAGCAGGTAGGCGCCGAAGCTGCCGAAGAAGACCTTAGCGCTTTCTGCAAGCACCGGCGCCCCCGTATCCTGCATGCCGATAGCGGCAACGCTTTCCGCGCCGATCTTGGCAATGAAGATATAAACCAGTGCAAGAAGCAGACCTGCGAGCATGCCGGACTTCATAACCTGAGAGGAAATAGCCTTCGGATCCGTAAAGCCGATTTCCTTCACCGAATTCACAATCAGGGTCGCGAACACAAGTGCTGCAATGGCGTCAAGCGTGTTGTAGCCGTCAAGCACACCCTGGAATGCAGCCTTGATCGGTTCATCATAGGCTTTGCCCGGCGCCTGGAAGTCTCCCATCGGCGTTGCAAAGGACATGACGATCATGACGGCCAGCGTGACGAGCAGCGCCGGCGTGAGGAACTTGCCGATTCGATCAACAAGCTTTGATGGTGATGCAGCCAGCCAGCAGGAGATCCCCAAAAAGAAAGCGAGGAAGATCGGCAGCGCAAATGCCGAAGGATCGGCACCGAGGAAAGGACGCACGGCGATTTCGAAAGATACCGTGCCCGTACGAGGAATGGCGAAGCAAGGGCCGATCGCCATGTAGCAGACAACCGTATAAAAGAGTCCGTAGAGCGGATGCACACGGCTTGCAACTTCACGAAGATCTCGACAGCCGGAATAACCAACCGCAATAATGCCCAGAAGCGGCAGGCCTACACCCGTTACGCAAAAGCCGAGCACAGCCCACCAAACGTTCGCTCCGGCGGACTGACCCATCGCTGCGGGGAAAATAAGGTTGCCGGCTCCGAAAAAGAGTGCGAACAGCATAGAGCCGATGGCAATAAATCGTTTGCTGCTGGGTTGTTCCATTTCAGAAGTCCAAAAGTATTTGTAATGATGTCAGCGGTTCTGAGATCGAACCAACTGTTCACTGTTTCAGCAGGACGACACAGGGATGCCGGCCGCAGACTGAAAATGCAAAATAGACAGTGAAGTTGTCATTATGCTTTGTAAATTGGATCAAGATGTAGGCAATATGCCCTATAGAACAACGAACTTCGTCACCAAATCAGAACTTTCCGCAAAGACTATCGTTTGTCTTTTCTGGATTTTTGCGAAATTTATCATCATTCATGCAAATCGTTCCTGCGGCTGATGACAGCAACATGCTGCTGCGGGCAGCCGTTATTTACCGCACGCTCATTGATCCAAGGTGACTGCCTTTAAAAAACGCTTTCTTTGCATCCGTCTAACGGCTATCCAGAATGCAGACGTCACTGGATAGATGAAAGCAGTCGAAGTGATTAGAATATCGGCTTCAATTTTTAGCCGATTTTCCTGTAGTTTACATGCCGAGCTTCATCTTTCACGCCCCCTGTCCCTTTGGTCTCGAGGGGCTTCTTGCCGACGAAATCCGGGCGCTCAACGCCGACCCCGATCTCATTCGTTCCGCCAAGGGCGGCGTCTCGTTCGCAGGCGGTCTTGAACTCGGTATGGCAGTATGTCTGCATTCACGCTTTGCAACCCGCGTCCTTCTGCGCGTAGCCTTTGACGAATATTGGGACAGCCGGGATGTCTATGCGCTGGCCAAAAAGACGCCGTGGGAAAAATGGTTTGGCACAGATGCGACCTTCCGCATCCACTCTTCGGCCAACCGCTGCCCGCTCGAAAGTCTTGACTTTGCAACGCTGCGCATCAAGGACGGCCTCTGCGATCGCTTTACTGAACTCGCCGGCCGCCGCCCTTCAGTAGAAAAGCGTTCGCCGGATGTACGCATTGAGGCCTACTTCACCTTTGATCATGTGAGCTTTTACATTGATCTCGCAGGCGAATCCCTCTTTAAGCGCGGCTGGCGCCTCGAGCACGGCGAAGCCCCGCTGAAGGAAAACCTCGCCGCCGCGCTGCTGGCGCTTTCCGGCTGGAAACCTGAACTGCCCTTGGTTGATCCATTCTGCGGATCGGGCACCATTGCCATTGAAGCCGCAGCCATGGCAACCAATACCGCCCCTGGTCTGATGCGCCGCTTTGCTTTTGAGCGCCTTCAGGGCTTTGACATGGCGCTCTGGCAGGAAATGAAGGAAGACGCCCGGGCGGCACAGAATCGTTCCGCCAAAGTTTTCATTCGCGCAAGTGATATTTCCACAATCGTCGTCGAAAAAGCGGAAGAAAACTGCCGTCGGGCAGGATTCGGCGCTCTCCTTGACGACGGCCGCATCGTCTTTCATCAGGGCGACGCCCGTTCGATTAAAGCGCCCGAAGGTGCTGAAGGGGGGCTTGTCATCGCCAATCCGCCTTATGGTGAACAATCCAACCCGAAGAGCGCCTCGATTGCGGCAATGATGGCTGATTTTGCTGCTGCACTGAAGAGTCAGTTCCCCGGCTGGACGGCCTGGCTGCTGACCTCAGACCGCTTATTGCCGCGCCAAATGCGCTTGAAGGAATCCCGCAAAATCGTTCTGTTCAATGGACCGCTCGAATGCCGGTTCTTCCGTTTTGATATGGTAGCCGGCAGTAATCGCCGCAAGACTGGGGAATCTTTGTCTCAAGCGCAGAATGGATAAATCCTCTGCCGTATTACAAAAACGCCGCAGCGACGGAGAAGCGCTGCGGCGTTTTTATGCTTTCGATCCTTCGCTCTGCGCCCCATCACCTTGGGGGCATCACAGAGAATAAAGTTGACAAAGTATCAGGACTGCTTGGCGACAAGCTTGCGGCCAAGTTCATCCACCTTATAGATGCCGTTACGGAACTTATCCTTTGTCATTTCATACGGCACACAAGTCCACTCCTTCATAGTGGCCGCGCGATCGACAAGCGCATTGACTTGTTCAGGCGTCGTAATGTCAAGCTGAGCCAACGTCACCGGAAGCCCGACCGAGTGGTTGAACGTCATCAGACGCTCAAGCGCAACATCGTCCTCATCAACGGCATGGAGCACCAGCGTGCCAAAACTCACCACCTCGCCGTGGAGGTGCTTGTGAATGCTCGGAAGCACCATCGAGGCGTTGTAGAAGCAGTGGGCCAGTGAGGAGTTGTAGTAATAACTGTCCTTCGTTGTCGTCAGATTGGACGTAATGCCAGTCGAAACGATAATGTCGAGCACTGTTTCAGTGAAGGCATGGCTGTCGCGTTTGGCACGGAAGTCTTCAATCGCCTGCTTGCCGTATTCGAGCAAAGGATCTTCACAGACCAGTCCCACCTGAACACCGAGCAGCGGCGTGTGCGTCAATTCTGCACCGCGGGAAGCAAGCTGACTTTCTGCCTGCTTAGAAAGCGCATCACCGATACCTGCCCAGAAAAGCTCTTCAGGGCTGTCGAGAATGACCGTCGTATCAATGAAGCAGTGCTCAGGACAACGCTTCGGAAAGTGGTAATGATCAAGGGCGCCGTCGTCCTTATAGATCACTGCAATAGCTGAAACGGGAGCACAGTTGGACGAAACGGTCGGCACAGAGAAGAAGGGCTTGCCGAGAATATCGGCAGCAGTCTTCACCGTATCAATCGCACGACCGCCGCCAACACCGAAGAGCAGATCAGCTTCTTGAACTTTCGGATTGTTGACAATTTTCTCGACGTTTGCATTCGTCGAGTCTTTTCCGTAAACAGACCATTCAGTCAGCTTAACGCCGGCCTTTTCAAAGCCAGCCTTCAGGGCAGGTCCCGCCTTGGCCAGCGCTGTTTCACCGCCGACGACGGCAGCTGTACGGCCATAAAAGCGAGTGACTTGGCCAAGCTCGTCGTAGCAAGAAGGACCGACGCTGTAATGAGGAAGCGTCACTGTATAGTTCTTAGGCATTGGCATTTCTCCGTTAAATGCACATAAATTTTTATAAACCTCAATGCACTAGTGCTATTTAAAACTTCTATTTGCAAAGGAGGTTCGGCAATTGTATGGGCAGCGGCACCAGATTTGGGCAGCAGTACGGAAAAACAAGCCGACCCTTGAGAGAGCTTTGAGGTATTGAGAGATTCCGCCTAAGGACTAAAGCGGAGACTGTATGTATCTAAAAAATCCATACCGCTTCAAAGCGGTGCACCAAAATAAAACCCCCGGAGCCTACGGAGGCTTTCGGGGGTTTCGAGGCAGGTTTCCCAGCGTCGAGGATTAGGCTTCCTTGCGGACCAGACGTTCCTTGATGCGGGCGGCCTTGCCAGAACGTTCGCGCAGGTAGTAGAGCTTGGCGCGGCGGACGTCGCCGTGGCGCTTCACTTCAATACCGGCGATCATCGGGGAGTAAAGCTGGAACGTACGTTCCACGCCTTCGCCCGACGAGATCTTGCGAACCGTGAAAGAAGAATTGAGACCGCGATTACGACGAGCGATAACGACGCCTTCGAAGGCCTGAACGCGCTTGCGCGAACCTTCAACCACGTTGACGGACACGATGACCGTGTCGCCAGCGCGGAAAGCGGGGATCGCCTTGCCAGCCGTGAGGCGAGCCATTTCTTCTTTTTCGAGAATCTCGATAAGATTCATTTTTAACTCCGTAGCCATCGTCATGCGGCCTGATTGTTAGGGGTTTAGCCCGCCGCCGAGAGGATGGGTTTGTTGATGAAGAACCCCGTTGAGATTAAGAACGGCGCCCTTCGGAAATATTCTTGGCCCCCATTGTGCGAAGGAACTTAACGTCCTCGCGCGTCAAGAGACCAGAAGAATCCGCGATTCTAATGAGATCCGGACGCGTACGCAACGTAAGCGCCAAACTTTTTTCTCTCGACCACTTTCCGATGTTTTTGTGATGGCCTGACAAAAGCACATCCGGCACCGGCATACCCCGCCAAACCTCTGGACGCGTGTAGTGCGGCGCATCCAGCAGACCAGTGGCAAAGCTTTCATCCGAAGCCGAAAGGTCCTTGATTGCCCCTGGAAGCTGACGCACCACAGCATCAATCAATGCACAGGCAGGCAGCTCTCCTCCGGAAAGAACAAAATCTCCAAGGCTGACCACTTCGTCGACATAGGACTCGAGAAAGCGCTCATCAATGCCTTCATAACGTCCGCAGACAAGCACAATCGGTTCTTTGGCTGCAGCGATTTCACGTACACGCGCATCTGTCAGGCGCGCCCCATTCGGGGCAAAACTCAAAACACGGCCGCAGTTGCCGGAGGCTCGGACAGCATCAATGGTCTGAGCCAGAGGCTCTGCCATCATGACCATGCCGGGACCGCCGCCAAAAGGACGGTCGTCAATCGTACGGTGAAGGTCCGTGGCGGTATCTCGAGGATTCCAGCAGTTGATTGACCACAGACCCCGCATGCGTGCCCGTGCGGTAATCCCGCAGTCACGCACAGCCGAAAAAATCTCGGGGAAAAGCGTTACGACGTCAAAGCGCATCGGTACCTCCTCAACGCCATGCCGGGTCCCAATCAAAGACAACGCGCTTTTCTTCAGGCTTCATCTCCACAACGTAGACATCTTTCACGTTGGGGATGAAAAAACGCTTCACAACCCCTGCTGCATCAACGTACTCAATCTCAAAAAGATCCTGTGCGCCGTTGGTGCCGATGGAAAGAATGGTGCCCAGTTTGACTCCATGCTTATTTACTGCCGTACATCCAACCAGATCAATCGCCCACACCGCATTTTCGCCCGCCTGCGGGAAATTGCTGCGAAGGACGCCCACCTTCACGCGGAGCGCATCCGCGCTTTCTTTGGATTCACAGCCGTCCCACTTAGCAATCAATCCTGCGCCGTGTCGGCGCAGTCCCTTGACGCGCACTGGCGTACGGACGCCGGCTGTATCCACCAACTCCCAATTGCGAGTGTGCTCAAGTACCTCTCCGGAAGCGAGCGGCGCAATGCGCACCCAGCCCTTGAAGCCGTATGCCCCGGCCGTACGGCCAAGTTCCACCCATTCATCAGGCGCATCGGTCGAATCGGCGGGCAATTCCGCATCGTGAATCAGTGTGCTGTCGGACGTCATGGCAAATTTTCCGAGTTGTAGAAATAGAGAAGCCCCGCAGACTTCAGGCGTAGATACCGGATTCAGAAGAACCGACGCCCTGGAGCTTTTGCTCCTGACGCTGCCGGATCCGATGTGCTTGGACACGAGAGGCACGACCGGCAGAGAGTTCGCTGAATCCGCACCAGAAGGGATGCGGGGCCTTTGCGCTGAGGTTTATCGCCTCAGTGCAGACTGCAGCAGAAATTATTCAGCAGCAGGGGCTTCAGCGGCGGGCTGAGCCTTGAATTCCTTCACGAGACGAGCAACCGTATCGGAGAGCTGAGCGCCATTGGACTGCCAGAAGGCAAGGCGTTCCAGATCAACCACCAGACGGGTAGCCTGACCGGCAGCAACCGGGTTGTAGTAGCCGAGACGTTCAATGAAACGACCATCACGACGGGTGCGGGAGTCGCAAACGTGGATGTTGAAGAACGGACGCTTCTTGGAGCCGCCGCGGGCGAGACGAACGATGACCATGAGTTACCTCTCAAATCATTGGTACAGTTAAATCCATCCGTACCCCCGTCCCGGGGAGAAACGAATGGGAAGAATGGGTTTGAACAAACCGCGGATCGCGGCTTCATTCAAGAAGCGCGATTCTACTTGAGGCGCCCAATACTCTGCAAGTCATTGCAGTGCTTTTTATCCTCTGCAGTTCTGCAGATTCAAAGGCGCCTCTCAGCAGAAAAACCGCTTGATCTTAAAGCTTCGCGGCAAGAGCCCTGCAAGTCTCAGCTGCGTCAGCAAGCAGACCATAATCGGCCGTTTCAAAAATCGGAGCCTCCGGATCATTGTTCACCGCAACGATCACCTTAGCGTCCTTGATGCCGGCTGTATGCTGAATAGCGCCGGAGATGCCGAAACCGATGTAAAGATCGGGGGCAATCATCTTACCTGTCTGCCCTACCTGCCAATCATTGGGACAAAGTCCCATATCGACGGCAGTACGGGTTGCCCCAACGGCGGCACCAATTTTATCGGCCAGCTTTTCAAGCGAAGAGAACCCAGCCTCATCAATAAGACCGCGCCCGCCGGCAACAACCACTTTGGCCGAGACGAGATCCGGACGGTCGCTTTCCGTTTCCGTAAAGCGCACAAACTGAGAGGCATCCCAATTAACAGCCTCTTCAGGCACGGTTATGTTTTCAATCCGCACCGGCATGTCGGCTTCGCCAGCCGGCTCAAAGGCCGTCGTGCGAACCGTTCCGACCACCACATCTTCGTCGACCTCAACAGTTGCGAGAAGTGCACCGGCATAGATGCCGCGTACAAAGGTCTTTGGACCTTTTACGGCAACAACATCGGAGACCGCAGAACGGTCAAGCTGAGCCGCCACACGGGGCATGGCCGCTTTGCCAAGCGCCGTAGCGCAGAAAAAGATATGAGAGTAGCCCGGCGCTTCATGAGCCGCCGTATAGGCGAGCACCTCGGGCAACTCCTGAGCCAGTTTGGCATTCTGGGCAAGAAGCACCGTACGGACGCCCGCGATTTTCGCCGCTTCCTCAGCTACAGCTTCGCAGCCGTTTCCGGCAACGAGCACGTCAACGGCTTCCGTCATCTGGAGCAGCGCCGTTACCGCGCAGGCGGTCGCCGGACGAAGCTTCACATTGTCATGATCAGCAATTAAAAGCGCAGTCATTTCATTATTCCCCTTCAGAGCAGATGCACTTCATCGCGAAGCTTCTGGATCAATTCATCAACATTGGCAACCATTACCCCAGCCTTGCGTGCGGGCGGCGGTTCAACGCCAAGGAGTTTCTGGCGGGGAGCTGTATTAATGCCCAGGGATGCAAGCTCAACCGTTTCAACCGGTTTTTTGCGAGCCTTGGCCATAGACGGCAGCGTGACATAGCGAGGTTCAGCAAGACGCAGGTCCGCTGTCACGACTGCGGGGAGCGTGACTGAAATGGTCTGCGTACCCCCGTCGGTTTCGCGCGTGACGATCAGGCGGCCGTCAGCAAGCTCAATCTCGCTTGCAAACGCAGCCAGCGGAAGATTCAGGAGTTCCGAAAGCATCGGCCCGGTCTGTGCCGCATCATCATCAATCGCCTGCTTGCCCATCAGGATCAGGTCAGGCTTTTCGCGTTCAGCAATCTTGGCAAGGATCTTTGCAGCAGCAAGCGGCTCCATCATTTCATCGGTTGAGACATGAATAGAACGATCCGCCCCAATCGCCATCGCCGTGCGAAGCACATCAACTGACTTAGCACCGCCGATCGTAACCGCAACGACTTCTTGGACTTTTCCGGCTTCTTTGAGTTCAACCGCTTCCTCGACGGCAATCTCATCAAACGGATTGATCGCCATGCGGGCGAGCTTGGTGTCGGGACCCGAACGGTCCGGGAGCGGGCGCACTTTGACCTTGGCGTCAACGACCCGCTTCACAGCAACTAAGATCTTCATGAGAAATTCCAATGTGATTTGAATGCTGCGCTGCCGCCGACTCGAGGAAAAAACGAAGGCATACCCATGTCTCGTTTTTCCGAATTACGCGCGTAAGCGCAGACCGCCGCAGAGAGTGTCAAACAATAAAATGCCTGACGACCTGCAGCAGCACTGTTGTGCAAATGGACGAATGATTATAACGGCGCATTTTTCTAGAAAATGGCCGTAAAAAAAAGGATTTTCCTGACTAGCCTACCGGCATTACGAAGGGAGCCTCAAAACGCTTTTTGAGCAATCAAGCGGCAAGCGGCAGCACCGCGCAGGCCACCACCGCATAGCGCAGCCCCTTGCCCAATGCAATTAAAAGAAAACAGGGCAGCGCCTTGAGACGCAGCCATCCGGCAGCAATGGGCAGCGCATCGCCAAAGAGCGGCAGCCAGGTCATCAGCAGTGCCCAGTAGCCGTACTTATGAAGCCATGCCAATGCCTTCCCTTCTTTTTTCCGCTCCGGAATAAATCGCCCAATGCACCAGCCGGTCATCCCGCCCAATGCATTGCCGAGCATGGCTATGAGAACAAACTCAACCACCCGAGAGGGGGTTCCGGCGACGGCGCCGGCGAGCACCGCTTCCGATCCCCCCGGCAGCACTGTAGCGGAAATGAAGGCTGCGGCAAAAAGCGCAAACTCAATGTGTTCGCTGCGGAAAAGCTCCATGAGCCAAGCAACCCACGCTTCCATTTAGAAAAGATTTCCTTATCAATCTTCAGCGGAAAAGCGCCTTCATTTCGGCCGTGCGCTTGAGCGCCGCATTCACGGCCTCATCCATCATGCCGTCTATGTCACGGTTATTCATTACCTCAAGCGCTTTGGCAGTCGTACCGCCTTTGCTCGTAACGTTTTCACGAAGTTTGGAGAAAGCTTCTCCAGATTTGTCAGCCAATACCGCAGCGCCCAGAACGGTACCCAGCGCCAGCGCATGCGCAGCCTCCGGAGGAAGCCCCCGTTTGATGCCGGCTTTTTCCAAAGCTTCCATAAAGCGGAACACATAGGCAGGACCAGAACCCGGAATAGCGCCGACCAGATCGATATCGGCCTCTGTCTTCACCTCTACGACCTTGCCTGCAGCTGCCAGCACCTGTCGCGCTGCATTCGCTGCCGTATCGGAGATCCCTGCGGGGATCCACAGACCGGACACTCCCATACCCACCATTGCAGGCGTATTGGGCATCGCCCGCATCAGAGGATAGCCGTTAAGCCAATCCGCATATGCGGCGGCCTCAATACCGGCTGCAATTGTCAGTGCAGCGCCATCAGGATTAAGGAACGGCATCAAAGATGCCAGCGCAGTCTTCATCCCCTGAGGCTTCACGGCGAAAACCATTAAGTCACAGGATGCTGCCCATTCGCCGACGCCCGAATGCGTCTGCGCACCCAATGCCGCCAACCGCGCGAGTTTGTCTTCGTGGAGGTCCGTCACATGAACCTTGAGGTCGGAACGAGGTCCGCCCGCAAGGAGTCCCCCAATCAAAGCACCGGCCATATTGCCGCCGCCGAGAAAGCCGATCGTAAGCATCTTGATGCTCCTTGTCCTAAAGCGTATGGGTATTTATGAAAAATCCAGACCCTCAACAGAGGATGGAATGTCAACGGTCAATGTTCGCACAATCAAAGACTGAACTAATGATTCCCAGCAACCGCCGTTCCAAAAGAGCTCCGCAGAAGAAAGCTCCGAAGCAAAGCCAATCGCAAGTCCCTCCACCATTCGTCACGGACGATGCGGTTTTCGGATAACGCTGACTCATCGCCCATGAGCTGAAGAAAAATAAACATTGTTTATCAACTCTCTCTTTTCTTCAAAAAATCTCATTAGCAATTCGTTTCGACTTCGAACTAAGGTTCTGGCAGTTTCCGTGCGCGACTTGCCGTATCGTGCCTGCAATCTTTTATAGGTGTTATCCCGCACCTTCCATTATTCATAATTGCATCATGAACAGCCGCAACCAATTTTTCTTTCAGCGCCGCACACTGCTTTCTGCCGCTTTGGGTGCTGCAGCCTTTTCCGCCATCGGTACGCCGCTTACCGTCTTCGCCGCTGCGGAATCTGACCCTGCCCAACAGCTTGACCGTATCAAAAAAGCCGGCGTCATCCGCATCGGCACGGAAGGCGTATTTGTGCCTTACAGCTATCACGATGAACAAGGTCGCCTGACAGGTTATGACGTGGAGCTGGCCAGAGCCGTTGCCGCAAAAATCGGCGTCCAAGCTCAGTTCATTGAATCGTCATGGGACTCGCTGCTCGCAGGCGTTGACGCCGGCCGATTCGACATCGTCGTCAATCAAGTTGAAGCCAGTGCAGCACGGCGAGCCAAATACGACTTTTCTGTCCCCTATACGTACGACCATACCGCAATTCTGGTACGCAGCGACAACAATGACATCAAGGGATTCGATGATCTTCGGGGCAAACGCGCCGCAGAATCTGCGACAGCCAATTCCAGCCGCATTGCGGAAGCACACGGCGCCGTTATTGTGGGGGTCCAAGACTTCTCTCAGGCCGTCGAACTTGTCGTAAGCAAACGTGCGGATACCGCACTTAATTCCGAACTGTCCATCGCGGACTTCCTGCGTAAGATGCCTGACGTCCCCGTCAAGGTAGTTGCCACTTCGACCGAAGCCGAGGAGATGTGCGTATTAATGCCCAAGGGCAGTCAGGCGCTGAAAGCGGCTATCGATGAAGCCATCGAGTCACTTCGCGCTGACGGCACGCTTTCGAAACTTTCCAAGCAGTTTCTCGGCCGTGACGTTGCGGTGAAATAACGTTTTTTTGGAGAAGCTGATCACAACAAGTGATCAGCTTCTCTTTTCATTCCCTTTTTGATCAGACGGAATAGCTGCGCGGACCAAAGATGGCACTGCCGATGCGCACCATGGTGGAACCCGCTTCAACGGCCTCCGTCAGATCGGCGCTCATTCCCATAGACAGGGTGTCGGCTTGCGGATACTTTTCCTGAAAAGCCTTGAAAAGGGATGCCATTGCCAATAGCGGCTTCATCTTCCCTTCGTACGTTTCAGCAGGAGCTGGAATGGACATTAAGCCGCGCAGCCGGAGCCGAGGAAGCTCTGAAACAGCCGCCGCAAGCGCGGGCAGCTCTCCCGGGGAAATGCCAGACTTGCTCGCCTCCGCGTCAACATTCACCTCAATCAAAACGTTGAGGGGCGGCAGATTATCCGGGCGCTGTGCGGACAGACGTTCAGCAATGCGCAAACGATCCACCGTCTGCACCCAATCGAAGCGCTCGGCAACCATGCGGCTCTTATTGGCCTGCAGCGGTCCGATGAAATGCCACTCCAAATGAAGTTCAGGATGGTTTGTACGAAACCAATCAATTTTTGTACAGCCTTCCTGAGCATAATTTTCGCCAAAGGCAAGCGCGCCGGCACGTGCGCATTCCAGAAGAGCCTCTTGGTTAAAAGTTTTCCCAACGGCCAAAAGCTTGACGCATCCCTGCGGCCGTCCCGCCTTCTCTTCGGCTTCAGACAGCATCTGCTTTACGTGTGCAAGCCGCTTTTCCAAGCCTGGCTGAAGTTCGCTCATTGTTTTTCCTTTTCATAAACAGCACCGCAGTTCTCCAATACGGCGCGATAAGTCGAGAAAGTGTACCGCCAGTCGGGCCGCTTATCCCAATCTTTGAGCAATATCAAACAAATCTCATCTTATTTGTTTTCAGAAACCGTTCTGAACATCCTTTTGATCCTCATGTCTGAACAATATACCCTAGCAATGGATCATTTTATGATGCAAATACATTTGAATTGGCTGTCTAAGAGGTGAAATAACAAATTCAAATAAGATCACATTCAGCTAAAAAACCGGCATATGCCCCTCACAATATTGTGAATACATAGTTAATATATTGATTTTTAATCAATATAAATATTTAAGTCACAGTGGATCATTTTCATAAGATCAATATTTGATCTTCTTAGATGTATTTGCCATAAACTTGTAGTGAAGAAAGATGACTTTATCTTGATGAGAGACTTCTCTTCAATCTGAGGAGGAGACCATTCCTTTCAAGAAGAGGGGCCAAGGCCGAGCCCCGCATTTTTCCCGTAATCCATTTTCTGCTTCACTTTGTTCTCGAGCAGTCCGAGAACCTCCAAAGGAGGTTGACATGACGTTTCCCTTTGCAGCCCGAACCAACGCACCCAATACGCGCGCAGCTTCAATGGAGCCTTTGGAAGTTCTCCTCTCAACCCATAATCCCCAAGTCGACAAACTGCTCGGCGGCGGATTCCCTTGCAAGGGATTTGTTGAGCTGCTCACAACCGGCGAACGGCGCGGCGAAATCTCTCTGCTGATTCATGCGCTCACTCATGTGAAGCGCGTGGTATGGATCCTCCCGCCGCAGGGCTTCACGCCATATGCCCCCGCTTTCGAGGCGGCTGGCATTGATCTTTCCCGCCAGCTTTTCGTAGTGCCGGCATCACCCGAAGAAGCATTTCGCTGCGCCGAAGCTGCAGTCACTTCTGGTGAAGCCGATGCTGTTGTTGCATGGCTTGCGCCGCTCGCTCGAGACGAAGACCGGCGCGCGGTGTCGCGCCTTGCACTAGCTTGTACTTCTCGAAATGTTGTCTTATTCGGCATTCGCCCAGCTTCGCTTGCATGCTTACCGCTGACGGCCGATCTCCGTGTTCAGTTTTCCCCCGTGCATAAGGGACCAGAAATCCTGTCTCGCATTCGGACACTGCGGCGCCGCACCTTTATCAACGCGTCCGCATCAGCCGAAATACCGCTTTTTGCGCAAGCTGCTGAACCTGCAAAGCCTTATGACCGCCAATCAACTCCTCTGCAGCACAGCCTTTTCCCTGAACTTATCCCTGCTTAGTTCATCTGCATCCACTTCATCGACTGTCGTCCGCACCAACTGATCCCAAATTCACTATGGCTATTCCTGCTTCAGAACAATGGACTGCACTCTTTCTCCCTCAACTGCTCTTTGCGGCCGATCCGGAACGCCTGCACTCGAGAGGACCTACCCCGACAGCTCTTCTTATTGAAGATCGTATTGCTGCGCGAAACCGCGAAGCGGTTCGGTTGGGTGTGCGTCGATTTATGAATGCCAAAGAAGCCCTCTTACAAACGCCCGCCCTGCAGCTCGAACGCTCCGGACAGCTCATTGGTCAGGAGCTTTCGAGCATCCTGCTTTCTATCGCCCAGTCATTTGGTGCGGCGCTGCTCTTGCAGGCTCCTAATTCCGGCGCTGCCGCCATCATTGTGAATACCGATCAGAGTGCTGCACAGCTCTTACTTGACACTGTTCTCCGTTTGAAATTTGAAGCTTTTGGCGGCAGCGGCAGCTCCCCCTTGAATGCGTTGAATGCTGCCGTCGAGGAAGCCAAATCCGTTCATGCAGATTACGATGCCCAAGCGCTTTTAATGCATACCGTTCTTAAAGAGAACCTCATTGCGAAGCATGCTCCGGAAACCTTCCGCCTGCGTATCGGCGTTCCTTCTTTTAACTTCAAACTCCAGCTCGAGCGTCTTGAAGCAGCGTTTGCTGCGTGGACAAAGAACGTCAAAACCAATGCTGTTTCCTGCACAATCCGCGCCTACGATCCGGTCGGCCGCATCCTGCACACCTCGTCTGTACTGGGCGGCAATCTTTTGATCCCAATAGGCAAGTCTGCGGCAGCGGGTCGCATCAGGCTGCACAAACTTTTGTACAAAGCGGTCCTTGAAGAACAAGCCGCCAATCTGGAGCTGGAAGTCGTCCCCTTTCGTCAGACAGCAGGCGGAGAAACCGCAACCTCCCCGCTGGTTCGCTCACTCACCCAAATCGTTGGCCATTCGCGCGTCTATCAATTAGCGCTGACTGGAGACCTGCGGCCAGAAGCTGCGCAGCAGCGCGTACCCGCCCTTAATTTGTCCGGCTCGGCACATCAGCGCGAACCGCTGCCCGCATATGCCCATATCCTTCAAGCTTCGGCAGCTGACCTTCCGCCCATTGAAATTTTTCCTGAAATTCAGTCATTGCCGACCTCAGGAGGGCTTCCAATATTCAATGGTCCGCTTGAATTGCTCGATGGTCCTAAACGACTATCATCGGCAGCAAAAGATCCTCGCAGGTATTATCGAGCCCGCAGTGCAACTGGAGAGCTGCTGTGGATTTTTCAAGATCTTCAAAACCGCCGCTGGTTCCTGCAAGGTCGATTTGCCTAACGACGATTACACCGCTCTCGCCTATGAATAATGGTAGATTTGGCAGATTTTTCTGCAGCTGCTGTGTCACACGGTTAAGACGGCACAAACAAAGAGGATGTGCCGAAATCTTGAGTGCTGACAAAAAAGCAAATGCCCTTCGTTCACGGCGGCGAATGTGCCAGTGCCTCTGAAACAGGCGCAATATCAAGAGCCCTTTTCTTCCGACACGTTTTTGCAGCAGCCTACAGACGATTGATTTATTTTCAACAGTATTCAAACTCATGACGGAAGCTATTCACCCGGTCTTGCTGCACAGCTGCTGCGCCCCATGCTCAAGCGCCATTCTTGAATGGCTGACGCAGAACGGATACGCACCTACGGTTTTTTACTTCAACCCAAACATTTTCCCGGCACAAGAGTATCTGACTCGCAAAAACGAATGCCAGCAGTACTGCCGCAAACTCGGCATTCCTTTTGTGGACGGCGACTACGATCACGCGTTGTGGCGCGAAGCGGTCAAAGGGCTTGAGCATGAACCCGAAAGAGGTCTTCGCTGCCGCGCGTGCTTTGGCGTGCGCATGCTTGCAACCGCAAAATGCGCTCAGCGGCTGGGCATCGAATCATTTACAACAACTCTGGCGGGCAGCCGCTGGAAGCGGCTTGATCAAATCCGAGAAGCTGCCGAAGAGGCGGCGCGTCTTACTCCCGGCACTCGCTATTGGGATATGAATTGGCGAAAGGGCGGTCTTCAGCAGCGCCGAGGCGAACTGCTGGCTCAGGAAGGCTTCTACAACCAACTCTGGTGCGGGTGCGAATTTTCCATGGGACACCTCACCATGCGGGCCCCGGAAGAACTTCCTTCATATGTACGGGATTTCGTGAAACAACTCGGCAGCGCAAAAAACAAAGATGAGACTCTACCAGCCTCGCCCTCGCCCGTACAGTCGCCGATTGTTCCGCCCAACCATCTGAACGTTTAAAAAAACGACGCTCTGGAAGGAGAGAAGCCAGAGCGTCGTTCATAAGCGTCATCGGCCAAAAACGGCTTAAGACCCTTTTTTATGCAGAAGCAATCTAAATAAATGCTTCTGTATTACCCAATCTTATTTGGCATGATTGAAGGCTTTCTGTACGCGGAACGGCATAGCCTGATAGCCCATCGACCCATTAATGCGGATTTCAACTGCAGGCTCAGTTGAACCCCACTTGAATTCCTGCAGATAGGGAGATGGCGCTCCGACCGCCTTACCCTTCACAAGCACCATTTCCGGCGTGGCGGAATAAACCATGATCGAGTCCTTGTCGTCCTCATACTGCGTGAGCGATGTCACCGGGCTGTACCAGCTGTGACCGCGCTCTTTGCCGTATTCCCAAAGCTGTTCGACGGTGCGCTTTTCCTGATCAACCTTGAAAACGACGGCGCGCGAATATTTCATTTCAGGCAGCGCCGGCTGTTCGAGCCCGCGTCCATCGCCGTTGTCAAATGCAGTCACATAAACGAAACGCTTATCGGACTTCGAATCAATGCGGAATGCGGTGTGCTGCGTCCAGGTCCAGTCAAAGTTTGTCCCTTCACACTTGCCCTGCTGGCACTTGAGGGGCTTGCCGTCCTTATCGACCGGCGTCAGAACCTTATCGGACCACTTGGCCTGCCAGCCGTCCGGAGCGCCTAAAATCCACTTGACCTGCTTATCGCGGCCGATTTTGATAATCGCGGACTGATGACGCGAGGAAATGATGATGGAGTCGTCCGTCGGGTCATAGTCGACAGAGTTGACATGTGCCCAGTTGCGGCCGATGCCAACGCCCGTAATGTCGCCGAAGTGCTCTTCCTTATCCATTGCCGCAAGATCTGCACTCGAGAGTGTCTTGCCGGCGCTGTCGGCATCAAGATTCAAGCAGACAGCCCCCTGGTCGAGCGATTTGATAACGACATCGCGGTACGGATCCAGAATTTCCCACAAGCGCCAATCGTCAACCACTCGGCCGGCAGGCGTAACTTCCACGATAACGTCACGCACCGTGCGGACATTTCGGCCGTCAGGACGTTTCACATCGTTGGCCGCTACACGCAGCAAATAGTTGCCGTTCTGGGCCTGATCAAACGAATGTGAGAAGTCGGCGTAACCTGCAGGCAGGCGGCGATTGAAAATCTCGCGTCCCATAATGTCGTACTTGACATAACGCTGCCCGTAGCCCCATGTGAGTGCGCCGTCGGCACCCTGCTGGAAGCCCATCATCACACCGCCGTGATAAACATTTTCCATGTCATAGATGGAATCCACGTTCATGTACCAGCGTACGGCGCCGGTCGCGTCAATAATGGCGTTCTGCGGGTAGAAGCACCATTCGAGCGCACCGCCCGAAGGGTTGTTCCAAACAACGCGCGAACCTTTGGGCGGAGAAACGAGCAGATTGTTGACGAGGTAGAGGCGGTCCTTAAATTCACCGTCCATCTTGACGACCTTCGTGTCAAACATGGTGGATTTCTGTGAGACCGTACCGTTGCCTTCTGTATAAACAGGAGGCGCATAGATCTGATAGCTTTCGCTGATCTTTTTCTGTTCGCCCTTGAGATCGGTGCGGGTGTAGGAGACCTCAACCGTATTCACATAGTCGGGATAAAGACCGAAAACCGGAATGCCGCCGTGGGTCAGGACTTCGCTGCGATCAACGTCGTACTTAATCTCCGAGCCATTAGGCTTAGGAACAATGCGTACTGAGACATCTGAGAGTGCATAGCCGCCTGAACGAATAATCGCAGTGAGCGGCGCAATCTTGTAGGGATTCGTGATGACTTCGCCGATTTGACCTTGTTTGGCATATTTCACTGCCGCGCCGGAAGCGCCGCAAGCAGCCATAGAAGTCGCGGGCACCATGGCCGCAGCGAAGAGAGAAAGGACGGAAACGGCAATCGCGGTTTTACTGATGCGCATTAATATCTCCTTTGGTCGAAAATAATTGAGCGTTGAAGTGTTTCCAATCAGAATTCCGAGATTCTGAACACTTCTAAAAACTTTCTTAAGCGTCAAAAAGATCTTATAGATCATTCATTTTTATGAATATTCACGCTTCTCATCTCTGAAATTGCGCCTTTAGCATCTTGGACTTTTGCAAAATGCAACTCGACCGAACACCGCCTTATTCTTCGCTGCTTTTATTGAAAACACTGTGTGAGAAGCGCAATCTCGCAGCGGCAGCCGAAGTACTTGGTCTGTCGGCTTCGTCAGCGAGCCGCCACCTGAGCGAAATGCGGGAGCTTTTTGACGACAAGCTTTTCACACGATTCCCCGGCGGCTTAGTGCCTACCCGCCGAGCACTGGAAATTGCGGCGCAGTCCGAGCCGATTCTGGACGGCTATGCCGCGCTCATGCGTCCCGCACGCTTTAATCCTGCGGAAATGACGCGGGAAGTGCGCATCGGCTGCGCCGACAATGCTCCTTTTTCGCTTTTCCCAAAATTCGCCGACTGCCTTCTTCAGCAGGCACCCAACATCACGATTTCATTTCTGCCGCTAGCCGAAGATCGATTTCTTCAGCTTTCAAGCGGCGAACTGGATTTTGTGGTTTCGCCAGTGATGGCAGTTCCGCCGGGTTTGCGCAGCATCGTGATTGGACGCAATGAATATGTGCTTGCAGCAGGATTTGGCAGTCCGCTGGCCGCTGAAAGCCGCACTTCGCCGCTCTCGACCGAGCGAGTGCTGCAGGAATCTTTTGCTGATGTCTGCTTTCGAACTCAGCCGGGAGCCCCTTATACGACGCTTCGAGAAATCGCTTTTCCCGATTGGCGTGAGGCGCGGTCATCACTGCGCACCACGAATTTTCTTTCCGCGGTGACGACTTTAAGCTCGAGCCGTCTCATCATGGTGCTGCCGAAGAAAACCGCTGATACGCTCGCCAATGCCGGTCTAGTAGCGATTGTTGAAACCCAAGCCAAAAGCGTCGTTCAGACGCCGCATCTCATCTGGCACCATCGCACAGATCAGGACCTCGCCATGCAGTGGGTGCGCTCCGTACTCCTTTCTTCGGCGCAAGAGACTTAAAAACAGCCTGCTGAATCTTCGATTAGATTCAGTCCGGTGAAAGCTGCGCCCTGTAGTCTTGTGAAAGCCTAAAATAACTAGTTTCACCCATCGAGCCGCCAGAAGCCGCCTGTGTGTCATAGTCTGCTGCTTCATGAGCCGACCGACAATACAACCCATCCTCTTCAAGAAGGACAACCATGAAGGAAATTCGCACCCGCATTGCGCCGAGCCCTACCGGCATGATGCACCTTGGAACCGCCCGAACGGCGATCTACTGCTGGGCAGTCGCCCGCCATTTCGGCGGCAAATTCCTGCTGCGCATTGAGGATACCGATCAAGTACGTTCCACAAAGGAAGCGGTGCAGGTCATTCTCGACGGCATGAAGTGGCTCAATCTCGATTATGACGAAGGTCCTGTCTATCAGATGGACCGCCTTGCTCGATATCAGGAAGTCGTCGACGAAATGCTCGCGGACGGCCGCGCCTACTATTGCTACGCCACTCCCGAAGAACTCGACGCTCTGCGCGAGCAGCAGCGTGCCGCCGGTCTCAAGCCTCGCTATGACGGCCGCTGGCGTCCGGAAAACTGCGTGGGACGCCCCATTCCCGAAGGCGTAAAGCCCGTCATCCGATTCCGCAATCCTGATGAAGGCTCCGTGACCTGGAACGATGCCGTCTACGGCCCCATCACCGTGTCGAACGCCGAGCTCGATGACCTCATCATCATGCGCAACGGCATCCCGACCTATAACTTCGCCGTGGTGGTAGACGACTGGGATATGAAGGTGAGTCATGTCATCCGCGGCGCGGACCACATCAACAATACGCCTCGGCAGATCAACATCTACAAAGCCTTGGGCGCGGAAATTCCGGTTTTTGCGCACCTCCCGCTCATCTGCGGACAAGACGGTCAGAAGCTTTCGAAGCGCCATGGCACGGTTTCTGTGCTTGAATACGAAAAACAGGGCTATCTGCCCGAAGCGATCTTCAATTACCTCGCGCGCCTCGGCTGGGGCCATGGGAATATGGAGAAATTCTCGCGTGAAGAGCTTGCCGAAGTGTTCGACCTCTCCGACTGCTCGAGAGCTTCCGCCCGCATTGACTGGAAGAAGCTCGAATGGCTTAACGGTCAGTACATGAAGGAAGCCGATGACGATCGCCTCGCCAAGCTGGTGGCTTCGCGCATCGAGGCCCGCGGAGGCATCATCGCCAACGGTCCGGATCTCGCGAGCGTCTGCGGGCTGCTCAAGTCCCGCAGCGCCACGCTCGAAAAACTCGCTGAAGCTGCGCTCTTCTTCTACGCCGAAAATGCCGTCAACGCTGAAGAAGCCGCTAAGGTTCTCGCCGACGGCGGACGCGAAGCGCTTGAACTCTTTGCCCAGAAACTCAAAGCGCTTGATGCGGAAACGCCTGAAAACGTTTATCACTGCATTCAGGAAGTGATGGCCGAACGCAGCATTCCGATGAAGATTCTTGCCAACCCGCTGCGCGTCCTCGTCTGCCGCGCTGACCGCACGCCGCAGATTGACCGCACGCTCTGTCTTATTGGCCGTAACAAGGTACTGGCCCGTATCGCTGAAGGGTTGGCTTAATTTTTAGCCGCCTCTTGCGGAGAAAGATGCTTTCACATATAATTCGCTTTCTCCGCAAAGACGTCCCCATCGTCTAGTGGTTAGGACGGCAGCCTCTCACGTTGTCAACATCGGTTCGAATCCGATTGGGGACGCCATTCAAAGATACCTGTCAGGCAGTTGCCTCGACAGGTTTTTTTGTTTTCCAAGGCAGAAAACAAATTTGAGATTTTTGTTCACAAAGTGATTGTCCCGCAATCATTTCGGCAGACTATTCTTGCAAGTATTAAAAATATCCTTGCAAGGATTCAAGATGATTAAAAATCTCGAAAAAAGTACTGTCATCAAACTGAAGGATCAAGTTCCTTACCTCGCGGGGCAAGTTGTCAGCAAGACGCTTGCACAGAACGATTCTCTGAGCTTAACGGTCTTCTCTTTCGATAAAGGAGAAGAAATCAGCACGCATCAGTCCGGCGGCGACGCGATGGTGACAGTTCTTGAAGGTACCGGACGGTTCACGATTGACGGAGAGCCGCACCTCGTTAAAGAAGGCGAAACCATCGTCATGCCGGCCAAACATCCGCATGCGGTGTACGGTGAAGAGCGCTTCAAAATGCTTTTGACGGTTGTCTTCTAAAAGATCGAAGACCAGCCATCTAGAGAGAGGCGGCATCGAGCTGCCTCTCCTTCAAAAAGGAGACGCGACTCCTCACTCTTCCTTATCCAAGCGATGTTTGCCGCCATGGCGTCCCGCTGTCACCACGCGCACATCGCCCTGACGTTCAGCACGGCGACGGCGCGCCTCTTTAGGGTCTACCAAGAGCGGCGCAGAAATTTCCAGCCGGTCCCCGTCATGAAGCACCGTCATCACGTCCGCCCGACGGCCGAAAACAGATAGTCCTTCTCCTGACGCCAACTTTCGACCGGCCTGAGCGAGCGCCTCCTCCGCAATGACGCCGTCCTCGAGATCGAGTTCACGCTCCTTGGCGTGCGTTGCGCCGCCTTCAGCCCAAATTTCACACAACGTGATGCGCATGTCGGTCTCCAAAACAGAAAAACGATAGAATTTACAGCCTTGCGGCACGTAAAGCAATGCCGCCCAGCTTCGGAGCTGCCCATCCTGCCCAACTTGCAGGCGTGAGGTCAGCAGCCGAAATACTTTGAAAAAGGAGGCCGTCATGGCCGCCAACAGCAATAAAAAAACAACCAAAAACACCCAGCCGCGCATTCTGAATAAGCGCGCAACTTACGACTACGCCATTGAGGAGCGCTACGAAGCAGGGCTCGTCCTCCATGGCTGGGAAGTCAAAAGCGTTCGCGCAGGCCGAGCCCAAATTAACCTTGCCCACATCTACATTCGTGACGGCGAGTTGTTTCTCTGCAATGCACATATGAATCCGGCAGACCAAGCCTGCACGCACGAAACGCTTGAAACGAATCGTACGCGCAAGCTCCTGATGCATCGCCGTGAAATCATGAAGCTGATCGGCCGAGTGGAGCGTCAAAGCTACACCTTAGTGCCGCTCAACCTGCACTTCAAAAACGGCCGCGTCAAGGTTGATCTCGCACTTGCCCGCGGCAAGCGGGAATACGAAAAGCGCGATGACGAAAGCAAGAAGGAATGGAAACGCGAGCAGGAACGCATCATGAAAAAGGATGCTCGCGGCCGCCACATTCTCAACGGTTAATGCGGCACTGAAATGCTCAATATCTGACTGGAGGCTTTTGTCATGCGCTTGAAGAACACTTTTGCCAAACTCTCAGGAGTTGCCAGCGGTCTTCTTCTGAGCGGGCTGCTCGCATTGAACGGGGTTGAGGCTCGGTTCGTTTCGGATGACAACGGCACCTCAGTTGATGTGCCTGAACACATCAGCCGCATCGTCGTTACCAATATTCTGCCGCTGGCCTCCGCCGTCACAATGTATCTGGGCGACGGCTCGCGCATTGTCGGCATGCATCCGGCCAGTATGTCAGCGGCGAAATCTGGACTTTTGGGTGAGCTTCACCCAGAGGTGCTTCAGGCTGAAACGCACTTCATTCAGGGCGCAAACCTTAACCTGGAATCGCTCATGGCTTTAAAGCCTGATCTTGTGCTCGTCAATGCCTCCGATCGCCGCATGCTTGATCGGGTGCGCGCTGCCGGCCTCACTGCTTTCGGTATCAGTGCGGTGAAGTGGCACTATGACGTAGAAGCCACCTACGAGGGCTGGATGCGATCCCTGAAGGCGCTTTTTCCGGATGCCAAAGCCAATTCTGCGGCGATGGATGAAAAATTCCGGCACTACCGCACCCTCATCGCTGAACGGACGTCCAACCTTTCAGACGCTCAGCGCCGTACCGTTCTCTTCATTGTCCGCACGGATGCTCGTCAGCTGGTGGTGTCAGGTGAAAAATTCTTCGGCGAATACTGGGCCAAAGCGGTCGGCGCCAAAAATGCCGCTCATGAGCTTAAAGCCGAAAACGCCAATGCCGTCGTCACGATGGAAAGCATTTATGCATGGAATCCAGACATTGTGCTTCTCACCAACTTCACGCCGCTCCAGCCCAATGATCTGATTGAAGGCCGCGATGCCGGCCGTGATTGGACGTCCGTCAAAGCCGTGAAGGACGGGCGCGTTTATAAAATGCCGCTCGGCCTTTACCGTTCCTTTACGCCGACAGCGGACACGCCGCTCACGCTTTTGTGGCTCGCAAAGACCATTTATCCGGAACGCTTTGCCGATATTGATCTTCAGGCCGAAACCGAGCATTTTTACCGCGATGTTTTCGGTTTGTCGCTCACAGAGGCGCAAATCAAAACCATCTATGCACCACAGGCCCGAGCCTCGGTCGGTCTGACAGGCTCAGTAAGAAGCTCGCGCTGATCCGATAACCTCGGGTGCAAACCATGCACGAATCCGTTGTTGACCCGCAGCCTGCGCCCAATTCCGCCGATCTTGCTGCTGAGAATCGGCGCCGTACCGCGCTCAAACTCCTCGGCATCGCTGCGGTTATAGCCGCTGCAGCCGTTTTTTCGCTCTGCGCCGGCCGCTACGGCCTCTCCATCGCCGACATTCTTGACGCACTTCTCCATCCCAATGCCGGCACAGCCGCATCCAATGTCGTCTGGCATGTTCGCCTGCCGCGCATCTTGCTTGCGCTCTTGGCGGGAGGCGGTCTAGCCCTATCCGGCGCAGCGTTTCAAGCGCTTTTTGCTAATCCGCTGGCCGCCCCGGATACCTTGGGGGTTGCGACTGGCGCCTCCTTTGGGGCCGTCCTGGCGATTCTCTTTGGCCTCCCTGCCGCCGGCATTCAGATGGGCGCCGTTCTCTCCGGCGCTGCCGCCATACTGCTGGTGATGCTCGTAAGCCGCACCCGGCCCGGAGAATCCGGCTCCATCTTGATGATTGTGCTTTCCGGCATGGTTGTCGGCGCACTCTTCACGGCTTTCGTCGGCATTGTGAAATTTGCCGCTGATCCGCAGGATGCACTGCCTTCAATCACCTTCTGGATCATGGGATCCCTCACGGGGGCGGGACTGCCGCAGATCCTTGCCTGCCTGCCGCTACTTGTCATCGGCTCTGCCGTTCTGCTGCTGCTTCGCTGGCGGCTTAACATTCTGGCGCTTCCCGCTGATGAAGCAGCAAGCTTCGGCGTCAATACCCAAGCGCTTCGCTGGACGGTGATTCTGGCCGCTACTGTCGTGACGGCCTCCGTCGTTTCGATCTGCGGCCTGATCGGCTGGGTAGGCCTCCTGGTGCCGCATGCTGCACGCATGCTCTTTGGAAGCGCCAATGAACGCGTTCTGCCAGCTTGTCTGCTTTTAGGCGGACTGTTCCTTTTGCTCATCGATACGGCTGCCCGCTCTTTATCAGAAGCGGAGATTCCAGTCTCTATCCTCACGGCGATCGTCGGTGCGCCGGTATTCATCCTGCTGCTTCGCCGTACCGGCGGACGGTTCGGTTAAAGGGGGCCGCCCGATGCAAATCGAAGTTCGCAACGGTGCCTTTCACTACCCTAATGGGAAAAGCGTTCTGCAAAGCGTGAATTTCAGCTTCGACGGCCGCGGCGTCTTTGCCGTGCTCGGACCAAACGGAGCAGGAAAAACAACGCTCCTTAAGTGCCTTCTCGGCCTGCTGCCTTGGAGTTCCGGCGCCTCGTTCTTCAACGGACGAGATCGCCGAGAGTGGTCAACGCGTGAATTTTGGCGCCGCACAGCGTATGTGCCGCAGGCTCGAGCGTCTGCGTTCGCCCCGTTGACTCTGCGAGAACTGGTTGTGCTCGGCAGAAGCGCGAGAATCGGCGCCTTCTCGCAGCCGAGCCGCACCGACTGGACGGCTTGCGACCATGCCATGGAGCTTGTCGGTATCCGTGTGCTGGCTGAGCGCCTCACTACCGAGGTCTCTGGAGGACAGCTCCAGCTTGCCTACATCGCACGTGCTTTGGCTGCAGAACCAGAACTCCTCGTACTGGACGAACCTGAAAGCAGCCTTGACTTCAAAAATCAAGCCGCAGTGCTCAATGTCATTGATCAGCTGACGAGTTCAGGTCTGGGGGTCATCCTCAACACACACTTCCCCGCCCATGCTCTCGCTCGTGCAGCTTCCGGCATCCTCGTCCCGCAGGGGAAGCCGCCGATCTTTGGAACGGCCGCAGAGCTCTTTTCAGAGGCAAAGCTTTCAGCGCTGTTTGGCATCGACGTCCGCATCCGCACGCTTGATTTCGACGGTCGACAGACCCCGGTTGTCGCCGCCGTCTCCTGAGCCGCAATCCTTACTGCGGACAACTCGGACGGTGCACACTGCTTGTCGCCAGTTGCAGCAGCAGCACGCGCTCTGTTCGCAAAAAACTTTTTTCTGCAATCAGCGTTTTTGTTATTAACCAGCTTTTCAAAAGAACGAATTGAGTAAAAACATCTAGTTCACACCTCAAATATTCATCCTTTCTTTGAACATTCCTTGACAATATCGAGGTTGAGGGGTATGTTTTTCGACATTCGGCAGAATGAGGAGTCTGCCCGAGACTACACAACCACCATCCTCAAAAGAAAGAACGAAGGAATTTCCAAAATGGCCGACAACCGAGTCATCATCTTCGATACGACGCTGCGCGACGGTGAACAGGCTCTGCCTCAGAGTCTCTCCATGCGTCAGAAACTGCAGATCGCGCTCGCGCTCGAAGAGCTCGGCGTGGACGTCATTGAAGCAGGCTTCCCTGTTTCGAGTCAGGGCGACTTTGAGAGCGTTCAGACGATTGCTCAAACACTGAAGCGCTCCATCCCATGCGGTCTGTCGCGCGCGATACTCAAAGACGTTGAATGTGCCGGCGAAGCTTTGAAAGTTGCCGAGCACTTCCGCATCCATACCTTTATCGCCACTTCATCCATTCATGTGAAGGATAAGCTCCGCAAATCCTTTGACGATGTTCTGGCCATGGGCGTCGCTGCCGTCAAATGCGCCCGCCAATATACCGACGATGTGGAATTTTCATGCGAAGACGCGGGCCGCACGCCGATCGATCAGCTTTGCCGCATGGTTGAAGAAGCCATTGAAGCCGGCGCTACCACCATCAATATTCCTGACACCGTGGGCTACACGGTGCCGATGGAGTTCGGCGGCATCATTTCTCAAATTCTGAACCGCGTCCCCAATATTGATAAGGCTGTGCTCTCTGTACACTGCCACAATGATCTCGGCATGGCCACTGCCAATTCACTCACAGCCGTGCAGATGGGGGCGCGCCAGATCGAATGCTGCATGAACGGCTTGGGCGAACGGGCAGGCAACTGCTCTCTCGAAGAGGTCGCTACCGCTATCCGTCTGCGCGGCAAAGTTTTGGGCGGCGTTGAAACCGGCATCGTATCGAAAAATATTGCCCGCACCTCAATGCTCGTCTCTAAGATCTGCCACGAACCTGTCCCTGCCCACAAAGCTATTGTCGGTTCAAACGCCTTCTCTCACAGCTCCGGCATTCATCAGGACGGCGTCCTTAAGAACCGCGAAACCTACGAGATTCTCACGCCGGAATCCGTGGGCTTTGCGAGCAATACGATGTTGATGACGGCACGTTCCGGCCGCCACATGATTCAGGACTGCCTGCGCAAACTCGGCTACGCCGACGACGAATACGATTTGAACGATATTTACGCGCGCTTCCTAAAACTGGCAGACCGTAAAGGACAGGTTTTCGATTACGACTTGGAAGCGCTGCTCTTCTTCACGAAACTCGATGAAGAGGACGACCTCTATCATCTTGACCAAATGAACGTCATGTCGGGGTCAAACGGCTCCATTCCGACGGCGACGGTTCGCCTGCGCGTCGGCCGCCGTACGCGTACGGAGTCGAGCATTGGCAACGGTCCGGTGGATGCCGTTTTCAACTGCATCACTCATTTGACGGGGGTGAAGTTCACGCTGAAGAGCTATGAGATTTCTGCGAATGGCTCCGGCATGGACGCCTTGGGTCAGGTTGACGTCACGATTGAAAGCGAAGATGGCCGAATCTTCCACGGTATGGGACTCTCAACCGATGTGATTGAGTCGTCATGTCTGGCACTTCTGCGTGCCATCAATAACATCGAACGCGCCAAACGCATTCAGAGCGAGAAAAAGCGGCCGGGACATACAGCTAAGTTCTATAAGGCCGAAGCCGAAAGCCTCGGTGACGACGCAGACAAGCCGGCAAAACCTGTTCGCAAACCGCGCACCCGCGCTCCAAAAGCGTAAGCATCCTTCTAAAAAACCTGCCGCTGCCTGCGAAGCCAACTTCGCAGGCAGTTCAAATCACCTCAGCGACTCCACATCATTTCAATAAGCTCAGGACCCGCACGTTTCAGGCTTACGACTATAAAAACGCACGCCTATCGCCCGCTTCCCGAAGCTTCTGCCACTTTCATAAATACTGACTGCGGCTGCTGACCGGAATTGTCTTCCGAGGCAGTCGACCGCAGCCGTGCATAGGACCTGAAGAATATGACCCGCAACCATCGCATTGCAGTTTTGGCCGGCGACGGCATCGGCCCCGAAGTTATGCGCGAGGCACTCCGCGTACTCGATGCCGCCGCAAGCAAATTCGGCTTTACCGTTGAGCGTACGGAAGAACTTGTTGGCGGCGCCGCCATTGATGCCTGCGGCACACCGCTGCCGGAAAAAACAATTGCAGCCTGTGACGCTGCTGAAGCCATTCTCTTTGGCAGTGTTGGCGGCCCGAAGTGGGATCATCTCCCGCACAAACAGCGTCCGGAAGCGGGGGCGCTGCTGCCGCTGCGCAAGCGCTACAAGCTCTTTTGCAATCTGCGCCCGGCACGCATCTTCCCGGGACTCGACAGTCTTTCTCCCTTGCGCGCAGACATCTCTGCTCGAGGCTTTGACATGGTCATCGTGCGCGAACTCACGGGCGGCATTTACTTCGGCACACCGAAAGGCCGTACTGGCGAGGGCGAGGACGAGAAGGCTTTTGACACCGAGGTTTATTCCCGCCGCGAAGTGCGCCGCATCGCCAAGGCCGCATTCGAAGCCGCCAAAGGACGCCGCAAACATGTCACGTCAGTTGACAAAGCCAATGTGCTCGCCACCTCAGTGCTTTGGCGCGAAACAGTGGATGAAGTGGCCCGCGACTACCCTGACGTCAAGCTCGAACACGTCTACGTCGATAACGCCACGATGCAGCTGATCCGCGATCCCTCTCAGTTCGATGTGATGCTGTGCTCGAACATCTTCGGCGACATTCTCTCTGACGAGTGCGCCATGATCACGGGTTCAATGGGACTGCTCCCCTCAGCATCTATCGGCGAAGGCGGCTTTGGCCTCTATGAACCTGCCGGCGGTTCTGCACCCGATATCGCCGGCAAAGGGATTGCCAATCCCATTGCTCAGATCCTTTCAGTAGCGATGATGCTGCGCTATTCGCTCAACGAGCCCCAGGCAGCCGATGCCATTGAAGCCGCCGTTACGGATACGCTTGCCGCCCGAGAAGTCACTGCGGACCTTGCCCGCGCGGCCGGCACCAAGCCGCTCAACACGCGCGAAATGGGCGATGCGATCTGCCGCCGTCTGGCCTGACTGAGAGGTGAATACCATGGAAAAAACACTCTACGAAAAGGTTTATGACGCCCACGTGGTGATGCAAAAGCCCGGCGAACTGCCTCTGCTTTACATTGACCGTCACATCATTCATGAAGTCACGAGTCCTCAGGCTTTCGCTGGTCTGCGCGCAGCCGGCCGCAAGCTCCGTCGTCCCGACCTGATGCTCGCGACGATGGACCACGACATCTCTACCCGGAAGCCCACGCTTGACGCATGCATGCCGCTTGCCAAAAAGCAGGTGACGACGCTGATGGCCAACTGTCAAGACTTTGGCGTCACGCTCTACGGTCTGGGCAATCCTGGTCAAGGGATTGTGCATATCGTGGGACCGCAAAGCGGTTTCACGCTGCCCGGCACAACCTTGGTTTGCGGAGATTCGCATACGGCCACTCACGGCGCCTTCGGTGCTTTGGCCTTCGGCATTGGTACGTCCGAAGTCGAACACGTCATGGCGACGCAGACGCTCAAGCAGCAGCGCTTAAAGACCATGCGGATCCGCTGTGACGGCCGGCTGCGTCCGGGCGTCTACGCCAAAGATTTGATTCTTGCCATTGCCGGCAAACTCACCACTGCCGGCGGAACGGGCTATGCCGTTGAATTCGCAGGAGATGCCGTGAAGGCCCTCACGATGGAAGGGCGCATGACGCTTTGCAACATGGCGATTGAAATGGGCGCCAAAGTCGGCATGGTCGCACCGGATGAAGTCACCTTCGAATACGTGAAGGGACGCCTCTTCGCACCGAAGGGCGCAGAATGGGACGAGGCTGTCGCCTATTGGAAGACACTGGCCACAGACGAAGACGCTCAGTTTGACAAAGAAGTGGTGCTCGACGCTGCTGCGCTCGAACCGCAGGTGACCTGGGGCACGAACCCTGGTCAGGAAGGCGCCCTCACGGGCTGCGTCCCAACACTTGAAAGCTTCGACAATCCTGTCGCACGCCAGAGTGCAGAGGCCGCGCTCGCCTACATTGATCTGAAGCCGGGACAAAAGCTGATCGGCACGCCGATCGATACTGTTTTTATCGGCTCATGCACAAATGGCCGCATTGAAGACTTCCGTGAAGCTGCGCGAGTCGCCAAGGGCCGCAAGGTTGCTCCCGGCGTGCGCGCACTCGCCGTTCCGGGCTCTATGGCGGTTCGCGAAATGGCCGAAGCCGAAGGCATTGCCAAGATTCTCTCGGATGCCGGCTTTGAGTGGCGTCTGCCGGGGTGCTCGATGTGCCTCGCGATGAACGACGACCGCGCGGAAGAAGGCTCGCGCGTGGCGAGCACCTCCAACCGCAACTTCGTCGGCCGACAGGGCAAAGGCAGCCGTACGCATTTAATGAGCCCGGCCTCTGCTGCCGCAGCCGCAATAGCGGGTGCCATTGCCGATCCGCGCGATTATCTCTGAGAGAGCAGCCATGCAGAAATTCACTCGTTTCACTTCGAAGGCCGTTCCGCTCAACCGCGCGAACGTCGACACGGACCAAATTATCCCCAAGCAGTTCCTGCTTGCAGTGGATCGCAAGGGTTTTGGCCATCACCTCTTTCACGATCACCGCTGGCTGGATGCCGAAGAAACAAAGCCCAATCCCGACTTTGTCCTTAACTTCCCCGTGTACAAGGGTGCAGGCATCCTCGTCGCTCAGGCCAATTTTGGCAATGGTTCGTCGCGCGAACACGCCCCCTGGGCACTTCTTGAATACGGCTTCCGCTGCGTTATCGCGCCGTCTTTTGCGGATATTTTCAAGAACAATGCGCTCGGCAACGGACTGCTGCCGGTTGAACTTAAACAAAGCGAAATCGACCAACTTTTCCAGGTGCTGGAAGCCAATCCCGGCATGGAGATCACAGTCGACCTCGAAAAGCAGACGGTCGATGCGGGCAGTCTTCACTTTACCTTTACCGTTGACCCCTTCCGCCGCTGGATGATGCTCGAAGGTCTGGATGCCATCGGCCTCACACTTCAGGATGAAGACAAGATCGCAGCCTACGAAGCCTCAATGCCTGCCTGGCGGGTCCACGCGCTGCACTAAATAATCTACGTTAGGAAAGGTCGGCATAAACTGCCGGCCTTTTTTTCAGCGGGGATCAAAGATCCTTAGTCCTTTGCGTGGCCAGACAAACAAATGGGAAGTCGTTGATGCAACTTCCCATTCTTGTTTCTTGTGGGGGCTGAGACAATTGGTCACCGGGCCCCCTCAATGCCTCGCCGGATTATTTGTCAGCGAGAATCTTGCGCACTGCCATACGGCCGGAGTTGATAGCAAATGCGGAAGCCGTGCCTTCGCCCACCTTCAGGTCATAGGAGTCGCCGTACACGCCGCCGGCGTCATGACCGATGGCATAAAGCCCCTGGATGACATGGTCGTTCTTATCAAGCACCTGCAGGTCGGCATTCACCTTGACGCCGTTCAAGCTCGTGAGCGTATTAAGCTTGCCGCGAACCACATAGAACGGACCTTCGCTCACGGCGCGCAGATAGTACTTATCCTTGCCGAACTGGTCATCACGGCCCTGCTTGGCAAACTTCGTCATCATGTCAGCGGAAGCCTTCAGCGTGGCGGGATCCATGCCGGCCTTCTTAGCGACTTCTTCAATCGTATTGCCGATGAAGACGTTGCCCTTGGCTTCGTTAGCCTTCAGGAGCGCATCGAGCTGCGTAGCAGCCTGATGGCGCAGAATGAAGTTGCCGCAGGGATTGGGATAGCCTTTACCTTCCGTGGAGAATTCGCGCTTGGTGGCTTCGTCAAAGACGATGTAGGTCCATTCACCCGTACGAGCGATGGCATTCGACGCCTGGGGCCAGTCAATCGTCAGCTCTTCATTGAAGAAACGGCTGCCGGTGCTGTCCACATAAAGGAGCCCCTGACGGAAGAGCGCGCGCACCTCTTTATTCGCACCGTTGCAGATGGCCTCGCCCTCGGCTGGCATGAATGCGCCGTTGATCATCATCGGCCCCATGTTGTCGCCGATGGCGCCGACATCCATGGCCATCTTGATGCCGTCACCCGTACGACCGGGCGCGCCGACCGGAATCATGTCGATGCCGGTGAGCTTCTTCACCATGTCCACATTGAAGTTGTAGCCGCCGGTGGCAAGAATCACGTTCTTGGCGTTAACGGTGATGGTGTCGCCCTTGGCATTTTTGGCCACCACGCCTTCAACCTTACCGTCCTTGTAGATAAGCTTCTCTGCCGGCGTGGAGAGCAGCAGCGTGCCGCCCTTGGCCTTAAAGGTTTCAACCATGGCCTTCGGGAGCGAACCGGCGCTCGGATAGATATGCCACGTCAGATCAGCTTTGTCACGCCAGGCGGTCTTCACTTCCTTCCAATGCACGCCGTGGTCGTAAACCCACTGGATCGTGTCGCCTGAGAGATCAACGAAGGCCTTCACCAACGGTGCATTGATGCGCCAGTGGTGATAAGCAGCCATTTCATTGAAGGCCTGAATCTTCGTGAGCTTGACGCCTTTTTCCTTCTGCATGAAGGATTCCGCGGCAAACGAACCTTCCATAAAGTTGCCGGCACCGCCCGCAAAGGCATTCTTCTCAAGCATCAGAGTTTTGAGGCCGCCCTCAACGGCGCTCACGGCCGCGACCGTGCCGCCCGCACCAGCACCGACCACAACGACGTCAACGTTATAGGTCTGGTCAGCTGCCCAAGCCGGAGCAAAAGTCATGGCCACTGCAGCCGCGATCAGAACTTGCTTCATATATCTTTCTCCCTTTGATGAGTGAGGTGTGCTCGCGAGGTTATGAACCTCGTGCTTAAAGAGAAAGATAAAAAATCATTTCCTTAAGTAATTTTGCAGTCGTCAAGAGTCGGCATCAGCGGAACTGAGCGCCGCTTTAAGGCGCGGAATGAGGAGTGCGAACTGTTTAACAGAATGAACACCATACGCCTTATAAATCTGAGCACGGTAAACCTGCACAGTGCGTTCGCTCAAATTCAGACGTTCAGCAATCGCCGCGTCGTTCATCCCATCCATCATGAGGTCGAGCACACGGCGAGGGCGTTCCGTGAGCGACGCTGCTGAGGCCGCCAGATTTTCGGGCAGTACCGCTCCCGCCGCCAAAAGTTGGGAACGTTCAACCGTATGCGCAACAACCTCCAGAAGTTTTTCAGGGTCTACGGGCTTCAAAAGAAAATCATCGGCCCCGGCCTTGAGCGTAGCGATGGCTGCATGAATGTCGGAATAGCTGGTGATAAAGACAATGGGAACCCTTGAGCCCATCAGGTTGAGTTTCTCCTGAAGTTCCGGTCCGGAAAGATCGGGCATGCGAACATCTAAGAGAATGCAGCCCGGTCTGGAGCGATCAAAATCTTTGAGCAGATCAAAGCCGGACGCATAGGCAGAAACGAGCCAACCCTCACACTCAAGCATGAACTTTAAGGAGTCGCGCACCTCTTCTTCATCATCAACGACGCGTATCAATGGTTCCTGCGGTTTCATTGACTTCATTTTTTTGGCTCCTCTTTATTGTCGAGCGTATTCGGCGCCAAACCGCTCGGCATCGATTTTTTCACATCACAAGTCTCTTGAATTTCACGGTCAGCAGCCTCTCCTTCGAATTTCAGCGGCAGTTCGAGCACCGCTTCGGCGCCCCCCGCCTCAAGCGCCCGCAAACTGAAACTGCCGCCGTGGGCCTCTGCAATCGACTGAATAATGACGATGCCAAGACCAATGCCCTCCTTCTTTTCGCTGCTCATCGGCGCCATGTGCCGCTCGAGCTCGCCAGGCGCCAGACGTCGACCAGTGTTGATCACTTGAAGCCGCGCGCAGCGGCCGTTGGCAGAAAGATTGACGCGAACAGATGCACCGTCTTCCCCATTGATGCCGCCTGCAGCGGCTTCTGCCGCATTTTTAAGAATATTCAAAACCGCAAGTCCCAGCTCAAGTTCGTCTCCCCGGATCTCTACCTCCACGGTCTTGACGCGCGTCGGCACAGTCAGCCGACCCGAACGCCGCAAATCCGCAGCGGCTGTTTCCACTAGCAAATCCAAACGAACGGGGGCTTCGCGCGATGTTTCTCCCTTGGCATAAGCTCGAACCTTCTGCAGAATGCGGGCAGCCTTTGCACTCTGCGCATCTATGGTCTTTAAGCAGTCATTCATTAAATCCCGGCGCTCGGTCGGTGCGGCAAGCAGCGTCTTCAGTGCGCGGGCACGATAGCGAATAGCCGAGAGCGGCTGTCCCATTTCATGCGCAAATATCGAAGAAAGCTGACTCACAACCCCAAGACGCGAGAGCGCCGCAAGACGCTCTTCAGTCTTCAAAGCCTTGTCTTCAATTTCTCGCTGCCGAACATAAGCATCGTTCAATTCCCTGGCACGAGACTGCGCCAAACGTTCCACCGAGACGGAATGGAATACAAATCCCGCCAGCAAAGCAAGCGCAGCTGCAATGAGGGGCCAAAAATCTCGCCAAATACGGCTGAGCGTCCAGTCCCGCAGATAGGCGTAAGGCCCGATTCTGAGGACATGGAAGACATCATTGACTCTTGAAAATTCCGTCGCAACGCTCCAGCCCATACCGCTTGACGGATCAATCGGCATGGCAAGAATCGTTTCCACCATGCGTTTGGTCAGCTGAGGCGCCATGTTGTCGGTGGTGAGTGCCACTGTCCACCCGGGAAAGAGTTCCGTCGAGCGCAGGCACGACTGATTGCCCCCCGAAACAAGCGCCGTTGGCCGGAAGGACTGCTTGAGCTGCGGCCATTTGGCAATCAGCGTTTCATATTCACAGACACGAAAAACACCGATGTCGGCTTTGCGCTCCAAAAGCAGTCGGAGAACCTCCTGCGGTTTGTCGTTGGTGAAGTGCTGCTTGAAAAAGAACCGATCTGGATTAAACCCAGCATTGGCAATAGCGGCAAGCGGCAGCTGATAGTTGATGAAGTTCGCTTGACTATTGAAGACGGCTCGAGCACCCTTCATATCTGCGATCGTTTGAATTTCCGGATGATCTGCGGTGGTCACAAAGAGTGCCGCAGTAAAACGATTGGGATCCGGGAAGCGGGCGGTATAAACAGTCGCAAGCGCATAAGCGCCGTATGACCGCAGCTCCACATACTGCCCTGCACTCATGAGCGCATAGTCAACCTCATGCCTTTTAACTGCTTCAGAGAGCGCTGGCAGTTCGTACTCTACAAACTGGAAATGGACGTCAGGCATCATGCGGCGCAGATGCGCAACCAAAGGCCTGCGGATATCGGTTTCGCCCGGTTGGTAATTATTTTCGCCGTAAGCCAGCATCGGTTTTAAAAAACCGAAGCGAACAAGCGGCCGGCCATTGGGCGGCACCGCCGACATGGCGGCCTCAGCGGGCGAGAGAATGGCTTCTTCTTGCCCGATTGAACGCTCATCCAAAGGAACCTTGACGTCAGCATTTCCGCCGGCAGAAACACTGAAAGGCGACAAAAGCAGCAATATTGCCAAAACCATCGATGCCCAGAGCCATTGAGGCAGGCGATGCCGCCGGCATTGAAAGATGGAATAAGAACGGTGCGAGAACATATAGCCGAGTATAGGTGAGCCGCAGATCCGAAGAAACAAGGCCCCCGAGCTTAACGATGGGCTTGAACTCAAACACCTGCTGGCGACGATCTTTGATGAACTGCGCCCCAGCTGTGTCAGCAGCGAACGCAGTCCATACGCTTCCCAATCATTCACGGCAAACTAAGGTCTTTCGATGGATCAGCGTTTATCCACCTTGAGGATCTCTGCTCAACTTTCTATAGTTTTCTAGAATTTATGGATGGCGTATTGCTGTACACCTGCTGTCCGTTAAGTCACCCCCACAGTACCGTTCGCTTTCTCATGAACGACCTGCCGCTCTACTTCGCGCTTACCTTCATCACGATTCTCTCGCCTGGCGCTGGTGTGCTCTTCACCGTGACGAGTGCGCTTCGAAGCGGCTTTCAAGATGCATGGCAGGCTCCGCTGGGTAATGTCCTCGCATCAGCCTGCGTCGCTGTAGCCTGCGCGGCCGGCATTGGCGCGATATTGACTGCCTCACCGCTCGTCTTCAGCATCGTGCAGGGACTCTCTGCTCTGGTACTCCTTTATCTGGCCTGGCGCAGCTGGCATGCACCGGCTAACGGCTTTGCTTCGCTCGCAGACCCTGCGGCTGCCGTCCATCACCCGTCAGCACCCCCTGCCAAACAGCCGCACGGCGCCTCGCTTTTTACGTCAGCTTTTTTGCTGCAGCTAACGAACCCGATGCTGTACGTCTTTCAGGTTTCGTTTCTGCCTCAATTCATCACCCCGTCAGACCCTTATGTCCCGCAGGCAGCACTCCTCATCGCCATTTTTGCCGGCAACGGCATTGTGATTCACTTTGCATACAGCTACGCTGCAGCCTGGGCGAGGAAATTTCTGGCAAGCCCGCGGGCAGCACAGCTCATCAATCGCATCAGTGCCCTGCTCTTTTGCTGCTTCGGCGTTAGTGTTCTTTTGAAAGCGCTGATCGGCAGCTGATTATCACTGCGGCAAGACGCCTACCTGTCAAAATCCATGACCGTGCGCGCCAAAATGCCGGCAGCATTCAGAAAATCGTCCATTGCCATGTATTCATTCGGATTGTGAGAGCCAAACCGATTGGCAACAAAGAGCATCGCAAAGGGAACGCCTGCCGCCGCAAAATTCATAGCATCGTGCCCGGCACCTGACGGCATCCGCTGCGTGCCGATTTTCAAAATATCTGCTGACGTTTCAAGCTTTTTCATCACGCCTTCGTCGGCCTCCACGGGGGCAATGCGCATCAGCGGATCGGTCTTAAAAATGACCCCCGTCTCTTCGGCAGTCTCCTGGAGAATGGCTTCAACCTTCTTTTCGAAGAGGTTCAGTTCGGCTGCCGAAAGTGAACGAGCGTCGAGCGACACAATGCACTCGCCCGCGATCTTATTCATCGACGCAGACGGACTCGTGCGAATCACGCCTGTCGTTGCTACCAGATCACGTCCGAGCGAGAGCTCGTGCTGCCAGAAGTCATAGAGTCTGGAAGAAAATCTTGCACAGGCAAGCGCCGCGTCTTTGCGGTACGGAAAATCCACTGCTCCTGCGTGTGCGGTCTCACCGATCGCTTGAATCGTACGGTGACGAATCAATCCACGAATGCCCGTCACAACGCCGACGCGATCAGTGACGGCATTATCCAAACGAGCGCTCTGCTCAATGTGAACTTCAATAAAAGCGGCTATTTTTGCAAAATCGACGCAATGTTTGCCGGAACTGACTGCTGCCGGATCCACACCGATACCCGTCAGCAATTCCCTCAGCGTTGGACCGGCTGAACCAGACCGCATACGGCGGCTGAGATCATCTTCAGTGAGTTGTCCCAACATACCGAGTGAACCGAGGAGACCTTCCTCTTCTCCGCGCATGATGACAACGCGAAAGTCCCGCTTGGGTGAAAAACCCAGATACTGCATCCACCGTGCAGTGCAGAGCGCCGCCACAATCCCGGCCAAGCCGTCATAGTTTCCGCCGTCGGGTACGCTGTCACAATGACTGCCGGACACCACCGCAGGCAATTCCGGGTCAGAGCCGCGCAGGGTTCCCCAAACATTGCCGGCAGGATCTGTCTCAACTTGAAGCCCAAGTCCGCAGCACACATCGCTTAAATACTTGAGCACCCGTCCTTCTTCGGACGAATAGGAGGTTCGCGTGACGCCTGTGAGCGGTGCCGGCGACTGTGAAAGCAAACGAACATCCGCAAAGATCTTTTCGGCAAAAGCTTGGGACTGCTCCGTAAAGTCCGTCTGCGCCCAGTTCAAATCGTGCATGGCCAGCTTCTCCTTAAGCACATCGTATTGGTTCGCCGCCCGTGGCAGCCTAGTCTTCAACGTCAAAATGGATTATGACGATTCAAGCGTTCTTCCATCGCTCGAGAGCTCGGCAATCTTCCCAAGCGAACATCATCTTTATCAGTCTTTGCATTGTCTAAGAGTGATTTTCTGCCTTAGAAAGTAAAGTGATCACTCACTTTTGCCTGCCGCTGATCTCATAAATGCCAGGCACCACCTCCTCCAAAAAACTGCCGCTCTCCAGACCCATCTGAAGAACGGCAGCAACAAGGTTTTATGGCGGCAGCTTTAAGTAGCAGCCAACAGCATCAATGCAGTTCAACGCCGAGGAAGTCCAGCGCGGTCTGAACATGAAGCGCTGCACCCTTGACCAGCACTGATTCGTCCACACGGTAGCAGCCGTGATGCTGGGGCCAAACAGCGCCCAACGCTTCATTACGTACGCCAAGGAGCACCATAGCGCCTGGAATCTTTTCCTGATAATAGGAAAAGTCTTCACCGCCCATCATCTGAGGAGCTTCAAGCACACCGTCCTCGCCGAAAATCTTCTTGGCAGCCCCGGCCGCTACATCAATCATCTTCGGATCATTGATGGTGACCGGCACGAGGTATTCGTATTCCACTTCTGCAGTGCCGCGCATGGCTTCAGCCGTCGACTTGGCAATGCGTGTAATACGTTCAGCGAAACTGTTGCGCACCTCAGGATTAAAAGCACGCGTCGTGCCTTCAAGTTCTGCCGTGCCGGCAATGACATTGAAGCGCGTGCCGCCGGTGAATTTGCCCACCGTCACAACGGCTGTGTCGATCGGGTCGAGTTCACGGGAAACGAGGCTCTGGAGGTTCTGCACAATGGCCGCGCCCATCACTACGGCATCAACCGCACGCTGCGGCTGTGCGCCGTGGCCAGACTTGCCGATAACCTTGACCTTGAAGCGGTCGCCGGAAGCCATCATTGCTCCCTTGCGCATCGCAACCTTGCCGGCGGCTACATCTGACCAGACATGCATGCCGAAGCAAGCGTCCACGCCTTCGAGCGCACCTTCTGCAATCATCGACTGCGCACCGCGGCCGATTTCTTCTGCAGGCTGGAAAGCGAACACCACTGTGCCCTTGAGCTGATCCTGAATGTCATGAATCATGTGCACGGCAGTGAGCAGCATCGAGATGTGGCAGTCATGACCGCACGCATGCATCACACCAGGATTCGTGCTGGCATAAGGCAATCCGGTTTCCTCCTTCACCGACAAAGCGTCAATATCGCCGCGCAGGAGAATCGTGCGGCCCGGCTGCTTCCCGGAAATGCGTGCGAGCGTCCCTGTGCCCATACCGCAGGGGCGCCATTGCACACCCAGCTTGTCGAGTTCTGCGCGGATGCGCTCCGCCGTTTTGAATTCCTTGGCGCTTTCTTCCGGATGCTGATGGAAGTAGCGGCGCATTTCGACCTGATAGTCAGAGTATTTAGCAATAAGGTCCTGAAGTGTCATTTCAACGGTCCCGAAACGAAGGAAGGCGCTTTCCGCGGGGTCCCTGAACGCCCGGGGCTGCGCCTTCGCTCAAAAATAATGGATTCCACTATATGCCGCAGAGCGCACGGCAAAGATGGCAAATGGGTTAAAGCAGCTTCACAAAGAAACCGGCGAGCAGCACAGAGGTGATCGTCACCGTGATGAAACCGCCCACAATCATCGACGGGAAGAGCCGGCTCATCAGATAGTCCACTTCATCCTTGGTCGCCCCTTCATCGTTGCAGATCTTTTCGGTCATGATGGCATCGAACGGGAATCCGTAGAGAGCCGTCAGGCAGTTGGCAAAGCCAAGGTAGGGCGAGATGCGCAGAATGCGGCCGACAATTGCGGCCACGATGCCCATACCAATCAGACCTACGACGATCAGCGTAAGCATCGGTCCAATCAAGTCAAAGAGCATGGACGGCGTGCAGTCGGCCAAGCCGGAGTACACGAACATGATCAAAGCGAGGAAAAGGAAGTCCTTCGACCCCGTATGGGAGAGCACATCCGGTTCAAGAAAACCGAGACGGCAGAAGACGACGCCCATCACCAATGCCCAGATGGCCCCGTTGACCGGCGTGAGCATGCCAAGCACGAAGGCGATCCAACCGACAATCGCGAGCTTCAAGAGGATGAAAAACGGCGTATTCCAGGAGGCTGGAGTAGCGAGCAAGCCTGCGCGTGTGCCGCCGTCGGGCAGCGCAATAGATTCAGCCACAATCTTAGTGGCGTCCTTGCTGGTCCCTTCAACTCGGCCTTCTCGATAGTCCTTCAGCAAGCGCTGAGCTTCGCGTTTGAGGCAGACTGCCGTAAGCGGGTAGCCGGCAAAACCCTGAATACAGTACATGGAAATGGCAAATACGGCTGCTGACGTGAGCCCAAGATCATTAGCCGCCTTTTGCATAATGGTCGTTGCAACGATGCCGCCGGCGAGCGGGGGCAAACCGGTGATCACCAGCGCTTTATCCATGAAGAGCGGACAAACCACCCAAGCAAGACCGCACATACCGGCCAAACCGGCCAGACAGATCACGACGGTTTTCCACTGCTCAAGCAAACGCTTGAGGCTAAAGAGCGTCCCCATATGGGCGATCAGCAAAAAGATGGCGACAGAACTGCCAACGGGCAGCAGCTTCGAGTCTGCAACGACGGTCTTCGGAAGAAACGTCCAGAAGCAGCACAGAATAATGACTGCCGAAATAAAGACTGAAGGAATCCAGCCCTTGGTCAGTTTTGCGAGCCATTCACCCAATAGGATGATGACCAAACAGGCCACGAAGGCCGACATGAAGTTGTACGCCATTGTCATTGCAATATTCTCCTCATCGAGCATCCGGCGCTTGTCGGCGGGAATGAGCGGGTCCCCGCTCACAAACAAGATGAGATGCTCTGCTTGTCTTGCATTTTGAAACTCAAATGTCGACAAAAAAAGAGGCGGGATGTCTGCATCACAGGAATATTCAAGAATGTTCTGATCCTAAATTTGACTTCTAACCCTTAATCCCTAAGCAATAGCGCCTAAATGCAGACGGCGCATTCTCGCGAGAGAAATGCGCCGTTTTTCATAGACCTTCAAACAGATCTTCATCTGTTATGCAGATTGCTGATCCCGTATCTCCTGAGATTTGCGCACAAGCGCTTCAAAGAGCGCCAAGGCCTCTGGACGATCTGCCGAAAGCATTTCCGGATGCCACTGCACCGCGAGGTAAAAAGGATGTTTAGGATCGTGGAAACTTTCAATAATGCCGTCGTCGCGGCTTCTGCCGTCCAGTACCATGCCGGGGGCGAGATCCTTCACGCACTGATGGTGGCGGCTGTTGACGCGAACCTCCTCACAGCCCATAACGTCAGCGGCGAGTGTCCCGGGGACCAAATCCACCCAATGAGTCGTGACGGCATAGTCCTCAGGCTGAGAATGAACATCCTTCGAAATATGATAGGTCGATGCGATATCCTGCACGAGCGTGCCGCCCGCAGCCACATTCATCACCTGACAGCCTCGGCAGATGCCTAATGCCGGCTTTCCAGCACTGCGCGACCATTTAGCCATCAGCATTTCCTGACGATCCCGAGCCGGGTCTAGCGCTCCGCATTCCGGCAGCGTTTCCTCACCGTAGAGCGCAGGATCGATATCTGCCCCGCCTGAAATCAAAACCCCGTCCATGCGCTCAAATGCATCACGAAGAATTTCTTCAGGTGCATCAAGAGGCAACAGCACAGGGATGCCGCCCGCACGAACAACGGACTGCATATAACCATTGCGGATATTGAGGAAGCCCTTTTCATTGAGACCGCCCGTCACTCCGATCAAAGGACGGCGGGGAATCGTCTGAGTTGCCTGAGGCATCATGATTGAAATGGAAGGAAGAAATAAAGATGTCCGCGGCATTTGCCATTGGACGAATGTGCTTGAGGGATTTTAAGAAGCTCAACCCAGTTCCCCAATGCAAAGCGCCTCAAGGACCACCCAGACCGCTTGAGGCGCATCAAGAAGGAGACTTTGCTGACTGCTACTTGCGGCCTTCTTCGAGCGCTCGATCGGCCAGTTTGGCATTTGCCGCCTCTACTGCAGCAGTCTTCGCCGCAGCAGCTTCCAGCTCCGTCTGCAGAAGCTTCACCATCATGTAGCGGTTAAGCACTTCACGGGCAAAAAGCAGATAGCCCAAATAAAGCTCGCTCTTACGAAGTGAGATCTGTTCCGTGCCGATTTGCACGAGGAAGCTCTGCTGAGCTTCGTCAAGCATACCCAGAATGCGTGTGCAGGCTTGCGGGGTAAAGTTGTCACGCACAAGCTGCAGATCCTTTGCCAAAAGAATGGTGTTCTCACGCATCTGCCCGTGGAAAGGAGAATGGCTGTTGGCAACATAATTTTCCGCCACGCCCAGCTGATCTCTTAATGCATGCCCCACTTCCTTCATGCTTGTAAAGGCGCGGTAATAGAAGTTTCGCGCGTCATAGTCGCGTTTAGCGCCGCCCCCCTGCAAAGCCATACTGTAATAATCGCCGCGCCGAAGCATGATTTCGTCGTAAAGCGTTACGGCTTGATTTTTCAGTTCACCCAAACGCTCATAGTCCTCCCGCAGGAAGGCTTCAAGACCTTCGGAATAAAGCGTGAGTGTCAGGTCCAGATTGTGGTTAACCGAAGTTGTCAGCAATTCTCGTATCGAATTCTGATCGCCTTTATAGACATGCTTGGCTTCCTCCACTACCGCCTCAGGCTGCTTGCTCAATAAATTGGTGCGCACAATGATCGCAAAAGCAGTGATCATGCCAAGGATCATCATCGGGCTGCCGAGCCAGCACATCAAAGTAGCGACGAAACCGCAGGCCGTAGCCGCAGAGAAAGCCGTCATGAACCATCCGGAAATGACGGTCAGCACACCCGAAATACGGTAAACCGCACTTTCACGATCCCAAGCACGATCAGCCAAAGAAGATCCCATTGCGACCATAAACGTAACGTAAGTGGTCGAGAGCGGGAGCTTCATGCTCGTAGCTGTTGAAATCAGAATGGCGGCTAAAACAAGATTCACGCTCGCCCGCAGTTCATCAAATGGAGGTTCAACTTCTCCAGGCGGAAGTTTACGCTTCACAAAGCGTGAGTCTATAGCACTGAAAACAGACTTCGGCAGCATCTGATGAATAACTTCATTCATCTGAATGGCACTGCGAACGATCAAGCGCGCCGGGAGCGACGAACCAAACTGCTCCTTGCCGCCGCGAGTGGCTGACGAGAGATTCACCGCCGTCTGAATAACACGGTGAGCCTTCTTAGAGAACCAAAGCGTTAAGCACATAATGAGGCCGGAAGCACCGAGAATGACTGTAGGCGTGACTTTCACATCGCGCAGTCCGCCCATCATCATGCCGGGATCCATGCCGGGTTGGGCCTTCCAGAGCATCACGCTGTCCATGGCCGCTACCGGAACACCCACAAAATTCACCAAGTCGTTGCCGGCAAAAGCAAAGGCCAGTGCAAATGTTCCCGCGAGGATGATCACGGGAAAGATGTTCATTCGAAAGAAGAGAATCAGAGCCTGAAAAATAACCGTAAAAAACGCAAATGAAGAGATCAGAATGATGCTCGTGTGCGTTTCAATCCACTCAATCCATTCCGGCTGCATGAAGCTTGCACCGCGTGCGCCCTTCACTACCAGGAAGTAAAGAATGGAGGTGAGTGCAATGCCGCCCAACGTGCCGCCCAGCCACCGGTAAATTTTCTCGTAGTTGAAAGTAAACAGCAGTCGAAGGAAGTACTGCAGGATAAGCCCCGTAAAAAATGCAATGATCACGGATGCCAGAATGCCCATAATCATTGCAAGCGCCTTGCCCGAATTGACGTATAGGCCAAGGTCAGTGAGCGGATAACCGTTTGCCCAAATCTTCCAGCAGGCCACCGCAATGGTGCCGCCGAGGAGTTCAAAAACGATGGAAACGGTAGTAGAGGTGGGCAGCCCTAGAGAGTTGAAAGTATTGAGCAGCAAGACGTCCGTCACCATCACTGCACAAAAAATCACCATCACTTCCTTGAAGGACAGCATTTCCGGAACAAACACGCCCGTCTTGGCTATCTCCATCATCCCGGAGCTGAAGGTTGCCCCTAAAATCACGCCGACACTTGCCACGGCGAGAATGACCCAGAACGGAGCCGTTCTGGAACCAACGGCAGAATTAAGGAAATTCGAAGCGTCATTGGAAACGCCGACGAAAAGGTCACAGCAGGCAAGCGCCGCCAAGAGTCCTAAGAGGGTATAAACAAAGAGTTCCACAGCAGTTGCGTCTCATTCTTTGCCTCCTGCAGGCGCCGCATTTCAACGCTGCGCCCGCAAAAGGAGGGGCCGTCCATCAAATCCGTTTAAAGTTTTGATAGGGCAATCTTCTTATTAGCGAAAGCCGCAATTTTAAAAAAAGCTCTATGCAGCCGTAAAGAGCGTTTTTGCATCTCCCTCGTGAGAATGAAAGGACTTTTCAGTGCGCACAGCTCAAAGCGACTTCGCATTCCCAGCCGTACTTGCCTCAACTTTCGGGCGCTTGAGATAGAGCCAGATCAGCATCGGCAAGAGCAAGATGCCCGAGAAGAAAATGACAAATTTGAGCCCTAGCCACATGCCGAGTGCACCGCCGGCAATCGGCCCTATGACGCTGCCGATTTGCTGGGCAGCATACGAAAGACCAAAAATTCGGCCGCGATCCTCTGGTTCCGTTGAATTCGTCAGCACTGCGTTGATAGCGGGGAAAATACCTGCAAAGGCCAGACCACCGATGAAGCGCCAGAAGCCAAACTGCCAGAGATCATTCGGAATGGCCTGGATCACACCGAATATCGTCGTGCCAAGGAGTGCGGAATAAAGCACCGGTCGGTACCCCCATTTTTGTCCCGCAATACCCCAAACCGGAGACGCAAAGACGCCAGAGAGACCCACCGCCGAAAAAAGAATGCCGGTTACGAGCACGATACGATCCATGCTCCCCTGGAGCTCAGCCACATAAAGCGGCATGATGGGCTGCTGAAAAAGAATCGTCATCTGCACTACGCCGGCAGTAATGAGCATTCGCTGCACAACCGGAATACGAAGAAGATTGGTCTTCTGCCGCGGTGAATTCGTCCCGCTTTGCGGCTGACGTCGTTTTTGGGGTTCCTTGATCTTAAAAATAATGAGTACGGTAATCGTCAGCAGCGCAGCCGCACCGAGGAAAAATGTCGCACGCATGCCGAATGCCTCGGCAAGAATGCCGCCGACCAATGGGCCGATCACACCGCCGGCCGTCAGACCGCCCTGCATGGTCCCCAACGCAAAGCCTAATTTTGTTTTAGGTACGCTCGAAGACAAAATCGCCAGACAAGCGGGCCAAAGTCCGGCGGCAAATCCCTGAAAAGCACGCATGGCCAAAAGCTGCCACTCGTTTTGCACAATGCCGCCAAGCCCATAGCTGATAGCGAGCAGCGCTGCCGCACGAACAGCCATCATTTTCTTTGAACGCTTATCGGCAAGCGCCCCCCAGATTGGCGCCATCACCCCGGAAATCAGGAATGAAACCGAAAAAACCAGACCAGACCAAAGATTGACGTCTTCCTGCGCAACATGAAGTTCTTCGAGCAGGTACATCGGCAGAAACGGAATGAGCATCGTATAGCTCAAACTCATCAGAACCGATGCCGTGGTGAGAATGACGAGCGTCATCTTCCAGTTGGCGGAATTCTGTGCTTCTAATACCGCTTGCTCATCACTCGGTGCCGGCGACTTTGCTGAGCTCAGCCGAGTGTTTTGGGCTTTATCTGGCTGCTCCTCAGACAATACACTTTTCTGTTCTGTTGAAGCGCAATGAGCAGCGTTGTCCAACGCCCTTTCAGCTTCTGCAGCTTCCGTACGCACGCGTTCCCGCACACGAGCTTCAGCGAGTTCAGCTTCTTGCTCGATGCAGTGAATCTCGTGCGCGCCAAACTTGGCCGGATCCATAGGCGCAGATCCTGCTGAGGCAGCTTGTGCCTCATCTGCAGAGGGGCTGAGGGGAGCGTGTTGTTCGCTGGGGTCGGGCGAAACGTTCACGCTTTCTTTCTTTTCTTCCATGAGAGCCTCGAATGAGGATGAGTTGCCAGTTCCATTGCCGTCTGGTCTGCATAGGCACTTTGCGCATCAGAAGCGCGCAAAAGAGAAAATGCCCACATACCGCCGTATAACAAACTGCACATAGAACCGGATTGAGAGGCCTGAAACGTTTGAACAAGGTTTCCCTGAGAGGACTGTCCCAGCCAACCGTTTTTGAGCTGCTCAAAGCCTAAAGTACCTCATTATGAATACTAGCGCTGCAGTCCTATCAACTGCCATAGTGTTTATGTATTCAAGCACAAAGGTTTTCCTAATCGCCCTTCTGATTCTTGGAGAAGGGGCGTTCCAAAATTCAGATTTCACCGGTGCCAGGCCCAGCAATCCCAAATGAATCATCGAACTGCAGGGAACAGCTGATCGACGAGATCACGCAAAATCAATTCAAAGTCGCCAACAGCAGGGGTCACAAGCAGATTCTGCACATCCGTTCGGTAAGGCACTCCGTTTGAATCTGCAGAAGCTCGTCTCCAAGCTGTAGCAGCCCGATCGAGTTTCCAAACCGCACGCTGCGTCTCTCCCGTATAGAGGTCACGATAGTCAAGCGCCACCATGGACGGCGGATCTCCCGGCAGCATTGCGCCACGTCCCGAAACAGCAACTAAAAAGCGGCACTGTTTTGGCCGCGGACTTTCCTGAGCCGACAGCATCACAGCTTTGTAGCCACGATCGCGCAGCGCCTGACGCACTGCAATGTCAATCGTCGGTGAGTGATCTGAAGCAGCCGTCAGACATACGGCTTCACCGGCAGCAGGCAGACCTGAAATCAATCCTCGTGGATCATGCGAACGGGCCGACAAGTCAGCCGGCTGCTGAACATTAGTGGTGCAGCCGCCGAGCAGGAAGATACTGGCGCAAAAACCAACGGCAAAGGCGCGACGAATAATCGACATCTACTTCCTCTCGAATTTAGATCTTCTGAGATTAGCGCAAACACAGTGCAGCTGTCGTCTCAATAGGCCGTATGAAGAACTCTCGTTTTTCCTCACCATTGTCGTCCAATGCTGTTGACCAAACGCTTTGGAAGCAGCCCCCCAGCTTCTGTTTGTTCACTATTTGCTTCATCCGTCTGAGGGTGGAGAATCGATCGAGAGACACTCGTCGGCTAGAATCCTCCCGTCACAAAGCTGCACGCTGACTTGTTTGTTGTGCGGCACACTTTCAATAGTTTTCACGTCATGTCTCCCTCCCGCCCGAAGCTATACAACCCCAAGCTCGTCTGCGCCTGCGCTCTGCTCTTCACTCCGATTTTTGGGGCACTTTTGCAAGCACGCAATTGGGAAGAGATGGGTATTCCTGAGAATGCCAGAGCAAGCCGCGTCTGGGTTCGCTCCACTGTTTGGCTCATTGTTGTTTATTTGGTTCTGCAGGCACTCTTTCGCAATGAAGAGATTGCCAATTGGCTTGGCCCTTATTTCCTAATCGTGCTCTGGGGCTCGTGGATGCTCACAAACGGTTGGCGCCAACTGGCCTTTGTCAACCAAACCTATGGGAAGAACTATGACAGTCTGCCGATCGGACGCCCGATGATTCTCGGCGCCGCAGGGTGGCTCTTCTACGGTCTTATCAGCTTCACCATGGCCTTGGGGTTATCTTTGGCCGGTATAGAACCCCTCAACCAATCGGCCCCCGAAAATGGCGTCGTCATCCGTATCCCAGAGGGTTCTGACAAACCTGTTATCGAACCGCTTCCGGCTCCGGACGACAAGAAAGCAACGACAGCGCCGGAGCACCAAGACACAACGTCGCCTGCGGCAGCCCCTGCGCCGGCAGCGGATACGACGAACCCGTCTCACTCTTAACGCCTGATGCCGAAGCAACCGGACGAACGGTTCCCCATCCCGCAGCCACAAGCTTTCACCGAACCGGTGCTGGATCTTCTTGGCGGCGTGGCTCGACCGCGGCCGCTTTCCGGCGAAGAAGCTATTCGACGCCTCAACGAGATGGAAGCGCGAGCACGCGCCGGAGATCCGGAAAGTCAGGCTGAATTGGCTCGTCGTCTGCTGACCGAAGCCCCCAACGCCCGCAAGAATCGCCGCGCATTGATCCTTCTGCGGCATGCTGCGGCTGCGGGCTCGGCAACCGGACTGCATCTGCTGGCATTGCTTCACCTGCGCGGTCAAGGCCTGCCCCAAGACCTCACTAAGGGCGTGGAACTCCTTGAATCCGCAGCTTATCGAGGTTCTAAAGCCGCTCAAGCCGATCTTGCACACGCTCTGCTCGACGGTATCGGAACCAGCGTTAATACAGCAAAAGCTCTTTACTGGCTGCGTTTGGCTGCTGCTCAAGGCGATGAGCAAAGTGCTCTGGAAGCAGCCCGCATCCTGCGCGACGGTGAGAGCCAATCCGTCCATTCCGAAAACAAACAGACTCTCAACGAAAGCACTGCCCTATCCCCGCAGAATACGCACCAAGCAATATTCAATACGGACCATCGGCAAGCGGAAAAATATTTCACTGAGGCCGCCAAAGCAGGTATCCCAGAAGCTCAGTATGAGCTCGCTGAGCTGCTTCGGCGCCGAGAGGTGAGTGAACGCGATCCAGCAGCGGCCCGCAAATGGATGCGAGAAGCAGCTTTCTCCGGCATTGTGGATGCTCAGTTCCGCATCGGAGTAGCGAACTGGTCTGGTATCGGCGGCAAAGTCGATCAGCGCGAGGCTGTTCGTTGGCTCTGCCGCGCTGCAGAAGGCGGTTCCGCCAAAGCCGCGGCAATGCTGGCTGGTTTTCTCATGACGGGAAACGGTCTCGCCTACTCGCCGGCTCGCGCTTGGGCGCTGTTTATGCGTGCAGCCAAAATGGGCAACGAAAATGCTGCTGCCACAGCAAAAATTCTTGAAAGACAGCTGCCTCTTCAGGAGAAGCGAGTGCAGCGCTCGCTTTTGCGCATCAAGGATTCGAAGACTTTTCTCGAGAAGCTGATACCTCGCTCCGAACGCTAGAACTGCGCTCCCAAGGCTCTTCTCGGCAAAAAATTTAGACAAAAAAAGAGTCATTGCCTCTTTCGACCGAGGTATTCGGCTGAAGGCTCACTCAGAGAAAAACTCAAGGGAGGCCTCCTTCAGCCGAATGCCCCGCAATGGGACGTCAGCATATGCGCTGTTGTCCGCTCGATGCAGATGCAATGACTCGAAATACCACCAAAGGAGATGTCTCGGTTACCCGAAACATTTGCCGCAATCACTTGCGACATGGATATTGTCGCACTCCGTATCAACCCTTAGAAGGGGATTCTTTGTTTTTCTTGTAAAAGAATTTTGTTTGCTTGTTACTAAACAAAATCGTTCGGACAGCCATCCTAAACATAAGGGTTTATATCATACCAATTAGTGGGTATTATGTGTTTCCTGATGCACAAAAAAACATACTTTTGAACGTTCAACAGAGCACAATCACGGCCAAACAGCCGATCATATCGATCTCTGTCTGCAGCAGATGCGGTTGATTCCTCTTCTGAAAGTTCTCAAACGCCGCGCGCGAGTGATACAGTAGACATATGCGAAGCTCTGCCGGTCAGCGCGGAGCCCCAGAGGCGCCCCACCCGACATGTTTATAGCGTGTAGGGTTGACTCCTTCGCATACCACATTCTTCATGCTGCCTGAAGCCACCCCGAGACCTGTTAGGCGGAACAATACAAAAACATCGCTTTTACACAAGGATTCTTATGAACCGTCTTGAACTCGTAGACCGCGTCGCCGCCCGCAATACGGCCTCGAAAGCCGAGGTTGACCGCATTATCGTGAGCGCCCTCGAAGAAATCATTTCGGCCGTGCGCTGCGGTGAATCCGTAACGCTGATCGGCTTCGGCACCTTCAAGGCCGTCGACTGTGCGCCGCGCACCGGCCGCAATCCCTCCACGGGCGAATCGATCCGCATTCCCGGCACGAAGAAGCCGAAATTCGTACCTGGCACTTCCTTCAAGGAGCTCATCAACGAGACCAAGTAATCCAGCCTTTCATAAGCCGCCCACATCAGCGGCTTGAAGTTGGATGATCCGAGCGGCAGACTCAGATTTGAGTTCTGCCGTTTTTTTGCCGCTCAACGCGTCATGAGCCGTCTTGGCGCATTCACGTCAACGGCGTTCAATGAATGTTTTCACAGCCCCTTTAAGCGCTGAAACAACCAATTCATTCGGATAGTCACTTCCAACAGCTGGCAATGTTGCAAAGATCCCTCTTGGCCGACGATAGATCTGTAAGGCGAAAGTATCAACCCGTTCAGACTTAAGCCAGACAGCAAGCTCTAAAAGTTTCGTATTGGGAAGATAGTCAGGGTGAGCGGTGGTTCGACATTCAAATGGAATCCCGGCCTTTTGAAGCATTCGAAAAGCTTCAAGAAAGTGCAGAGCTGCATGAGTACGCCCCGTTACACGTTCGTAGAGCACAGCATCCGTGGGCGGGGCTTTAACATCAATACCTACCCAATCCAGCATTGGCAGTACACGTGCGAGACGCGCAGGGATAATGCCGCCGGTATGCAGCCCCACTTTAAAACCCATTGCTTTGACACGAGCAACAGCGTCCGGCAGCGCCGGATCAACGGTCGGTTCCCCGCCCGAAAAAACCACTGCGTCCAAAAGTCCCCTGCGCCGCTTCAGCAGTTCTTCGAGCCTATGCCATGAATCATGTGAAAGCGACGGATCAAAATCCTTGGGCTGCATCCAAGGATTCTGGCAATAAATACAGCGCCACGGGCAACCTTGAACGAAAGCTACCGCTGACAACTTGCCAGGATAGTCAATCGTGGTAAAAGGCGTGATGGCTGCAATACGGAGCGCCTCGGCCGAGGTATGACCTGTATCGGAATCTTGCGGAAAAATCTCGACGACAGGCCTTGACTGAGGCGCTGAAGAATAAAGCTCCGCCATCACGGTTAATTCAATTGTGCCCTATTGATGTTTTTACTTGCCGCAGCAAGGACGATGAATTTCTCCGTGGTGAGTCGCCGCACCTTCCGTGAAACAGACGCGCTCTTCAAACTCCCCCTTTTTGCCAATATTGAAGCTTTGCACGGGACGGTGGTAACCCATCACCCGCGTCCACACTTCGCAGGGCTGACGCTCGGAATCTTTGAGTTCGATCGTATTTTTAGCTTCAGTCATGAGCATTCCCTCACTTGTGATATCTGCTTAAAGCAGGAAAAAGAACTATAGCAAGATCCTCTTCCCGCAAGCATTCATTTTTTAAATAGCAACAATTAATAGTATTGAAGCAGCAACGATTACACCAGATGTTGTCAGCTGGCTACCGCCCGTTCTTTTTCTGCCTTTTGATATTCGCTGCGCTTCTTGGCAATCAATTCAGCATCACACTTCGGGCAGAAATCATGTCGCCCAGAGAGGTAACCGTGCTTCGGACAAATCGAGAAGGTCGGCGTCACTGTAATGTAGGGCAGTCGGAAATTTGTGAGTGTGCGGCGCACAAGTTCACGGCAGGCTTGCGGACTCGACACCGCCTCATTCATATAAAGGTGGAGAACTGTACCGCCCGTATATTTACGCTGCAGATCGTCCTGACGTTCCAACGCCTCAAACGGATCGTCCGTGAAGTTCACGGGAAGCTGAGAACTGTTGGTGTAATAAGGATTCGAGGGCGTCCCTGCTTGAAGGATCTGCGGGAAGCGCTTCTTGTCTTCCTTGGCAAAACGGTACGTCGTGCCTTCGGCTGGCGTTGCCTCCAGGTTGTACATATGATCCGTTTCTTCCTGAAAACTCACAAGCTTGGCTCGCACATAGTCGAGAAACTCAAGCGCAAAAGCGTGTCCCGCTTCTGTCGTAATGTCTTCCTTATCGTCCGTGAAATTACGGATCATCTCATTGATACCGTTGACGCCAATGGTCGAGAAGTGATTGCGCAGCGTTCCCAGATAGCGCTTGGTGTATGGGAAAAGACCGCCGTCAATATGACGCTGAATTTCTTTTCGCTTAATCTCAAGACTTGTTTTGGCTAGCTCAAGCAGATAGCTGAGGCGCTCGTAGAGATGCTCTTTATCGTGCTTAAAGAGGTAGCCCAACCGTGCGCAGTTGATCGTTACCACACCCACAGACCCTGTCTGTTCCGCGGAACCAAAAAGACCATTGCCGCGCTTGAGCAGTTCACGAAGGTCTAACTGGAGCCGGCAGCACATCGACCGGATCATATTGGGCTTCAATTCCGAATTAATGAAATTCTGGAAATAAGGAAGCCCATATCGAGCCGTCATATCAAAGAGCTGAAGCGAGTTTTCGCTTTCCCAATCAAAATCCGGCGTGATGTTGTAAGTGGGGATTGGGAACGTAAAAACGCGCCCTTTGGCATCTCCCTTCATCATGACTTCAATGTAGGCACGGTTAATCATGTCCATTTCCGGCTGAAGCTCGCCGTAAGTAAAGGGCATGGTCTCTCCGCCGATCACCGGGTGCTGTTGACGGAGATCTTCCGGGCAGGTCCAATCAAAGGTCAGATTTGTAAATGGGGTTTGCGTCCCCCACCGTGAAGGAACATTCAGGTTGTAGATCAGTTCTTGAATGCTCTGCAGAACTTCACGGTAGGGCAGATTGTCTTTGCGGATGTACGGCGCAAGGTAAGTGTCAAATGACGAGAATGCCTGTGCACCAGCCCATTCATTCTGCATGGTCCCCAAAAAATTGACGATCTGTCCCGTTGCAGAAGAGAGATGCTTCGGAGGATCAGCTTCAATCTTGCCCGCCACGCCGTTCAGACCTTCCTGAAGAAGCGTCCTAAGCGACCAACCGGCACAGTAGCCCGAGAGCATATCAAGATCGTGTACGTGAATATCGGCCTCTCGATGCGCACGTCCCACTTCCGGCGGATAGACAAAATTGAGCCAATAGTTGGCTACAACTTTGCCGGCAACATTCAGTATGAGACCGCCCAGTGAGTAGCCCTGATTGGCATTGGCATGAACGCGCCAATCCTGTCGATCCAAATATTCGTTGATTGAGCTTTCAACATTGACCCAGCTCTTCTTCGCATCACGAGCCTTCGCCCGTGATTCGCGATAGACGATATAAGCACGCAGCGTTGGGAAACACCCCGCTTCGTAGAGTCCGTGCTCAACAGCATCTTGTACCCATTCGATCGTGGGAGTGCGTGCAGCATCGTGCTTCATGAGACGAGGCAACACATATGTCTGAACAATCTCACGCGCTCGTGCAGCATCGAATTCCTGCGTGGCCAGCCCCGCTTTGACTACTGCCTGCACAATTTTTTCCGCATCAAAGTCCCGCACGGCTCCATCACGCTTGATGAGATGCAGAGGGAGAGATTCAGTCATTACGCACATCCCCAAAACAATCTTATTCAACAATAAATACAATCTATAGTTATAAAGTTAAATTTTTACAACCATATGTTGTATTTGATTTTTTTTAAAATTGCCTTCAACTATAACAGGTCAGTTTGACCTCCGCCTCCACCTAAAGAGGTCTTGACAGGCGCGTCGTGCTCAAAAATCACCTCCTGAATCCTTCAAAACTCCTTGCACACCACGGCATTTGGATCTTTCTTTGCAACGGAATTCGATAATCAATCGTTAACCCGAGTGTCTCTCTCAACTCCTCAGTGAATCCAGCCGAAAACAAGAAAACGCAAAATACCTTACCGATCGTCGTTTTCACTAAGCTCAATGAACAATTGAGCAGCTCCATACTTTGCACTGAATACGTTTTCAGCAGGGATTATCCTTATGGTGCACTAGTTGAAAGTGCCTAGAATTCTTATTGGATCAATTCCTCCTTCCGACTCACTTGAGTCGGCAAGGCGTGCGTCGACATCGGGCGCTTCCGAGGGGCTGTATTGGAATGTCCGTCCGCTTAGCGGGTCGTCATTACTAATGCAAGCATGCCGCGTCCGATTGTTGTTCCAGCCCGCGATGCCAAAGCACCGCGGGCTTTTTTTCTGAAGTGTTTTGAAGTGGTATGGATTTTTTGGACAGATATCAGGGTCCAAACCATGCAATGCGGTCACGTTTTACACAAGATGTTGTTTACAAAAAAGACCGCAAACTTAGATGCATTTAATTCTCATTTGCATATAATTTTCCAGCGAAGGTCGCATTTCTAAACCTACGCAGAAATACGATCATGACCTCAGGCGCCCCTCTCCATCAAATCGCACCAAAACGGTGCGTTGCAAAATATAACATTTTGATTCATATCAACTAACATTCATTCCTTGACACTGCCTGTACATCCACACATTGTCATGCCTTCGCTTGTAGACAAGTTGTCCAATCAAAGATATTCAGAAAACTGCCTTTCACATCCGGCCACATTCGGCTTTATTGCGCTCTTTCAGCCTCCGCTGACAACAGCGGCTGCCTAGTGCAAAAGAAGAACTTCATCAAGATATGAAACTCATATCTCCTCATCCATGTCCTGCGTGACCTCGATGAAGGCGTGCTCTCAGGGCGCTATGCTGTGCGGTACCTAGAAAATCGAACAGCTGTTGAGCGTTGTTCAGAATAATCACCAGCCAGACCAATAGTGTGAATGCTGACTCACGCATAAGAAGACCGATACGAAAAAGGCTGACGACGTCCCTTTCCGTCGTCAGCCTTTCTCAATTTTGCAGCCAATCAGATGATGCAGGACCAACCACATCATTTGTAAGCGTTTGAGGAGCAACGCATGTGCATTTGTTTTATTCGCTGCGGAATTAAAGTTACCCTTTTCACAATTCACATGCAAACCCCTAAGGCATATTTTATCCACGCACCATTATGGTGCATTTTAGGTGTTATTCATTAATTAATCACCGCAAACACTTTGGTATGCCACCTTCTTTGCTCATGATAAGAAAGCGCAATTAAGTAAATATACGTATACCGACTCTTATTCGTTCAATTATCTCGTCCATCATCCATTCAGCCGATGAACAAGCTCCCATCCGCGACTCTTTGACGACTCTTTATTTGAATTTACGGCTCGACCGATACAATGAGGACACTATTGGCTTTCTGCGCTTTCAATGCGTCGGAAGCGGCCCTCATGCTGGTTTACTTATTTCGCAACGACCATGGAAAAACTCTCTCCGAAGGAAGCAGGCCTCGAACGCATACGCGACCTCGACGTACTCTCGACCATTCCCGAAATGCTTGCGCTACAGGTAGAAAAGCGTCCTGATGCAGTCGGTTGGAAATCCTGGGATCCGGTGAAGAAATCGTGGCGCGACTGGACGTTTCGGCAGGGCTACGATGAAGTTCAGCGTTGGCGTCACGCCTTTGCTGGTCTTGGCCTCACTCGAGGCACTCGCGTTGCAATGCTGCTGCCGAACTGCATCGAAGCCGTTCTCTTCGATCAGGCAGCCCTGGCCAACGCCCTGACGCCGGTGCCGCTTCATGCTATCGATACGCCAAAATCGTCGGCCTACATTCTCAACGATTCAGGCGCAGAAGTTTTGGTCACCAACAAGAAGCTCAAGTGGCGTTTGGTGCGTGAAGCTGCCGAGCTCCCCAACCTGAAACTTGTTGTCATCACAGACGATGATTTCGCTGATGACCCCGATGCCGACATTCCGATGCTGAGCTTAGAAACGTGGCTTGCCAAAACGCCGGATGCGCCGCTCCCGCCGGGGCCGCGCTCGACAGATCTTGCCGCACTCGTTTATACCTCCGGCACGACGGGTAATCCCAAAGGCGTGATGCTTACTCACCGCAACGTGCTCTCCAATCTCCGGGGTGTGCTTCAGAGTCTGCAGCCCTATGCCGATGAAACGCTTTTGTCGTTTCTCCCGCTTTCACACACATTCGAGCGCACAGCTTCATACTATCTCGCAGTGGGTACCGGCCTGACGCTGGCCTTCAACCGCTCCATCGCAACTTTGGCGGACGATCTGAAATCCATTCGTCCAACCATCTTGATGTCGGTACCGCGCGTATACGACATGATCTATGGCAAGCTTCGTGATGGCCTCGCCAAGAAGCCCGCTTACGTCCGCTACCTTTTTAACTGGGCAGTCGAAGTCGGTTGGCGTCGCTTCTGCCGAGAAAATGGTCTGCCCATAGAACCTTCCGGCCGCGCTTGGCTTGATCCGCTTGTTGCGGGATTTCTTGACAAAAAGATCGGCAAGCAGCTTCGTTCTGTTTTCGGCGACCGCATTCACCTCTACATCTCTGGCGGCGCAGCTCTCAACCCTGCCGTTGCAAAGGTGTTCCTCGGGCTCGGCGTTCCTATCTTCCAAGGCTACGGCATGACGGAAACCAGCCCCATCATTGCTGTCAATAAAGTCGGACAAAATCACCCTTCAACCGTTGGTCCCAAACTTGACAACATTGAAGTAAAGCTTGGGGATGGAGGCGAGCTTTTGGTGCGGGGTCCCTCTGTTATGCAAGGTTATTGGCACCGGGAAGAAGCTACACGAGCCATTCTGTCCGATGATGGCTGGCTCTCCACAGGCGATGTTGCCGAGATATACCAAGACGGCTGCATTCGTATTACCGGCCGCATTAAAGAAATCATTGTGACGAGCACGGGCGAAAAAGTACCCCCCGCCGATCTGGAAGCCGCTGTCGAAACCGATCCGCTATTTGCTCAAACACTTGCAGTAGGTGATGACCGCATCTGCATTGCACTGGTTGCCGTCGTTAATCCCGACGAGTGGCAGCGTCTCTGCGCGGAACTGAAGCTTGATCCTGAGGACCCGAAGTCGCTTGATTCGCGAGAAGCCCAGCAGGCAGCCCTCAAGCGTATTAAAAAGGCTGCAGCTGACTTCCCGAATTACGGTGTTCCACGTCTCGTCAAACTTGTCCGCGAACCTTGGACAATTGAAAACGGCATGCTGACGCCGACCTTGAAACTCAAGCGAAGCATCATCACCCGCCGGTATGCCTCTGACATTGACGCACTTTACGAAGGTATTGCGCCTAAAAAGAAATAAGTCTGCAGCTGCGTTCTTTTTCAGCGTAAGAAGAACGCAGCCAATTTAGCATCGTCAGCAACGCTCATCGGGTTTTCACTTAAATCATCTTTCTATTTTTGAGCGCTTTGCAACGCATACTGCTCCGCACAAAATTCGCCGCCAACTTTCAGGGGACCCAACCTCCAGCCCGCGTCTGCGCGCTTTAGGCGTTCCTCATTTTTTCATCAAATGACGCGCTCCACCCTCGCTCGACTTTTTGACTGTGTCACGATTCCCGCACTTCGTCGACGAACCGTATCCCTGTGGCCGGATCGAGAGGCCTTCCGACAGTTCGACTATGCCGACAATCGTTGGATTTCACTCACCTGGAAAGCTTTTGAAGCACAAGTGCTGCGTTGGCGGCATGCGTTTTATGCGTCGGGACTGAAGCCGGGCGACCGTGCTGCGATGCTGCTCACCAATTCCATTGAGGCTGTCATCTTCGATCAGGCAGCTTTGGCGGCAGGACTCATACCTGTCCCCCTCCATGCTGTTGACACACCGGGATCATCCGCCTACATCCTTCATGACTCCGGCGCAAGAATTCTTGTGACCTCCTCGCGTGCAAGATGGAACGCACTGCATGCGGCAGCAGGCGAAACACTGCCGATGCTCGAACAGGTGGTGCTTTTGAATGAACTCGACGACGAGGTAATCGACGGCGTTCGCATCTCCGGTGTTGAGACGTGGCTCGCGCGCGGCAACGGCACGCCGAGCGAAGCGCTTCCGCCGGAACCCAGCCCTGACGATCTTGCCGGGCTCATTTACACCTCCGGCACCACCGGCCGTCCCAAGGGCGTAATGCTGACTCATGCAAATCTTGTCGCCAATGTGGCCCAGATTTCCGATGCAGTCGAAATCACAGAATCCGACATCTATCTCTCATTTCTGCCGTTTTCCCACACTTTTGAGCGTACCGTCGCTCATTACGCAGCCCTTGCTCACGGTGCCTCGATGGCATTTGCCCGATCAGTTCAGCACATTGAGAACGACTTGGCTGATGTTCAGCCCACCATCATGTGTACTGTTCCGCGCGTGCTCGAACGTCTTTATCAAAAGCAGCAGCTTGAACTCGCGAAGGGTTCTGAAGTCGAGCAGCACCGCTCTCAGTGGGCTGCCGAGGCTGGATGGAGGCGATTCTGCCGTGACAACGGTCTGCCCATTGAACCTTCCGCCCGAGAAGCGCTCGACGAAACCGTGCTTCCGGTACTAGACGAAGATGTCGGCCGCAAAGTACGCGGACTTTTTGGCGGACGCATGAAAGCGATTCTCTGCGGCGGAGCAAGTCTGAATCAGTCAGTAGCTCGCTATTTCTGTGCGATGGGGGTGCCGCTCCGTCAGGTTTATGGACTGACGGAAACAAGTCCCATCGTCTCCTTGACGCGTGCCGAAATGAACCATCCCGCTTGTGTGGGGCAACCTGTTGCCCAAACGCAGGTTCGCCTCGGTGACCGCGACGAACTGCAAGTGAAAGGCCCGCAGGTCATGCAGGGATACTGGAACAAACCAGCTGAAACCAAGCACGCCTTTACAGAAGACGGATGGTTTCATACGGGTGACCAGGCAGATCTGTCTGACGGCGGCCGCGTGCGTATCAAAGGACGCATCAAGGAAATCATCGTCACGAGCACTGGCGAAAAGATTGCCCCCGTTGATCTCGAATTCGCCATTCAGGAAGACCCGCTCTTCGAACAGGTATTCGTCTGCGGCGAAAATCGCCCCTTCATTAGTGCTGTACTGGTTCTTCAGCCTGACCTATGGAAAGCGCTCTGTGCCGAAATGGAACTCTCTGCAGACGATCCGCAGACGCTGCACGATCGAAGCATGCTGCGCTATTTGGTCAAACGCGTGCGTGCCGCCGCCAAAGATTTTCCTTCTTACGGCATTCCGCGGTCCATTGCCGTTGCGGACGAGCCATTTACAGTTGAAAACGGCCTTCTCACACCAACAATGAAACTTCGTCGAGAAAAGATACTGTCTCGATGGAAAGATTTGATTGATGGACTTTATTCCGGCCATCCCGCGGCTTGATTGTCATTAAGGGCGGGCTCTCAGTTCCAAAGAGAGCCCGTCGCGTATTTGTGGGGTAGGGCAAACTCAAACTTTTTCCCTACATCTGCACACAGTTGTCTTCAAAACGTTTAGACTGCCGCCGCAATCAATCTCGGAAATTCCCCAAACGCCCTTCGCGGATCTCATCCCCGCTTTAAGTGTTTCGCGGCCCTTCCGCTCGAAGTTTCAAGCTTCGAGCCGATCGAACATCATTTACGTGCCGTACCCCGATCTCTTCGCCTGACGACTTGCAGGCCTTTGAGAATCAAGCGGTGTATTTTTTTTTGCACTCAGAGGTTGTTATGCGACTCCTTCAGACGGCTCTTACGTTCGACGACGTACTGCTCGTTCCCGCCTATTCGGAAATTCTCCCCCGCGATACGCAGCTGCAGACTCAGCTCACGCGCGGTCTTTCGCTCAACATCCCGATGGTTTCAGCCGCCATGGATACGGTCACTGAAGCCAAGCTCGCGATTGCGCTCGCTCAGGAAGGCGGCGTCGGCTTTATTCACAAGAATATGACTGCCGATCAGCAGGCTGCTGAAGTCGCTAAGGTGAAGCGCCATGAATCCGGCGTTGTTTCCGAACCGATTACCATTGGGCCGGAAATGCTCGTGGGCGACGTGATTGCTCTCGCGCGCGAACACCGCATCTCGGGTCTGCCCGTGGTTGCTGAAGACGGTACGGTGCTCGGCATGGTCACAAACCGTGACCTCCGCTTTGAAACCCGCATGAGCGTTCCGGTTCGTGAAGTCATGACGCCGCGTGAACGCCTCGTCACTGTGCATGAAGGCGCTTCGCTTGAAGAAGCCAAGAACCTGATGCACCGTCATCGTCTCGAACGTGTTCTCGTTGTTACGAAGGACTTCCGTCTTGCCGGCCTCATGACCGTTAAGGACATTACCAAGGCGACCGATCATCCGTTCGCCGCCAAGGATGCTCAGGGCAAGCTCCTCGCCGGCGCTGCTGTTTCTGTTGGTCAAGGTACCGAAGAGCGCGTTGAAAAGCTCGTTGACGCAGGCGTTGACGTTATCGTCGTCGACACCGCTCACGGTCACTCCAAGGGTGTTCTTGACCGCGTGAAGTGGGTCAAGCAGCATTACCCGAACCTTCAGGTTATCGGCGGCAATATCGCTACCGGCGAAGCTGCCCTCGCGCTTGTCGAACACGGCGCTGACGGCGTCAAGGTCGGTATCGGCCCGGGCTCCATCTGCACTACCCGCATCGTTGCCGGTGTCGGCGTGCCCCAGATTTCAGCCATCAGCAATGTCGCAGAAGCTCTTCAGGGCACCGGTGTTCCCTGCATCGCCGACGGCGGCATCCGCTTCTCGGGCGATATTTCCAAGGCCATCGCGGCCGGCGCTAATTCTGTCATGATGGGCGGCATGTTCGCCGGCACGGAAGAAGCTCCGGGCGAAGTGATCCTTTATCAGGGCCGCAACTATAAGTCCTACCGCGGCATGGGTTCGCTCGGCGCGATGGGCAAGGGTTCTGCCGACCGCTACTTCCAGGACAACAACCAGGGCAACATCGATAAGTTCGTCCCGGAAGGCATTGAAGGCATGGTGCCCTTTAAGGGTTCCATCTCCGCGATCATCTATCAAATGATCGGCGGTCTGCGTTCCTCCATGGGCTACTGCGGCTGCCGCACGATTGATGAAATGCGCACCCGCGCACGCTTCGTGCAGATCACGGCGGCTGGCATGCGTGAATCTCACGTCCACGACGTGAAGATCACGAAGGAAGCCCCGAACTATCGTCAGGCCAACTAATCGATAGGCCGCCGACTTTATGTCGGAGAAGGCGCCCGAAGCCCGCAGGCAGCAAGCTCAAGCGGTGCGGGCGCCTTTCTTATTTCTGTTACAGTAACGCCCGCGCAAAGCTTGAAAGTTTTCGGCCATGTTGATTCGCTGAAAACACTTCAATCGCCAAGCTGCGCACCTCAGTCTCCTCCACAAAAGAAGCATTCCAACCCATGTCTCACGACCGCATCCTGATTCTGGACTTCGGCAGCCAGGTGACCCAGTTGATCGCCCGACGCGTGCGCGAAGCCCACGTCTACTGCGAAGTTCATCCGAACGACGTCTCTGCTGATTTCATTCGTGAATTCGCCCCTAAAGGCATCATTCTCTCGGGCTCCCACATGAGCGCCTATGAGGAAAGCAACGACCAAGCGAGCCAAGCCGTTTTTGAAGCGGGCATTCCCGTCCTCGGGATCTGCTACGGCATGCAGACCATGGCGCAGCAGCTCGGCGGCAAGGTCGAAAGCGGTACCAAGCGTGAATTCGGCTATGCCGAAGTCCGTGCCCGCAATCACTCCAAGCTTCTTGAGGGCATCGAAGACTTCCAGACCGAAGCTGGCGAAGGCATGCTGAAAGTTTGGATGTCCCACGGCGACAAAGTTTCCGAGCTTCCTCCGGGATTCAAAGTGATGGCTTCTACGCCGTCGTGTCCTATTGCCGGTATGTTTGATGAAGCCCGGGGCTTCTATGCCGTGCAGTTCCACCCGGAAGTCACGCACACCGTTAAAGGCCGTGAAATTCTCCAGCGCTTCGTCCTTGACATCTGCAAATGCAAGCCTGACTGGATCATGGGTGACTACGCCAAGGAAGCCGTTGAGAAAATTCGCGCCGAAGTGGGCGATGAGGAAGTGATTCTCGGCCTTTCAGGCGGCGTCGACAGTTCCGTCACCGCAGCGCTCATCCACCGTGCAATCGGTCAGCGCTTGACCTGCGTTTTCGTCGACAATGGTCTGCTGCGCAAGAATGAGCGCGAACAGGTTCGTGAGACTTTTGAAAAGAATATGGGCCTGAAGCTCATTGTGGTGGACGCCATTGATCGCTTCATGAATGCTCTGGCAGGTGTTTCCGATCCCGAGCAGAAGCGTAAGATCATCGGCCGTGAATTCGTCAACGTCTTCCAAGAAGAAGCTGCCAAAATCAAAAACGCCAAATGGCTTGCTCAGGGCACGATCTACCCTGACGTGATTGAGTCTGCCGGTGCAAAAACCAAAAAAGCTAAGGTTATTAAGAGCCACCACAATGTGGGCGGCCTGCCCGACACGCTTCATCTGAAGCTTCTTGAACCGCTGCGCAGCCTCTTTAAGGACGAAGTCCGTGAACTCGGCATTGCCCTCGGTCTTCCCGCTGAGATGGTCTACCGCCATCCGTTCCCGGGTCCGGGTCTGGGGGTTCGCATTCTGGGTGAAGTGAAACGCGAATATGCAGATCTTCTGCGTGAAGCCGATGCCATTTTCATTGAAGAACTGCGTAAGGCCGATCTCTATGACAAGGTGAGCCAGGCCTTCGTTGTGTTCCTTCCTGTAAAGAGCGTAGGTGTCATGGGCGACGGCCGTACCTATGAATGGGTTGTGAGCCTGCGTTCTGTCGAAACCTCCGATTTCATGACTGCCAAGTGGAGCGAGCTCCCTTACGACCTTCTCGGTCGCGTGTCTAACCGGATCATTAATGAAGTCCGTGGTATCAACCGGGTGGTCTATGACGTCTCCGGCAAGCCGCCTGCCACTATTGAGTGGGAGTGAGGTTTGTTTATAAGTCGCTTATTACGCGGAAAATAATATTCATCATATGAGTTCCGATACCATGAGTGCGCGCCTAGTGCTGTCATGGTATCGAACACCTCTCATAGATCATCTCTGAAGATGACGTTGCTAACCATTTCTGCGCCGAGGAAATCGATTAGCATGTTCGAATTGGCCAGATCTTCTCTTGTCAGCTTTGCGATTGCTTGACCGACTACGACCTCCCAAGGTTTCTTGCAACCGGCGATGTCGCAGATGAGGTTACGAATTTTTTTAATCTTCTTATGCCTCAGGCGATCACTCGATCTAACTAGCTGCTCAATGAGAGCGGTTTCAGGATGGCCTGAATGATCCTTGATCCATTCCCAGGCTTTGGTCACGAATTCTTCCCAACTCGTCCCCATTACGGAAAGACATGAGTCAGTCAATAGGGCATTCTCTATTGCGTAGCACTGGAGACGGTAACGTCTAAGGGGTAGGCGGTGTTCAAGCGGCTGGCCCACCACACCGTCGCCGTCGCGAATCGAAAAGGCGACTGGGTTGTCGTAGAGTGTTTTTAGCAGTTGGATACAGAAAGTCTCAAGAGCGCCTTGCTGATTGACACTGTCGGCCAGCACAGGAAAGACTTTGATCTTGCCCTGTGACGTTCGCGCAGCTTGTTGCCAGACGCGCTCATCATCTTCTCCTTCGAGGATCAGAGCTACATCATCGCTAAGCGAAAGGGAGAGGGGATGTCCAAAGAATGGAGCAATCTTTCGAAGTTCGTCGCTGGCCGGTTTTAGTTCAACGCTATCGACCGCAAAGCTCTTTGTGCCAATCGATACGTACGGCGATGCCGCGAGAGAACAGACTAGCGGAGAGCTGTGTGTGGAGATGCATACGGCTATGCTGTCCGCGTTGTCTTTATACTCATCAATCATAGAGATGATTAGCTTACCGAGTCGTGCCTGCAAATCTGGGTGAAGATGTACGTCCGGCTCATCAAGGAGGAGTACATTGAACTTCGCGGGATCAATCGTATCAAAAAAATAAAGAATTTCAGACGCCAAGGATACAGCTTCTGATTCTCCACTACTGATTTGTTGCGGATCAATTGTTTCACCATTGAATAGCGAGCGAAACTCGATATCGGTATTGCTTATCTCGAGCGAAATATTAGTGAGCAATTGATTTACTTTGTTTAATCGGTCTGTCTCAAAATTGCGTTTCGGATCCAAACGAATTTCTGGTGTACTTGCAAGCCGCCGCAGATAAAGGGTTTCAGTCTCGCGAAAGAGCAACGCCGATGCTGATTTGAAATCCCTGGCTTGATTGACTGCACGCGTCTGCCGCAGCCATTCTGGACTGTCGCTCATATTTGTAAGGATCTGACCATCACGCTTGAATGACCCAGCTCTTTCTGGACTGACATACCGGACATAAAATTCTTTCTTATGCTGGCTGGTCCTTGCCTCGATGTCGCGAAAAAAGCGGCTCTTTCCCGAGCCGTTTCGCCCCACAAGTATATTGATGTTGTTCAAGCCGGTGAGGTGTGCAGTTGTGCCGGACAATTCATTTAATTTCAATGTCATAACTCCATATTTCATTGCCAACAGATGATATTGAATATGCTTCTACCGAATGGCATTGTAGCGTCCTCCTTTGTGCTGATATCTGCCTTGAGATACATGTTCGGATCTGTAGATTTGTTTACACAAGATTAATCTTGCACCGGAAGATCGGCATGGTTGTTCGCCTGAGTTTCCTAGTGGTGACTTCTATTTGCTATAGTATACGATATTTTTCGCCATCAATAAGATCCTTATTTGCACCAAAATCCTGATAATATTTAGAGGCGCGTTAAATACAAAAGAATAAGTTACGATTTTTATAGAGGAATATAAGTAAGTGAAAAACTTTTATATCTATTAATAAATATGGTTACACTCCCATAAAAAAACCTAACGGCCACATGATAATTTCATATGTTTTTAGCAATACTACTCATCTCCACATTAAGTACTATCAAATATTGCTTCAATCATGAAATTTTGCCATAAATACACCATATAAATATAATGCATCACCAAAATATAGATAGCTATCTCTACCACAAAAAATGTCATAGCAGTAATGTGTTATTAGAAATACCCTCAGATCAAGCAAAATTGCAACTCACCGAGTCAGTAGTAAATATGAAGTAACTAGATCTTCGACGATAAGAGATGGCGAGCTTAATACATAATCGGATCAATTAAATATACAAAAAAAAATATACTAATGAGTACCGTCTTGGAGAAGTGTTGAATGCTCATGTTCAGTAAAAATTATAGATCGTTGTATATTTATCATTAAGACAGTTATTAAACTGACCTGCATTAACCATAAGAACGTATATTGATGTTTTACTAGTAAAACATCTGCAAATACCCAATACGATGGGATATTTTGAACGCATTTTTGAAATCATCATCAAGTCCATTTTTGATTTACAGACAGCATATGACAGAAGTTAATCAAACGACTAAGGTAATTCAAAAGTCATGCCTTTACGTGCCTCCCTTTCTAAAGGTTCGAGCCAACGATCTCATGAATTGGTTCACAACGACAATTTCCGCACGTACTAAGCTTTCAGTGTTGCTACGAACGCTCATTCACTCCACGGGAAACGATCTTCAAAAAGTGGATTTTCCTGGCAACGACGATGCCGAACGTGCCGGCTGGGATGGCTTTATTGAGGCCAGCTCCGGCACACCTTGGATACCTTCGGGCACATCTGGGTGGGAGTTCGGGGTCAACGCGAACATTAAGGACAAGGCAAACAATGATTTTGAAAAAAGCGTCCGAGCGGTAAAGAGCGCAGAAAGGGCAAATATCACGTTTGTCTTTGTCACTCCAAGGCGGTGGCCAAGAAAAGCTGCCTGGGTCGCGGAAATGAAAGACAAGAAGCTCTGGAAAGACATTCGTGCATATGACGCCAGCGATCTTGAGCAGTGGATAGAGCGATCGCTCGCGGCCCAGATCTGGTTTGCGAACCAAATGGAACGTCCATCTCAAGGCATCAGAACCCTTGAACGTTGCTGGAGCGATTGGGCTAACGTATCGACCCCTGCGCTTCATCCCTCTCTTTTTGCTACAGCAACCGAGGCGTGGAACGGCAGGATCAAATCCTTCTTTGAGAAAGGCGATACAAACCCATTAATAATTGCGGCTGATTCCGTTGAAGAGGCACTGGCATTTTTAAGTCAAGTATTGGCAAACCACGAGCTTAAACAGTATAGGGATCGAGTATTAGTGTTTGACAAGGCAGGAATACTGCCGCAACTTGCTCAAGGCACTACCGATTTCATTGCAGTAGCCCATACACGGGAAGTGGAGCGTGAGCTTGGCCCCTACAGTACATCGCTACGAACCATTGTTGTGTATCCCCGCAATGCTACTAGCATGAAACCTCATCTCGTATTGGACCCGCTCGGACTCGAGCCGTTCACTAATGCTCTGAAAGCAATGGGAAAATCGCGCGATGAGATAGCGAAACTAGCTAACGATTCTGGCCGTTCGTTGACGGTTCTGCGACGTCAACTCTCGGAGATTCCGGCAATCCATACACCTGCTTGGGCTGAAGATCCAAGAGTCGCATCAGGTCTTGTCCCGCTTGTTCTCGTCGGTACATGGGACACCCAGAATGAGGCGGATCGAACTATGTTGTGCAATCTGGCTAATGCACCTTTTGAGAAGTTGGAAAAGAGCATTCTTGATTTGTTGCGACTCAACGACTCTCCAGTCTGGTCAATTGGAGAATATCGGGGGGGTGATTTCGAAAATCGATTCCCTCTTTGCAATTGCGAGCACAGTTACCAAGGCCGATCTTGACCGCTTTCTTGATGTGGCGCGGACTGTATTGGGTGAAGATGATCCTGCCCTCGACTTACCCGAGGAAGATCGTTGGGCAGCAACCATGTATGGCAAAAGACGTGAGCACTCAGATGTAATGCGAAAAGGCGTTTGCGAAACTTTGGTTTTACTGGCGGTGTACAGTAAGAATCTCTTCGGGAATCGCCTTAGCTTTGACGGGGAATTTGAAGCCGCAAAAATCGTGCGTGATCTTCTTGTTCCTGTCACGACTAGAAAGCTAGAGGCCAATCATTGTGAACTTCCTTTTTATGCAGAAGCTGCTCCTACTGAGTTTCTTAATATCATTGAACGTGATCTGCGTTCAGAAAGGTCCGAGATCCGAGGGTTATTGAAACCAGTCAATACCACTGTATTTAATTCATATCCGCGTACGGGACTGCTTTGGGCTCTTGAAGGACTTGCTTGGAACCCAACCACTTTTCCGAGAGTAGTAAATATTCTAGGGCAACTTTCTGAAATAGAAAACAATGATAATTTGTCAAATAAACCCATCAATTCTCTTAATTGCATTCTTCGTGCCTGGATGCCTCAGACAGCAGCAAATCATGAACTGCGCTTGAAAGCGATATTTATGCTTTTAGATAAGTATCCGAAAGTTGGATGGACAATTTGTCTCCAGCAGTTCAGTCATTACGGTCGTCTCGTCGGTGATTTCACCTACAAACCAAAATGGCGTTCTGATGGATACGGGTTCGGTGAGCCTTTCGAAACGTGGGAACAAATTCATGCATCCATTAGTGAAATGGAGAAAATTGCACTAAATAGGCCTTCCTATACGTGCGAAATGTTATGTGATCTTATCTCCAAATTAAAAGTAATGACATGGGAAAATCGTGACCGTGTATGGGAGATTATTGATACATGGCACAACGAGGGATCGCTTGACGATGACATTGCAAAGATACGCGATAAAATTCGTGTAACTTTTCTCTCAAGCCGTACTCATCAAAAGGTCAATGATAAAGATCATGCGAAACTAATAGAAAAAGCTAAGACAGCCTATGCTAAATTGTCCCCCCAAGGAATTGTGAATAAATATGAGTGGCTATTTCTCCGGAGCTGGGTTGATGAATCAATAGACGAACTCTCAGAAGATGAAATGAATTTGTTATCACATGATCAACGAATAGAAAAGCTCCGTACCAAAGCTTTGACAGATATCATGCAAGAACAAGGTATTCCAGGCATCTTTGCACTCGCTAAAAAAGAAATTATTCAACGAGAAATCGGTGCACTTCTTGTGTCTAACATTCTTACGGATAAACAAATTGAAGAAATAATTTTACAATGCCTGCGTACATCGTTGGATTATGACGGTCTTCTAATTGGGATGCTTCGGTCATCAAAAGACAAGAGAAAAACCATATATATGAAGCTCAGGAGTAAAATTACAGAAGACGAAGCACTCCGCCTTTTACTTCTTTCGCCTTATCGAACTGCTACATGGAACCTTGTCGATCAACTGTCGGCTGAAGCTCGTAGTCGGTACTGGGTTGAAGTGGTTCCGCAATATATATTTGATTCACCTGATGAAAACAACGAGAGTGTTCGCCGCCTGCTTGAAGTCGAACGTCCTAGAGCAGCGTTCACGTCGATACAATACAAGCTCAAAGAAATTCACCCGCCTCTCCTTGTGCAGATGCTATCTGCCATAGCGGAAAAAAGTCGGGATAAAGCTGGTGAGTACAAGCCGGATGAGTACTATGTGCGGCTTGCCTTCCAGCTTATAGATCTCAACCCAGAACTCACTGTAGAGGAAAAAGTTGGACTGGAATTCACATATATAGAGGTTTTAACTCGCCCTTTCCGAGGGAAAGACCAGCAACAGATTCCAAATCTTGAGCTCTACATTGAGGAACATCCTGAACTATTCGTCCGTGCTGTAGTGTGGACCTATAAGCGCGGGGACGGTGGCGAAGACCCCGCCGAGTTTCGTGTGAGAGAGGGTCGCGAGTATTTAGCACAGGGCGGGCACCGCCTCCTTGAAGCCATTGAACGCATCCCTGGTCAAGATCAAGCAACTAAAGAGGAACAGAAGAAAAAGCTCGCAGATTGGGTTGCAACGGTAAGGCGATCTTGTGCTGAGCTCGACCGTGCAGAAATAGCAGACGTGTGCCTTGGAAAGTTACTCTCTAACGCACCTACTGGCGAAGATGGCGTGTGGCCAAACGAAGCCGTTCGAGATGTGATGGAGGATCTGCAGTCTGAGAACCTCAGCCGGGGTGCACATATCGGTTTATACAACGCGCGCGGCGTCCATTGTCGCGGGGAAGGCGGTGATCAGGAACAGAAACTTGCAGACAAGTATCGTGTCTGGGCCGACGCTTTGCAATTTACGCATCCCTTCGTGTCGTCATCGTTGCTGATGTCGATGGTCAATACGTATGAGCGTGAAGCCAAGCAACACGATACCGAAGCCTGTATCCAACGTCGGTTAAAGCATTAAATGAATATAGCTACGGGCTTGCCCTTCATGACAGCATGGTGTCGACTGATGTTCAGTCAATTGATATATAAGAAAAAATATCACTCTGCTGATAATAGAGCGGGAGTAATCCAGTAAAAGGAGATACCAGAGCTATCACTCCCGTAACTTTATGTTTACATTGCTTTCTTTTTTATGGTAGACCGAAAGGAGTTACCAAGAACCGTTTTCGTATTGGTATATTTTCAGAAAACTCAATTTAAATCATCAATCAATATTCGTGAAATTTTGCGTCCATTTCGCGTATTGGAAAATCTGACGAAATTGGCACCTTAAAAAACAATACACGCAACCGTTCAAAGCTGATTACGACTGCACCACAGGTGGAATCAAAAAATCATCTACCGATTCCAGCCGGCCTGTCCATATCGGCTGAAACACTATTTAGCTACCAGTTCCGATGTCCGAGTCTATCTCTGCCTTACAGCAGTTGACTGTTTAATTATCAACCAATTTCGCGACGAGTCTAACCATGCTCGCAGGACGCTGTATGTTTTGCGCAATTCGCTCATACAGATCACTGCCTTTGCCGTCAGTGAGATCTATCGTCTCCCACCCCAGTGTCTTCCCATACCTGTCCATAGCATCTTCAATGTCCTTCATCGTGCCTTCTGGAGGATCATCAAGAATCAGGTGAAGTACGATTTTTCTTTCCGCAAACTTTGCAAAAATCCCCGGCAAAATATTCGGCTGATCGTAATCGAAGTCCTCTGGACTCGAATATCCGCCACCAGTAGGACGTCCTACGTTAATCCAAGCATGCTTCAGCGTGCCCGAACCATACGGCGCAGGATAGGTACCATCGTCGCTCCAGACTTTTGCCCAATTGGGGCTCAACAGTCGATAGGACCATGTAAAGTGTTCGTCAACACTGCCTGTATTAACAGCAATGGACTGTTTAACACGTTCCGTGATCTCGGAAACCGTCGAACTGTTAGCCAACAGCGGCATCAGCGGCCCCATCATCGGAAAGTGCACAACGCCGTCTCCTATTTCGCCGAGGTCACTGAAGCGCCATCCGCTCCAACTATTCGGATCGCCGGAGAACCACCCTGCATAGCGGGTATCGGCATGATTTCCCATAGTCCACCAATTATCGGGCACACAAAAGAAATCCTTCGCATCAACGGTTGAAGAAGTGGACCACCATCCACCGAGCCCTCTGCCAAAACCAGCTAAATAGTCTGTTAAGTAACTGATATCGTTATTGCCTTCTTTCAGTTTGCGATTGTCTGACACAATGAGCCGGAATTTTTCGTCTTCGCTTTCCGGCGGATAGTCAAGTCGAGCCAAATAGCCGTCAATACCGTCTTCAGCAATGTCCGGTCGAGCAACGAGTGCTACTCCTGCGTCGAAACCCGGACCTCCGGGGTTAAGCAAGTCATTCACCAATGCCGGACTAATACCCTCCAAAATTTCCTTCTGGTGTTTGTACTGCGTTTCCGTTGAGCCGAAATATTTGCTTCCCGGTTTTGGAAGCGCTCTGCTTTCCATACTGATAATGTCAGCGTATTTCGTCCCCAAGTTCATATGTGTGCCGACGGCGAAAACGCTCACATGGATGGTTTTGTCATATGGCTTCCCCTCGAAGAGCTTATTGAGCACTTTCTCCATACCGCTCGCCACTTGCTGACCCGCCGGGGAATCTGCAGAGTTGTCAATCGTAAATACCACTTCTAAAGAGGACGGAAAAAATTGAGCAATAGCTTGGACGGACAATTCCTTTTCCTTGGAGAATAAGGATCCGATAGCTCCGGTTAATCGAGGCTTAGAGGCGTATTGAGCACTGACACTGATGCTCTTCTCAGCAAAGGTCGGCAGAACAGATTTCACCTCCAACGTTTCTTCAAACAACTTCGAATTCTCATCAACCCACTGCTGCGCCACAGCAGTGGTCAGATAGGAGTCCGCTCCGATGGATTGAATTTTGGCAAGGGCAATCGAAGAAGTATCAACCGCTGACTGCATCACAGAAAGATTCATGAATTCACGGTTGACCAACACGGCGCCCGTGCCGAGCGCCATAGCAGGAAGAATACCTAAACCAAGAAACATGGCCGCAGCACCGCGGCGGTCGGTGATAAATTGCCGAACTCTGGTTTTGAGATGAGGCAGCACGCGCTGCAGTCCGCAACGATGTTGAGAGTCCATAATTCAGTCTTCCTTACGAAGGGTCGTATAGCGACTCTGGAATTCCTTTGGTGCAACAAGTGTTAGATAAGCCGGCGCCTCTTTGCGCTGCATACAACTCTGAACCCTGAGCACACGGATGCCGGCGTTTGACGACCTCGAAGGGGGCGTCAGTGCGCCTCCGCCGTCACCCAGCAATGAAACGAGCGGAAGCGTTCCAGGAATACCGCCGCATCTTGCTCCATTCGAGAAGGTATAGATCACCGGAACACCGTCATTGGTAATCTTGCCTGTCGCGTATTCCACTGTCAGTCCTGTTCGAATGCCTGCAGCATCTTTCGAAATGGCGTTCTTCAGCATTTCATTGGCGCTGGCAATGAGTACCGGGAACTGCTGCTCCAGCGGGAGCGTGACAGACTCCGTACCGCCTCCAAAATTAAGTTGTTCGGGTTGATTAATCAGCATGTCGGCAAGCGATGCAGTCTGCCGATTCAAAGTCCATTGCAGCCGATATGACTCGCTCATCTGCCAAAAAGCCCAGATGATCAGCAAAATAATGGGCAGTACAAAAGCAAATTCAACTGCCACAGCACCTCGGCCGGAGATGAGAAACTGATGCATTGCCGAATTATGCTTAGAGCGCGGATCCATTCGCAGCTCCTTTATCTTTTTCGGGCTCATTGATGTAGAAGAAATGGATTTCTACTTTGCCCTTCATAGGATTGCCTTCCGGAAGCACTTTCTCGAGAACGCCTAAACGGGCATCAACCTTCAAATGCACAGAGTCTCCGCCTGTTCCAGCTCCAGGATTCGCGCCTGCAAGCAAATCGATCATAGAAGACGAGCTCGTAAAGGTGAGTTTGAGGTCAGAAGGATCAAAAACGCCGAAACGCCATTTTTCAAGTGCCGCCTTAACAAGCGTTTCTGCCTCTGCTCCACGATTGAGTTTGGCTTCATGGATACCCTCTTCAACTGCCCGCTCAATAAGCGCGTAAGCAATGGACAGACGCGCTGATTCAAGCGCCACAGCAAGCACGAAAGCTGCCATGGGAAGAAGCAGTGCGAATTCCACGCCGGCAGCACCGAGCCGACTGCGGAGGAACGCACTGAACGCACTGCGAAACGCGAGAGCGTTCTTCACTTGGTCTTCTCCTTGATCGCTGAGATCAATTCTTCAATCTTCTCGTCATCGAGTTCGCCCTTGAGCAGCCGCCGAACATCATTTTCTCGGCCCAGCTTCATGAGTGCGGCGACAGCTGCCGGTTTGGCGGCAGGCACCTGATCAATGATCGGCTGAAGCTGTGCGAGAGAGTCTTCTGCACGCCCTTCCAGATAAAGGCTGCGGGCGTAGTTGTACCGAATAATGGGATTGTCGAGTTCAGCGAGCAGTTCCTCGTACAGCTTGTCGGCAGCTGCATAGTTCTTCGACATGGAATACGCAACGGCTGCGAGCGACTTCGCAGAACGTCGATCTTCCGCGGAGAGCTTCTGCAAATCGGAACCATCCGTGAGGGGCTTTAAGAGCTTTACCGCTTCTTCAAAATCTGTCAGCGCAATCAGCGCGCGTGCACGTTCAATGCGAAGTTCAGCGGTATCGACGCCGGAAATAAAGCTGAGCACTCGCAGTGCTTGGCGAGGATCGCCCGTCTTAGTAAATGCGCGGGCAAGGTAAATTCGCGCTTCCACATTCGTCGGATTTTTGGCAATCACGTCGTTGCCGACAGAAATGACCGTCTGCCAGTTGTTGGTCTTCTCTGCCGCTACCATAACGGCACGTTCGGACGCCCACTCATTCCCGTCATAGCGCTTAATTTGAGGAGACGGTGCCGCTTTGGAATCAAAGGCGATGTAGTCGTTTGTGACGACGCAGCCAGAAAGCAGTGCACTGCATAAAAGCAGAGAAAGCGAAGCGGGGAAAAAAGATCGACGCATGATCAGAATACGAAACGTTTGAAGAGAAAAACTCAGAAGGCGCGGGCAAGCTCAATTGCAGCCGGCGCAATGATGAGTGCAATAACGGGGAAGAGTACGAGGACGATCAGCGGTACCCCAATGACAGCGGATATCCGGCCCGCTTTCTGTTCAAGTTCGGAAAGCTGGCCAGCTCGAGCTTCCGCAGCGATCGACTGCAGGGCTTCTGTGAGCGGCGTACCGTATTGAATGGACTGGAGCAGAGAATTGGCCAGAATTTTCATTTCCCGCACCCCAGAACGCGCCTCAAGACGCTTGAGCGCCACCGTTCGATTCACCACCAGCATTTCGTAGCGTGTCATGCGAAATTCCTTGGCCACCTCTGGCGCCCGACGGGCAATTTCACTGGCCACGCGATCAAATGCCTCTTCAAGACTCATGCCGCAGCTCATACAAATCGTGAGCAGGTCGACCGCTTTGGGGATAAAAAGACGAATGCGGTTTTGACGACGTTCGGCCAGCTCCGACAGGAACCATCCGGGAGCGCGCCCCGCGACAAAAAGCAAGAACAGATAAGCGAGCGGCGGGAGCGGTTTTTGCACCAAATGTGTCGGATCGATGTCGATGGCCAGCCAGCCGCCCACAGCAGCAGCGATCAGCACCAATGCGCGAAAGAGTAAGAAAAGATCCGTTTGCCACGGTTTGATGAAACCCGCCTGCTGCATAGAGCGTTCCACAGCAGCCAGATCCCGAGACCGGCGCAGCGGTCTGGCAATCAAAGTGAGCAGATCCTCCCACCGTACCAGCCGGGAGTCGCCGCTGCCCTTGATCTGATTGAGACGCTGTTCGACGATAAGTGAGCGCCATGCCTGCGAGGCACTGTAGCCCACGCAGACCACAATGAGCATCGCCATCACAAAAAGGGCAAAAATAAGCGTTTGGTTCATAACGAATATTTCCAAAAGCTAGCCGTTGAGCGACCGCGACATGCGCTGAATGATGATGAAACCAGCCAGCATGCACGCCAGTGCGCATCCCGCCACAATGCGGCCGGCAGGATCATTCACCAGAAAAAGCAGCTGCGAGGGATTGAGAAATGCCTGCAGCCCCAAAATGAAGACCGGCAGCAGACAAAGCACTCGAGCCGATGCACGGCTCTCCGAGGTAAGCGCTTTGAGCTTTCGGTCGATCGCTCGTCTTTCACGCAGCATCATGGAAAGTGATGCGAGCATCGGACTGAGTGCAGAACCGGTTTCACGATTGAGCGCCAGCACCTCGCAAAAAAAGTCGACGTCAGGATCATCGAGTTCATCTGCAAAATTGCCGAGCGCTTCACGAAACGGCAGACCCACCTTCATCTCTCGGCAGAGTTTGAGGACGCGCCGGCCAAATTCATCGTCATAGGCCTCCCCCAAGATTTTGAGCGCACGGTCAACTGGAATGCCTGCTTGAATGGATCTCGTGAAATTGTCGACCGCCTCTGGAAACCTTGAAAGGAAAGCTCTTCGCGCACGATCAAGACGCCATCTGCGAACGATGATCCAGGAGGCAGCGCCAACCATGACAAGCAGCAGCACTTCAGCTGCGATGCTCAGCTTGAGAAACCATCCCAGCAGAAGTGCTCCCATCATCACGAGGATCGTCGCCTGACATTCCGGCTGCCGCAGGAATGCAGCCAGCTGCGCATTCTTCGCTAAACGGTTGTTGGCTCCCCCTAATCCCGACATCGCGGCAAGACGTGCTTCAACCGCCCCGCTTCTCTCCTGAGCAGAGAACACCGCATAGACGAGGACCACCAGCACTAAAAGACCGATAAAGATAAGCGCGGCAAACTCTTTGGTCATAATCCGAGCACCTCGCACGCCTGATCGTACTCACCGGAAACCTTGAGCTTCTCCACAAATCCAGGCTCGCGCGGAGACGCACGGTAGTATTGGCCGCCGGCACCGTCTGCCGCATGTTTGAAAGAGAAGAAAGGCAAAGCAATCACGTCGCGTCCGGTTTCATCCGCTGTAATTTCCGACACTGCGGTGATGCGGCGCATGCCGCGGCCATCGCGCTCTACTTGGACGAGAAGATCTAGAGCGCTTGCGAGCTGACGGCGAATCAGTGAACTCGACATCTGGTTAGCGCCCATATTGAGCATGTTTTCCAGACGCAGAAGCGCATCCGCAGGACTGTTGGCGTGAATCGTTGACAAAGAACCGTCATGGCCGGTATTCATGGCCTGAAGCATGTCGAAAGCCTCTACGCCGCGAACCTCACCCACAAGGATTCGATCCGGACGCATGCGCAGCGCATTCTTCAGAAGATCTCGCTGCGTTACTTCGCCCTTTCCTTCCAAAGATGCCGGTCGGGTTTCAAGCCGAACGACAAAAGGCTGATCGAGTCGGAGTTCTGCCGCATCCTCAATGGTGACGATGCGTTCATCACGCGCAATGTGCTGAGAAAGCGCATTGAGCATTGTGGTTTTGCCTGAACCCGTGCCGCCCGAGACAAGAATATTGAGACGGGCTCTAGCCGCAATCTTTAGAAACTGCGCTATTTCACCGGTCATTGCGCCTCTAGCCGCGAGTTCATCCAGACTCATAACAAGACGAGAGAACTTACGGATAGAGATGCAGATGCCGTTGAGACAAAGCGGCGGCGCAATGATGTTGACTCGACTGCCGTCAGCCAAACGAGCATCCACCATCGGCGACGATTCATCAATGCGTCGGCCGACGGCGCTCGTGATGCGCTGCGCCAGATTGAGCAGATGTTCGGCATTGCGGAATCGAATCGAAGTGAGCTCAAGCTTGCCTCGGCGCTCCACGAGCACCTGATCAGGGCCGTTGATCAAAACATCCGTCACTTCCGGATCATCAATGGCACCTTGAATCGGCCCGAGCCGGATCATGTCGTTGACGATTTCACGGGTGAGAAGCCGCTGTTCATGGCCGTTCAGAAAGAGCCGCTCCGTCTGCACCGCGTTGGCGATGGTTCTTGCAACCTGCTCTTCGAGCTCCTCGGGCTTCATATGAAGCGCTGCCTCCGCGTCGATACGTTCGACGATGAGGCTTCTCAAGCGCGCATAGACGCCCTGATCAACATTGACCTGTTCCACTACTTCCATAGCCTGCTCCAGAAGGATGCGCCGGCCGCGTTGAGTTCAGCGCCGGACTGCAGTGCGGCAGTTACGGGAGTAAGCGTCTTTTTGAAAGCATTATTGCCAGAGAGCCACCTCAGCGGCTCAATCAGATTCTCGCCGAGCGACTTCACAAACGGCACTTCTGCGGCGAACTTCGTATTGAGGTATTTGGCTGCTTCTTCTGTTTTGACGGTATCGGAGGCGTTGCGATGATTGAAGATCCACCACACCTTGCCTTCGGGCTTCACATCCGCAAGCAAGGTGCTGATGGTCTGTGCACACCGCATGGAAGTAAAAGTATTGGCTGCAACCGGCAAAATGAAGTCCGCCTGCGCCGCCAGACTTCTGGCATAAGGCGTCGACACTGGAATGCGCCAGATTTGCCAGGGTGCCTGTCGCGCCAATTCGCGCACCAGTCGGCTGCAGTCGGTCACGCGCTGTCCGCTCCCGAAAGGTTCATAGCCGTCGAGCAGCTTAAGTCCCTTACGCGGTTCAACCAGCGACTGGTTAACCAACACAGCATCCAATCTGTCCTGAGCCTGCAGCATCTTGGGCAGACTGCCGGGAACATCAACCCCAAGATATGACCCCACGCTCGGCATCAGAAGTCCTGCGTCGACCACAATCACGGGGGCCTTTTGAGCGAGTTCGGCAGCAAGCACCGTTGCCGTTGTGCCTGCACCAATGCCGTAGCCTGCTCCAAAAACGGCAATCACGCGGCCGCCATCAGGCGCTTCCTGTTCCTGCTGTGGTTCAAGCGAAGCTTTAACGCCGTAAGCGATTTCTTCGGGTGCTGTCGTGAGCGGATAGTAATCTGTCGCGCCGGCTCGTTTGAGCTGATGATAGAAAACGACAGAGCTCTCACGACCGAGAAGAATCAGTGAAGTTCCCGCATCAAGATGCTTGGCAAGCGCTTTCACCGCCTCAATAAGGTCTCCCGAAGCCGGGAGCTCTATCACCACGGTCTTAAGCTGCGCAAAGTTCGTGTTCTGAATGATGTTGGCCCAGACAAACGCGCCGTGCGTCTGCTGAACGACGTCAATGCCGTTTTCGGCAAGCTTCGCGGCAAGCGCTTCAGCCGTACGCGGATCGGAAACAAAAAGACCCGCCGGGACGCCGCGACGATTAAGAATAGTGTTCGTCATGTGCTTTGCTCCCGATTACTTAGACTTGCCGCCGCCCGCTTCGAGTGAAACATCACCGAAGGGCCGCACGGATCCGCGCTGATAACGATCCACTGCGCCGATCGCGGCCTGCGGATTGGGATCACCCAAGGCTCTGGGTGTTTCGAGATCGCTCGGCACTGCTGCCTGCTGAGCCAGATTGCGGGCTGTGGCGTGAGCGAAGTTGTCTGACACCGCCTGTGCATTCCACCAGCGGTAAGCCGAAACTTTGGGATCGCGGACAGTCACAGCAAGGCCCAAATGCGCGATAAAGTCGCGCTCAACCTTAACGACGTCGCCTGGTGCGGTCCTCATTTTGATGAAATCCAGCACAGACCGCAGGGTTTCATCACCGGGGGCCAATGAGTAGGAGACAACGATCACCCGATCTCGTCCCGCCGTTTCTGCGAGCAGCGGCTCAACCTGTGTATGAAGTTCGGCCGCTACATCAGCAGGATCAATCACCACCACCTGGTCAGCTCTCGCTTCAAATGCTGGAGCCCTGCCGGAAGGAACGGTCGTCGTAACGCTCGTGCAGGCACTTAAAAGGGCTGCGGCACCGAGCAGGAAAAGAATTTGTATATTGCGGATTCGGTTCATTACAGACTCTCCAACGCTCATCGCCTTAATAGATGAATTCGCTCACCAGATCCGCGGGCGAAGTTTTCCCCGATGGAGCTGCGGCGGATGGCTGCGGCTTAACAACCGGCGCACTGTCGAGTCGGTACTTTTCCGAAACAAACGACGGCTTACGCGCTGTTTTGAGCGCCGTACCGCTCGACACTTGAGGGTCGGCATCCATGAAGTAGCGCTCAAAGATAGTGGGCACATACATCTCTTCATTGGGAATGGTGTAGGGCTCTCCGCTCGGCGTGCTGATGTACGCCGTAGCGACAATGACGAGCTCGGTTTCACCGCGTTCAAAGGCTTTGGAGCGTGCAAGTGCCCCGATAATCGGCAGATCAGCAATGCCGGGAATTTTGTTGACGGTATTGCTGAAGTCATTTTTGAGAAGCCCGGCAATGGCAAAACTCTGACCCGAAGCGAGTTCAATCGTGCTTTCGGCTCTTCTGACAATGAAACCAGGCTGCGTTGATCCCATAAACTGGATGCCGTTGCTGTCAGAGCGCTCCGATACCTCAGGGCGCAGCCGCAGACTGATGCGGTTTCCAGAGAGAATCGTCGGCGTAATGGAAAGCAGTACGCCGTAGTCCTTGAACTCAATGTCAAATCCGCCGTCACCGTCAGAAGACTGGAACGGAATCTGACCGCCAGCCAAGAAGGAAGCCGTTTCACCGGAAACCACCGTCAAGTTCGGTTCCGCCAAAATGGATACGAGTTCCTCACTGGCCATGGCGTCAAAAAGACTGCCGAAAGTAAATCGTGCGGCCATCGTGGCCGGATCAAACAGATGTCCAAGTGAATTGTTGGGATTGGAAATGATGGGATTATCGGCAGAACCAAAGGTAATGCCGCCCCGACTTCCTGAATAGCTGCCCTTCCATTTGAAGCCCAGCTGATCGGAAAGCTTGCGATTGACTTCGGCAAACCGCACGCGCACCGTCACCTGATTAGGCGTCGTTACGGTGAGCTGATTGATGATTTTGCCGATACGTGCGCCAAGCGTTCCAGTACCGGTAGCAGCACTAGACTTTTCCTGCTGGCCTTCCTGTCCCGCAGCCGACACATCAGCCGCCGCCATCTGCGCTTGCTGGGGATTAACCTGCAGCATGGCATCGAGGAAAGCCACGACATTGGCGGCTTCCTGGGCGGTCTCCACCTTTCCTCGCACGGCAACACCGTCATTGAGTGCCACGAGCTGAAGCTTCAGTTTCGGGAACGACGACTTAAGCGCCATTTCCATGGAAGACACGTCGTAAGCCACTTCCACAAGTCCGTTGTAAAGCGTGCGACCATCAGTACCGAGCACCATCAATGACGTTTTGCCGGGATAGCTGCCGAAAACGACCACTTTACGGTTGCCGACAACCTGATAGCTCGCAATAGAGGGCTGAGCGACAAACACAGCACCAATCTGTTCATTGAAGGAGAGCGCTTTACCTTGATAAAGCGATACGGACATGTGCGCGTCTGGCGCATGCTGCTGCGGAGCAGCAGTGAGCGCGCCCGCAGCAGTGAGCAAAAATGCAGAAGCAAGTACGCACGTACGCAGTCTAGAGAATGGAGGCATGTTCAATACCTGAAGAAAATATGTCGGGATTTCTATTTCTGAAATACGGAGTCGCTTTACTGCTGCGGAGGTTCAGTCGATGACCCATAGAAGGTCTTTACCTTTACGGCCGCTGGAGGCGTTTTGTCGCTGCGGCTCGGGATAATTTCAGCGAGTTTGGTGAGCTCCTTTTCTGGAAGCCCCGTCTGAACGGCCTCACCGCTCTGACTGTTGCGCAGACTGAGCGAAAGCTGGCCGTTGCTTCTCGCAACGGTCAAAAGCTCGACATCTTTGGGCGTTACTTCGAGCGTTACGGTGCCCTTGCGGTTGATATTCGCCGGCGTGCTGCTTCGTACCATTCTCGGGTCGGAGCTTTGCGGATCCGCTCCAAACCCCTTGGGTTCAATCGTGTGGTCAACCGCGATCACGCGCAGGTTATGCAGCAACGTCCGCGCCACGTCAAAGTTTTTCTGACTGGCAAATGCGCGGCTCTTCTGCGGATCAGTCTGTGCCGCCAGAATGACGTCAACCCGGTTGCCCGGACGAAGAAGCCCCGCTCCGCCCGTCACCATATCGACTTCAATGGTGAAAGCTCGCATGCCCGGGGCGAGGACTGCCGCGACGAATTCAGGATCCGTACGAGCCAATAATGCCGAAGGTGAAATAACCTCACCGGCCTTGATGGGCTTAAGGACTAAGGCGCCGGACAAATCCTGCGATTCGTTTTGAATAAAAGCGCCTTTTGCAGCACTTTGAGCAACTGCCGTCCACTCGATGTCTCGCGCGGAAAGGAAACTCCCCGGAGAAAGGTTCGCCGCAGCGCGAGCTACGGAAACTTGAGCTTTATTTTCGGAAACGACCGGTGCGGCCGCTTCTTTCTGGACGGCCTTTGTCGGGAGCAGCATAATGCCGGCCGCAACGGCAAGCGCAACAATAACTACTCCGACCAAAAATTTTATCTTCATTTCTAGACCATGTGAGTAAGCATCAAAAGGAGTGACAGACTGACGGCAACGCCATAAGGAATTTCAGTCGTCCTGCGGGTTCTGACTAAATTCAGGCAGAGATATAAAAGTGCAAGTACGCCTCCGGCCCAAGCTGTTATGAGCAGCAAATCCAGTGTTCTTGCGGATGTCCAAAGCGCAGCTGCGGCCAAAAGCTTGATATCTCCCGCGCCGATCAGCCCGAGGTACGCCGAAACTGGGAATCCTACGAGCAGAATTGAAATACACCCCAGCCATCCGGCCTGCAGCGGACTGCCGCCGATCCATGCGTCAACGACAGCCGTTAGACCGAGCAGAACGGCCGCAGCATTTGGAATCTCCCGTTTGGTCAAATCACTCCAACTTGCCCAAACAAGGACCGCCATTGCTGCGGCAGCGAGAACCGTGCTATTTGCCACCTTGCGTCGGCAGATGGTCAACGATGCCTTTGAAAAGATCGCTGATCGCCGTTGCAAGCGGGCCGTCGGAAGAGACGAGCGCGCCGATTACGATCGCCACACCGGCGGCAAGAATGCCGTATTCGATGGCGGTCACGCCGCGGCGGCTGCGAATGAAGAGACGAATGCGTTCAATGAATGTCATGATGCGTCCTTTGGTCGGAAAATCAGAAGTGGTAAGAGGCACTGGTCGAAAGCTTGTAGGCTTGACGATCCTGTGAGCCGTCGACATAGGTGCCATACAGGCTGTAGTCGTAGTTGTCGCCTTTGAGGCTCAAACCAAGATCAATGCGCATAAGTGTCCGATCGGCGAAAGTGAAGGTGTAATTCGTCGTTTCGCCAAGGGCCGATGAACTGGCATCAAGCGTTCGGTCGCCGAATACGCGAGCCCAGGAAAATCCGAGCACAGGAGATGCAACACCCCACCGAGTCTTGTAATTGCCTTCCCAATTCAAGCCCACCGGCACCATAACCGTAGAGCTTGTCGCACCTGGACGAGCCTTGATGCCCGGCCCAGCGTCATACTCCTCGCCTTTAAGATGGAAGAACTCTGCACCCACAAACGGATAGACAATGGTTTCTCCGAGCAGCACACCGACTGAAGCACGGCCGCCGAGGTTGTAGACCCATGTGCTCATATCCGCCTTCGAGCGGCTGTAGTTGTTAGACACCTCACTTTGCAGGAGTGTCGCAGCTGCGTGCCCATCCAATGTGAATGGTCCCATTCCATAGCGGGCATAGGCCATCAACGTCCATGCGTCGAATTCATCCTTGACGCCGACACTGTCGTTTTTCGTGTTCCCAGAAGAGAACCCGCCCGCGAGGCCTACGCGAACCCCCGAAGCAACCGGCGTATCAAAGCCCACCGCAACACCATAGGCATCGCGTTTCACGCGCTGAGTGACTCCGCGTGTCGACGAAGACGCTCCCGCTCGAGAGACGGATGCCGGCAATTCATCAATTTTGGCCTTGCCGCCGAGTAGCGCCGCCCAAGCGTGCGACTCCGGATCCTTTACCGAAGCCATACTTCTTTGAACGGTTTGAATGACCTCATCCGAAGCATCAAAAGCCGTCGAATAAACAGCCGCCGCCCCAGCCGGATTCAGCAGCATGTCCGCTTTATTGCCGACCTCTGCGATTTGTTCCTTGGTGAACGTTGTGAAACTCTTGTTGTTTCCGAGTGCATTCAACACTTCCACGAGATAACGCTCAGTGTCGGATCGATCCGCTTCAGGTTTGCGGTAGGCCTCTTCGAACATCGCTGCGGACATCATCGCATCGCCAAAAATGGCTTTGGGCGTTTGAATCTGAGCGATGATCGTTTTGCCGTCATCGTCAAACTTAAAGCCATAGAGCGGATTATCCGTAAAGATGTTCTCTACCTTCCAAAGCTTATCGGCCTTAACGTGATCGTCCACCACTTTGAGATTTTGCGTATCTTTGGTCAGTCCCTTGATATAGAGCTGCGAAGTATCGGCTACTGACAGCTTGATAGGATTGCCGTCCAGCGTACTGAAGAAGGGTTCGTTCTCCTCTCCCTGGATCCGCCAATAGCTCCCGGCAACCTCCATATCCACTAGAAAGAGAGAGCTCGAACCGAATACGATGGCATTTCCATCCGCTGTCGCATCAGAGCCCACTAAAATTTGATTGCTGCCAACCGTTTGAAACCGCATAGGCACACTCGTATACAAAATTGCCTTTGGCTTCGTCTTGAGTGTCGCCACTGATGCGGTAATCCGCTCTTTAACCAGCGCTTCATCGGCGTAATCAGCTTCCGTACCGTACTGCGGCCAATTGCCGCCTTTTTTAAAGCGGTCATTGGCGGTATAGGTCAAATGGGAAAGAGCCAGCGTCGTGTAATCGGCGAGCTTAAAATTCACATTAGAGCCGAACCCATTCCCCTCTATGGCAGTACCGTCCAAGTTGCTGGCTGTAAAGTGGAAATGCGCAAAAGAACCATGCTGCTCGGCTAAGGACGTTTCAAGCGCGACGCTTCCCAGCCACCAAGAAGAAAGGGCAAATTCCGCTGAAGAATCTGTCAACGTTAATTCAGCAACATTCGTTTCCCGAATTTGAGTAACACGATAGTCGTACGCTTCAAAGGGTTTTCCATCGTCATCAATAATGGTTTGCTTCTTGACTGGATTGTTTATCCTTGACTTTATAAGTTTAATTTCATCAGGTGTTCCACCCAGAAAGTAATCCGTATTGAGTGTGGAATTCTCCAACACTAATGTGCCTTCGACTTCCGTCGTCTTGGTCGTAACAACGGCATTTTTAAGGTGGAGCTCACTATTGGCCCCCAGAGTATCCGAAAGCGCAGCATCCATATTCGTGAGGTATGCCTCGCCGCCATGACGAGCCTCGAGACTCTTCGCCTTCAGTTTGCCCCTTGTTCCTGATTCAGTACCGGCATTCAGAGTACCGCCGCCGTAGGATGTAATTACGGCGTCATCCGTGCCAATGATAAATTGACCGCCATCACTGACCAAATTGACAGTTTTCCCACGAATGTAGATTTTTCTTTCTGACGTCTGCGAAAGGTCAATTGCGGAATAGGAAAAGTCATCCCCATCTTTAATTTTTTGATAGGCATCGTATTCTGATCTGTTATCGTCGCCAAACAGCACCCCCGCCTTCCCTGCTTCAACCGTGAAAACCTCAGCGGCGGCAGAAGGTGCAATAGTGCTGAAAAAGAGGGCTGCCGAAACAGCAATCGACAGCCGTGTTAAACCTGAGACAACACTATCAGTTGCCGGTATAGGTGATAAGAATTTCAACATACTGTGGTTTAGAGCAGAAACGGCGTTATTTGCGCAAATGAAAACCATTCTCATTTGCCTTATGCGGCAAATATATAGATCAGCCCCCTAATCTGCAAATAATTGCTTCATAAGCCAGCAAATGAAAGTACTATTTCATTTGGTAAACTTAAGACCACGAATAAGCGTTTTAACGAAGAAAACTACGTAAACTAATTAAGTTGTAATAAATTGTGATATTAGTTTGGCGTGACAATCTGTTATATTTTTTTTGCTTAATAAACTTGAGAATTACAATCGTCTACTTACTGACAACAAGGTATATTTGCATTTTTTATAGCTATTTGTACACATTAAATAAAAGCAAAAACCATTGAAAACAAATATAATCACTGTATGCTTGTTGAGCTAAAAATAACGAAAACAACGGTCTAAATACTTATCCTAAGTACCTTACATCCTTATGTGTTTCGCAAGTTAAATTGGGTCGGCATACGATCACGAATTGCGGTCGATTCGCACTATGAATGAAGGATGGGTATGGTGTTCATTGGCAGGTTTCATGTGCAACAGGTATGTGAAGTTATTGTCAACAAAGCGCCAACAGATCATTCATGGAAAAATAAAAGATTAGCCACGCACACCTTTCATACGTCTGCCAGTGATTTGTCATGGAAAAAATAGATTCGGAACTGCTCACCATACTCCGCTCCCTTGTCATGACAGGATCCCAGACAAAAACAGCTCTTTCTCTCTCCAAGAGTCAAAGTACGATTTCGCGAACCCTCTCTCGCGCAAGGACGCTCTTTCACGATCCGCTCTTTGTGCACAATGGTTCTATGCTTGTCCCAACCAACCGCATGCTCGAGATCTACGGGCATCTGCCAAAGTTGCTCGGCGAGATGGAAGCGCTTTTTGCTAAAGAGATATTCCATCCTGAATCCCTCAACCTGCACCTTCGTGTCGCAGCCATTGATTACGCGGCGCAATACATCATTCTTCCCGCCTTCCACGCAATGAAACGCATTGCGCCAAGAATTTCCATCGAACTCCAGCAGCTCAATGCCGACACCTTCCGTCGTCTTTCTCTCGGATTAGTCGATATGGCCATGCGACTTGAATGCACGGCACCCAATGAACTTCACTCTCTTGAGCTTTACGAAGCCAAGCAGCTGGCTCTAGTACGAAAAGGACATCCCGCCTTTGACCTTCTTCGACACAAAGGCAGTCTTCATTTCGATGACCTGCTGCAATGGGAATTCGTACAAGTCAACCGTACATTTACGGGTTTGGAATGGACTACGTCGCTTCACCCAGGTGCATTGAACCATCCTGCCGTCATGGTGCCGTATTCATCGCTTTTGGCACCGACCATTCTGGAAACCGACTGGATTGCCCTTGCTTCAGCTCGTTATGCACTTGATGCTGTGAAACGTTGGCCTGTCGCCATTCTGCCGATTCGTTTGGACTGTGTTAAACGCATGCGCACACTTTATTGGCACGATCGGACACATCTTGATCCTGCGATGCAATGGGTTCGTTCCATGATTGCTGCTTACGGAAAACCATCCTCTGCAGAAATCGCCGAATACGAAATCGCAATCCAAGATACTGGCAACGGTTCCTGATATCTTATGCAATTTTGCAAATTAAGGCTTGCAGAATCTGCATACACCATCTTCATAAACCGCAATAGCGATGAAATTTCTTGATTTCTAGACTCTTTCTGTCTGCTGGAAAACTCAGCATGTCCTGAGCCCAGCGACTCAATTCTTTCAAGGAGAGTCTCATGATTCAAAGAAGAACACTGGTAAAAGCCGTCATCGCTGCACTAGCCCCGCTTAGCCTGACAAGTGCCTTTGCGGCTGGCGGCCCCAGCGGCGCCCATATCGGTTACCAGCACCAAGGCCAACTTGGCGCCGTGGACATGAATCCGTACAAGATCGCACCGCTTACAGCGATCATCCGTGATGCCGGTTTCACGATCCAAAATATTCACGTGCGCATTGTTCCCAAAGCCAACGGTCAAGAAATCGCTTACAAGGTCACTAATCAGAAAGCAAAAACGTATGGCGGCATTCCTGTTTTTGGACTGTATCCAGATTATGTGAATACGGTCGAGGTCTCTTACACCAAAGTCGCCGGAGACAAACGTGAAGACATAAAAGAGTCATATCGGATCTATGCACCGCCCGTCTACTTCTATGCGACGGGTGCACGTGATCAAAAGAATATGGATATGAATCCAGAAGTAAAGAAAGTGGATCCTGAATTCAAAGATCGCCTTTACTTCATCAACAACCAAATCCTCAATTCATGGAAAACAGGACAATTCACCTGGAACAACCCTCAGGGCGGAGCTCTCGAATGGGGCGGCGGCGCTCAAAACGCAATTATTGACACCACTGGTGAAGTGCGTTGGTTCATGAACACGGATCCGATCCATGATCAATACTCCGTTCTAGAAAGCGGGCCGATGCTTGGTTTTGAACAGAACAAAGACGGCGCCTACACCTGGGGTTTTGGTCAGCGCTACCTGAAATACGACATTATGGGACGGAAGATCTGGAACCGACGCCTGCCTCAGTCCTATATTGACTTCTCACATGCACTCTGTGCTGCGGAAAATGGAAATTATTTCCTGCGCGTCGCTGCTGCAGCCTACGCGCGGCCAGACGGCAAGACGGTGCGGACGGTACGCGACGTTATCGTTGAGGTCGATGAGTCCGGCAATGTTGTTGATGATTGGCGTCTTTGGGAAATTCTCGATAGTTATCGCGACAATGTCATCAAAACAATGGACCAAGGTGCGGTGTGTCTCAATATTGACTTTTCCAAAGAAGGACAAACGCTTTCCGCAGCAGATCTTGCGGCCATGGATAAATCCGATCGATTCGGCGATATCGCAGGCGTTGGTCCTGGCCGCAACTGGGCGCACGTCAATTCCATTGATTACGATCCGACAGACGATTCGATCATTCTCTCGGTACGCAATCAGTCTGCCGTTGTAAAAATCGGTCGAGACCATCAAGTCAAATGGATTCTGGCATCTCCCGAAGGTTGGCGCAGTCCGTGGAAAGATAAGGTCCTTAAGCCTGTCAATGCCTCTGGACAAATGCTCAAAGTTGAAGGTTCGACCTGTGAAGGCGGCTTCGACTGGACCTGGACGCAGCATTCGGCTTTCCGCGTCGACGAAAAATCAACCAAGGATGTGATCTACGTTTCTGTCTTTGACAACGGTGATGGTCGAGGCATGGAGCAGCCCGCCCTACCCAATATGAAGTATTCACGAGCCGTCGTCTACAAGATCGACCAGAAGAAGATGACAGTTCAGCAGGTTTGGGAATTCGGTCAGGAACGAGGAAATGATTGGTACAGCCCTGTCACGTCGCTCGCTAAATATCAGGCCGATAAAGACTCTGTCATGGTCTATTCCGGTTCTGCCGGACTTTTCGGCAAACCATCTGCAATGAAACCTGAAGAACTCGCAAAGATGACAAAGGGCGTTCATCCATATTTAATGGAATTCAAGTGGGGAGAAAAAGAACCTGCAGTTGAAATCAAACTCAATGATGCCATGGGCTACCAAGCTTTCCCCTTTAATCTACAAGAAGCTTTTGAACAATAGTCGTCATTGATACTAGCTATATCGTCGTCCCATTGTTTGATATTTCATATAAAAAATTTGAATATACCCGAAAAATATAATTCAAGTAAATACACGATCATGGGACGGCGATTTATTATATTGATTTATAAATAAAATTTATTAGCAACTCTCTCACACCAATCCTATCATTTAAAAATCCAAAATTACAACAACTCATCAAGAATTCCTATATTAACAGACGTTCTCAATATTGTTAAATTGTTCAATTAAATTTATTAATCACCTTCATAAAAATATTTAACCAATCACCGCACTCTCACTTAATCAACGCAATTATTATCTTAAAATCACTTTCAACAACATATCTCAGACTTCATAACCAAGATAAATATTCCATAATTCCAACAATATCCATCAACGAGTTGACGAATAAATCAGATAACTAAAAAATTTGTTGCGATCCATGGAGGGTATTCGTTCAAGCACCACTCTCAGATTGAGCGTAGGATGATGTTCCTAAATTTCGTAGACGCAAGAGTCAACGGCTTGCACTACGTCATATGATCAACACCATCGCTTCAAACCGTCATGGGCAGTTTCCACGAACTCATCGCAGGTTTTCATAACTTTCAAGAGTCCTATCTCTTGAAGGAAAAGGAATTTTTTGATCAGCTGGCTCACGGGCAGAAACCCAAAAGTCTTGTCATTGCCTGCTGTGACTCGCGTGTAGATCTCGCTATCCTTTTGGGCGGCAAACCCGGTGATCTGTTTGTTGTGAGAAGCATTGCCGCACTCATTCCGCCGGTTGGACTTTCGTCGCCGCGTGATGCGGTCATGTCGGCCTTGGAATATGGTGTGAAACACCTCGACGTAGACCATCTGATCGTTATGGGGCACTCTGCCTGCGGCGGCATTCACGCAGCGCTCTTCCCCGAAAAAATAGAAAAAGAGTTTTTCTTGTCGCGTTGGGTGCAGATGGCTCACCCCGTTTCTGAAGAACTTCGGCGAGAACTTACTGCAGAACCGACGTCGGAAGTGCTGCCCGATCCCTCCGCACCGGATTTTGTTCGTCGCGTCGAAGAAGGGGCTGTGCTGCAGTCGATCGAAAACCTCCTTTCATACGACTGGATCGAAGCCAAAGTTCAAGAGGGAACGCTGTCCCTTCATGCGCTTTACTACGACCTCAAGTCCGGCACCCTTTACGTCTGGAATGCGGAGAAAGAGGACTTTGAGCCCTCACAGGAACATCACTGCCCCAAAGAAGCCAGTCTCTGTCATTTTTGAGCCTTCGAGAAACAGGCAACGGCCTCTACGCTCTTTATCCTATTGACGCCTTCATAAACCTTGAGGGATGATTTGTTCCGTCAGTGCAGTCATTGCACTTCCCATCAAGTTGAATACCCATACTTTTGAGTCCTCTCATCATGCAGCACAACGCCCGCACCTCCATCGCCATGACGGCGTATTGGTGGCGCCCCTCAACAGAGCGGGCGTTCAGTCGGTGTGCGTGCTGAGAAAAGAAGCTGTTCCTTAAAGCTTTCGAACTTTCAAAAGCATCCATAAGCCCGCGGATCTCGAGTCCAGCGGGCTTTTGCTTTATCGAGTCGCGGTGAGCCCAACGAGATCCTCCAAGCCATTCTCAAGCAATTCATTCGGAGTACTTCACCATGACCACCTTCAATTTCAATACGCTTTGCGCCGGCCGCAGCCTCACCACGGAAGAATCCCAAGCGCTCTTTACTCAGGTCTTCGAGGGCAAGATCGATCCTGCGCTTTTGGCCGGCATTCTCACTGCGCTGAAGATCAAAGGCGAAACGCCTGAAGAAATCGAAGGCGCAGCCAGAGCCATGGTGGCTGCAGCGGCTCACTTCCCGCGTCCGCGGGGAGTTGAAGTCGGGGAAATCGTCGGCACCGGCGGCGATGGGATGAAGACGATCAACGTTTCGACTACAACAGCGCTTCTGGCTGCTGCAGCGGGACTCAAGATTGCCAAGCACGGCAACCGCGGCGTCTCTTCACCTACCGGGGCATCAGACCTCCTCACGGCTCTTGGCGTCGACATTCGTCTGACGCCCGATGAAAGCGCACAACTGCTTGACACCACGGGATTTTGCTTCTGCTTTGCACAGCTCTACCATCCGGCCATGCGTTTTGCCGGTCCTGTGCGCGCTGCTTTAAAAACCCGCACGATCTTTAACATTCTGGGGCCGCTTACCAATCCCGCTCACCCAGACTATGCGCTGATCGGCGTTTACTCTCCAGATCTTCTCGAAACGGTCGCACAAACTTTGCGTCTTCTCGGCGTCAAGCGTGCCTGCGTTGTACATGGCAGCGGTCTCGATGAGGCTGCTGTCCACGGCACGACCGAACTTGCAGAATTGAAGGAAGACGGTACGATCGAGCGCAGCACGCTCACACCGGCCGACCTTGGGGCAAAGCGCCTCTATTCCATTGAAGAAATCAAAGGCGGAGCCCCTGCAGACAACGCCCTCATTACGGAAGCGATCCTGGCGGGTAAGGGTACAGAAGCACAGCAAGCCTTCGTAGCAGCTAATCTGGCACTGCTGCTGAAAATCGGCGGTCTTGCGAAGAGCCTGCCTGAAGCCGTTGAACTTGCTCGCCGCACCATGGCTTCCGGCAAGGGGCTCGAAGTGCTCAACGCTCATCGTGCATATGCCGCATCCCATACGGCATCCTCACAGAAAGCTGCCTGAGCCTAACCCATATAACAACCAAAACCGACAAAATGCAGTTTGATCTTTTTCGCAATGCCCAAGCCACTGAGGCCGTCGCAGCACTAAACCACGCGTCCATGGCGAGCACCGTGCTTGAAAAAATTGCTGCCTCGTCTGTTCAGCGAGCGGCAGCGCTTCCTGCCGTCACACGCGCCGAATTCGATGCGGCCGAATTGGAGCGGCGCCAACATTTTGCCGCTGTCGGCATTGATGGCAATGCGCTCGTGCAGCGATATGGTGTTTTTTCGGCTGCCCTGCGCCTTCCAGGCCGCAGAGTGATTCTGGAGATCAAGGCCGCATCGCCGTCAAAAGGCGTCATGAAGACTGCCATTGATCTGGATGATTATGCGAAGGTCTATGGCACCTACGCCGATGCCATTTCTGTACTGACGGAGCCGGAATTCTTCCGCGGCAGTTTTGAGCGCCTGGCCGCCGTCCGTGAACGCACCACACGTCCCCTGCTGGCAAAGGATTTCATTGTGAGTGATCGGCAGCTGCTCGCCGCATACCGCTGCGGAGCCGATGCCGTCCTCTTGATGCTTTCGGTATTAGCCCCCGACGGTTACCGAGACTTGGCAGCCAAAGCCAAAGCACTCGGACTCGAGGTGCTTACCGAAGCCTCATCCGTTGAAGAAGCTCGCATGGCGCTTGAGCTCGGTACCAAAATAATCGGCATCAATAACCGCAATCTTCGTACGCTCGAAGTAGATGTCAACCGCGCACCGAATGTAGCGTCAGAATTAACCGGCGATCTGCCTGAGGATGTCGTACTGGTTGCTGAATCAGGCTATACGTCCTTCACCGCCATTGCAAAAGCCGTCGCAGCAGCTCCGCGGTTAAATGCGTTCCTTTGCGGCTCAGCCCTGTCACAAGCCTCCAACTTGTCTCTGGCCGTGCGGGAACTGTTGTTCGGTCATTCAAAAGTCTGCGGCATTACGCGCCCAGAAGATGCAATGGCCGCTGCTGAGGCGGGGAGTTCAACGGTTGGAATCATCCTCGCGGCACGATCAAAGCGCTGTGTTGTCCTCTCGGAGGCGAAGCGACTGGCAAAAGCCATCCGAGACAATGCTCAACGCTTCCAACTGCCCGTAGCGATTTGTGCAGTAATCGACGCCGCCGAACTTTCTCAGATTCCAACTATCCTGCAAACATTTGCCCCTGAACGCATCCAAATCCATGGAACGCTTTCCGCAGAAGCACTCGAAAACCTTGTTCACTCACATCCCAACACGGCCTTCGTACCCGTCATTGGCGTAAGCATTCAGTGCCGCCGCGCAGACGAAACGGATGCTCACCTTCTCAGAGCAGTTCGCAGCCTTCTGGACGCCGGCGCAGCCAACGTGCTCCTTGATGCTGCCAATGCCTCTGGCTCCGGCGGCACCGGAACGACTTTTGATCACACCGTGCTGGAAGGACTCCAAACGGATCCCCAAGTACTTGCCCAGATTTTGCTCGCCGGGGGGTTATCGCCCGTCAATGCAGCCGAAGCAGCCTTTACCGACGCTGCGGGCTTTGATTTCAATTCCGGCGTTGAAGAGGCGCCGGGCATTAAATCAGCCGAAAAAATTCATTCGGCCTTTGCCGCTCTCCGCGGCATTCCCGCGCCGAAGCCTCACCACTGATTGTGAGCCCAGCTCTATACAGAACTCTCATTTACAACGGACAGTCCATCATGAAGCTCAACCCTTATTTCGGCCGATTCGGCGGCCAGTTCGTCCCGGAAATCCTTATTCCCGCTCTTGATCAGCTCGAAGAAGCCTTCATCGCCGCCAAGGATGATCCGACATTCCAACAGGAACTTCACACGCTGCTCACTGACTATGCCGGTCGTCCGACACCTTTGACAAAGTGCCGCAACCTGACACAAGGCACCAAAACCACGATCTATCTCAAACGCGAAGATCTGGTTCACGGCGGCGCACACAAGACCAATCAAGTGCTGGGTCAAGCGCTTCTGGCCCGCCGCATGGGCAAGACCCGAATCATTGCCGAAACAGGTGCCGGGCAGCACGGCGTTGCCACCGCTATTGCCTGTGCGCTGCTTGGATTCAAGTGCCGCGTCTATATGGGAGCAAAAGACGTCGAACGGCAAAAACCCAATGTCTTCCGTATGGAATTGATGGGCGCCGAGGTTGTGCCGGTACATAACGGCCGCAGCACGCTTAAAGAAGCCTGCAATGCTGCTCTTCGTGACTGGGCTGGTTCATTTGCCGATACGCATTACATGCTCGGCACCGCCGCGGGTCCGCATCCCTTCCCCACCATCGTGCGTGAATTCCAGAAAATCATCGGTGAAGAAGCTCGTGCGCAGTTTGCCAAACTCGAGGGCGGTCTGCCCGATGCCGTCATCGCCTGCGTAGGAGGCGGTTCAAACGCGATTGGCCTTTTTACCGATTTCGTACCGCATAAGAGCGTCAAGCTGATCGGTGTTGAACCTGCCGGACGCGGTCTTGATACACCGGATCATGGTGCCACGCTTGAAAAAGGGACGCCCGGCATCTTCTTTGGCGCCCGCTCCTACAACATGCAGACGCCGGACGGTCAGATTGAAGAATCTTTCTCTATATCAGCCGGCCTTGATTTCCCGTCCGTAGGACCCGAACACGCTTACCTGCAGGAAATCGGCCGAGCTGAATATCACGGCATCACAGATCGTGAAGCACTGTCCGCTTTCATTGAACTCTCCCAGCGCGAAGGCATTATTCCCGCTCTGGAAAGCGCTCATGCACTCGCCTATGCCCTCAAGCTGGCACGTCAAAATCCTGAACGCGAGCAAAAATTTGTCGTCAATCTCTCCGGCCGCGGCGATAAGGATATCTTTCAGGTCTCGCAGCGTTTGGAAGACGAGGGACTTTTTGTGAACGGCCGTCTTGCCGCCGATGCTGCCCAGGCCGTCCTGGAAGGCTGATCACCCGATATATCTCTCGAAATGAATTCAACCCAAATTTTTCAAGGATTCCCTCTCATGACGCAGTCAGACCGTTTCGCTGCACGTTTTGCCGTGCTGGCACAAAAGAAGGAAGGCGCCTTTGTCCCCTTTGTCAATCTTTGCGATCCAACACCGGAAATCTCGTCCCAAATTTTGGAAGCGTTAGCAGCCGGCGGAGCCGATACACTTGAACTCGGCATTCCTTTTTCCGACCCCTGCGCAGACGGTCCAGTCATTGAAGCTTCAGCTCAACGCGCACTCGCAGCGGGTTCAACGACCGCCAAATGTCTGGGAATTATCAAAGCGTTCCGCGCAAAACACCCGGATATTCCAGTGAGCCTTATGCTCTATGTAAACCTCGTGACAGCGCCCGGCGTCGAAAACTTCTTTGCGGCCGCCAAGGATGCCGGCGTTGATGCTGTGCTTATCCCTGACGTTCCGATTTCAATGCGCGAAGCCGAATCTGAATGGGACGCTGCCGCCAAAGCGCACGGCATTCATCTGATTGCCATCGCACCGCCCAACGGTACTCCGGACCTCTATAAAGAAGTCGCTCAGCGCTCTACGGGATATGTTTATCTCCTCTCCCGCGCAGGTATTACCGGTACGGATAAAACTGCCGGGCGTCCCGGTGAAGCCGAAATTGCTGCACTTCGCGCTGCCGGCTCGGCGCCATTGCTTTTGGGGTTTGGCGTATCGCGCCCTGAACATGTCCGTGCTGCGCTTGAAGCAGGTGCAGACGGCGCCATTGCCGGATCTGCCGTCGCTCAGGTGATCACGGAGAATCTCAGCAATATTCCTGTGATGCTCGAGCGCCTCACCGCATTTGTTAAAGAAATGAAAGCCGCCACCGCTCTTAGCTGAACGCAAAGCGGCTGCATCCGTCAGGCATCAGCGCCGTCTTGATCCTTTGAACGCCTCAAGACGGCGCATTTTATTTGCCGCACGTCCAGCCGCCGGCAGCTTTAGGCGCCGCGCGGTTTGGGAAAGAAGTATCTGAGTTTGGCGTTGGGGTGCTGCTTCGTGAGCAAGCTCACTAGAGCAAAGACCACTGCAGTCACAAAGAGCCCCGGAACGATTGCATGGAATCCCCAAAGGTTGGGCTTGAAAAGCAGCAGTCCCGCATAGAGCATGAGCCCAACCGAGATCGAAGCTACGCATCCCTTGGCTGTGGCTCGCCGCCAGAAAAGTCCCAAGACTAATGGGAATAAGAAGGCAACTTCCAATCCTCCGAAGCTGCCCATGTTGATCCAGGCAATGAGATCAAAGGGACGAGCGGCAGCCGCCATGGCGGCAAGTCCCAGCACCAACGTTGCCCAGCGCGAAATGCGCAGAAGGACCTTAGGCTGATGTTCAAGCTCCGGACGTGCAGCCAAAAGCAAATCCTTCACAACCGCCGATGAGGCTGCGATCAAAAGCGAACTCACTGTCGACATGGTGGCTGCCAGCGGGCCGATCAAGGTTATTCCGGCCTCTATCGGCGTGAGATGCTGAGTAATGAGGCGCGGTACGACGTGATCCGTGGATGCGCCTGCAAGATCAAAGTCAGGCAGCCCGCGCGCAAAAACACCGATTACGGTGATGCCGATCATCAGTGCACCGCACACTATCGTACTCACGATCATCGCGCGATGAAGATCAGCAGAAGACTGGTAACTCATGCACCGCACAGCCGACTGCGGCAGCCCGGCCGTTCCGAAACCCACCAAAATCCAAGCCGAAAACAATAACGTCCAGGGAAGTGCGCCATTGGCATTGGGTGAAAAGATGGGGCTCGAAGACAAATCCGCTGCCGGATCTGCAAGTTGGGCGGCAGCAGCGCGCTCCATAGCGGCAGTCAGTCCGCCGGCCTCCCCGAGGACGGACCATCCCAGCATCACCATGCCGACAATCATCAGGACTGCACAAACAAAGTCAGTCCATGCAACCGCTCGAAAACCGCCGAAGGTCGTATAGAAAACAGTTAGGAGGCCAAACAGCAGAAGCCCCAAAACGGGATCAATGCCGGCCGCCTCCGCAAAGATCGCAGCGCCGCCGATGAACTGTCCGGTCATCATGGCGCAAAAGCAGATAAGTAATGCAAGCGACAGCAGCACCGTCAATGCACGGCTGCCGAAGCGCACCTCAAGAAGCCCCGTTACGGTAATTGCGCCGGAGGCTCGGGATGCCAGCGCCATCTTTTTACCTAAGAGACCCAGAATAAAAAAACCTGCAATGATCTGTGGCGCAGCAAAAACTACCCAGCCAAGCCCAAGCTTCCAGGCGATGCCTGGACCAGACACAAACGAGCTGACGGACCCGTAAGTGGCTACTAAAGTCATTGCGAGCACAACACCGGAAAGACTGCGGCTGCCTAAAAAATACTCGTCGGCAAAGCGCTGCTTTTCTTTTTCTCGGCTGCGGCGACGCTCCGTCCACACCGCAGTCACCGCAAGCGCCGCGAAGAAGAGCAGGATCGGAATGAAAATGAGGATTGTCCGGCTGGTCATTGCGCTGCCTTTTCTGCTGAAGAGTCTTCGTGATCACCGGCAAACGCCCTCTCCTCGGGCACCATATCAAGCGGCATCGCCTTGAAATACCGCTTCACAATGAACATCACCACCAGCACTGAGAGCACATACCCGCCGCAGACGGCGACCCAAAACCACAGCGGCAGCCCCCAAAAACGTTCATGAACATCTTTAAAGAGCGCAATGCTCCCCCAGAAGAAAGCAAAAAGCCCCAAAGCGGCAATGAACGTCACAGCCGCTTCGCGGCCGCAGATTCGCAGAGCCTCATCATACGTTGGGGTTGAAGGCACACTGCGGGGGGCCGCTTTTCGAGGGAAAGCGTCATTGGACGAAGTCATTTGAATTCGTATTCCTCTTTAGGGAGATCAAAGGCAGAAGCAAAGGTCATCCAGTCAAGCTCGGCAACTTTAAGCCTCAGCGTTCAGAGAATACTCGCCCGACGCACAAATGTATAGGCATAAACCTGCATCATCCACATTCGGCCGTCTGGATGAGGAAGCAGCAAATTGGTCGCTGCAAACGAAGAGGACTGCAAAAAAGAACTTGAAACCGCAGCCTCAATAGGCTTAATCCCAATGCTTTTCCCGAACAGGCAGCGTCAGCCCTGCCTGCTTCATCGCCGCCTTGAGCAACAGCAGATCTTCCCAAGCCTTCGACTTGGCTGCCGGCGATCGAAGCAAATAGGAGGGATGGTAGGTCGCAACCGCCGGCACCTGCCGTCCATCGGGAAGCTGCGCCAGATGAATACGCCCCCGCATCTTAGAGATCGAAAACATTTCATCAGCAGGCTTCAGAAGCGACGAAATGGCAAATCGCCCTGCGAGGAAAAGCACATCGGGCTTGAGCAATTCAAGCTGCCGGGCAAGCCAGTGTCCGCAACAAACAATCTCTTCGGGCTGAGGATTTCGGTTGCGCGGCGGGCGGCATTTAAGCACATTCAAAATCACACAGTCGCGTCGGCGTACCAGTCCGAGCGAATCAAGCATGGCGGTCAGGAGCTTGCCGGATTTGCCGACAAAAGGAATGCCCTGAAGATCCTCCTCTGCCCCCGGTGCCTCTCCCACCACAACGAGTTTAGGTCCGGGTCCGCCGTCGGAGAAGACAACATGCTGACGGCCCATCGCAGAAAGCGCACAAGCAGTGCAGTGCTGCGAAAGTGTCTGCAGCGCCTGCCAATCGGCCGAAGCAATTTTGCTCAGAAGTTCCGTACTCATGCCGACCGCCGGCTGTGCAACTGCCTGGGGTACAGTCGGAGAAGCTGCGGAAGTCTGTGCCGCCCGAGCGGATTGAGGAGCCTGCGGGAGACTTCCCATTTTTGCTGCAGTAAGTTCAGCCCGTGCCGGCACAGCAGATCGTTTCGGTGATGGGGACTGCGTCCGCCCGGCAGGCCGCAAAGCCCCTGTCGGCACCAGCGGATCCATCGAATCACGCAGAAGCCATACGGGCCCGAGTCCCATGGCATCGAGCATTTCTATCGATTCTCGGCTGAAGGCAGGCTGCTGAAGCTCTTGCGTCATAGTGCCTCCTCAACGATTAACGCTGCCGGCGCTTTAGAGGCTCCCGGAAGTTCGCGGCGCATCAGCACGGCATCTTCCCGACCGCTCAGATGGCGGTAATAACCTCGGCGTCGGCCGACGACAACAAATCCGTGCTGCTCATAGAGACGGCGTGCCGGGATATTGCTTTCGCGCACCTCCAGATAGAGGGACGATGCACCGCGCCGCGCGAGCTCGGCTTCTAGTTCAGCAAGCAGCGCACGGCCAATGCCTTGACGCTGCATGGAGGGTGCAGTACCGATGATAAGGAGTTCACTTTCGTCGAGTACAAGACTCGCCACCGCCCATGCGGCCAAGCCCGCTTCGGACGCCGAGGCAGAAGCGGACTGAACAACGAGGCAAAGGTGTCCCGTATTGAGCGAATCCAAAAAGTTTCCGGCACTCCAAGGCGACTCTTCCACCCGCCCCTCCAATAGAGCCAGTGTTTCGACATCGTCTGGACGCATTGCGCGCACGATGAGATCCGACCGACCGCTCATCGGACGGCCGTCGGAAAAATGATTCGGCGCCGGAGCCGTCGTCACAAACGCTCCCCTGCCGCACGTTCGGCCATCGTCAGCGCCACGCGGTTGCGAACATAGACGGGATGAGCAAGTTCGGGACGAATGGTGCCGCCCGAAAGCGCCATACGGCGGGCAATGCGGGCAATAGCGTCCGGATGCGAATCCGCCGCATTAACCATGCGGATGCCGCCATCGCTCCTGATCTTCATTGCCTCCGAATACACCTTGGAACCGCTGCCGCAGAGCATATCTGCTTTAAAACGCTCCAGATAGGTCTGAGCATCTTCGGGCGCAACCAATACGGGACCATCCAGCCGCTCGAGGCGATCCTCTGCAGCGGCGGGCACACGCCACATCCCGGCATAGCACTCGTGCATGCGGGCATCGTTTAAAACCGCAATGCGGGTTCCCGGACGAACAGCCTCCAAATGAGTCTCTCGAAGCCATTCAGCCAGCGCTTCCAAGTTGGAGACTTGCGCCACCGGAACTTCAAGCGCCCAGGCGAGTCCTTGTGCCGCGCCGCAGGCGACGCGCAGTCCGGTAAAGCTTCCCGGGCCTTCGCCGAACGCAATCAATCCCAAATCCGTCTTTTCAATACCGGCTTCATGAATGAGATCCCGCACCATCGGCAGCAGTCGTTCGCTGTGGCGGCTGCCTACGTGCTCCACATGCATGAAAAGCGAACCGTCCGCAAGAAGAATCGCAGCGCCGCAGTCTTCCTGCGCTGTATCAAGCGCCAGAATATGAGGAATCAAGGTGTCAGTCATGGAAAGCTCGGGCTGCGGTTCAACACATAAACCGTCCCTTTAAAGTCTGGGAACAGCTGCAATTATACGGTCGGGGCATTTGTTCACTCAGGCCGATTTGGTCTGCTCACCGCGCCTGCAGGATAATAAGAAATTCAATTGTTAAACCGATTTGATCGGCGACTCTTGTCCTGCTTCAGTATCTGAACAGTTTTCTCCTTTTACGCCGCTTCTGCCTTCATGACACCATCCTGCGAAACTTCATCCACCCGCCCGCGCACTCGGCTTTCACCGCAAGAACGCCGGCAGGCCATTCTTGCAGCCGCCCGCCGATGCTGCGTCAGAAACGGCGCATTTGATTTATCGCTGGCCGATGTTGCTCAAGAGGCCGGCATTTCGAGGAATCTGGTCTATCACTACTTTAAGAACCATGAATCGCTTCTTGAAGCGCTCCTCGTTGCCGAAGGTGAGATTCTGGCCGCGCGCGCCGCTGAAATAAAGCCGCTCACCGGCGAAGCGCCGCGCGAGACACTGCGCAGACTTATTTGTGCATTTCTCGACTTTACGGCTGAACGCGCTGACGGTTTTTCACTGCTTCATAATGCACCGGACATCAAACCGCTTTTGCGGGAACGGTTTAACGCATCTGCCAGCCTTTTTTCAGGTCGGATTCTCGATTTGCTGAAGCTTCCCGACACCCCCGCATCACATGCAGCCGTCGAAGCTGCTACGGGATTTCTGCTGCGATTCGCCTATATTGAACGCAATGCACTGGCACATAAGCGTGATGCAGCTGCAGACCTCTGTCTGGCGGTGATTGAAGCCGCCGCCAACGGCGTCAAAAAATTCGAAGAAGTATGAGCCTTCTTTGCGCTGCAGCTCATGAGCGCAGCGGCTGCCAAGATCATTGAATGGCCTGTCTCAGTGCCCGGGGGCATTGAGATCCTTCGCCCCATGGCGTCGATCGGCACTTCCTAAGTGCTGCATGTGCACTTCCATAATTTGCTCTCGCATCAAGCGCATGTCTTCGCGGCAGAGCTTAGGGTGCTTCACCTGACCGCCGTCGCCGCGGGCATCAAGCGAAAAACGACGGCGAAGCGCCTCTTGATCTCTTGCACTCATATAAGAGCGAAGTTCGTTTCGCTCTTCATTGCTCAGCCCTCGCCAATAAGAAGTCTTTGAAGCTTCGTCCAGATACGGCCAAAGCTTTGCACGCTCCTGAGCAGACATTTCACTCCAGAGCTGCAAACACGGCGTACTGGCGGGTTCACAGCCGTCCGAACCAGCAGTCTTGCTGCCCAAATTGGCCGGATCCGGCCAAGCCGAAGCCGCTCCGCTTGCAGCGAGACAACAAGCCAGCACAAGCGCACTGCAGGAATGATGATGAAGCATAAAATCAACGCCTCTCTACGAGGATTGCGGAGCTTCGCGAAGCAGATGCCTCTATGGGAGGCCTGCTGACGAAGATCACGTATTCAGGGTCTTCTCTTTGATTGGAATATATCAGTGCGCTCTAGTGAGAAGCTGAAGCGAAGCGTTCGAAAGCGTGACAGAACATTGCCTTGAGATCACTGTTGGATCGACTGATTCAATCACGTCAAAGCGACATATATTGTCTCAACATGAACCATTCACCCCGCCGTTTCTACCCTTCTTCATAGTTATCAAGTCCGACTATTCTTCTTGAAGACTAGCTTGTTCCATACCTGACAACACCAAAAACAGCGCAAAAGTTTGCAATTCGAAAGCACAGACACCTATTTGTAACTCTCGATTGCCAGAGGGTGGCGCAAAGCCGTTTCTGATGAAACAATTCATGCATCTGCAAATCATCTGCCACTTCTTGATAGATTTATTAAAGAAGCCGGTCCAAGGAGCCCAAAGTGGTTGAACGCACTCCCAAAATTCTCATTGTCGATGACGACCCCCGTCTGCGAGACCTGTTGCGCCGCTATCTCGGCGAAAATGGCTTCAACGTCCTCGTCAGCGAAAACGGCGAAGCTATGAAGCGCCTTTGGGTGCGCGAACACTTCGACGTGCTGATTCTGGACCTGATGATGCCGGGGGAAGACGGTCTGGCCATCCTCAAGCGTCTGCGCGCTGAAAAGGATATGACGCCGGTCATCATGCTGACGGCCCGAGGAGAAGACGTCGACCGTATTCTCGGTCTCGAGCTCGGCGCTGACGATTATCTCGGCAAACCTTTTAATCCTCGCGAACTGCTTGCCCGCATCCACGCCGTATTGCGCCGCCGTCCGCGTCAGGACGCTCCAGGCGCCCCTTCAATGGAAAATGAAGTGGTTAAGTTCGGCGACTTTGAACTGGATCTGGGCACCCGCGTTCTCAAAAAGAACGGCGAAATTGTGCCGCTCACAACCGGTGAATTTGCTGTGCTCAAGGCCTTTGCCCGCCATCCCCGTCAGCCGCTCTCACGCGACAAGCTCATGGAAATGGCTCGCGGCCGTGAATATGAAGCCTTTGACCGTTCCCTTGACGTTCAGGTTTCGCGTCTGCGTAAGCTCCTTGAGCCTGATCCCTCGAAGCCCCGCTATCTGCAGACAGTCTGGGGACTGGGATACGTCTTTATCCCGGACGGTCACGCTTAATTACGCAAGCGAGCGTTCGACAGACCGTCTCTCAAACAGGCCCGCACGGGCCTGTTTGCGCTTAGAGCTCTCTAGTGAAGGCAATCTCATCGCCCGCGGCATCTGCCAAATGGCTAAACTTTTTCCTTCGCCTTCTTTTTTCACCTTCTGACGCGAGGAGTCCGCTTTGGCCTGGATCTCTCAACTCAAAACACGGCGGCCGAGTCTCTTCTGGCGCACGTTTCTCCTGCTCTGCGGCCTGCTCTTCTTTTCTGTCATCGGCTGGCTGCAAAGCTTTCGCGTACTTTCTGAACTGCCCTATTCACAAGGGGTTGCGCAGCACATCGTTTCGACTGTCAACCTCACGAAGTACGCCCTCGTCACGGCCGATCCGCTCTACCGCGTCGATCTTTTGAAAACGCTGGCCGTGCGCGAAGGGGTGCTCATTTCTCCTCGCGACCCCACCGATACGATCACCAAGATGCCCTCAGAAAGCTTCAATGGTCTGATTGATCAAATGGTGAAAAGTTCGCTGGGACCCGAGACAATTCTGGCGACCTCCGTGAATGGCAATCCCGGTCTCTGGGTAACCTTCGACATTGACGGCGACCAGTATTGGCTTCAAACCAAGGACGACGTGCTGGATCCCCCGTATGGCACTGCCTGGCTATGGTGGGCTGTGGCCGCTGGGCTGGCTTCGCTCTTTGGCGCCACACTGCTTGCTCGTCATGTGGTGCAGCCCCTTGCCAAATTGTCCGACTTTGCCAATCAAGTGAGTAAAGGCATCAAACCGGAACCGCTCCCAGAAGACGTTTCCACCTCTGAGATTCAGGCAGTCAATGTGAGTTTCAACCGTATGGTGGAAGATCTCGCGCACATGGAGGCCGACCGCGAACTGCTTTTGGCCGGCGTCTCTCACGACTTGCGTACGCCGACCACACGCCTGCGTCTGGAAATTGAATTGGCTTCCCATCTGCCAGAGGACTCCCGTGAGGCCATGGTGAGTGACCTTGAGCAAATGGAAAACATCGTCAACCAATTCCTCGCTTATGCCCGCCGCTCCAACGAAGAACAGGTGATGGTGAACTTCAGCGAAGCGGTTCAAACGGCCATCCACAATGCCCGTATTGATGCCGACCCGACCATGGAAGTGACCACACAGCTCGCACCTGACGTTTTCGTGATGGCACACCCGCTGGAGCTCTCGCGTGCTGTCCAGAACTTAATCGTCAACGCGCAGCGATATGGGCGCAGTGACGACGGGAAGCTTCGTCTCACTATGACGGTGAAAAAGAGCGCCGACAACCAAACCGCAGAACTCGACGTCGCCGACCAGGGTACGGGTTTGCCGGAAAGTCAGCGTGCGCGTGTGATGCGCCCCTTTGAGCGCGGCGAATCTGCCCGCAGCGGCGTAACAGGATCGGGTCTTGGTCTGGCCATCGTCGACCGCATCGTCCGTCGTTCCGGCGGCACAGTTGTGCTGGGCGACGCACTGCCGCACGGGCTCCTTGTTAAAGTACAGTTCCCGTTAATCCAGCGCTCAACCTTGAAGAAAGCCTTGAAGGAACAAGACAAAGCTGCGCTCAAACTGGAAAAGGAAGAAGAAAAGAGCCAAGAAACCCTTCCGCAATCGTCCGAGCAAACCAACGGCCAAACGCCGCAAGAAACGGCGCAGTCTGCCGGCAGCTTGAGTTCCAGCGAGTCCATTACCGCTCAACATGAGCCGTCAAGCTCCGACAAAAATCAACAGTCCTGAGCTCTGTTCTTTGTCCAGAGACATCGAGAGGCGCTTCCTTAAAAGAAGCGCCTCTCGTTTTTTGATTCCTTTCGGTCAGAACGTTAGCCTGCAGCACTCCGCTTTTGCTGCTGCACTGCTCTCATCCCATTCACTTGGGCAGCCAATCAAATACCGCCAGCGAGCAGTGCCAACACGCCGCAATGTGAAGCTGCGCGGGGAGCGGAAGCGCGGAAGCCGCGCGTTGGCCGCTGCAGACGTGAACGCACGGGCGAAGCCGATGCGGTCTGCACGGACTCCGCAGTCGTGTGCTCTGCTGCTGCGCAGGCCTTACGAACCGTAACGGAACCGTCATCATTGATAGTGAATTCAACGCTCGAGCCGCCTTCCTGCAGACCCAAAAAATCGCGAACAGCCTTGGGAATTGTGACCTGACCCTTGATCGTCAAACGGTTGGACATCATTTCTTCTCCTCTTTAGCCGATGTCTGATCTTTTGCGACCAGAACTCGGCAATCCGGAACAATTCCGCCTGAGGAAAAACCGACACCGCACTTCTGAACAATACTCTCTGAATTTTGAAGCGCAGGCAGGCCGCATTCCCTGATGTCTCAGGGCGGCTCCCCGCGGGAGCACCACTCTGGCGGAAGTCTCTTCGTCCCTTAGATTGATGATGATGGGGACACTGAGACTGAAGATCTCGCTCTCTTTACCGACTGCTGAAACCTCTCTCAGAGGCTCTCGGCCGCATGGGACTGCAGGGAGGTGGGCTCCGATGCAGCTCCGAACCACCTTGCCCGAGAAGGCAGGTTGGCGGGTAAACCCTTACTGGATTACCTCTCTTCATGCTGTGAGGACCAAGCTTATGCCTCTGAAACCGATTATGCAAGTCTCAAAACGACTTTTGAGCTGGAAACCTCCCAAAATACGCTACGAATATTTCCTTATTCTCGATAGTCCTCATTTTCTATCTTTTTCATAAACATCAATTAATTGATCATCTAACAGATCTCATTTCAGTAGCCTAAGTGAAATAAAGCACGGCTCTTCGCTTGTCAGTTGACAAACTCCTGATAGGATTGTAAAGAAGATTTCCTCCACTTTGACAATAATCAAGGAGCGACACCCATGCCACTCCAATCATCATCCGTCTCGATCGACGCCATGTCGAACCAGACGAAGATCTGGGCCTTTATTCTCGGCCCCATTCTTGCCGTTGTTGTTTACTACCTGATGCCCGATCAGTTTGTGAACACCTCCGGCCAAACTGTCCCTTTCACGCACGCCGGCAAAGCCTGCGCCGCCGTCACAACGCTAATGGCTGTGTGGTGGTTCACTGAAGCAATCCCCATCGCTGTGACAGCGATGATCCCCATCGTCCTTTATCCGCTCCTTGAAGTAGCCACTCCCGTCAATACAATGCGGCACTATGCCTCCGGGACTATCTTCCTTTTTTTAGGTGGCTTTCTGATTGCTGCGGCCATTCATCGCTGGCATCTGGATCGACGCATCGCACTGGCAACCATCTCGATCTTCGGCACTAAGCCCAAGCAGATCATCTTCGGGCTGATGATCTCGACAGCATTCCTTTCCGCATGGGTTTCCAATTCGGCTACCGCAGCGATGATGGTGCCAATCGCCATCGCGGTAATGGGTGTCATTCGTTCAACACAAGAAAGTCCGGAAATCACGCCGGACGAAAAAAACTTTGGAGTGGTCGTCCTCCTCTCTATTGCCTACGCGGCCTCCATCGGCGGTATGGCCACGCTGGTCGGATCGCCCCCCAACGGTATCTTCGCGCGCTTTGTTGCCGACCGCTACCATACGGAAGTGTCATTCCTTGACTGGATGCAGGTTGCCCTTCCGGTGACACTCCTGCTTCTCCCCGCAACCTTCCTGCTTCTCAACGTGCTTTTTCCGGTCAAGATGGATGGGATTCCCGGCGGCCGCGAGTGGATTCGCAATGAACTGAGAAAGCTCGGGCCCATGAGCCGAGGAGAAAAAATCGTCCTTTGCGTCTTTGCTGGAACCGCACTGCTATGGATCTTTGGACCATTTCTGCGCGGCCTGGAAATTGGCGGTGCAACACCGCTCAAACCCCTGACTGAAGAAGTCATCGCCATGCTTGCAGGCGTTTTGCTCTTCATCATTCCCGTTGATCCGAAGCGCGGCATTCATGCGCTCGACTGGAACAGCGCCAAGGATGTCGTAGCCTGGGACGTGCTGCTTTTATTCGGCGGCGGTCTGTCTATGGCCGCAGCCATTCAGTCAACCGGCGTCGCTGCCCTCATCGGTGCTCAAGCTCAGGTCTTTGAAGGGATCGGCGAACTGCCCATGATGTTTGGCGTCTCCACAATCGTCACCTTCGTCTCTGAGGTCACCTCCAATACGGCGTTGGCAGCAACCATGATGCCGGTGATCGACGCGGCAGCGGGAAGCCTGCACTTCAACCCTGAGCCGATTCTCTTTGCCACGGTCTTTGCAGCGTCCTGTGCCTTTATGATGCCTGTGGGCACACCCCCGAACGCCATTGTCTTCGGTACCGGACGCATCCGCATCGGCGACATGGTGAAGGCTGGCATTTGGCTCAATTTCATCGCCGTTATCATTGGTGTTCTGGTGAGCTATTTCTTCGGCCGCGGCATTGTTCCGATGACCTAACCGATCCATTTTCAATCACCATGCTAAAAGCCGGTTGACACAGCTGTCACCGGCTTTTTTCATTCAATATTCGCAAACAAAAAAGCGGCCGAACATCGCCGTACCGCTTTGTGTTTCCTCTGAAGATAGATGAACCTTAACGACCGCGGCCGCCCAGCAGCGCCGCAACCGGACGACGCTTTTCTTGCCGCTCAAGAAAGACCGGCGCATCGGCCTTCTGCGCCGACGAGGTCGCCCGCGGATTTTCCAGATACGGCATATCGAAAATGGGGTCACGATGACGCTGCGCAGGCGGCATGTACGCACGAGCGCGTTCACGCGCAAGACGTTCATCCTCAGGCGTATCGACACGTTCAGCATAGGACGAGCGGTCGTCACGGCGATAGGGCGCACCTGAGCCTCGGCGCGTACGCGGCATCGGCGAAATCGAAATCGGCTTAAAGGTCTGTTTTGTCAAAGCCTCAATCGCTTCAACGAGACGTTTGTCTTCGGGCGTAGCAAGCATTGTTGCCACACCTTTTGCGCCGGCACGGCCAGTGCGGCCGATGCGGTGAACGTAATCTTCTGCGCTGTAAGGAACGTCGTAATTGATAACGAAAGGAAGCTCCTTAATGTCAAGACCTCGGGCGGCAACATCGGTTGCGACGAGCACATGGATTGCACCGTTCTTGAAGCCCTCGAGCGCCACCTGACGTTCTTCCTGCGTTTTGTCACCGTGAATGGCGTCAGCATTGATGCCGACGCGCTCAAGCGTGCGTGCAAGACGACGACAGGTAATCTTGGCATTGACGAAAACGAGCACCTGCGTGAGCGGCGTCCCTTCCGGACCGCGCGTCTTAAGCATATCGATGAGCACATCTGTCTTTTCGCGGTCATTGACGGCAAAAAGCTCCTGCGTCACCGTCTCAGCAGTGGAATTTTCGCGGGCAACTTCGATTACTGTCGGGTTGTCCTTGAGGAAGCTCTTGGCGAGCTTTTTAATCTCAGGCGAAAAAGTCGCAGAAAAGAGAAGACTCTGTCGATGTTGGGGCAAAAGCTGCAGAATGCGGGAAATATCGGGCAGGAACCCCATGTCAAGCATGCGGTCGGCTTCGTCAAGCACCACAATTTCGACCTGAGACAAATTGACCGAGCGCTGCTGCACATGGTCGAGCAGCCGACCCGGCGTTGCCGTGAGGATCTCCACGCCGCGCCGGAGCATATCGGCCTGCGGCCGAATATCGACGCCCCCATAAACCACGCCGGCGCGCAACGGCGTATCGGCACAGTATTTAACGAGATTGTCGGAAACCTGATCCGCAAGTTCGCGCGTGGGAGCCAGAATGAGTGCCCGAACCGGATGGCGAGCCGGCGACATCGAAGTATTCGCCTTGGGCAGAATGCGCGCAATGAGCGGCAGTCCATAGCCTGCTGTCTTCCCTGTCCCGGTCTGTGCCGCGCCCATCACATCGCCTCCCATGAGCACCACAGGAATAGCTTTTTCCTGAATCGGCGTTGGCTGGGTGTAGCCCATACGCTCAATGGCAGAAAGAATGCGGGGATCGAGACCGAACTGATCGAAAGAAGACATCCGAATATCTTGGGCAGAGAGAACGCGGGGACGGCGAAGCCGCAAAATAGCGGCCACACTCAGAACAGGCTTCAACACAACACGTCGAAGCGTCCGGAGCGGGACGCTGAAGGTCTCCCGCGCTCGGAACAAGAAGCGTCGACGGACGATCGTTGCTGCAGTCGTCGTCCGCGAATGAATTGAATGGTAGGCCCGCTGGGGCTTGAACCCAGGATAGCCGGATTATGAGTCCGGTGCCTTAACCAACTTGGCTACAGGCCCCCATGTCTTAGAAAGATGACGATTGTAGCTGATTATTGAGCAGTTCATCAGCTGCCGCTACAAACGAATGTCTGCAGCATTTGCTGCTGTACTTGGTTGATGCGAGATTGGAACCAAGCAAAATTTAAGACCTCCGCAGGCATGCCTGTCGGAGGTCTTCGTATCACCTGAGATTTATCAGAAATAACATCCTATTAGATGAAGTTATCTCAGCTCTGGAGATAGTCACGCAGACGTTCCGTAAAGTCCGGCGTGCGGAGTTTGCGGATGGCAGCAGACTCAATCTGGCGCACTCGTTCGCGCGTGAGACCGAGCGTACGGCCCACTTCCTCGAGCGTGTGATCCTGATTCGTGCCGATGCCATAGCGTAAACGCAACACCTGAGCTTCACGCGGATTGAGTTCATTGAGCGACTTTTGAATACAGTCGATCATTGAGCGGTCCTGAAAGGCCACACCCGGATCGTCGCGCTCATTGCCGCGTACGAAGTCGAGCTTAGTCGCATCTTCCTCGTCACCGATCGGGGCGTCAATGGATTCCACTCCGCGCATCGCCTGCGTGAGCAAATTCACTTTCTGAAGCGGCAGATCCGCGAGCTCTGCGAGCTCCTGCTCAGTCGGCTGACGACCGTGCTGCTGCAGGAACTTCTGCTTCTGACGGCGCAGCTTGTTGTAGGACTCCGTCATATGCACAGGAATGCGGATAGTGTTGCCGAAATCCGCCACCGCACGGGTAACCGATTGACGAACCCACCAAGTCGCATAGGTTGAGAACTTGTAGCCGCGGCGGTATTCGAACTTGTCGACCGCCTTCATGAGACCCAAGTTGCCTTCCTGAATCAGGTCCGTCATGGCAAGACCACGATTGACGTAACCCTTGGCAATAGAGATTACGAGGCGCAGATTAGCCTCAATCATCTTTGCCTTGGCCTGCATGAGGTTCGTTTGCGCAAGCTTCATCGCACGGCCGAGCTCACGCTGCTCAGAAAGTTTGAGCAAGCCTTCTCGTTCTGCGCTGATCAGCACCGCCTGCTCTTCCTTGAGCACCGCCATCGAATGACTCACTGCATCCGACCAGGGCTTGCCGGCAGCCGATATTTTTTCAAAGCACTCGGGATCAGTGACGCCGTCGCTCTTGAGAAGCTCTACAACCTGCACTTGCGGCATGCGGCATTGGTTAGCCAAGGTCGCGCGCATCTTCTTGAGCGTGTTGTTCACTTCATCCATATGCTGGCTGATGTGATCCGTCATTTGAGTAACGAGCTTCACGGAAAAGCGGATCGGCGACAAAGCTGCCGACATGTCAGCAAGCGCCTTGCGGTATTCCTTCTCTCGCTTTGGATCGCCATAGGTTTCACGCACACGGTCGAGCGATTTGCGGGCGAGCTCAAAAAGTGAAAGCACGCGGGCGCGCATTTCCGCGAGCTGATCCACCGTCATGGCTGCTGCGCCAATGTCGGTAGCAATCTCATCAGCGGATGAGTTGGCATTTTCCTCAGCAGCGGCATCATTAAAGCCGTCAACGACGGTATCTACCGCGGTGTTCTCGTCTTTAAGCGCCTCTCCAAGCCGCAGGATTTCTTCCACTGCGATCGGGTACTCCACGATAGTTGCCACAAGCTTGATCGTGAATTGTTCAATCGACTTGGCAACTTCGATTTCTCCGGCACGTGTGAGCAGCTTATGCGAACCGACGCCGCGCAGATAGGCACGCAACGGATCCTTTGAAAGACCGACAGACTCTTCGGGCGTCAGCATCACAGCGGCGTCATCTTCGTCAATGTCATCGCTGTTGTCGCCGCCCATGCCGTTGATGAGAATGTCATCCTCATCCGGCGGGGCCTCAAAAACCTGAATACCCAGACGGCCGAGCTGTTCGGTTACTTCCTGAAGATTTTCCGAAGTACGAAGTGCGCTTTCGGGCAGATAATCGTTGATGTCTGCAAGCGTCACCCAGCCGCGGGAACGCCCCAGACGCACGAGTTCACCGTAGCCGTTGCGCGGCGTGCGGTTGTCGGCGTCCTGATCATCCTCATCGGAATCCTCAGACCCATCGGCAGCGTCAATATTCTCAGCATCCTCGCCTTCAGGCTGCCAGGCATCGAGTTCGGCAACCTCCTCGTCGACCATTCCGTCATCGTCATCGGCGAGAACAGCATCGCTCGAAAGCTCGCCGTCGACCTCGTCATCAACATCATCAGCATCCGTATCAAACGGCACTTCTTCGGCCGCCTTGACCTTCTTGGACTTAGAGGCTGCCGTTTTACGAGGTTTTTTAGGTTTGGCCGCCGATTCAGCGCCATCAGCACCTTCAGCAGTCTTTTCTGCTTTACTCTTACGCGTGCGCTTAGGTTTGGCCGGCGCTTCATCAAGCGCACCATCCCCTTCCGCTTTCTTCACCCGCTTCGTTCGAGCTGGTTTTTTCTCGGCCGTATCGGCTGGTTCGGACTTCACCTTCTTGGTGTCCGCAGTCGTGAGTTCGGCAGCGGCTTCCGTATCTTCCGTCGTCTTCTTTGTCGTCTTGGCCATTGTGCACTCCGCAGCATTCATCTCAACGGCTCTCCCAAGAGAGTCCGCCGTTCGAACGCGTCGGGCATAATTCTTGAATTCACAGCCGTAAGAAACCCTCTCCAAGATTCTCCGTGCCAAACGCTTGAAAAGCTGCGCACAGGAGACCGCAGCTACTCGATCTTCGTTAGGGAACGAGCAGCTGCGAATGCTCCGGCACCGCTTCGAGCCTCTTGCTGATTGAAAGCGGTCCGGCTTCTTGTTGAGGGATCCTTCCGGGTCCGGCGCCGCACGTTTAAATCCAACTGAACCCTTGGAGCCCATTGGAAATCAATGCAGCCTGTCTGCTTCGAGGCGGAGAATTCATTCCGCGTTGATGCTCCCAGCGCAGCTTCGTGCGCCAGGCAGCCCTAATATTTATTCGAGCGAGCAGCAGGCCGCTTGAAATTCCAGGCTTCGAAGGGAAATCGAATCCGGACGATGCGGCGAAAAAGGGATGTAGGATACGCTAAACAGCATATCTTTTCAACCTTTTACGCCGAAAAAATTTCCCAAATTTTCAGCGAAGTTCGTTGGAAATGAGCGCTTGTGCTATGACAAATGGCTGTGCCGCCTGCGCGGTTTACCTAGGCGTATGCGCGCATTCAGTACAGCACTTTTTAGGCGGACAGCCCAAACGGCCTCACCCAATCATCCATGATTGGATGAGACCTTTGCAGACACAGCATTTCGCAATCAATTGTCTGTTTCGTCAAGGAAACTCTTCAGTTTGTCGGCACGTGAAGGATGGCGAAGCTTGCGCAGCGCCTTTGTTTCAATTTGACGAATACGTTCTCGCGTAACATCAAACTGCTTGCCCACTTCCTCGAGCGTATGGTCGGACTGCATTTCAATGCCAAAGCGCATGCGAAGCACCTTTGCTTCACGAGGAGAAAGACTGTCGAGCACTTGCTTGACCGTGTCCGACAATGAAGCATTCTGCACTGCCTCGGCCGGAGCCACCGTCTGAGTATCCTCCAGAAAATCGCCCAAATGAGAATCGTCATCGTCGCCGATCGGCGTTTCCATCGATATCGGCTCTTTGGCAATCTTCATGATTTTGAGGATCTTGTCTTCGGGCATCTCCATCAATTCAGCAAGCCGCCGGCTGTCAGGTTCCACACCGGTTTCCTGAAGCTCCTGACGCGTAATGCGGTTCATGCGGTTGATCGTTTCGATCATATGCACCGGAATACGAATCGTGCGGGCCTGATCGGCAATGCTTCGCGTGATGGCCTGACGAATCCACCACGTAGCATAAGTTGAAAACTTATAGCCGCGGCGATATTCGAACTTGTCAACCGCTTTCATGAGGCCCACATTTCCTTCCTGAATCAAATCCAGGAACTGCAGCCCGCGGTTGGTGTACTTCTTAGCAATGGAGATCACCAGACGCAGATTGGCTTCTGTCATCTCGCGCTTGGCATTGCGCGCTTTGGACTCGCCGGTAGCCATCTGCTTATAGGTGTCGAGCAGCTCCGCTACCGTCATATGGGACTCGCGTTCGAGCTGTGCCAAACGGCGCTGCTCTTCTTCAACCGTCGCCCGCATATGAAGAATGACCTGCGCCTTGTCGGGATAAGCAGCCGCCACCTCATCAACCCAGCCGATGCGGGTGGCATTGGAAATGAAATTGGCGAGGAACCATTCGCGGGGCAGATGGAGGTGTCGGACGTATTCGTCATAAACCGTACGTTCGCTGCCGCGGACAATGCCAATCGTCCGGCGAAGCGACTCACAGAGTCGATCGGCCGTTTTGGCAGTAAAGCGAATCTCCATGAGTTCGCGCTGAATCTGATCCTTGAGCCCCTCCAGTTCAGGCGCATGCGGCCCTTTGCCGTCAAAGGTTTCAACGAGCGAACGGAAATGAGCTTCCACACGGTCAAACACCGCAAGGCTCTTTTCCTTTAAATCTTCGAGCTGCCCCACCGTCATGGCGGAAGCGCCCATGTCTGTCTCATCCTCCACAGCACCAACGACGTTTTTCTGGTCATCGGGCGTGACGATGCCGTCAACCACCTCATCAATCGGCGTTTCACCGGACCGGATGCGTTCAGCGCTCTCAAGGATTTCGTGCACCGTCACTGGGCACCGAGCAATGGCGAGAACCATGTGCTTCAGGCCGTCTTCGATGCGCTTGCTGATCTCAATTTCATCCTGACGTGAAAGAAGCTCTACGGATCCCATCTCACGCATGTAAATACGCACAGGATCGGTCGTACGGCCGAATTCACTTTCTACCGTCGAAAGCGCAGCTTCGGCTTCCGCTTCAGCATCCTCATCGCTTACCCCCTCAGCACCGCCCTGAATGAGCAGCTGCTCCTCATCGGGAGCCACTTCGTGCACCGCAATGTTGAGATTGCCAAGAATGTTGACAATCGTTTCGATGGCATCTTCATCAAGCAGCGTGTTGGGGATGTTGTCATTGATTTCGCTGTAGGTGACGTAGCCGCGCTCTTTGCCCAAGCTGATCAGCTTGATCAGTTTGGAGCGGCGGTCTTCCGTAGACTCTTCAGCCGCCCCGTAGCCATGCTTCATGGCTTCCATGAGCGCCTTGTCACGCGCAGCGCGCGACTTCTTGGAGCGGCGCGTCTTTTTTGGCGCCGCTTCGGGCTCAGCTTCAGAAGGCGCAGACTCTGCATCCGCAGCACCGTCTTCGTCAGCCTCTTCACCGACATCTTCAACCGCCTCGATGTCTTCGACCTCATCGAGTTCGGGGATGTCTTCATAGTCGGCATCCTCATCATCAATAACGCCTGCGATGTCTTCTCCGCCGTCGTCATCAAAATCGAAGTCTTCGCTGTCAGCGTCGACGGACTTTGCCGATTTTTTGCGTCCTTTGCTCTTTGCAGTGCTCTTGGCCGCCTTAGGTTTGGCCGCTTTCGATTTAGGCGCCTTGACTGGCGCCGCCTCAGCCTGCTCTGTCGAAAGTTCTTCGGCCGGAGCTTGGGCTTTCACCGTTTTAACCTTGCGTACTCTGACTGCTTTTTTTCCCTCAGCAACTGCAGACGCTTCCGCCACAGGCAAGGTCTCTTCCGAAGGCTCCGTTTTTTTTGCCGCGCGAGTCTTACGGACAGGCTTGGTCTTCACATCGGCAACAGGGGACGGCGTATTCAAATCATCCGCATCCGCCTTGGCAACGACCTTCTTGGCTGATTTGCGCAGACGAGTCGGCTTTACGGGTTCAGCCGCAGCAACAGGACTCTCCTCAGGCACTGCCTGAAGTTCAGCGGTTTTAGGCGTTTTTTCGCCTTTGACTTTCTTTGCCTTTACGGCCTTCTTGGACGTTTTTTCAGGTTCTACGGATTCGATAGAAAGCGTAAGACCGGAAGTCTCGAGGGTCGCTGTCTTTATTTTGCGCTTCGAGTGCTTCTTATCTTTCTGCGCATCATTGGAAGTTTCTATTTTGACTTCCACGCCGTCTTTCTTCGCTTTCTTAGCCACCGCCATGTGCGTCTCTCCCGAGGGGGCCCAGCACCCGAAAGCTCTCTTCGGCCGCCGGCCGCCCCTGCCGAACCGCCGCAGACATCACGTGGGTCTGCCGCCATTCAGCCGTCAGCTGGAGCATTCCGTACATCCTGCACGGAACACCGATGCGATCTGCTCTCCAGCGCTCAAATCACTCTGCATTAAAGGAAAGTAAAAAAAGCGCCGCTTGCAAACAAATACTGCCAATATCCTTAGGATTGAGTCGGGGTTGACAAGCCTTCTCAATAAGGGGACCTGAAGCAGAACCACTGCAAAGCGGAGAGATCAATATCAAATAATGCCACACGGGGTGGAAAATGCCGCGAACAAATCTTTGAGATAACCCCAAGATTGCAAGATATGCAAGTCTTTTTTGTGTTTCCAATTGCAACACGTTGCCATAATGCGCTGTATTGGCATTCATCACGACAACCCCTTATGAAATATAAGGGATTTCACCAATAAACGGCACAACTCGTTTTTATCGCGCTTTTCGTCCCAACCCGCTCGGCGGCATGTCCGCAGGAATCTGCGGTTCTGCTTGGGCTTCTTCCGCTTCGCTCCAATCGTCAGACCAACCTGCAAGCTCAGCGTCTGAAGGCAGATCCGTAAGTCCTTTGGGAGGCTCCGGCATGGGGCCCGGCGAAGACTCTTCACTCATGAATTCGTCATTTGTCTGGAGCGTGCGTCCTGTTCGCTTTTCTGCCTGTGCCATCAGAGCCGCGGCGATTTCATCACGTCGAGAACGAGCTGACTGCACAGGAACCGCAGCCGCCGGAGCAGAAACGCCCGCATTCAGAGGATGCACTCCCAACGCTCCGCCAGAAGGCGGAGGAGCCCCGAAACTCCCAAAGACGCGGGCGGCCCGTGCAGCAACAGCACTGGTTTGCGTTGAAGAGACATGAGTGTTTTCAGACTTACCGGCAGATCTGGGCGGATGGGTGGCTGGGGCGCCATTTCTCGCGGCAACAGCCGCGACAGAGGTCTGGGCAGCCGTCGGCTCCCGCACACTCAAAGCAGTTTTGGCTGCTTCATCCATTGCTGCCTTGCCAAATAAATGCTCCTGAAGCGCACGCACCTTAGGATTATTGGAATAGGCCACATCTGCACGCCCCTTTTCCGACTGCGCAAAAGCAGCCGTACGGGACTGCTCTTCTGCTCGGCGGCGCCAGTCCTTTTCCTCTTCGGCCGCTTCTGAAATCAATGCTTCAATGTCTCGGCTTCGCTTCGCGAGCGGCTTCATTTTGGCAAGCGTATCTGCTGTGGCAGGTTCTTCGGAGAGTTTCAGAAGCCGATCTTTCACCTGATCGAGTTCGAGCTCCAGAAAGCCGCGCTTCAATTCCAGCCGAGCCGCCTCCTGCGGCGTCTCGATGGTCATTTCTTCTGCAAGCAGCCTCGCATAGTGATCATAGTTGGGGGATTTTTCCAGACAAGCCAGCAGCGCAGCCGTATTCGTTACCGACCCGTCCTCGTGCGCGGCTGCACGCCAAACTTCGACAATATACTGCGAGGATGCGCTTTCGCTCGTCACGAATTCATCTTCAATTTGCGGTGTGAAATCCGAGAGAAGGGCCGGATAGGCAAGGAAACACTGCAGCATGCGTTCTCGGACATCTTTAGCACGAACGCGGGGCTCAAAATAAGACTGCCGCCGAGGCTGCCAGCCGCGGCCATAACTGCCGGCTCCGCCCCAACGGCTGAAGCGGCCTGCGGCCGTTGGTCCGCTGTTCCAACGCTGTCCGGCCGGGCCAAAGTCCGTGCTGATATCCATAGGCGGAAGCACAGTTCGTTCCGGCGCGCCAGTATTCCACTCGCGTTCAAGGTCTTCGAGCTGCAGTCGAGCCAGTCGGGCAATCTCACGCATCAAAGCCAGTCTTAAGACTGGCGCCTGCTTCATCGAAAGGATCAGCGGTTTAGCTTCCGCTGTAAGTTTTACGCGTTCTTCAGCATAGGTGAGCGACTTTCCTTCCACGAGAAGGCTTTTCAAAAACTCCGTCAGCGGCAGCGCCTTTTCGATTTCACGTTCATAACCTTCAGCGCCCTCTGCCTTAATAAGACTGTCGGGATCGTGTTCGGGCGGAAGCAGTACAAAGCGCGCAGCCTGTCCATCCTGAATCACTGGAAGCGCGGCCTCGAGCGCACGCCGAGCCGCCTTTCGGCCGGCGGAGTCCCCGTCAAATGAGAAATAAACCGTATCCGTAAGTTTGAAAAGCTTCTTGATGTGTTCGGGCGTAATAGAAGTACCGAGCGCAGCAACGGCTTCGCGAAAGCCCGCCTGTGAGAGCTGGATGACATCCATATAGCCCTCGCAGACAATCGCCCGGGCACGGTCAATGACAGCGCTTCGGCCTTCATAAAGACCGTAGAGTTCGCTGCCTTTGTGGTAAATAGGCGTTTCTGGGCTGTTCAGATACTTCGGCTGCTCGTCACCCTTCATCGTGCGTGCACCGAATCCGATGACCAGCCCCTTGGGCGAGCGAATCGGAAACATAATGCGGCCGCGGAAGGCGTCGTAGCGCGAACCGTTCTTTTCGAGCACCAACCCTACTTCAAGCAGCTCTTTAGCGAGATATTTTTCGCCGGGGAAGATCGCCTGCAGACCGTGCCAGCCATCCGGAGAGAAACCCAGACCGAAACGCAATGCCGTTTCACCCGTAATCTCGCGCTGCTTTAAATAGTCAATCGCACGCGGCGTTGCCTTCAGTGTTTCGCTGTAGAAGTCCGCCGCCTCTTTCATGTATTCGCCGAGCGTCTTTGCGCGGGCACGCTCCTCCTGACGGTGCGGCGAGTTGTCTTCCGGCACCTGCATGCCGTAGATATCGGCCAAACGACGAACAGCCTCGGGGAACTCGAGGTGTTCAATGTCCATCAAAAAACCGATGGCATTGCCTGCTTTGCCGCAGCCGAAGCACTTAAAGATCTGCTTGGAGGGACTGACGGAAAAGGACGGCGTCTTTTCTTTGTGAAACGGACAGCACGCCATGAAATTGCGTCCGCTCTTCTTGAGGGTCACATAACGGCCGATCACATCAACGATGTCGGCACGCTCAAGCAGACTGGAGATGAAGCCCTCAGGAATCATGAAAATTCAACAGTAAAGAAGATGTCGAGAAAATCAGACTTGCTGATCAGGAGCGCATTGTCACAGCTCCGATGCAACAAGATATCCCACTTCATTCAAAGATAAAAGAAAAGCCCTGGGTTTAACCAGGGCCCCTCTTTTGACTGCCCGCAGACAGTCCGATATGTGCCGCCGACGACAGAGGTCGATGAATCTCCGTCTTCGGCTGCGCGGCCTTTTGGGACGCTTTGGACTTAGGCAGTCAGGCGAGCCTTGACCAGTGCAGAGACCTTGCCGAGATCGGCGCGACCTGCAACCTTAGCCTTGACGGCTCCCATCACCTTGCCCATTGCGGCCATGCCGGAAAGACCAGACTGAGCAATAGCATCGTCGATGATTGCCCCGATTTCCTCATCGGAAAGCTGCTTGGGGAGATATCCCGAAAGCACATCAATTTCAGCCTGCTCTTTTTGAGCGAGGTCTTCACGGCCGCCCGCACGATACTGCTGGATCGAGTCGCGGCGCTGCTTGACCATCTTGGCAATCACTTCCGTGACCTGCGCATCCGTCGCCTCGATCTTTTCATCGATTTCTCGCTGCTTCACTGCGGCAAGAAGGAGACGAATCGTGCTCAGACGGTCGGCATCATGCGCACGCATGGCGGCCTTCATATCTTCGCGGATTCTCTCTTTAATCATCACCATCCTTGAGCGATATCTAGGAGTTAAGCACCAACAGAAAACTTCTGCTGGGCGAGGAAGAAGCGATTAGTAGAGCTTCTTCGGGAGCATCATGCTGCGCAGGCGCTTGTAATGGCGCTTGACCGCGGCAGCCTTCTTGCGCTTACGTTCTGCGGTGGGCTTTTCATAGAATTCGCGCGCACGGAGTTCGGTCAGCAGGCCGGACTTTTCGATGGTGCGCTTAAAGCGGCGCAGGGCGACTTCGAAGGGTTCGTTCTCTTTAACGCGGATAGTAGGCATTCGACACCTAGTTGTGATGACCCGGAAATGTATGAAAAATCTTGAGCTGCGTCTGGTTCCGGGGCAAGATGCAGCCAAGTCGAAGCGCGAATTTTCTCATGTTTGGACAGGAGATTCAACGCTTTGAGGCGATTTTTTCCAGTTTTTATTTTGTTAGACGTGCCGAACCCCAATTGCACCTACCCGAACAGCTCTTAAGATGAATGGGATCGCTCTGTCGCCTCTGACCATGATTCGTCTGCCTTTTCTGTTAGGATTTTTTCTGCTCCTGACCGGTTCAGCCCCCTTTGCGGATGCAGCCTCATCGGGCCAAGAACAAGGAGACGGTGGCGTTGTCCATATTGGCATTCAAGAGACGCTTGATCCGGAATTCTTTGTCGACACCCTAGGGCCGACAATGCGGCATCTGCGCAAACGCTTTCCTCATCTCCGATTTCATGCCGAAACCTTTTCAATAGCGGAGCTGTCACAGGCCATCCAAACGAAATCCATCAGCTTTTTCATAGCCGACAGCGGATTATTCACCTTCCTAGCCTCTACAGAACATGCAGACGATTTAGCGACAAGGCAAAACCGCTTTAGTTCTGATCCGGCCAAAAGCACCGGCGCGGTGCTTTTTGTTCGTGCTGACCGCAATGACCTGCAGACGCTTAGCGATCTGCGCGGCCGCAAAATTGCCGCGCAGAATCCCAATGACTTCACCTCTTGGCTTACCTTTCAAGGCGAACTCATTCGAGCGGGATTTGATCCTAAAAAATTTTGGGGCGCAGAACTATTCACCGAATATGAATATCCCAATGTTCTCGACAGCGTCTCGGCAGGGGAAACGGATGCAGGCCTGTTGGCAGCCTGCGCCTTAGAGGAACAAACGGCGCTGCACGGCTATCGCCTCGAGGACTTTCGTGTACTCCATGAGCAAACCAGCAATGCCCTGCGCTGCCGCCGTTCAACGGCACTGTATCCCGGTCCCGTTTTCGCCTCGCTTCCCCATGCGGACCCCGCATTGACCAAGCAGATTACTTTGGCGCTGCTCACCGAACCGCCGTCCGAAAATGGCAGCGCCTGGGGCATCAGCACTGACAACAGCGAGGCACTCAATCTCTATAAGCTTTTAAAAACAGGGCCTTACTCCTATCTCAATGACACAAATTGGTCCGCATTGTGGGCGAATTATCAAGAATGGATCTTTGCCGCATTCGGACTCCTCATGCTTTTGATCATTCACACGCTTCGAGTGGACCGCTTGGTTGAGCGGCGTACAGCAGAGCTTCAGGCCTCGATAGCTGAACGCGATGCGCTCGAGAAAGCCAATCAAGCAAATGCACAGATGCTCGCGCAAATGGAGCGTGCCGGCATCGTCGCGCAGCTCTCTTCCATGGTGGCGCACGAACTGCGTCAGCCGCTGATGTCGATTATGAATTTCGTCGGCGGCCTCAGCCTGTACATGAGAAAAACTTATCCGGCCGATCCGGTTGTTGCCCAGACCGCCGACGTTATTGTCGAAGAAGCGGAACGCGCCTCAGCGATCGTAGACCGTGTCCGCGGTTACGATAAAACGGCGCATGCTCAAAAAATACCGATTGCCGCCAAAGATCTGATTGCCTCCGCTGTCCGCGCCTTCAGCCATTCGGCTTTATCAAGCGGCGTCACCGTCCGCACGGACTGCCGTACCAATGCATGCGTTTTGGGAGATCCTCTAGAGCTCACATTGGTCATTCTCAATTTCCTCAAAAACGCCGCGGATGCCATGGCGGATGTTTCAGAGAAGGTCATTCACTTGTCTGCCCAGCAATCTGGCGGCGACATTGTTTTTAGGGTTCGTGACTATGGACCTCCGTTAACGAACGAGGTTTTCGAAACGCTCTCTCACCCGACTGTCAGTCACAAGCCTCACGGTTTAGGACTTGGACTGAGTCTCGCCAAAAGCATTGCCGAACGTCACCGCGGGCACATCGACTTTGTTCGTGCTCAGCCCAACGGCCTTATCGCCGTTCTCGAGCTGCCTTGCCTTTTAAATACCAGCCCGAGTGAGGCGGGCACAACCGTTCTCCAAGATAGCGGGCAAAGGAAAACGCACCATGAGTAACGAATTGCTCGATCCCAGACTGCCGCCGTTGGTGCGCATTGTTGACGATGACGATCGAGTGCGCCAATCCGAAGCCTTCGTTTTGCGCCTGGAAGGATTCGATGTGCGTGAGTACAGCAGTGCAGAAGACTTTCTTCACTTTGATGATGTGTCTCGTGCCGGCTGCATTGTGCTCGATATCCGCATGCCTGGCATGAATGGTCTGGAACTGCAGTCAGAACTGCTCCGAACAGGCCGATCACTGCCCATTCTTTTCCTGACGGGCCATGGTGACGTCGCCATGGCCGTTGATGCGCTAAAGCGCGGTGCCGCTGACTTCATTCAAAAACCCGTCAAAGCCGAGCGCCTAGCCGCCCTGACGCATGAGCTCGTTGCCTGGCATCAGCAATACACCCAGCGGCTTACTCAGCGTCGTCACGCCATTGAAAAACTCAAAGCACTCACCCCCAAGGAATTGGAAGTTTGCCGCTTAGCTGCTTCCGGGCTCTCGAATAAAGCGATTGCAAAAGAGCTTGGCATTGCAGAGCAAACAGTACGCATCCACCGATGGAGTGCTGCTAAAAAACTCGGCGGCAGCAGCGCCGTGGCATTCAGCCGTGCTATTGCTGCCGCAGAATCTGAATCCGATACGGACCATCCGCTCTTTCGTCATCCAAACGACTCCACTTTCCACAAGGAAAATTCATGATGCGGCGGTTTTCTCGCAGAATGTTTGGCAGCCTTCTGCTTTCAACACTGGCAGTTCCTGCCGTTCAGGCAGCGCAGCGCGTCTGGGACGTCATTGTGGTCGGCGCAGGCGGCGCAGGGCTCTCCGCGGCTGTGAGTGCCGCTGAGGCTGGCGCAAAAGTGCTGCTGTTGGAGAAGATGCCGCATATCGGCGGCAATACCCGAATTTCGGGCGGATTTTATGCCTGTGTTGACTTGGTTCGGCAAAAGCGGCAAGGCATTGAAGACAGTGAGCAGCTCTTTTTGTCGCAGATGCTCGAGAGCGGCGGCGGTCACGCCAACCCCAAACTTGCAGCCATTTTGGTACACAACGCCACGCCTGCCCTAAAGTGGCTAGAGAAACTTGGCATGCGCTTCCAGCCTACCGTTTCTGAAGCATATGGCTCTCGCTGGCCGCGCAGTCATAAACCCTTGATGCCTAATGGCGAAGGTTATATCCGAACTCTCTCCACAGCTGCCGTCAAACTGGGCGTAATCATTAAAACAAGCACCCCCGTTACGACACTGCTTACCGATAACGACGGTCGAGTCTGCGGCGTACAAATAGCGGAAAACAATATCCGACAAAATATTTTTTCTAAACGAGGCGTCATTGTTGCAAGCGGCGGTTTTGGTGCCAATCCCGCCATGATTGCCCGCTATGCCCCGCAATTTTCGGGACTCACGACCAACAATATGCCGGGATCGACAGGCGAGATGCTGCTCGCCGCTCAAAAAGCCGGAGCAGAGCTTGTCGATATGGAGGATGTGCTCTGTAATCCAGGTCTTCCTCCAGGCCGAGTCATGCGAGCACGTTTCCATATGCTCGTGGATCAGTTCATCCTTGTGAACCAAACCGGGCGCCGCTTCATCCGAGAGGACGCCAGCCGAGCCGCCGTTACACGGGCCATATTGGCGCTGCCCGGCAAAGTTGCCTACACCATAATCGATTCCAAAGGCATGAAAAACCTAAGCATTCTCATGCAGAAGGAGGCTGTGCTTGCGGTTGAATCCGGAGATGCGTGGACGGCAGACACCATTGAGGATCTAGCTCGCTTAATGAAACTCCCTGCCGCGAATCTGCAGGCCACCATCGACGACTACAACACCGGCATGAAGACTGGTCAGGATCCTTTAGGAAAAGTCGCGTCTCGCGGTGACTTTTCGCTCGATCATCCGCCCTACTGGGCCTGCTTTGCAGGCATGAGCATTCACTACACAATGGGCGGCATCCGCATTAATGAGCTTGCTCAGGCAATGCGCGCTGACGGCCGCCCCGTAGCAGGCCTATGGGCTGCCGGAGAAGCAACCGGCGGCATTCACGGAAAAGAGCGGCTCGGCGGAAACGGCATCAATGATGCCGTTGTGTTTGGGCGCATTGCCGGCCAACAAGCCGCCAGAGATCTATAAAACATTTGTTTAAAGACTCGGCCCCCGAAGACAATCGAGAATCCTTTTTAGCTTATGACGAGCAGAGATGGACCGCTTTCTGCTCTCTTCATCTTGCAATGCTTTAAAGGATTCCGCCATGGCTTTTCCCCTCAACCGCCGTCAGTTGCTCGGCGCCGGCCTTGCCGCCGCCATTCCGTCTGCGCACGCATTCATTCCAGTCAAAGTCCCTCAAAAATGGGACGAGACTGTCGACGTGCTCTGTGTCGGCACCGGCTTTTCCGGGCTGGCGGCAGCTATTGAAGCTCACAATGCCGGCGCCTCCGTCCTTGTCATCGATAAGATGGCGCTTCCGGGCGGAAACTCTATCCTCGCTGCCGGCGGTTTTGCCGCCCCTGGCAATGACATGCAGAAGAAGGCTGGCATCAAAGACAGCCCTGAACTGCTGCTTGCAGATATGCTCCGTGCCGGCGGCCATCTAAACCATGTGGAGTGCGCAAAGGTCGTCGCCTACGGTGCCTACGACACATACCGTTGGGCCACGGACTATCTCGGCGTGAAATGGGATCGGCTAGGCTTTCAGGGCGGCCATTCTGTCGCACGCTCCTGCAGCTTTATGAACGGCACCGGAGCCGACATCATCGGCCCAATGCTCACGAAGCTCTCCACACTGAAGGTTCCTGTGCGTCTGCGCACGAAGCTCCTCAACTTTGTTACCGATGACAACGGTGCAGTCATTGGCGTTGAGGTCCGGGCCAACTATCAATTCCCCAAGGAAGAGACGGGAGAAACCAAGTTCATTCGTGTTAAACGCGGTGTCGTACTCGCCACCGGCGGCTTTTCGCAAAATGTGCAGATGCGCACGATGCACGACCCGCGCCTTACGGCTGCTCTGGATTCGACAAACAGCCCTGCAGCGACGGGTGAAGGTCTTCAGGCCGCGCAGCGCGTGGGAGCCGGCACTTGTTTGATGGATTGGATTCAGCTGGGTCCTTGGACGAGCCCAGATGAAAAAGGTTTCGGGGTCTGCCCGAAGTTTGTCGAAGCCTCTGTCGGCTACGGTCTCATGATTGACCCGAAAACCGGCAAACGCTTTATCAATGAAACCGGCAATCGGAAGGTCAGAGCCGACGCCATTTTGGCAATCGGCCACCCGGCAATCATTCTGATTTCCGAAACCAACATGAAAAAGCACGTGCCCATGTCGACAGTCAAAGCCGGGCTTGACAATGGCTCCATCAAACGCTTTGCCTCGCTCGAAGAGCTTGCTCAAAACTACGGCATCGACCCCAAACTGCTCAAAGAAAGCGTTGACCGTTGGAACGACGCCATCGCGAAGAAGACTGATCCAGATTTCAAGGCGAAGATCTTCGACGATACCGAAGCCAATGAAGGCACTTTCTTTGCCTGCCGTCTCTGGCCGCGCGTTCACTACTGCATGGGCGGACTCACTATTAATGCCAAAGCTGAGGTGATCGATACCGACTTCAATATTCTTCCGGGACTCTTTGCGGCCGGAGAGGTATGCGGCGGCGTACACGGAATGGTTCGCCTAGGCACCGTTTCGATCGCCGACTGTATCGTTTATGGCCGCGTCGCCGGTAAGGCAGCCGCCAATCGCAAGGCGTAACCCTTTTAAGCTTGACGACTCGGGCGCCTGCCCCCCGATTGGGTGCCTGAATCGTCAAGCGTTCATATTAAACGCACAAAAACTGGGCATTTTTCTGAGAAAAAACAATCTTTCGCACCATATTGTAGCGAGCAATAAGGGGTTTTTACCTACCTCTATAACATAAGCACCCTACCCTCCATGCCATTAGGCAGAACTCGTTCAACTCATTGTTTTATCAGGAAGTTGCAGCGCTATGATGAAGCAATAGGAAGAAACCACGCCTTTCTTCTTTCCAAGGCTGATACTCATAAAGAAATTACCGATCAGCCCGCTTTTCTTTTCATTTTTCGGAGAATGAAAAAATGCTGACTCGCAAGCTTTCTGCAGAAACGCCTGAACTCTCTTCAGTTGCCGCTGAATGCCGCCGTACCGGCGAACCGGTGTGCGTCACCGAAAATGGCCGTCCGGCATTCGTGATGATGGACATGGCTTCCTTTGAAGCCCGTGAAGCGCGGCTTTCAGCGCGTGAGGCCGCTCTGGCCATGACTTCAGCCAAGGCGACTCAGGCTGCTGCAGCCAACGGTACGCTCCTTGCCATGGGTGTCGTTGCTGCAGGTTGATTCGTTTAGCGTCCTGCTGAACAAACATTCAAACGGCTGGTCGGCAGATCAGCCGTTTTCTTATGCTGCCGAAGGAAGAAATCTCGATCTGCCTTGACGTTGTTGGGTACTGCGGCGGACAATTGCGCGGACTTTTTCGGATCGAATACCCATGATTGTTCTCGGCATTGAATCCTCCTGCGATGAAACCGGCGCAGCGCTCATCTCCGACACGAAGGGCCTGCTTGCAGATGCTCTCCATACTCAGATTGATATGCACCGCGCCTATGGCGGCGTTGTGCCGGAACTTGCGAGCCGCGACCACATTCGCCGCGTCATAGCGCTGACCGACGAAGTGCTTTACAAAGCGAATCTCAAACGTTCAGATATCTCCGCCATTGCCGTGACGGAAGGGCCTGGCCTTGCCGGCGCACTGCTGGCAGGCAATGCAGTCGCGCACGCTATGGGATTTGGGCTGGGCATTCCCGTCATCGGCGTACACCACTTGGAAGGGCATCTTTTAGCTGCGCGCTTGGCCGATCCCGCTCCGCAGTTTCCTTTCCTTGCACTGCTTGTCTCTGGTGGACACACCCAAATCCTCAAGGTGGCCTCCTTCGGCAGCTATGAACTGCTCGGAGAAACATTGGATGATGCGGCCGGTGAAGCTTTCGACAAAACCGCGCAGCTGCTTGATCTTCCTTACCCCGGCGGTCCTGCCGTTTCCGCCTTAGCAGAAAAGGGGACGCCCGGCGCGATTGAACTCGCCCGCCCGATGATTCATGCCCCTAATCTGTCGATGAGTTTTTCGGGGCTTAAAACCTCTGTCCTGACTGCGGTGCGCTCGGCACCGGACCCCAAGGACGAACAGTTCCGTGCCGATCTTGCCCGCGGCTTTGTGGATGCTGTAGTTGATGTTCTGGCTGCCAAACTCGTTCGGGCCATTAAGATGACCCGCCTCAACAATGTCGTCGTAGCAGGCGGGGTTTCGGCCAATAAGCAGCTTCGTGCTCGTCTCACGCAGGAAGTGGAACGACGCCGCGGAAAGATTTTCTTTCCGCCAATGCGGCTCTGCACAGACAATGGCGCAATGATCGCCGCCGCAGGCATCGCCCGTATGGAATCCATGACTGAAGCGGAACGGAAAGCTTTAATTGAGAAGATTTCCTTTGGAGTTCGCCCTCGCTGGCCTCTGGAAATGCTGCCCAAGGCAGCGCTGCCGGAGCGCCTCACGGTTTAGAGCATGCAGCAGACCTTAGCCTCTTTGTCAAAAAGAAAGAGGCTAACTCTTTTATTGTCCGCACATTTTTTGTCAATACAAAATCAATACGAAAGAGCCCGGTGCAGCACAACCTGCATCGGGCTCTTTCAACTCTGAACGTTCAGAGTATGAAGCCGTCAAGATTACTTGAGCTTCGTTTCCTTGTAGACGACGTGCTTGCGAGCAACCGGGTCGTACTTGGAAATTTCCATCTTGCCCGAAGTGGTCTTGCGGTTCTTGGTCGTGGTGTAGAAGTGACCCGTACCAGCCGAAGAAACGAGCTTGATCTTGTCGCGAACGCCTTTCGCCATGGTGAATCTCCTTTAATTAGATTTCGCCGCGGGCGCGAAGATCCGCGAGAACCGCGTCAATGCCGAGCTTATCGACCGTACGCAGGCCCGCATTCGTCAGACGAAGACGAACCCAGCGGTTTTCGCTCTCAACCCAGAAACGGCGATACTGCAGATTCGGCATAAAGCGACGCTTGGTCTTGTTATTCGCGTGCGAGACCTGATGGCCGACCATCGGCGCCTTACCGGTGACTTGACACACTCGTGCCATCTCTAACTCCAAAAAATATGACGTCTCGCAGGGGACAGTCGCAGCACAAACGGCTGCGGCACACCAAACGAGCTCAAAAGTTAAGTGATGATGTCAATCCCAAATGCGTCGCCGCACGGGCCGCGCCCTAATTTGCGCGGGCCGCCGCGCTTGGCTCCCCACAGTGTCAGTACAGGGCTCCGGGCAACGCGGAGAATTTGACAAGGGACGCATTCTACTCGGTTCAATCGGGCTCGTGTGCGGAAATCTTCGTTTTTCTTTATTCTTGACCGGAACTGACCGCTCATTCGCACATCAGAGATGTGGTTCCGACTGCTTTGCGATCCTATTCCCAGACCCAACACTCCCAGGCTTTCACGACATGCAGGTTCTTCTTGCGCAGCCGCGCGGCTTTTGCGCCGGCGTTACCCGCGCCATTGCCATCGTTGAGCGAGCGCTCGCCATCTACGGCGCTCCTATTTACGTACGCCATGAAATCGTACACAACCGAACGGTAGTTGAAGGCCTGCGCGCCCGCGGCGCCATCTTTGTAGATCAGCTTTCCGATGTTCCAGAAGGTGCAACGGTGGTTTTTTCTGCCCACGGCGTACCCAAATCCGTTGCCCGAGAAGCCGAAGAGCGAGGGCTGCGCATCTTTGATGCCACATGTCCCCTCGTCACTAAAGTGCATAAAGAAGTGGGGCGCATGCGTCGAGAGGGCCGCATGATTCTCATGATCGGCCACGCAGGACATCCGGAAGTCGAAGGCACTATGGGGCAAGTTGAGGACGGTATCCGCCTCATAGAAAAACCGGCGGATGTGGCGAACCTCTCCTATACCGATCAGGATGCACTCGCCTATGTCACTCAAACCACAATCAGTGCGGACGATTCAAGAAGCGTTATTGAAGCCCTGAAGAGTCGCTACCCGCACATTCATGAACCCAAGCGTCAGGACATCTGCTATGCAACGCAGAATCGTCAGGAAGCCGTGAAACAGCTGGCCCAAGCCGGTGTCGACTTGGTGCTCGTCATCGGCTCGGCGACAAGTTCCAACTCCAATCGTCTGCGGGAAGTGGCTGAACGAGAAGGCGTACACGCCTACCTGGTCGACTCCGCCGAGCACGTTGATCCTAAATGGTTTAAAGGCGCCGATAAAGTCGGCATCACCGCGGGTGCTTCGGCTCCGGAATCGTTAGTACAGGGCGTCGTCGAGTGGCTTCGCGAACATCTCGGCGCAGACACCGTGCGCACCATGCCGGGCGAAGAAGAAAATGTTGCATTTCCGCTGCCCAAGGGACTCTGGGAAAGCGATCTGGAGGCCGCACGAGACGCGGGTAAAACTCAGGAGCGCAAAGAACCGTTCGATGAGTCGCTTTCGAACAAACCGAGCGGCAGCTAAAACGCCGAACCGCTTGGATTGAGGCAGAATGATCAGTACTTTCCCGAAGGACGCCATACAGCATCCTCCGCAGAATTCTCCAATCTCATTCAGGACCATTCGTTCATGTCCAAAGAAAAGCATCAGAGCCTTACGCCTGCAACGCAGTGGCTCAAGGAACACAAGATTCCCTTTGAAGAACGTTCCTATGAATATGAAGAGCATGGCGGTACTGCGCTGGCAGCTTCGGCCTGCGGCATTGACCACCATCACGTCATCAAGACGCTCATCATGGAAGACGAAAACGCCAAGCCGCTTGTCATCCTGATGCACGGCGACTGCGAAGTTTCCACCAAAAATCTCGCCCGTCAGATCGGCGCCAAGCACGTTTCTCCGTGTAAGCCCGAACAGGCGCAGCGTAATTCGGGGTACTTTGTGGGGGGTACGAGCCCATTTGGCACTAAAAAACACATGCCCGTTTATGTAGAGTCTTCGATTCTTGAGCTCGACAAGATCTTCATTAACGGCGGCCGCCGCGGTTATCAGGTTGGCATTGATCCGAAAGTGCTCACCGATGTCCTCGGCGCCAAACCGGTGAACTGCGCCAATCCGGACTAATTCCGCTTCGGTCAATTGAAAAAGCGGTGCCTCTTGCTGAAGAGGACACCGCTTTTTCTGTCATAGACCGGTTCGATTCCGTTTTATTCGTCGCGCTGCAGCACGGCTGCAAAGAACCCATCGGTGTTGTTCACATGCGGCAAAAGCTGCATATAGCCCTCAAAGCGTTCAAGCTGACCGGGTTCAAAGTGAATGCCCTGCTGCTCGAACACTTCCTTCACCGGAACAAGGCGCCAACCGGGATGCTCCGCTAAAAACGCCTCTACAACATCCTGATTTTCGCGCTTGAGCAGCGAGCAGGTCGCGTAGACCAGTCGTCCGCCTTTTTTCACCAGCCGGCTCGCCGATTCGAGAACACGCTTTTGAATGTCATTGATGCGGTCGAGCTCTTCGGGCGAAAGCCGCCATTTGAGATCAGGATTGCGGCGCAGCGTGCCCGACCCTGTGCAGGGGGCATCCACGAGCACGCGGTCAAATTTATTAGCCAGACGGCGCACGCGCGGATCCGCTTCACTCTTAATAGCTACCGGATGAACATTCGAAAGGCCGGCACGGCGCATACGCGGCGCAAGACCGGCGAGACGTTTTTCATTGACGTCAAAAGCATAGAGACTTCCCGTTGAGCGCATCAGTGCGCCGAGCGCCAGAGTCTTGCCGCCGGCACCCGCGCAGAAGTCACAGATCATTTCGCGGCGGCGCGGCGTGAGCAGACGAGCAATCAGCTGACTGCCTTCATCCTGTACATCGACCAGCCCATCCTGATAGATCGGCCAACGGGTAAGACCTGGCTTCGTAGGCAGGCGGACCCCGTCGGGGCTGAGCGGCGTCGGGTAAGCTTCCACGCCGTTTTTGGCAAGTTCAGCCAAAACTTCTTCTCGCGTCGCCTTTAAAAGATTCACGCGGAGGTCAAGCGGCGCCCCCTCTTTCATCGCTGCATAAAGCGCCTGACTATCAGGATACTGAGCCTCAATCAGGTCAAAGAGCCACTGCGGAAGTTCTGCCTGAACGTGCGCCGGCGCCTTTGAAACATCGAAAGCAAGCACATTCTTGAGCGGACCTTCCTCGGAACCGATGGACGAAGGCGAAAGCGCATCAATGCCGTGCTGACGAGCAAGCACCGTCAGGGCAGCAAGCCGCGGTGCACGATCCGGATGCACGGGCCGCATCGCAGCACGCAGCGTTCCGTAGCGGCGCAGCGCATCGTAGATACCCTCCGCGATGAGGCCGCGGTCACGCATGCCGAGCTGCGGATTGCTCTTAAAAAAGAGCTTCATGAGTACGTCAGCGGGACCGTCGAACTTCAAAATAACTTTAAGCGCACGGGACAGCTCGTCAACGATTAATCCGGTAATACGCACGCGGCCATTGGCCGCGGCCATACGGCGCTCGGGCGTTTTTTCACCCGAATGCTTCTTAAAGCCCTCCGCAGCCCGTTCGGCCTGTCGGCGTTTATCGGCAGCAATTTGACGTTCCGTACGCTTGCGGCGCGGTTCTTCCTGTTGACGGCGAGGTTTCTTTTGAAACTCGAAAGCCCGACGCTTGGGATGGTTTTCAGCCATGGAATGAATTCCTTGATATGGGCGCCGACAACCTGCCTGCGGCAGCTCCAGCGCCCGAGATGTTTTTAGTCTTTCCGCCAGAAAATAGCGAGGTGGTGAGCTACTTCGTCACTCATCACGGCCTTGCCGTCAATGAGCTTCACTTCACCAAGGGCAACAGCCTTGACGCACTGCGGGTAAAGCTTATGCTCATAAGGGAGAAGTCTTGCCGCGAGCGTCTCATCCGTGTCAGAAGGAAGCACCGGTACAACCGACTGACCAATGATTGCGCCGCCGTCAAGCACCGAAGAAACAAAGTGCACTGTCGAGCCGTGTACCCGGCAGCCGGCGTCAATGGCACGCTGATGCGTGTCAAGTCCAGGAAAGAGCGGCAAAAGTGCCGGATGAATATTGAGGATTTTGCCTTCCCAGCGGGCGACAAACGACTCCGTGAGGATACGCATAAAGCCTGCCAATACGATGACCGCGGGCTTATAAGGTTCGATCGCGGCAGCCAGCGCTTCCTCAAAAGCTTCGCGTGTCGGATAAGCCTTGTGGTCAACGGCAACGGCATCAATACCTTCGCGCCGGGCGGTGTCAAGACCTTTGGCAAGGGGGCGGTTGGAGATCACCGCCGCAATTTTGAGGCCGAACCGACCCTCCCAGTCTTCGCTGCGAGCCGTGCGCAGTATGGCTTCAAAGTTGCTGCCTCGGCCGGAAATCAGGACGACGATGTTCTTCATGATGTTATTGAGAAAAAGTGCATAGATGCGGCACTTATCGAAATCGAGTGCGCACGAGAGAGGCCGATATTTTAAACGTACGCTGTCGTTTTCTTCGCTCTTTTAACGCTTCTGTATTGTGTTTTGCTGCACGCATCAATCACCGCTGCAGTGCAAATGCCGTCATTCGGGCGATCTGAGCGATTTATCTTAGCTGGTCAACTCTGGTGCAATAACGAGCGGATCTGGTGCCTGAACGACAGTATCCGTAAAGACCTTAAGAGAAAACCCGCTCGTTATAATTCCGAAATTCTCCAATGGATTTCACCTCAAGCCCACGCTCCAACTCTTCCCATATTGCCATGCACGTTTTCCGCGGTCTCCCCAGCCCTTTGCAGCGCATTCCGAGCGCCGTCGCCATCGGTAACTTCGACGGCGTTCACACCGGACATCAAGCGCTCTTAGCCGGACTTGTTGACGCCGCACGCGAGCGTGGTCTGGTACCGAGCGTGCTGACGTTTGAACCGCATCCGCGAGAATTTTTCCCGCATCTCGATCCGGTGCCGCGGATTTCAACGCTCTGCGACAAAGTAAAGCGACTGCTCGATTGCGGCATCGAACGCATCTACATGATGCCTTTTAACGAACACATTGCTCGTGAAGGCGCAGAAGCATTCGTGACCAATGTGCTTGTCAACGGATTGGATGCCCGTTGGGTAACGGTCGGAGAAGACTTCCGTTTCGGCAGCGGCCGCGCTGCAGGAGCACACGATCTTGAACGCCTCGGCAAAGAGCATCATTTTGAAACGTGGATTTCGCCGCTTCTCTTTCATGGCACAGCAAAGGTGAGCTCAACGCGCCTGCGCGCCGCCCTGTCGGAGGGAGATTTTTACGAAGCCGAAATGATGCTCGGACACCCTTACACGATGTCCGGACGCGTCATTCATGGTCAAGCGCTCGGACGTACGCTGGGCTACCCCACCCTGAACATCGCGCCGATTCCGCCGGGAAGCCGTGCCCGTCCCGCGCTCGCCGGGGTCTTTGCCGTCAAAGTTTCCGGCTTAGGTCCGGCCGAACAGTGCGGCGTTGCCTCTTTGGGACTTCGCCCTACGGTGTCGAGTGCTCGTCGATGGCTTCTTGAAACCCACGTCTTTGACTGGAAGGGGGATGCTTACGGCCGCCCTGTCACGGTTCGCTTCATCGAGCGAATACGCGGCGAAAAGAAATTCAGCGGCTTGGAAGAACTCCAGGCTGCCATAGCGGCTGACGCTCGACGTGCGCGTCAGATCCTCGGCCTAGCGCCGAACGGAGAATAGTTCGACATTCTTGTCGCTTCTCCGCAGCACGTTAAAACCGCCAGCCGGTTGGTACGAATGCAGCCGGCAGGCAATCCGCAACAAACGAGCGCAGCTCGACTCGGACAACATCGAAGATCCGGGAAGGCGCGCTTGACCTGAAGAGCCCGAGGGGGCCAGGAGCTTGTCTGATCATGGCAAAAGCTGAAAAAGCGTCTCAGGACGCGCAAAAGAAGTATCCGTTAAACCTTCCGGATACACCTTTCCCGATGCGCGGGAATCTCCCCAAACGCGAACCCGGCTGGGTGCGTGAATGGGATGAGAAAAAGATCGTCTACCGCATTCTTGATAAGCGTCGCGACGCCAAGAAGTTCATTCTTCATGACGGTCCTCCTTATGCCAACGGCGCCATTCATATCGGCCATGCCGTCAACAAGATCCTGAAAGACATGATCGTCAAGGAGAAGACCCTCGAAGGGTATCAGGCTCCTTACGTGCCCGGCTGGGACTGCCACGGCATGCCGATCGAAGTGCAGATCGAAAAGCTCCACGGCAAGAATCTCCCGGTTGAGAAGATGCAGTCGCTCGCCCGCGCTTATGCGATGGAGCAGTCAAACCTGCAGCTCGCAGACTTTAAGCGCCTAGGCGTTCTTGGCCTGTGGGACAACCCGTACCGCACGATGCGCCATGACACGGAAGCAGCGGAAATCACGGCGCTGCGCAAGATCATGGAAAAGGGCTACGTTTATCGTGGTCTGAAGCCTGTCAACTGGTGCTTTGACTGCCAGTCCGCCTTGGCAGAAGCTGAAGTCGAATACATGGACCGCAAGTCCCCGATGCTTGACGTCGCTTTTGCGCTCACTGATGAGGATCATCAGCGCGTAGAGGGTATCTTCGGCCATACGATTGAAAAGCCCTGTTCAGTTGTCATTTGGACAACGACCCCGTGGACCATCCCGGCCAATCAGGCGCTTAACATGCACCCTGACCTCACCTACGCCTTGGTGGATGTCGGCGATCGTTATCTCATCCTCGGCGAAGGCCTTGTTGAAGAATCCCTGAAACGCTACGGTCTGACGGGCTCTGTCGTCGCCACTGCCAAAGGCGCTCTCTTTGAGGGGGTGCGTTTCAAGCACCCGCTCTACGACATGCATGAGGGCTACCGCCGCTATTCTCCGGTCTACCTTGCCGACTATGTGGAGGCAACATCGGGCACCGGCATCGTCCACTCGGCTCCGGCTTACGGCGTGGACGACTTTGTCTCCTGCAAGAAACACGGCATGTCCAACGACGAAGTGCTCAATCCTGTTCAGGGCGACGGCACCTATGCTTCGTGGCTCCCGTTCTTTGCCGGCATGAACATCTGGCAGGCCAACCCGAAGATTCTTGACACACTGCGTGTTGCAGGCGCATTGCTCTCTTCGGGCGAAATGACCCACAGCTACATGCACTGCTGGCGTCACAAGACCCCGCTCATCTACCGCGCCACTGCGCAGTGGTTTGTGCGCATGGATGCTCCCGATGAAGACACGAAGAGCGTGCTCGGTCTGCCCGCTGCCAAGAAGACCCTGCGTCAAGCAGCGCTCGAAGGCGTCAAAGCAACGAAGTTTTTCCCGGAATGGGGCATCAACCGTCTCTATTCAATGATTGAGAATCGTCCCGACTGGTGCATCTCTCGCCAGCGCAACTGGGGTGTGCCGCTGCCCTTCTTCCTTCACAAGGAAACGGGACATCTGCACCCCGATACGTTTGAAATCATGAAGAAGGTCGAAGCGCTCGTTGCCGAAGGCGGCATTGAGGCCTGGACGAAAGCCAAACCCGAAGAGCTGATCGGCGAAGACGCCAAGAACTACGTGAAGTCGACCGACATTCTCGACGTATGGTTCGATTCCGGCACGACCCACTATACGGTCATGCGCGGTTCGCACAAGGACATCCTCGGATGGCCTGCAGACCTCTATCTTGAAGGATCTGACCAGCATCGCGGCTGGTTCCATTCGTCGCTGCTCACGGGCACGATGCTCGACGGCCGTCCGCCTTACAACCAGCTTCTCACCCACGGTTTCTGCGTTGATGAAAAGGGCGAGAAGATGTCGAAGTCCAAAGGCAACGTCGTCCGTCCGCAGGAAATCAATGACAAGTACGGCGCCGAAATTCTGCGTCTGTGGGTTGCCTCGACCGACTATTCGGGTGAGCTGCGCCTTGGTCCTACGATCATTAACCGTGTCGTTGAGTCTTACCGCCGCATTCGCAACACGCTGCGCTTCCTGCTTGCCAACACGTCCGACTTTTCGATGGAAAAGGATGCCGTGCCGGTCGAAGACATGCTCGAACTTGACCGCTGGGCCGTTGCCTATGCCGCCGATTTCCAAAAGCGCGTGCTTGTCGAGTACGGTTCCTACCGCTTCCACAATGTGGTAACGCTGCTGCAGACTTTCGCCTCGACCGATCTGGGGAGCTTCTACCTCGACGTACTGAAAGACCGCCTCTATACGACCGGCGCCCAGAGTTTTGCCCGCAGATCCGCGCAGACCGCGCTCTATCTCATCACGGCGATGCTCCTGCGTCTTATCGCTCCGATCCTCTCCTTCACGGCCGAAGAAGCCTTCAAGCTCTTCTCGCCGAATGCCGATGAAACGATCTTTACGGAAACGTTCCTCAAGCTCCCCGAAGTAAAGGATGCTGATGCGTTGCTCGCTAAGTGGGCGCAGATCCGCGCCGTGCGTGCTGATGTGCAAAAAGCCATTGAAGACGAGCGCACCAGCGGTACGATTGGTTCGTCCCTGCAGACCACGGGAGAAATCTGCGCAGCTTCTCCCTTGTACGAAGTGCTCGCATCACTCGGCGACGAACTTCGCTTTGTGATGATCATGAGTGAAGTGAAACTCACGAAGGCAGTTGACGGCGCTGAGACGACGGTTTCCGTCAAACCTTCGACCGAAAAGAAATGCGAACGCTGCTGGCACTATGTGCCGGGCGTCGGCAGCAATGCCGAACACCCGACGCTGTGCCCGCGCTGCGTCTCCAATCTCTTCGGCGCCGGCGAAAAGCGCCTCTTCGCATAAATGGCGAAGAGCGTCTCTTCTGCGAAGACTGCCCGCTCGACCGCTCGGTCGGGCGGGCGGACGGGCGCTTCGCCCGCCCGCTTCAGTCTCTGGATTGCTTTCGGATTTCTGATTCTTATCCTCGATCAGGCAACTAAGTTCTGGTTTGAGCGGCATCTGGATCCGGGCGATTTCGTGCCTGTCATTGATGGGTTCTTCAACCTTACGCTCGCACACAACTACGGAGCGGCCTTTAGTTTCCTCGCTTCGATGGGGGGATGGCAGCGTTGGCTATTTTCGGCTATTGCATTGGCTGTGATTGTCGTGGCGCTGCGTCTGCTTTGGAAACACAGCAGACAAACGCTCTTTGCACTCTCGCTCACGCTCATTCTTTCGGGTGCTTTGGGTAACCTCATTGACCGCTCACTGTGGGGTTATGTCATCGATTTTCTCGATTTCTACCTTGGCACTTGGCATTGGCCGGCTTTCAATATCGCGGATACGGCCATCTGTTTGGGGGCTGCCGGCATTATTATTGATGAGCTAATCGGCGTATCTAAAGAACGATCATAAACCATTTTCGATTATCATCATTCCACACCGTTGATTGCTTAATAAAAATGAAATCCTGCAGAAAAATTCTCATTTTTCTGCAGGATTTTATAATATCTGTATGAATACCAATCCCCCCCCCCCTCTTCTGAGAAACACCGCATTCTTTTGCTGAACTTCTATTCAGTCCTTAATACCAAGGGCGGCGCAGAGCATGTTATGAGTAAAATGGCCAATGCTTTCGTTGAGCGAGGCCACGCCGTTAAGATCGTTTTTCTCCAAAATGCTGCTGGCGAACCAGCCTATCCGCTCGATGCCAGAGTTGAACTTGAGAACTGTGCAAAAAATCCGGTGCCTTGGCGATGGCGAAAAAAGGTGCTGCGTATTCGCAGTTGGTTCATTCGCGATAAAAACCGCCGAAAAGCCTTTCGCAGCCATCGAATGGATCAAGCAAGAGCCTGCCAGATTTCACCTGCCATTCTAAAATTCAGGCCCGATATCATTATCGCTTTCCAGCCGGAAAGCGCATGCTGCATTACGCAGTATTTCATGGATCGCCCTCCGATCATCACCATGATGCATGCATCGCCGGCAGCCTTTCTAAAGCACCCGCAAACAGCTTTTCTGGCTGAATCTGATCTCACAGTCGTGCTGCTGCCAGAATACGTTGAGCAAGTGCGGCAACTCTATGGTGTCACTCATGCAATCAGCATACCCAATGCAATTGAAGAGCAGCCGCCTTCTTTATATGAAAGTATAAAAAAGGAAAAAACCATCATTTGTGTTGCCAGAATTTCAAGATCTGAAAAACGTCAGCATCTTTTGATTGAAGCCTTTGCTGAGCTTCAATCGCAATTCCCGGACTGGAAAGTAGAGTTTTGGGGAGATACATCCATCGACTCTGATTACATCAGCGAACTTAAAGGACTCATTCATCGCCTGGGACTTGAAAGACAAATACGAATCTGCGGGCAAACGAATACGGTCAGTGCGGTCATTGCACGCGCCTCGATTTTTGCGCTTCCTTCTCCCAAAGAAGGATTCCCGCTGGCACTTTGTGAAAGCTTAGCCGTAGGCGTTCCTGTCGTCTGTTTCAGGTCCTGTCCCGGTGCCAATCACCTTGTGCGTGATCATGAAAACGGATTGCTTGCAGAGGACTCGGTAGATTCCTTTGCTTTATCGCTTGAAACACTTATGCAGGATGAAGCACTGCGCCAACAACTCGGCCGCCAAGGCATTGAGGACATGAAAGCATATGCCCCTGAGAAAATTTGGAATCAGTGGGAAAGCGTTCTCGACAGCGTCATCGGGCAGCACGAATCGCATCAGCCGTAGACCGACAGACTTCGATCTTCATCCATACACATTCTCTGCCGAGCGTCAGGAGTTCAGGCAAAATGAACGCCGACTCTTTTAATGCTATGGATGCTATAGGCTCATGCTCCAAGACAAGCGCATCACTCTTATCGTTTCGGGCGGCATCGCCGCATATAAAAGCTGCGAAACAGCCCGCGCACTGATGCGGGCTGGTGCCCATGTGCGCGTCGTCATGACCGAACACGCCACGAAGTTCGTCACGCCTCTCACATTTGAAGCGCTCACTGGCTCTCCTGTGCTCACGACGGAGTGGCAGCCCGGTCCCAAAGGCCCTATGCCGCACATTGACGTTAACCGCGAGAGTGATCTGCTGCTCGTCATGCCGGCAACAGCCAATCTGATTGCCAAGGCCGCTCGCGGCATCGCCGACGACCTTGCGAGCACACTGATCTGCGCCAGACGCACGCCGATTGCTTTTGTGCCCGCCATGAACGCCGCCATGTGGCGCAATCCTGCAACGCGCCGCAACATTGAATTTCTGCGGCGCGAGGGCGCACTGATCTTTGGTCCTGCCGAAGGTCTGCAAGCCTGCGGCGATACGGGTGCGGGTCGAATGCTCGAACCCGCAGAGGTCGTCGATATGATGGAAATGGTCTTTTCACCGAAGCACCTCGCCGGGAAACGCGTACTCATCACAGCCGGGCCGACTTACGAAGCCATTGACCCTGTTCGCGGCATCACCAACCGTTCAAGCGGTCTGCAGGGTTTTTCCATTGCCCGTGCGGCCCGCGACTTTGGCGCTGAAGTCACGCTGATCGCCGGCCCCACACATCTCACTGAACCCGTCGGCGTCAAACGCATCGATGTTGTCAGTGCCCGTGAAATGGACGAGGCCGTGCAGATAGAGCTCGACCGTCAACGGTTTGATCTCTTTGTGTCGGTCGCCGCCGTCGCCGACTGGCGCCCGGGCGGCGTATCTGAAAAGAAAATCAAAAAAGATCCCACCGGCGGCATTCTCTTAAGCGACCTCAACTGGGTGGAAAATCCCGACATCCTCGCCCGTGTGGGCGAGCGGCCGGACAAACCGCTTACCATCGGCTTTGCTGCAGAAACAGCCGAAGGCGCAAGTCTCACTGCGTTTGCACGTGAAAAGTGCTTCCGCAAGCACGCCGCTTTTATTGTGGCAAACGACGCCCGTCAGGCGCTGGAATCCAAAGCCAACTGCATTCAGCTCGTCAGCCTCACCTCCGCGATTCCCTTTGGTCCTGCCGACAAATTTGCCTGCGCCCAATTCATTTTGACCGAAGCTGCCAAGCAGCTCTCAGGCAATGCCGGCGGAACAGCCGCACCTTCCGAAAAATAATGAACTCAAAAGCACTCATGAATATCGAACTGAAGATTTTGGATCCGCGTGTGAGCGAGAACCTCCCGAAAATCGCCACCCCCGGTTCCGCAGGCGCCGACCTTCGCGCACTCTTGGATACCCCTCTCGTTTTAGCGCCAGGCGAAACCAAACTCGTACATACCGGCATTGCCATCCACATCGGCGATCCGCACTATGCCGCCGTGATCCTGCCGCGTTCTGGCCTGGGTCATAAAAGAGGGATTGTGCTCGGCAATCTGGTCGGCCTCATTGACAGCGACTACCAGGGCGAAATTATGGTGTCGCTCTGGAACCGCAGCGGCACACCCTGCACGATTGAGCCTATGGAACGCATTGCACAGCTTGTCGTCATTCCCGTCGTGCAGCCTGAATTTACTGTCGTCGACGCTTTTGCGGATTCTGAACGCGGCACGGGCGGCTTCGGCTCAAGCGGAACGAAATAGCTTTTGCACCTCACGAAGAAATATCATCAGTGACAGAAACGCTCAAGCAACGAGAAAATGCTTGAGCGTTTCTGTTTTCGTCAGAGACCTGTCAAAAGAGGGCTCTGCAGTTTGAAGCTGTCAAAAACTCAAACCAACACGCGTTCGGGCTGATCGTAGACATAAACGCGGGGCAGTTCGCCCTTCCACTTTTCTACCTCTACCAGTGCCGTCGAGGCGATGTTGCCGCAGGCGAGCGACGATGTCGGCACATCCATCGTGAGCGTATTGGAATTGCCGTGCACATCAATACGGCGGCCGTTAATGTCCATCGGAGCAAACCAAGCGCCGTGATGAACGACGACGACGCCCGGCATCACACGGTCAGTAACGTAGGCGCCCGCGAGCAGCGCACCGCGTTTATTGCGTACCAGCACTACATCGCCCGACTCAATGCCGCGTGTCTTAGCATCCGTCGGATTGATCCAGCACGGTTCGCGGTCTTCAATATTGGCAAAATGATGACTGGTCGTACCGTCAAGCTGGCTGTGCATGCGGTAGCGGCTCTTACCAAAACGAGCTGTAAAGCCCCGTCATAATGACATGGACCACCCACCTACCCAGTGCGTCACAACGAAGCGCTGCGCGATA